>PVMK01125952.1_pt1 | contig 29884 bp, 25 predicted proteins | sample 1853481 | NCBI WGS metagenome assembly PVMK01 (sample SAMN08533507, study PRJNA380276) | Marine sediment metagenome, whole genome shotgun sequencing project.
GATCAACATTCTTGTCCATTTATTCATCACTGCCTACCCTATATACGTTTACAATCCTAAAAAGCCCCACCGATCGAAAATTGGAATCGCTCCGTCTCATCACCAAATCGCAGCGCTGTTGGGGCATCCGCATTCATTGGGAACGCATAACTGAACCGAAACAGCCCCATTGGAGACAACCACTGAGCGGCGACCCCATAGGAAGCCTTCAAGCCACTCGCGTCCAAATCATACTTGATCGGAACACAAGATGGAGTAAGTGAGGTGCCAAGACAGCTCCGGTCGTAATACACCACGTCATCGTTGGCGAACACATTACCCATATCGAAGAAAACCGTGAAGCGCGACCGTGAGGCCCAGCTCTGAGGTATTGGCACGATTAACTCTGCCTGGCCCACCGCCAGCATATTGCCTCCGTAGGGATTAGCAAAAGTATCCCGAGGCCCCAGGGAATTTTCCCTGAACCCCCTGACCGTATCCGGGCCGCCCGCAAAGGAGTTTTTAAACGGGGGTATCGAAGTCGTATCGCCAAACGAATCCCCATAACGTAAATCGAGATTAAGTGACCATGTAAAATAACGTGACATGGGTACAAACTTCCTGGCGCTATAGGTGAGCACGTAATACTCGACGTCACTACCGGGGAAAGTCGTATTCAGCAACAAACGTTGCCGCGATCCTCGATCGGCGAACAACGCCCTGTTTCGACTGTCAAAAACCCAACCGGTGGCAATTTCATAGGTGTTGAAATCCGTTCCAGTGATGCCAGATTGGTTAAATGGGTCGCCATTATTCATAACCCATTCCTGCGCCTGTACGGTACTGTTATTCGACGCCAGCAATTCCGCTTTATTCCAGGTAAAACCAAGAATAAACCGTTGAAATTCCGTCAGCGGATAACTGAATTCGACCGCGGCCGTTAAGGTCTGCGTGGAAAAATCGGATGCGTCAGCCGTAAACTGAGTGATATCCCGGTAGGCAAAACTGATTGTACGGCTGACTTCGTTAACCGTGCTATACGGATTGGTATGAGAGACACTGTAAACAGTTCGAAACTGACCCGTATTAATATCGGCCGCAATACGATTACCGGTGCCAAGAAAATTGGTATGAACAAAATTACCATTCAATATCAGCTTCTGCGACTGAGAATAACCAATGCCTCCGCCAAACTGCCCTGGTAATCCCTCTGTAATCTCGAAATCAACGTCAACCTGATCCGGTGTTCCCGGAACCGGATTAGTTTCTACCTCCACGGATTCAATATAGGGTAATCGCTGCAATCGCGCCCTGGAGCGATCAACTTTGCTACCAGACAAGTATCCGCCCTCAAACTGGCGCATCTCCCGGCGAAATACTTCATCGTTTACCGAATCGGCTCCGTGAAAGTTGATACGTCTTACATAAACTCTGTTTTTCGGATCGACATAAAGGGTGACGTCAACCGTCTTCTCCTCTCGATCCAGTTCCGGGACCGGCTCTATTAGCGCAAAGGCATAACCCTCCTCACCCAGTCTCAGCCTGATGAACTCCGCGCTTTGCGTGATCAATCTCTGCGAATATGTTTGCCCGGGTTTAACGAGCACATAAGGATTAAGCTGCTCTTCGGAGAGAATCAGCTCTCCAGCAAGACGCACATCCGAAATCTTATAGCGCTCACCCTCCACTATATTAATCGTAATAAAAATATCCTTCTTGCTCGGAGAAATTGCAACCTGGGTCGATTCGATCCTGAAATCTGCGAAGCCGCGGTCCATATAAAATGACCGGAGCGTTTCGAGATCACCTGACAATGCCTCCCTGGAATAACGATCATCCTTACGTATAAAAGAGAGTAAATGCGGTGTACGCAACGCGAAATTATCGCGCAGATCTTCGTCTGAATAGCTCGTGTTACCGACCAGATTGATTTGCCGAATTCGCGCCCGTTCGCCTTCTTTAATCTTGATCGCGATTTTGACCTTATTACCCGAGACTTCCTCAACCTCGGTTTCGACCTTGGCAGCGTATTTCCCCTGGCTGAAATATTGATCCGTCAAAGACTGCTCAACCTCATCCATCACTGACTGGTTAAAAATGCGCCCTTGTTTTAAGCCAATCTGGGCCAACGGCCCTTCCAGGTCTTCGGTCTTTATGTCCTTATTGCCTTCAATCGAGAATGACTCAATTGAAGGGCGTTCGAGCACCGCAATAACAAGGGCGCCTTCATCCCAGCGAAACTCGACGTCACGAAAAAATCCGGTTGCGTAAATTGCACGCATCGCCTCCTGCGCCTTTTGCTGGGTCAGGGTATCGCCAATGTTGAGCGGCAAATAATTGAAGACGGTACCGTCCGAAATTCGTTGCAGGCCCTCTACACGAATATCGCGGATGACAAGCTCTGACTGGGCCGATGCGCTGCCGACCACACAAAAAGTCAGCACCACCAGCAGCCACAGCTGATTACCGACCACTCTGCCTGAATAGGACGTACAAGCCGCCATCCCGACCTCAGCCGAAAATTCGAGCAAGGTCGTTATAGAACGCGAAACTCATAAGCAACAGCAAAAGGACAAGCCCGACCTGTTGGCCGATCATCTGAATACGCTCAGAGATCGGGCTTCCGGTGGCCCCTTCGATCAATTGATAAACAATCTGACCCCCATCGAGCATTGGAATTGGCAGCAAATTCAGTATTCCCAGGCTGATGCTGACGATTGCGAGAAAATTCAGAAACGCTGCAAAACCGATGCTCGCGCTTACCCCCGCATATTGAGCAATATTAATCGGGCCGCTGATATTTTTTGCGGATACATCGCCGGTAACTATACTCACGACCATTCTCACGGTAAGACTGGTCATCTCCCACGTTTTTGAGGCGGCTACCGGCAGTGCAGCCAGTGGGTTATAAGTTTGTTCGGCGCGCATCTCATTATACAGGTCATCGGGAATCCTGACCGAAGCGCCGATTCGACCTATCGTTTCTTCGCCCTCGGTGACCGTGCCAATTGTAATATTGAGGCTAACTGGTCCCGCACTCCGCAAAACTACGACCTCAACTTCCTCTGAAGGACGTGCCCGCACAAATTCGACCCATTCGGGCCAGGAATTTATGCCTACACCGCCGGCCTCCAAAATCAGGTCGCCTGGAAGAATCCCGGCCCGGGCCGCTGGGCCGTCAGGCGTTAGCGCATCAATGACTGGCGGCAAATCGGGTGACCAGGTCTCGATCCCGATCTCCGTGAACAACCGCCCAGGCTCAGTCAGTACAGAAGCCTTGCCAGCCGTACTAAGAATGACCAAACGTTCCGTTCCGGCTTCGTCAGTTACGCGCAGTGCGATATCGCCCTCCGACAACAATTCCTGAAGCATCGCTAAGATCGCACCCTCCCACGTTGCGACGCTGCGATCGCCAACACCAACAATCCTGTCTCCTGCAACCAGGCCCGCATCCGCAGCAATCGATGGTTCGGCCACGTTACCGATAACCGGCTTGGTACCCGGTACACCCACTATGAACAAGCACCAATACGCGAGTATCGCGAATATAAAATTCAGCCCGGGTCCGGCGACGAGTATCGCGACCCTGGCCGGAATCGACTTGCGATTGAATGCCCTATCCCGGTCTTCGACCGCCACCTCACAGTCCCGCTCATCCAGCAACTTGACGTATCCACCGATTGGAATCGCTGACAGGCAATACTCAGTTTCATCCGGCCCCGATCGCCTGGTCCAGAGCGGACGCCCAAAGCCGATCGAAAATCGAAGGACCTTGACGCCCATCAAACGGGCAACAATATAGTGCCCCCATTCATGCACCGCGACGAGAACTGCAATCGCCACCAGGAACGCACCAACAGAAGTCATAAAATCAATCATCGAAGCCTCTGAACTAAATCAAAATAATATCCAACCCCAGCGCCGCCAGGACGAATGCAGGCGTGGCGGCAGTCATACTGTCTATACGATCAAGAACGCCGCCGTGGCCCGGAAACAAGCCACCGCTGTCCTTCAGACCTGCATTGCGCTTGAACATACTCACCACCAGATCACCGACGACCGATATCGCGGCGACGCTCAATCCGGTAGCCGCCCATGCCAACCGTGGCAAACCCAACAGATGTGCACCCAGCGCAGCCACAGCAACGGCCCCTGCCAAGCCACCCGCGAGCCCCTCCCATGTTTTACCCGGGCTCACTGCCGGCGCCAAGCGGGTCCGACCGAAAATCCGACCAACAAAATAGGCGCCGACATCGGCCGATGCAATAATCAACATTGCAAACAGCACATAAACGGGTCCGCGCTCCGACAAATCGAGCAGAACCAGCACTCCGGCCCAGGTTGGGAGTAATACCAATATTCCGCATACAGCCGCAACATCACGTCTGATGGACATAGGGTATCGAAGCACCCATACAAACGCGATACTCCACCAGCCCAAACCCATCCACAGGATTGGCGTCAACCAATGGCGATTCGGCAATAGCCAGAACACGCCGGCCATTAATGACAAAATCAACCCGGCATACGCGCCCCGTAGAGCGACCCATTCGACCTTAAGAAATGCACTCCACTCCCAGGCCGCGATCACCAGGACCAAACCGACCAAGCCCGTCGCCGCTGACGCCGGTAAACGCAGAAAAACGAAAAGCAGCACCGCCAGGAGTCCGACGGCGGTAACAACGCGTTGCGTAAGTGTACTCATCAAGTTAGCAGAGGTCGCATGCGACCCCTGCAACCCTCAGTCACCCAAAGCTTCCATCTGGCCGTCCACTCGGCCGAAGCGGCGTTCCCGCTGGCCGAAAAATTCGAACGCCTCTTCCAGTTTCTCCACCATAAAGTCTGGCCAAAGTGTATCGGTAAAGAAGATTTCGGTATACGCAAAATCCCACAGCAGGAAATTGCTGACCCGCCGCTCACCGCCAGTCCTGATCAGCAAATCCGGCTCGTCGCATCCGGACAGCGACATATGACGCGCGATGACCGACTCATCCACCTCACTCACGTCCAGATCGCCGGATTTTACTTTCTCGGCAATTCGTTGCAATGCCTGAGTAATATCCCAGCGCCCGCCGAACGCGACAGCCAGAATCAGCGACATACCTGTATTCGCAGCCGTCTTTGCCTCAGCATCTTGCATACGTTTTTGCAAAATGGTCGGGAGCTGCTGACGATCGCCGATGAATTTCAACCGAATCCCGTTTTCGTGCAGTGCGTCCACTTCCCGCTGAAGCACCTCGACGAACAACCGCATCAGGGCATTAACCTCCTTCGCGGGACGGCTCCAGTTTTCGCTACTGAAAGCAAAAAGAGTCAGAACCTCGACACCGGCTTCCGCACAAACCTCGACGATCGTTCGTGCCGCCTTGACACCGGCCCGATGGCCCGCGAATCGCGGACGACCATGATTCGTCGCCCAGCGCCCATTGCCATCCATAATAATTGCCACATGACGAGGGACGGGCTGCAACGTATTGTCGGTGTTTTTAATCACTAGTAAAGAATTAAGAAGTACTCAGAAATCCATGATTTCTTTCTGCTTTTCATTTGACATTCTGTCGATCTCAGCAATGTGCCGATCCGTCAGACCCTGAATCTCATGCTGCGCCCGACGTTCATCATCTTCGGCAATCTCTTTTTCTTTCAGCAATTCCTTTAGATCATGTAGTGAATCTCTACGGATGTTTCGAATCGATACCCGGCCGTTCTCAGCGTCCTGCTTGACTAATTTAGCCAAGTTCTTGCGGCGCTCCTCAGTCAACGCCGGCAACGGCACGCGAATAACATTTCCGGCCGTATTGGGTGTCAATCCCAGGTCAGAATTCATGATCGCCTTTTCAATGACCGGAATCATCTGAGGTTCCCACGGGGTCACAGTCAAAGTTCGGGAGTCCTCGACCGCAATATTGGCCACCTGATTCAATGGCACCTCGCTACCATAATACTCGGCTGTCAGATGCTCCAGCAATCCCGTATGAGCGCGCCCAGTGCGCAATTTGCTGAACGCTTGCGAGAGTGCCACAACACTCTTATCCATCCGCTGGTCGGTATTTTTCTTAATATCATCTATCACGATTCCTCCCGCCTGTTCACTGAAAAACCGATCTACGCGTCGGTCACCAGCGTCCCTATTTCTTCGCCATTCACCAATCCGGACAATGCCTTGGGTTCCGATAGATCAAATACCCGAATCGGGAGGTTATTATCCCGGCACATCACTATTGCTGTCGCATCCATGACATTCAGTTTCTCCGCCAGAACCTTGTCGTACGATATACGTTCATAGCGCTTCGCATCCGGATACTTCATCGGATCCGAGGAAAACACGCCGTTTACCTTGGTCGCTTTCACCAGAATATCAGCACCAATTTCTATCGCCCGCAGCGCAGCCGCGGTATCAGTGGTAAAAAACGGGTTCCCGGTACCCGCAGCGAAGATCGCTACGCGGCCTTTTTCCAGATGTCGCACGGCGCGGCGCCGGATGTAATCTTCTGAAATCTGGTGCATCTGCAGCGCTGACATGACGCGGGCCGTGGACCCGAGTTGTTCCAGACTGTCCTGAAGGGCTAGCGCATTGATCATGGTCGCAAGCATTCCCATGTGGTCGCCGGTCACCCGATCCATTCCCGCACGCGCCAAACCGGCACCACGAAAAATATTACCACCCCCTATGACCACGCCAATTTGTACGCCGAGATCCTGGAGCTCTCTGATTTCTGTCGCGATCCTGGTCAAAACATTGGGATCGATTCCGTAGTCTTCAACACCGAGCAGGGCCTCGCCGCTAAGCTTCAGAAGTATCCGGCCGTACAAGCGATCAGAAGTTTTCACAAATTTTCCCGCTTCGGCTAATCAACCAGACCGCATCGGTAACGACATGCCCCAAAAGGGCCCACTAATTCTGGGCCTCGATCTGCGCCTGCACCTCCGCAGCGAAATTCTCAACCTTCTTTTCGATGCCTTCCCCGGCTTCGAGCCGAACGATTCCGTTGATCCTCGCGCCACTTTGTTCCAGCAATTTGCCGACGCTAATATCGCCATCTTTTACAAACGGCTGGCCGAGCAATGTAATTTCTTTCAGGTATTTGCGAAGTCGGCCTGCAACCATCTTTTCCGCGATCTCGGGCGGTTTCCCGGATTGCCCCGCCTGGTCCGACAGAAATTTGCGTTCCTGTTCAATGGCCTCCGCCGGCACTTCATCCGCAGAAATATAATTCGGATTGCTGAACGCAATATGCATCGCTACATCTTTCCGCAGCGCGTCGTTGCCATTCTCAATATCTACCAAGACGCCAATTTTGTCGCCGTGATGCAAATAGCTCCCGATCTGGCCCTGCGCCCGGACAATCTCGAACCGGCGGACCGAAATATTCTCGCCAATTTTTGCCACGAGATCCCTGCGCGCATCCTCTAGCGTTACACCATCAGCAAGCTCTAACGCCATGAGTGCGTCCAGATCATCGGGCTCACGCTCAAGCGCCAACTTCGCGACCTGGCTGGCAAACGTGCGAAAATTTACATCTTTACCGACAAAATCAGATTCGCAGTTGACCTCAACCGCGACCGCCACACCGTCTCCAACAGCCAACTCGATACACCCTTCCGCCGCAATCCTGCTCGCCTTTTTTGCTGCCGACGCCTGGCCACGCTGCCGCAATAGCTCCTTCGCTGCATCCAGGTCGCCCTCGACCTCGACCAGCGCTTTCTTGCATTCCATCATTCCCGCCCCGGTCCGCTCCCGAAGCTCCTTAACCATGCTCGCTGAAACTGCCATGTTCCTTAATCCGTTCCTGTTTTATACCGGGCCGTTCTATTCATCCTTGGCCTTGGCCTTGGCCTTGGCCTTGGCCTTGGCCTTGGCCTTAACCTTGGTCTTGGCCTTAGCCTTGGTCTTGGCCTTAGCCTTGGTTTTGGTCCCGACCTTCACCTTCGTCTTGACTTTGGTTTTAGCCTTGACTTTAGCCTTGGCTGGTTCCTCGACGGCATCTTCAGACGTAATAATTTCTGTGGGCTCAGAGGCAACGATCCCTGTCGTGGGCGCTGCGGTTACCGTAACGTCATCTACCACGGGGATCAGCAACCTGGTCTTCCGGTGTAGCCGCGACTTCAGTCGCCGGTTTTTCCTCAACAGGTTGAGATTCGGTCCGATCCCCGACGACTGGCACCGCCGATTCCGCGCCAACGGATTCCTTATTTCGATCCGCCTTCGCCTTCTGAGGAGCAATACCACGTTTCTTTCTGGCTCCGGGTTTTGCGCGCCGAGACGTCGGATTTCCTTCCGCGTCCAACTCAACAAAATCATCCTCGCCCACCGGCAATTCGGGTAGAGATTCCCTGCCTGCCAGTACGGCGTCCGCTATGCCGGCGGCAAATAATCCTGCGGAACGCATCGCGTCGTCGTTACCCGGGATCACGTAATCCACGTCATCCGGTGAACAGTTGGTATCAACAACACCTACCACCGGAATACCGAGAATCTTCGCCTCGTGAACCGCAATTTTCTCATGCCCAACATCAATGACGAATACCGCATCGGGTAATCCCGACATGTCCTTGATTCCGCCGAGGGTGCGTTCGAGCTTAGTCCGCTCGCGAGTCAGACTAAGGACTTCCTTTTTTAACAGGCTCTCGAACGTCCCGTCCTGCTCCATCTCCTCAATCTCTTCCAGCCGTTTGATCGACTGCTTGATAGTCTTGAAGTTGGTGAGCATTCCACCTAACCAGCGATGGCTGACATAGGGCATCCCGCAGCGCTCGGCTTGCGCTTTTACAGCGTCTCCAGCGGATCGCTTGGTGCCGACAAATAGCACCGTCCCATGGTTGGCCACCAGCGATTTAATGAAATTACAGGCCTGACGGTACATCGGTACCGTATGTTCGAGATTAATAATGTGGATATTATTGCGTGCGCCAAAAATGAACGGCGCCATTTTCGGGTTCCAATACCGAGTCTGATGTCCAAAATGCACACCAGCCTCCAGCATCATACGCATGCTGACTTCTGCCATTTTTTACTCCTGATCGGGTTGAGCCTCCATGCATCCCGCGCGACAACCCGGTTCAGAACCGGGCACCCAGCCGCACGTGTCGATGCATGTGTGGATTTCATTGCCTATAAGGCGCGCGATTTATACCATACCCCGGGTCCGGCAACAATGCGCCCCTGGATGGGTGCCCGATGAGTCATTGGATCGTGGGCCGTATTGCGGCCCACGGTCGAAGAATATATCAGGGCGCACGGCCCTGCGGATAGCGCCACTACTGTAATGCAAATCACGATTAAAAATACGCAAGATCAAGAGCTGATGAGGGTTTCAGGCCGCCTGACGGCTGATGTGCTGGACATGATCGGCGAACATGTTCAGCCCGGAATCACGACCGGGGAATTAGACAAAATCTGCCACGAATACATCGTAAACGTTCAGGATGCGATCCCCGCCCCGCTAAATTACCGTGGCTTTCCCAAATCCATCTGCACTTCTGTAAATCATGTGGTCTGCCACGGCATCCCCGGGAATCGAAAATTGCGTAACGGAGACATGGTCAATATCGATGTAACTGTTATCAAAGACGGGCTTCACGGGGACAGCAGCCGAATGTTTCATGTCGGCAAACCGAACGTACAGGGGAAACGTGTCGCCGACATTGCCCATGAAGCACTGTGGCGAGGAATCGCGCAGGTCAAGCCCGGATCTCGACTGGGCGATATCGGGCATGCCGTTCAAACCTACGTCGAATCGCATCGATGTTCAGTCGTTCGGGAATATTGTGGCCATGGAATCGGTCGAGTATTTCACGAAGACCCCCAAATCCTGCATTATGGGCGCCCCGGAACAGGCGTCGAAATGCAGCCTGGCCTGACTTTCACGATTGAGCCGATGGTCAATGCAGGCAAGCGAGGCGTTCGCCTGCTACCCGACGGTTGGACGGTCGTTACCAAAGATCATTCTCTGTCGGCGCAATGGGAGCACACCCTGCTGGTGACGGAATCGGGAGTTGAAGTACTGACCCTCGGCGCGGAGGCCCGAGGCTGATGGCATTAAAGGCGGATGTGACGGCGGCCGCGGACGACACGCTGTCACAATCGGCAGAGGGGCTTCGTCTTGCGCTGGAAGTGCTCGGTGCGGACCAAGCGTCGATCAACTGGGAACGAGTCGCGGACATCCTGGATCAGCCGGAAGCCGGCCTCGACGTACTCCGGCATGCACTGAACTGCGGAACTGCGGCGCTGACCCAGCGGTTTCTGGACGGGGAAAATGCCGGCACACTCGTGCGCCAGCGTGCCCGTCTTGTTGACATGCTCGTTCTGGCGGCCTGGAAAAATACTGCAACGGACAGCCTGAAGAAATCGGCGCTAATCGCGGTAGGTGGCTACGGTCGAGGTGAACTTCATCCCCAATCGGATGTCGACTTGTTGATTCTTCTCAAAAGTAACCGGAAAGGATCGATTAAAGATCCTGTTTCGCACTTTCTGGCGCTGCTCTGGGACATTGGCCTGGAAGTCGGACACAGCACGAGAACCGTTCAGGAATGCGGCAACGAAGCGCGCCAGGATATTACGATCGTCACGAACCTGATGGAGTCACGCTGTCTGGCTGGTCCCGAGAGTCTATTTCAGGCAATGCGACAGGCCGTCGCACCGGACAAGATTTGGCCCGCCCGCAGTTTTTTCGAAGCGAAGCTCAAAGAACAACACGCTCGACACCTTCGCTACGACGACACAGCCTATAACCTTGAGCCCAATATCAAGGGAAGTCCGGGCGGACTGCGTGATATACAAACCATCCTCTGGGTTACGCAACGTCATTTCGGCACCGCCAGATTGGGCGAACTCGTAGACCACGATTTTCTTACACCGGGTCAACTGCGATTGTTACAGCAGGGCCGGGAACTTCTGTGGCGTATCAGGTTTGCCCTGCATATTTTGACGGGTCGCCGCGAAGATCGTCTGCTGTTCGACTACCAGACCCAGATCGCCCGCCTTTTCGGTTATCGGGACGCAGCCTACATGCTTGCCGTCGAACAGCTGATGCAACGCTATTACCGCACTGTCATGGATCTCAGCAGACTGAATGAGATGCTGCTGCAATTGTTCCAGGAAGCCATATTAATGAACCCTGATGTTGAGGCGAAACCGCTAAACGAGCGATTTCAAGTCAAGAACGGCTTTCTCCAAATCACCCATGACAACGTCTTTGTGGACGATCCGTCCGCACTGCTGGAGCTATTCCTCGTGCTGCAGCAGAATCCGAATTTAAATGGTGTCAGCGCGACAACCATTACGGCGATAAAACGCAATCTAAATCTCATTAACGATGAATTTCGACAGGACCCACGTAATCACGAACTCTTTCTGCAGATTCTGCGAGCTCCGGAGGGCGTTACCCACGAATTGAGACGCATGAATCTTTACGGGATTCTTGGACTTTACATACCCGCGTTCGGACGAATTGTCGGCCGAATGCAATACGACCTGTTTCACGCCTACACCGTGGATGCCCACACCCTATTCGTCGTCAGTAACCTTCGTCGATTTGCGCTGTCGCGATTTGACCATGAATTTCCACGCTGTTCCGACATCATGCAATCACTGCAGATCCCCGAAATAGCCTATCTGGCCGGTCTTTTTCACGACATAGCGAAGGGCCGCGGCGGAGATCACTCAACGCTCGGCGCTGCTGATGCGGAATCTTTTTGCCTCGAACACGGCATGAGTCGTTATGAAGCTCGACTGGTCGCATGGCTCGTTCGCCATCATTTAACCTTGTCACTCACCGCACAGAAAAAGGATATCAACGATCCCGAAGTGATCAGGGAATTCGCTGAGATTATCGGGGATGAACTGCATCTGGATTATCTGTACGTTCTCACTGTTGCTGATGTACGGGCAACGAATCCGAAACTCTGGAATTCGTGGCGTGCTCAGCTTTTCGAGGGTCTATACCAACTGACGAAACAAGCGCTCAGGCGTGGCCTTGAAAACCCCATAGATAAACAAGAGTTAATTCAGCAGCGAAAAACGGAAGCGCGCCAACGCCTTTCACGATCGGGGCTGGATGATAGCCAGGTGGATACAGTCTGGGAATATTTTACCGACGAATATTTTCTGCGTTGCCGGCCGGAAGAAATTGAATCTCACACCCGCCTGTTTTCCGCACCCGAAAACCAGGGCAAGAATGTCATGGTCGACATGATGGAACAGGCCTTCAAGGGCGGCACCGCAATTTTTCTATTTACGCCTCAGGAAAAGTTTGCTTTCGCAACGGCAACCGGCGTTCTTGATGAACTGGGTCTGAATATCGCAGATGCGCGAATTATCCCGCTGAAGGAAAATTTGAGCCTTGCGACTTTTGTAGCTCTTGAAAATACCGGCGGCATGATCGATGAGCAATCACGGCTCAGCCAGATAAAGCGTCAACTCATCCACGCGTTAACCACCGAAAGCGAATCAAAGCCCACGGTCACCCGTCGTGCACCACGGCAAGTACGCCTGTTTCCGACTGAAACATTGGTGACATTTACGACCGACGAAACCAACAGCCGAACTGTCATGGAAATGGTGACCGGCGACCGTCCGGGGCTTCTCTGTGAGGTTGGTAAGGTCATGCGTGACAAATTGATAGTCATCCAGACTGCGAAGGTTCTAACCGTAGGCGAACGCGCAGAGGACGTATTCTATATTACGACTGATGATGGTCAGCCACTCGGCGAGGCGCAATGTAACGAATTAAAGGAAGCGATTATCGACGCCCTGGGCCAATCCGGTTAGATTGGCAAACCTGTTATTTTGAAAAAGCGATGAATAGTATGAAAGACACGATTGAGAATGCCTTCGAAGAGCGTGCGGCACTCGATTTCAGCCAACCCGATCCAGCGCTCAAGGACGCGATCCTGGGTGCCATTGACATGCTGGATGCGGGCGAGGCTCGGGTGGCGGAAAAAACCGCAGACGGATGGAAAGTCAATCAGTGGCTCAAAAAAGCAGTACTGCTCTATTTTGGCATCAGGCAAAGCCAGTCGATCGACGGCGGCTATACCCGTTTTTTCGACAAGGTTCCGCTGAAGTTCGACGGTATGACACAGGAAGAATTCGAGCGCGCCGGAATCCGCGTGGTCCCGAATGCCGTGGCTCGAAAAGGAGCCTACATCGGCAAAGATGTCGTATTGATGCCTTCCTACGTCAATATTGGGGCCTACATCGACAGCGGAACGTTGGTAGACACCTGGGCGACGGTCGGAAGCTGCGCCCAAATCGGAAAAAACGTTCATCTCTCCGGCGGCGTCGGTATCGGCGGCGTGCTGGAACCGATTCAGGCCAACCCGACCATCATCGAGGATAATTGCTTCATCGGCGCACGCTCGGAAATAGTCGAAGGCGTGATCGTAGAACAAGGGGCGGTTGTTTCGATGGGTGTGTTCATCGGTCAAAGCACGCGGATTTATGATCGTGAAAGAGACGAAGTAATTTATGGTCGCGTACCAGCGGGCGCAGTCGTGGTACCGGGCAGCCTGCCTTCAGGAACCGGGAACTGCAGTCTGAATTGCGCGGTCATTGTGAAGCGGGTTGACGCGCAGACACGTGCGAAAGTCGCGATAAATGAATTGCTGCGGATCGAATAGGTATCGACAGACCATCAGAATGAGTACAACACTCGAATTTACCGAAACCTTAATCAGGCGGGCGTCAGTCACGCCGGAAGACGCGGGCTGCCAAGAATTGTTAGCGGAACGTTTGCAGGCCGCCGGTTTTGAAATCGAACACCTGCCCTTTGGAGAGGTCACCAACCTCTGGGCGCGTCGAGGAAACGGCGGGCCCGTATTTTGCTTTGCGGGCCACACGGATGTCGTACCACCCGGATCACTCGATGAATGGGACAGCGACCCCTTCGCCCCTGAAATACGGGACGGCATCCTCTATGGCCGGGGCGCGGCGGACATGAAGGCCAGCCTTGCGGCGATGACCGATGCCAGCATTCAATTCGTTGCCGAACATCCGAAGCATAAAGGCTCTCTGACCTTCCTGATTACGAGCGATGAGGAAGGCCGTGCTCGCGACGGCACCCTCAAAGTCATGGACTTGCTGCGGGAGCGTGGTGAAAAAATTGACTGGTGCGTCATAGGTGAGCCGTCGTGCGAAAAGACGCTGGGAGACACTGTTCGAATCGGACGCAGAGGATCCCTGAGTGGCAGGCTCACGATCCACGGACAGCAGGGCCATGTTGCATACCCGCACCTGGCAGACAATCCGATTAAGCGCTTCGCGCCGGTACTTGCGGAACTGCATGAGCAGGTTCTGGACGACGGCAACGAATTTTTTCCGCCATCAAGTCTTCAATTCGTTCAATTAGAGAGCGGCGCCGGTGCCCCGAATGTTACTCCGGGTTCATTGTATGCTCGATTCAATGTTCGCTATTCGACGGTTTGGACTCACGAGCGCCTGCAGACATTTTTCGAGAAAACTTTTGATGCCCACGGATTGAATTACACTTTAAAATGGCATCTTTCGGGAAAACCGTTCCTGACACCCACTGAAGAGCTTGCGAAGGCAATTGTGGAATCCGTCCAATCGGTGACCGGCATTGAACCGGAACTATCGACGGGTGGTGGTACTTCGGACGGTCGTTTTATCGCGCCTGGCGGCACCCATGTCGTCGAATTCGGCCCCGTCAATTCGACCATTCACAAAGTCAATGAACAGATTCCGGTGCGCGACATCGATAGCCTGAAGCAAGTCTACCTGTCGATACTGGAACGCATGCTGCTTTAGGATACCTGTGGCCTAGACCCGGCGAGCAAATTTGCCACCACACCATATAATCCCAAACCCAGCAGCGCGATAAATGTCCATGCCGGCATGCTGAGCCCGAGTACGGACCATGAAACCTCGGCGCACTCACCGGATCCCGAAAGCACCATATTCAAAACCTCGGTAAACGCAAAAGTGTCGAGCATAAAATCCAGACCGGGTCCACAAGACGGTACCTGGTCGGGCGGCAGATTTTGCAGCCAGACGTGCCGCGCGGATACCGCGCTTCCGGCAAGCGACACCAACAACAACAACGTCGCATATATCCAGCGCCCCAGGCGCCCGGGCGAATGGATTGCAGCGATCAGGAACAGCACACCCAGGCCCACGACCGCCACCCGCTGAAATATACATAGAGGACAGGGATCTAACCCGAGGACGTGCTGTGAATACAGCGCGAAGGCCATCATTCCGGCGCACGCAGAAAAACCCAAAAAATTTCCTGACCGTCGTGTGAAAAAATTTTTCATAGGATTCAATGGTAATACCTACTGAGTCACTTTATCCCGAATGTAGTTTGGCAACGCCGCTTCGGCACGGATCGTTTGGCCCGATTGAAAGCGCTGCCGGGCCACTGTCAACAAGTCCCGCGCGGACGGCATCAACTCCATATCACTATCGGCAATTTGACCAGCGTTTCGTTCGCGGAGCGATGGAAACGCGCCCCAGCCCGGCCCGACCGCATAGACATTCTGCCGGGAATCCAATTCAAATGTCTGTGGATCGACAAGGGAATCTTCAAACTCCACCCGAACCACGTCCTGCTCATCCGCTCGATAGACGGCCAGATAGGCCTCCCCCATTCTCGCATCGAGACACGGCGCGACCAGAGAAACATCATGCTTCCGAATAGCGCCGGCCGCCATGACCGCCAGGCTCGAAGCACGCACGACAGACAACGATGCGCCAAAGGCGAGAGATTGAGTGACAGCAGCACCAACGCGTAACCCGGTAAACCCCCCCCGGCCCACATCCGAATGCAACGCAATCCAGGGATTGAAGCGATTGTCTGATTTCGTCGAGAATCTCGTTTATCAATTCGAATATGTGCCTTGACCCGGTTTGCGAAGACGCGTACTCACGCATGCTAATCCGATCTCCAGCACAGGCTGCGACACTACAGGCCTCGGTCGACGTTTCGATGGCCAGCGCGCTAAATTCAGCAGTCATCGATGACTCGCTTCTTTGGCTGCAAAAAAATCCTCGATATCAGCTATGTCCCGGGTCACCGGCATCGATGGGAGACTCGAAAGAAAAGTCCGGCCGTAGCTCTTCTGAATTATCCGCGGATCGCAAATCATCACGACACCATAGTCGTCGTAATCGCGTATTAAACGCCCAACGCCCTGCTTAAGACTGATAACGGCCTGCGGAAGCTGATAGTCACGGAATGGGTTGCCGCCATGGTTCCTGATCGACTCCAGACGCGCCGCCAGCATCGGGTCACCCGGCGACGCAAAGGGTAGCCGGTCAATCGCGACGAGAACCAGGCCATGCCCGCGAATATCCACACCTTCCCAAAACGTCGCGGTGCCAAGCAACACAGCGTTTCCGAGTCGCGAGAACTGCTCCAGCAACCGGGAACGAGGTGCCGTACCCTGAACCAGCAATGGAAATTCAAAATCAGTGCGCCGCGCAAGAATTTCCGCCGCCCTTTTCAGGGCACGATGACTTGTAAACAGGAGGAACGCCCGCCCGTTGCTTGCCCGAACGGCGACCGCCATAGCCTCGACAGCGCGCTCGGTATAGTCAAATGCATCAGGCGCCGGTAACCCGACGGGCAAATACAACCGTGTAATTTCGGGATAAGCGAAGGGACTGGGAATTTGGCGGGTCGCAATTTCGGATATTCCCAGCCGCGAGGTGAAATGAGTAAAGTCGCTCTTTACCGCCAATGTCGCCGAGGTAAAAATCCATGTGCACGATCGCGCACCAAGCAGCGATGCGATTTCCGCCGATGAATCCAGCGGCGTCACATTGGCCGTGAAATTTCGCTGCCCGGGTCTTATCCAACGTAACCCCACGTCGTCATCGGTATCCTGAATCTCTTCCGCCACGAGCATCATCGCGCCACCCCGGTCCCGGCAACGCTCAAGACCGGCGCTGTGCTGATGAATTTCATCCAACTGGTCACGGAGCGCCCCTAATGCCTCGCCGATTCCGTTAAAGGCCGCAGCAAAGTCCTCACCCGCCTCCCTCCATGCCAGATTCGCATCCCCCGGCGGCAAAGCCATTTTTGCATCGGCCGCGGCGACCTGAACGATATCAAGAGCCCGATCCAGTTCCTGCCCATGCAATCCGGCAGCGATCGCTTCACGCCGAATATCGCTAATCAGGTCATTGATCTGTGCAGTACCCAAACTTCGATTAAAAAATCCCTGAGCAACGCCGGGAAAATTGTGCGCCTCATCGACAATGACAGTATCGGCATCGGGCAGCAGGTCACCGAACCCCTCCTCCTTCATCGTCAGATCTGCCATCAAAAGATGATGATTGACCACGACCAGGTCGGCCTCTCGCGCCGCCTGCCGCGCCGCGATGACATGACAGTCGTCAAAACGATCACAGCGCGACCCGAGGCAATTGTCCACGGTGGATGTCACACGCGGCCATAACAGTGAGTCCTCGGCGATCCCGTCGAATTCAGCTATGTCGCCCGTATGTGTGCGGGCAGCCCACGCCTTTAGCTGGCGAATCTCGCCGGTCAGGTATCTCGGAACCTGGCCCTCAAACGCATTATCGACGCTATCCAGACGATAACGACAAAGGTAATTTGAACGGCCCTTGAGCAATTGAACGGTCACTGGCCGTCCTAACGCGGCGCCGATCATTGGCAAATCTCTGTGGAACAGTTGATCTTGAAGCGTCCGTGTTCCAGTCGAAATAATGACCTGCTGACCCGACAACAGCGCCGGAACAAGATACGCCAGTGTCTTTCCCGTGCCCGTGCCCGCCTCAATAACCAGGTGATGCCCTGCCACGATCGCGTCAGCCACTTCGTGAGCCATTGCGAGTTGTTCAGGACGCGGAGCAAAACCAGCCAGACATTTTTCCAGCGCGCCTCCGGCGCCGAAAAACTCACCCAAATTTTCCTCGGACTGCATCAATAGCTTACCGAACTAACCTTAATTTCTCTTGCTATATCAGTGCCTTGCGGTTTCGCACTGATTGAATAAAGCACCTGCAACGATGTCCACCGCGAACAGGGCCTGTGGCTGACCCGCGATGGCCGGTATGTATAATACGCTGTCCCAGCGCCGACACCCTGACAAAAACTGACAAAAACTCTCCGTTTGAGGAACCCAATGACGACAAACAATGAAGCTCTCCAGCAATGGATCGATGAAGTGGCCGCTATCACCAGTCCGGAAAGTATCCACTGGTGCGATGGCAGCGAGGCAGAATACCAGTCCCTGATCCTGGACATGCTCGAGAGTGGCGACCTGATCAAATTGAATGAAAAAAGTTACCCCAATTGCTACCTGCACCGCTCCGACCCCTCCGATGTCGCGAGAGTTGAGCATCTGACTTTCGTCTGCACTCCCGAGGAAGGCGACGCGGGCCCTAACAATAACTGGATGCCCCCCGCAGACGCCCGTAAAAAGATGGATGATTTATTTGGCGGCTGCATGCAGGGCAGAACAATGTACGTCATCCCGTATTGCATGGGCCCCATTGATTCGCCCTTTTCGCGCTGCGGCGTCGAGATCACTGACAGCCCCTACGTCGTGGTCAATATGAACCTGATGACGCGAATGGGCGCACCCGCGCTGAAGCGCATCGAACAAGATGGCACCTTCGTGCGTGGACTGCACTCGATCGGAAGTCTCGATCCTGAGCGACGATTCATCATGCACTTTCCCGAGGAACTCCTGATTCAGAGTTTCGGTTCCGGCTATGGCGGAAACGCGCTGCTCGGAAAAAAATGCCACGCACTGCGTATTGCGAGCACGCAAGGCCGACAGGAAGGCTGGCTGGCTGAACACATGCTGATCGTCGAGGTAGAGAACCCTCAAGGCGAGAAACATTACCTTGCAGCGGCGTTTCCATCCGCTTGCGGTAAAACCAATCTTGCGATGCTGATTCCACCGGAGTCACACAAAGGCTGGAAGGTTAGAACCCTCGGTGACGATATCGCCTGGTTACATCTGGACGAATCCGGGCAATTGCGCGCGATCAATCCAGAGGCCGGATACTTCGGGGTCGTACCAGGCACCAATGTCAATACGAATCGTAACGCCTTCGAAATGATTCAGAGTGACACGATTTTTACCAACGTCGCGGTGACCGATGAGAACGAGCCATGGTGGGAAGATAAAAATATCGGCACACCATCGGTTGACTGGAAGGGCCAACCCTATAACCCGGACAACGGACCCGCCGCTCATCCGAATTCCCGTTTCACGGTCTCGGCAAAGAAAAACCCGACCTATTCGTCGCTTGCAGACGATCCGGCCGGCGTCCCGATCAGTGCAATTATTTTTGGTGGACGCCGTCGCAAACTCGCGCCGCTGGTTTTTCAGGCGCGAGACTGGAATCACGGCGTCTTCGTCGGCGCCGGAGTCGCATCAGAAACCACAGCGGCCGCAAGTGGCCAGGTTGGCGTCGTCAGGCGCGACCCCATGGCGATGAAACCCTTCTGTGGATACAACTTTGCGGATTACTGGAGCCATTGGTTGAGTTTTGGTGAAAAATCCAACCAGTTGCCGGGCATATTTCACGTCAACTGGTTCCGGCGCGATGAATCGGGGCGCTTCCTCTGGCCGGGCTTCGGCGACAATCTGCGGGTATTGCGCTGGATCATCGATCGATGCGAAGGCCGGGCCGAGGCAATCGAAACGCCTATCGGATTTCTGCCCGACCCTTCAGATATCGATGTCAGCGGCCTTGATATGCGCGATGGCGACCTGGAAGAACTTTTGAGGGTCGACCGTGAAGCATGGATCGAAGAATTGAAATCTATCGGGGACTACCTGAACGACTTCGGCGATCGGGTTCCACAACAACTTAAGACCGAACAGAGAAAAATTTCGGATTCCCTGCCTGATAACTATCGCCTGATAACTATGGCCTGATAACTATGGCCTGACAGCAGGGGCCTGATGACGAGGCCACCGGCACCCGGCTATTCCTGGAACGCAAATTCGATCGCCAGTTCCGTGCCTTTATCGGCAGCCTTTCCAAGACCAATGGTCCCGGAACCGGTTAGCTCCATTCTGTCACGGCGCACGTATATTTCTTCGCCGTCGTCACGCTGGACGAAAGTACCGTTGGTGCTTTCGTCAATCAGAAAGAACTTGCTTTTTGTCAATTCAATGTGAGCGTGAATACGTGAAATTAACTTGCCCTTGACGACGACATCATTCTCGTTAGCGCGCCCTAGGCTAATATTAGTCTTGAATTCATCACCAACGACAACCTCATGACCTTGAGAATACAAATGGAGATTTATATTCGTCGCTTCACCAGGCGTCAGGAAATCAGGTTTTAAACTCATGCTCGTCGCCTCGTCAGGCTGCCAGAGCACCTCGAAAACTCCGACCTCATCGGCGTGACCCCGAACCCTGGCCACGTCTATTTGTCGAACCAGTGCTTTCCATTCCCCGCTGAGCTGCTCGACTGTCACTGCCGTGGTAATGATCTGGCCGGCCTTCGCCTGCGAAGTCATCTTGTTTGCAGTACTCACGGCGACACCGTGAATATCCCGGTCCTCGATGATGACGGGGCCATAATGGCAGCCTATTCGGATCGTAACCTGGACCCCCTCGGCGACAAATTGTGAATTGTTGGTGATGCGTTGCTGCATCTGACTGCCGGCATTCATGGCATCATCGGCCGACGGGAAAGTCGACATGACCTCGTCACCAATCGTCTTGATCACCGAGCCGCCGTATTGCTCGGTCGCCTGCCTCATGATATCCACGCAATCCTGAACGGTTTCACGCGCCTTTTCGTTACCCAGTACCTCATAGAGACGCGTACTGCCGACGACATCCGCGAACAGGATGGTGACCTGATTGCCCTCTTTAACGCTTTCTACGTTGCTGGCCATAGGACATGTATAACGCTAGGTGACGAATCACTCTGACCCATACTATTTTTCGGCGACCAGATAGGCAATCCAGCCGGCGTCTGCCTCGCCTTTGGTTTCGGGCGTGAAGACACCGTCTCCTTCGCCATCCTCATCGGTGCCTTCCCAATACACGGTCGGATTCTTGAATCCGGTCTCAGCCAGCATTTCGAGGATCTCCGGCAGTGTCCACAGGCGCCAGACATAGGTAAAGGCTTTTTTCATTTTTGAGCCATCCGGGAATTTGAAATGTATATGGCAGACAATTTCTCCGGTGACCGGATGATACCGCGCCTGATGCCATATATAGGTAAAGTCGTCGTATTTCGTCTTTTCCTTCATTTCCTCGAAGGCTTCGTAACCGCCAAATGCATCGAGGAAAAATATACCGTCATCGTTGAGGGTCCGGTAAACCGTTTGGAAATACGCCAGCATCTCCTCGCGCGTCCGGAACAGGAAATAGCTGAAATTGAATGCACCGACAACGTCCACGGACGGACTTTTGACCGTGAGGACATCAGATTGAATCAGCTGGAGACGCTGGCGCTGCTTATCGGTCAACTGGCTTAACCGGTTGCGTTCGCTCCACGCCAGGACCTCCGGATCAATATCGACTCCGATCGAAGTATGCAGGTCGCTTTGCCGCACCCATTGGCAGGCCGCGCTGGCAGTCCCGCAAAAATCCTCGCGAAAACTCAACGCGGGTCGCCCCCTGATTGCCTGATACCTTTCCGAAATGAATTCGCATTCCTCTTCGACATTTTGCACAGAAGCCTCGTAAAGCTCATGCTTGTCAGCAAGTTCCGCCATGGTCGGCGCAGCCAGAGCACCGGTGATTTCCTGTTTACTTACGGCCATTTTGTGAATTTTTCCTAGCGTAGGTTTTCAATCAATACGAACTATCCGCCCGCGGACTCCGATGATCCAGTGTCGCCTCATCCCGGTCAAGGATTCGAGCCGCCTCATCGACAATCGACAACGAATCGATCAAGACCTCGGGCCCGGCACCGGGTTGGACTGCTTTTTCACTGATATACCGCCTCCATTGTCTGGCACCGGGGCGTCCGCTATACATTCCGAGCATGTGCCGAGTGATATGGTGCAAGCGAACACCGCGCCGAAGCTGGCTCTGCGTGTACCCCGCCATCTTCCGGATAACCTGTGCCCGCGTGGGGGGGCGCCATATCGTCTCTCCGGGCAAGGACATAAATTCGGACTGCAGTTGGGCCAGAAAATAGGGATCCGAATAGGCTTTACGCCCGATCATTACGCCATCGACGTGGGCCAGGTGGTCACGCACCTCATCGATCGTCCGGATACCACCATTCAGAACGATCCGTAAATCAGGAAAATCACGTTTCAAACGATAAACGATCTCGTATCGAAGTGGCGGGATCGACCTGTTCTCCTTCGGGCTCAGCCCAGCCAGGATCGCTTTACGCGCATGTACGATAAAATACCGGCATCCGGCAGCAGCGGTTGCGGCGACAAACGTCGCGAGAAATTCGTAATCATCATGATCATCGATGCCAATCCGGGTCTTCACTGTGACCGGCAGGCTCGTCGCATCCCGCATCGAGCGTACACAATTCGCCACCCGCGCTGGCGAAGCCATCAGACAAGCGCCAAAACCGCCTGTCTGCACCCGATCACTGGGACAGCCGATGTTCAGGTTGATCTCATCATATTGATATCGCTCCGCCAGCGCCGCCGCTTCAGCGAGAATTTCCGGGTCGCTGCCACCGAGCTGAAGCGCCAGCGGCCGCTCGGCAGGGTCGAAGCCCAATAATCGATCTCGATTACCCTGAACGACGGCCTGTGCGTTCACCATCTCGGTATACAAACGAACGGACGGACTCAGCATGCGCAAAAAATATCGGCAGTGCATATCCGTGTAATCCATCATCGGCGCGACAGAAATCATTTCACACCCCGTGCAGTCTCATCGATCAGGCATGCAACGACCTCGCGGAGCGCGGCCTTTTCATCTGCACCTTGTTTTTTTGCCTGCTCGTAAACGGCCACTTGCCGATGTGCGCTTGTGCCACGGTTGAGGATTTTCCGGACATGGGCCACCTCAGCCTGGCAGTCGAGCGCCTCGGCATCTGCCGCAGTAATGGCCAGTATCTCTTCGGCCAGGTCTGCAAACGGGACCAGTTCGCCTTTCGCAAGATCCAGGAGCCCCTCGTCGATACCATACCGCATCGCCCGCCAGCGATTCTCATAGAGCAGCATCGCGTTATATATTCGCCATCGCTGGTTCTTTACACGAAGTCGATACAGCATCCTGAGCAAGCAGGCTGTCAGTGCCGCGAGAGCGATCGCATCATCCAGTGACGTGCAAACATCAAATATCCTTGTCTCGAGCGTTGGGTAACGCGCGTTAGGCCGTATATCCCACCATATTTTGGTACCGTCCTCCATCAGGCCCGCATTGACCAGAATATCCAGATGCCGCTTGTATTCTGCGTAACTTTCGAAGCGTTTGGGTAGCCCGGTTCGTGGCAAAGCATCGAAGATGGTCAGGCGATAGGATTTCAGCCCCGTATCCACACCCTCCCAGAACGGGGAAGAGGTGCTCATCGCAAGCAAATGAGGCACGAAATAGCGCATCTGATTCATCATGTCGATGCGCAATTCATCGTCCTCGATGCCGACATGGACATGCATACCGCATATGAGCAGCCTGCGCGCGGCGGCCTGCAACTCGTCGGTCAGATCGCGGTAACGCTCGACGGGCGTGTGCATTTGCTCGAGCCAGCGGCCAAATGGGTGTGTCGATGCTGCAATGGGACTCAGGCCTTCTTTGCCGGCGACATCAATAACGATCCCGCGCAAACGCGCAAGGTCCTCCCTGGCTTCAGTAATCGTCCTGCATACCTTTGTTCCGACCTCGATCTGGGATCGCAATAATTCCGGCGTAACCTGCCATCGCGCCAGGCGCTGACATTCTTCCATGATGACCTTAGGAGGGTCGTTGACAAGATCCATCGTGGCACTGTCGACAAGGAGATATTCCTCCTCAATGCCAATCGTAAAACTGGGTTCTTTTAGACTCATGCGGGCGCCTCTGATGACCCGTTACGATGTCCAGAACGTGTAAAGCTCCGGATTATCCAATATTGGCGTCAGTGCCTCGGCCAGGCGACCACCCCAATTTTGAACGCCGTCGTCAGTGTCAACGAGATCCTGACGAATTTCAATTGACACGTGGGGAAGCCCCTCGGCTTCCCCGTGATGATCGATAGTAAAATCGTGAGGATCTTTTCCCGAATACGGCTCATTGTCCCCGACCTTTATTCCAGGCATGCCTCGAAGCGCATGTATCAGCGGTTTTGGAATGCGTGGATCCGAATCCCATAATATTCCGTAATGCCAGGGTCGAGCCCTGCCATTCAGCACCGGGGTAAAACTGTGAATGGTGACGAGAGCCGGCGCAGAAGCCATTGCCTCGAGCGCAGCAAGGTTATCCCTGACGGCGTGATGATAGGGCCAGTAAAGTGCGTTGGCGCGGTTCTCGCGAGCGGTTTGAGTTAAATCCAGATTGCCCGGCACCACCGTATCCCGATCACCGGTCGAAAATACGGTCGGATCGTCGAGACGCCGGTTGCAATCGACAACCAGACGGGAATAGCCCGCCATCACGGCAGGCAACTTCAGCTGATCACTAAGATATCGGGTCAGTTTTGCAGCTCCGATATCCAAACATAGATGTGTTTCCAGCTTCGCCGCCGGAACCCCAAGACTATTTAAGCTCGCCGGGATTTGATTGGATGCGTGATCACAGACCAGCAACACCGGCCACGAAGGCTCATTCTCGAGAATACAATACGGCAGCGGATCATCCGGGCCCAGCAGTGCTGACTCATCGGTCAATGTACCGGCCCTTGTCAACCCTTGATTCTTTCATCGGTCATAGTCTAACGTGGCTCAGGACATGTGCACTATTGAATGGCGAGCACAATAATATGACAAACAAGACCATCCTGGTAACCGGTGGCGCCGGTTATATCGGTAGCCACACGTCGAGACAACTCCGCGAGACGGGCGAGAATGTTGTCGTCCTCGACAATCTTTCTACCGGCTTTAAATCAGCGGTACTCGATGCCGAACTGATCGTCGGGGAAACCGGTGACGGGGCACTGTTACAGCGAATATTCAAGGATTATTCGATCGAAACAGTCATGCATTTTGCTGCTCACACCATCGTTCCGGAATCTGTAGCCCACCCGTTGAAATATTATGGCAATAACACGTGTTCCAGCCGAACTCTTATAGAGTGTGCAATCAAAGGCGGGGTAAAAAACTTCATATTTTCTTCAACGGCGGCCGTGTATGGCATACCCGCTGATGGGCATGCGAGTGAGGAATCACCGACAGTCCCGATCAACCCCTATGGCACATCCAAATTAATGACCGAATGGATGCTGCGCGATGTTGCGGCCGTGAATGATATGTCCTATATGGCACTGCGTTATTTTAACGTCGCTGGTAGCGATCCGGAGTGCCGCATCGGTCAATCTACGACCGAGGCGACGCTGCTGACCAAAGTCGCCTGTGAAGTGGCAGTCGGTAAGCGCGACAAACTCTTTATATACGGTACAGATTACGACACACCCGACGGCACCGGCATACGGGATTACATTCACATCGAAGACCTTGCCCGGGCGCATCTGGAAGCGCTGAATTACCTGCGTGACGGCGGTGAATCACGCATTCTGAATTGCGGTTATGGTCACGGCTTCAGCGTCCGTGACATTCTCGCCGCTGTCGAGAAAGCCCATGGAAAACCGCTACCGATTGAAGAAGCGCCGCGCCGCGCCGGTGATCCGGCGGTCCTGATCGCGACTTGCGACCGAATTAAGGCCACACTGGACTGGTCCCCGCTCTATGATGACCTCGACAAAATCGTCACGTCATCTCTGAATTGGGAAAAGCATTTGGCCAATCATCCGGTAGAATGAGGCTCGGCTAGCCTTTAGCCTGAATATTGTATTTTTCCAGCAGGTCGTACAGCGTCGGGCGCGTAATGCCGAGCATTTTCGCCGCTCTCGAAATATTTCCGGACGAATAAACCAACGCTCGCTTTATTGCGCGCGTTTCATAATTACGGCGAACCTCGCGCAAATTCAAATCCGGCCCCTGCGTGTCGACTTCGGACAGCCCGAGGTCCGCAGAAGTAACGTGTTTACCCTCGGCCATGATTACCGCACCCTTAATTTTGTTTTCCAACTCACGGACATTCCCTGGCCAGCGATAATTCTGAATCGCGCTCTGAGCTTCCGTGCTAAATCCTTTAAAGGATCTGCCCTGTTTCCGCGCCTCTTCATCCAGCAATGTACGGGCAAGAATCAGGCGACCACCCTCACGCTCCCTGAGCGGAGGAATGTTGATCGTGATTTCACTGACCCGGTAGTAAAGATCCTCTCTGAAACGGTGTTCCTTGATCGCCACCTGCAGATCCTGATTTGTCGCGCAAATAATCCGGACGTCAACAGCGATTTCTTCGCGCCCGCCAACGCGCTCGATGACGCGCTCCTGCAAAAACCGTAGAAGCTTGGCCTGCAACGCCAAAGGCATGTCACCAATCTCATCCAGGAAAAGCGTCCCTTCGTTCGCGAGCTCAAATTTGCCCTGAGTCTGTTTCACTGCACCGGTAAACGCGCCGCGCTCATAACCGAATAACTCGCTCTCCAGCAGATTTTCAGGAATTGCAGCGCAGTTGATCGCGACAAATCTTTTATCGACACGGGGACTGAGCGAGTGCAACGCTCTCGCCAACAATTCCTTGCCGGTCCCGCTTTCACCGAGCAACAACGAGGTCGCGTTAGTCGGCGCCACCTTCTCGATGATCCTGCAGACCTGCAGCATTTTCTCGCTCGCAGCGATAATCCCGTCCAAAGGTGACGCACTTTGATTACGCAACAGGCGTAGATTTTCCTGTTCCAATTCGAAAATCTGATAGGCGCGATTCACTATGAGCTGCAGGGCTTCTGTCTCGACCGGCTTTTGATAAAAATCGTAGGCACCCAACCCGACCGCCTTTACGGCATTTTCCTGGTCGCCATGCCCGGTCACGACAATCACCTTGGTCGCGGGCGCCAGCGCAATGATCTCTTCAAGGGTCGCGAGACCCTCGGAGACGCCCTCCGGATCGGGGGGGAGCCCGAGATCCTGTAATACCACCGGGGGTTCGTGGCGACGCAACTGAGCCAGCGCTGTCCCCCGATCTTCTGCAACGAGGACTTCATAATCCTCAAAGCACCAGCGCAACTGGCGCTGCAGGCCCAGGTCATCCTCGACGACGAGCAGTCTTTTTTGCGTTTCCGTCACGTATTCCCCTTCGCTTCCATACTCTCTCCGGCTATCGGTAACCTTATCAGCACTTGCGTCCCGTGATCCGTCTGTGATTCGACGTTCATCACCCCGCCGGACTCAGCGACAAAAGTACGCGCCTGGTAAGCTCCAATACCCATACCTTTGCTGCCCTTTGTACTGTCGAAGGGCCTGAACAGACGATTTCTGATGAAATCGGCAGCCATGCCACAACCATCGTCCACGATGCTGATGACCGCGTGTCCGTCCAACTCCTTTAACCCGACCGTCACCGAACCGTCCGATGAAGTCGCTTCCTGGGCATTTCTGATCAGGTGAACAATAACCGCTGTGAACCGCTCACGATCTATGTACGCAAACAGTGACTCACCCGCATTCTCGAATCGAGGCTCGGGCTTACCCGCTTCAGTCTTTTGGAGCGCGTCATCCAGGGCCTCACTCAGGCCGACGCGTTCTCGTGGACCTGTGGTATCGCCACTTTGAAGTTGACTCATGAGCTTATTCATCCGCGCCACAGAGTTTTCGATCGTCGCCATCGCGTCTTCAAAAAATTCCGGGTTCCCCTTGTGTTTGGACGCATTTTTGACCATCAGTGACTGTTGGGCAATGAGGTTCTTGAGGTCATGCATGACGAATGCAGTAAGTCGGTTGAATGCCTCAAACTGTTGGACTTCCGCCAACTGATGATCTGCCTGGTATTGGGCCAAATGGGCGGCGACCTGACGGCCCGATGTCCGTAAAAGATCGATTTCCTCAAATGCGAGCCTGAAGGCGGAACTCGACTGCAGCAGTACGACGAAACCCAGCAAATCTTCATTGCTCAACAGCGGCACAACTAAAAGTGCGTTTGGAAGCTGCTCAAGCCATGCCGGACGCTTGAGTCCCTGGTAGAGATCCGGATCGCGGTCCAGTTCCGCTGTATCAAGAATCCACTGTCGCTCGCGCATAAATACGAGCACCGGGTCATTCGGATCGACCTGGAATAGTGGCCAGATTCGTGTGTTCCAGTTCGCCGCACAGGTAAATTTCATATCGTCACCCGTACACAACCACAGTACGCCAGCCGGGGCACCGACGATCTGCGCCACAGCCTTAATCGAACGCTCTGGCAGCGGCACAGATTGCTCCGGAGAGGCCAGGGTATCAATAATGCGGAGCCACTCCTCCCGATAGTCGAAACGGAACGGCAGAAAGTGCTTACTGACGAAAACTCGCAAACGAGCGCTGAGATGCTCGGAAAACATCAGAATCCCGATCGGCACACCCGTGATCGCAATCAAAATGATAGCCCATGGCTGCGCGGAGGAAGACGACATGGACCGATACAACGGCGTCAGTATCAGCAACACGAGCAGGACGCATAGCATTGCAAGAAATCGCGGCAAATAAGCCCTGGCCCGTGGCGAAACGAATATATCCAGAGACCATTGCGGACTTCGGCGTAAAGCGTATAACAAGAGCACTGCCGAACTCCCGGCAACCAGCGCGCGAATCAGCATCAGCGTTGTCGGAGCCGAACCTGTCAGCGTCGCCACACCGAAAATCAAAATCTGTGTACCGCTCATCAATCCGCCCGCCGTGGCCATTGTTCGTAACACGACATGGTCCTCGACCGGCGCATCGCGATTCAATTGTGCAGACAACGCAAAACAAATCAGGCCAATGCTTAATGCGATGACGTGATAGTAACTTTGAGCCTGCGCACTTCCATCACCGAGGTAAACCAGCCAGGCAATCAAAGTCCCGCCGCCAATCACGAGCATCCAAAACAGATACAGCCCCCTGCGAACCGTCTCCGGCATCGACTGTTGATACGGCCCCCGCAACAATCGGTAGAGCATCGCGAACCACGCAAACATGAGTGCCGATTCGACCGCGAAAGACCATGAATCCAACGTAAATTGGCCGGGACCGTTCGCGAAGACAGCCAGATAAACGCACCATCCCAGACCGACGGCGGCCAGGCTCAAAAAATGCCGGCGAAGCAGCCCGCTGCCGTGGACCACGAGCGCATAGAGCCCCAAAAGGAAATAGGCCGCAGCGGCGGCCAGGTACCAGAACATCGGGCCGGCGAGAAGATCAGTCACGCTGCCGCCCACGCATCGAAGAGGTCAACCATCCCACGAGATTCACCCAAAAAAGTCTTGTCAAACCGGATGATAGTGGAATTAGGTCTAAATTGGTGTGCCATCGATCGTCGAGAACAATCACCCGGGGTCAAGCCTCGAACGGGTCTGCCCCATTAAACGCGACAAACCTGCGGGCACAAGCCGCTAAGCCCGAGATGAAATGGCGTTCCAGTGCGCTGGACAAAGTCTGGCTGCTCCCCGAAAATACCGCTAACCCCTCCCGACAAAACGACCGTCAGGCTTCAGCACACAACTTGAACCGATGACATATGTAATGCCATCGGGGCACAAGACTCGATTACGGATATCGGGACGCACGATCGGCTGCGCCGCTGCGTAACCGCGACCCGTCCACTTGCAACTCAATGCACCAACGTAAGTCCCATCCGGGCAAATATTGCATTTGTTTCCTGCCTCATTCGAGCCGTCCGGACAAGAAGTTGCCTGTGCCTGCTCGATAGCGATAAGAATCACCGGCAAAAAAAGCATCACCCAATAGATCACTATTCGCTTTCGGCTGCGCACGGTAATTCCTTCTCCGTATGATTGGTAAATATCTCGCGG
>PVMK01125491.1_pt1 | contig 29876 bp, 28 predicted proteins | sample 1853481 | NCBI WGS metagenome assembly PVMK01 (sample SAMN08533507, study PRJNA380276) | Marine sediment metagenome, whole genome shotgun sequencing project.
AATCCGGTAAGATATGGATATACGACTATTAGGATTGACCAATGAACCTCAATCTCGTTAGGGTATATATAGCCTGATACATTCTCAAGAAGTTTTGCCAAACCTTCATAACTAGCAGCAATATTCATTTGACCTCTCCATCTAAATCAGTGTAAAACACTCTCGGTTTTGTATTTAGTTCGGGTTTCAATACGTGAATTTTCTTCATTCTCTTCAAACGGATTAACGGACTAGCATTACTTTCAAGGTCGCCGAATACACGGGCTTGAGTAGGGCAAACCTCAACACATGCTGGAAGTAAACCCTGTTTTATTCTGTGGTAACATAGAGTGCATTTGTCCGCTGTCTTTTTCTCGGGATGCATATATCTGGCTCCATAAGGACAAGCCTGAATACAATAACTGCATCCTATGCACCGATCATCATCGACCAGAACAATGCCTTCATCGGTTTTAAATGTAGCGCCTACAGGACAGACTTGTGCACAAGGAGGATTCTCGCAATGGTTACATAATTTAGGAACGAAAAAACTTCGCAGTATATCTTTTTCTTCTAAATCAGATGAGAATTTTCCGGCACCTCCTTCGTTACATTCAACAATTACATCATCATTTTTCTTTACAATATATCTTTCAACCCATGTACGGAAAAATATTGGCTCTTTTGGTACTTTGTTTTCAATTTTACAGGCCTTAACACAGTTAGCGCAACCAATACATTTATCTATTTGAATTCCTATGGCATATCGCTTAATATGATTATATGCTTTAACAGCCGAATCAGATGATCCTTTTAGAAGTGTACTAAAAAAATTGCCTGTAACTATGATGATTGCGGATTTACCCAGTAGTTTAATGAAACTTTTTCTATTCATCAATCAATCTCCGGTAGGTGTGGATAGTGACATTGCCAACATAAGTACTTCTCTCCATTATTCCCATGCAAGGCAATATTAATTTTCGGTGCTTCTGCATTATCGGATAATTCCTCTGAATGACATTTACCGCAAAAATCGCGATTTGACGGTTTGTCCGGTCTCACAAATCTTGGTTGAACCTTATGCTTATCTGGTGTATTGTGACAATTAATACACTCCAGATTAACATGCGGTGAGACAGCAAGCGTTCTGGCAATATTTGCGTGACATGCAAAACATTCCTGAGGGGGTTCATTTGACTGGGGGTTATGCGGTTCATGACAGCTAATACACGCTTGCAGTGGATTGTGAGCATAGGGATTGATCTGCGGAAATCCTGTTGGACGAGAGGGATTGTATGTATGACAGACTCCACAATGTTCCCTTCCCCGGGGGACCTCGGGGATTACTTCCCCAGGTTCCTCCGAATGTTCGTATGAAGCCCCATGACATACTTCACATGAAAGTTTTTGATGATAGCCATCCTGCTTTATATCATATATATCATCATGGCAATCAATACATATTGCCGATCCCGCATAAAAGATTTCATTGGTTAGCTCCCGTTTTACAGCAGTTGTCCGGAAGATTTCTCTTTCTTTAAGATCATCAGGTATTATCAAAACACGGATACTTAATATTATAATTATTAATGCCAAAAAAACAATGCAAATTCTGATTATTTGATCGGGTAGTCTATTCATAATATTGCCCCTTAAGTCTACCGAAACGTGTTTTATTAAATTGAATCCAATACGTATTCATTTAAACCACTTTTATTTATTTAAGATTGTACCAATTATATTTTGGTATTGATTTAGTAATCCCGTAATTAACTCGACATTATGAACACCGATACTTTTATCAGTTTCTATTTTTTCAATTCCGTATATCACAATATCTATTTTTTTGCGATCTGTTTCATTAAAATCATTATAATCTAAATTCAATAAAGAATTTTTTACTGCTGAAATCTTCGTTTTAGTCCGTTCTTGCCATTCGTCAATTAAGTCATCATATTCTTCTTCATGACAATTACTGCAATTTCTACCTTGTGCGCTAGAAATTATCATATCATCATCTTCGTGGCAGTCTTTGCATTCAACATCAGATTCAAACATTATATCAGGGAGAGCTGTTTCTGATATTTCTATAGTACCATCATAAATATGAGCTTGAATTTGGTGACATTTTTCACAATCGGTCTCTTCCTGTGAATGGTGACAATCTAGACATTGACTTCGCTTCATGACCGTTTCCCCATGTCTATTCAAATTAGAATGGCAATTAGAACACGATAAATGGTTTTTTTCTATATGGATACTATGACTGAAAGTAACGCCGTAGGCTTTAATCTCAATTCCTTCTTGTCCATAATGACAATTTTGACAGTCAGAGGGTATAACACTATTATATAATTCCAATGACGGTAACACCGTATCCGAATTTATTAGTTGTAATATATTATTCAAATTATTATAAGATTGAAGTAGTAACTCATCGGAGTAGGCAACATTATGCACAACATTACCAGTGTTAACAAGTTGATAATTATAACGTGCTTCTTTTAAAAGAATTGTTACACTATTATTTTCCGCATAAGGTTCATTAGCATTAATTAACAAGTCATTTACTATATTCAAACCACGCTCTACCAAACTTAATTTTTCTTTCATGGTCTCTTCCCAGGTCTCATATAACTGGCTATAACCCTGTCCATGACATATTTCACAAGATTTTCCGGTAGCTAAAGTTTTACCAGTTATACCAAATTCTGATACATGGTATATATGACAGGCTTGGCAATTTAGTCCTGCTGTAAACATAGAATTTGGATGGCTTTTTACATTTTTTCCCCCAGTTCCTGAAAATAGATCTATTTGGGCTTGATGCGGTGTATTATGGCAGCCTTGACATTCAGGGAAAATATCTTTTGTGCGAGAAACTGATTTATGTTGAATTGGGAGATGACAATTTTCACATTCAATTTTATGATCGGTTATATGCATTTTATGAATAAATTCATCATCAGATATTTTTTCAATTTTTCTGATATCAGCATGACAGGTATTACATCTACTCTCTAACACTGCTCCATCTCCTACAACCATTGTCCCATGACAACTTTTACAATCAACATTATTATCAACCACAAAACCATGGTTATAGTCTGGTTCTACACCAACTGCTTCAACTGGCACTGAATGACACCAGGTACAATCATGGATGGGATCGCTTTCGGGTTGATTTTTAAAATGGCATAAAAAACATGAAGATTCAGTTACTGTCATATGCTCACCTTGCACAATTTGTGAATGGCAACTCGTACAACGTAATTTCTTATTTCGACGCAGATTATTTAGATGAGAATCATGATTGAAATGAATACCTTCTTTGAAAACAACATCTTTATTTAATTGTTGTTCTACATGGCAACCTGACCTTAAACAACTTGCATCATCTATTTCTGCCCAAGGTTTACTCTTCTTGTAGATGCCGGTAAAATAATTAACTACCATCGAGGATGCAGTTAATTTTCCATGAATCTTTGACTTAATACCCGGAGGGAAATGGCAATCGGTGCAGGTTACATCGGAATGTGTTGATGTTTTCCAGTCTTCAACATAGGGCTGCATATAATGACACGAGGAACAAAAGTTTGGTTTTGATGTCAATTCTGCAGCTCCGTACAATAATACTATTAATAATATTATACTTGCAATCGAGATAAGGGGTATTTTGAAAATTTTTATAATACGTTTCATTTGTTATTATCCAAATGAACCCAATACTATTAGGACTAGTAATATCATTCCAAAAATGAGGAATGTATATCCAATTATGAAATATATAAGCTTAATCCACTTTGGTAATGGGGGTATTAATCGGGCTTTATAATCCTCATTTGAAAGATCTTTCAATTCCAATGATCTTTCTTCTTCGAACTTGCCTTCCGGTATGCGGCCGGTAAATATGACCTCATCCATGGGGAATGCACCAGGTCTAAGATGAGTATTAAAAAAATGTACTACAAAAATAAACCCAGTAGCTAATAGAGCCTCTTCCGAATGAATAATATGGGCTGCGTTAATTATCCAGCCTGGGAATAGCTGTGAAAATGTTTCCGGGAACCATAATGCTAACCCCGACGAGCCAATTATTAACATACCCCAAACTACAGCAAAATAGTCAAATTTCTCCCAATACGTCCAACGTCCCCAAGCCGGTTCTTCTTTTTTAATGCCAATGAAATAAGCAATATGATTAAAGAAGTCTTTAAAGTCCTGCCAGCGCGGTACTAAACTATTCTGACTTTTAAAAATACCTTTTTGTTTCTTTATAAACGCCACATATAGTATTTTAATAAAATGGAATAGGAATACCAAGCCCATTGTAAATGCAGCCCATCGATGCAATAATGCAGCGTTCTCAAATCCAATTAAATTATGTACCACCCAGTTAGCCATTTCAGAATGGGCATATTTTAATGGCAGGCCTGTTCCTGCTAAAATCAAAAACGATAATACCATGAAAAAATGCAATAATCGTTCAAAAACAGCAAATCTCTCCACCCGCATTTTTGTTTTAACAGGTTTTTTAATTGGACCATATTTTATACGCTTAATTGATAATTTAACAAACCAAAGAATAGTATGACTTCCAAATATTGTTAGCACACTACCAAGCAACAACAACATAAAAGTATTAATCCAGTTTAAGATCTTGTTTTCTGATTTGGTATGTGGCGTATAATGTTGTAAAAACTGGACAAAGTTTTCATTTACATTGTCGTGACATTCAGCACAGGTATTAATAATATTATTCTTTCCCACAGATGATTCAGGGTTATCACTTGGCAATATTGAGTGATTATCGTGACATGATACGCAGGTAGCGAATTTTTCTCCCTGATATCCAAGTTGATACATTTGACCATGGTAAGAAGTTTCATAACCTTCTACGACATCAGGATTTAATTGAAATTGCATCGTCATATCACGATCGCCATGACAACGACTACACAAATCAACTATGGAATGTCCAAAAAATTGTTCCTCAGATTTACTGATGCGTCTTTCATCGTGACAATCAATGCATCCGGGCGATTTTAAGTGACCCCTTGCTCGGGAGACATAATGAGTTGAATTCTCATACTGCGCCTGTTGCTCTCGGTGACAGTCCGCGCACGATTTTTCCAATGCTTTATCTTTTTCATGCTCGGGCGCCATATAATGATAAGTATGACAATCGCCACAATTGGATTCGACTCCCCTACCGACTTTGGCAAGTTCTTCTCTATGAATTGCTCCGTGCGCCTCGTCTTCACCAACAACTATATTCTCTTTATGACATCTAATGCATACTTCATCAAGCTTGATGTCAAACATAGTAGTTACTGCATCTCCTTTCATCTCGGTTTGATGTCCTGTGTGACAAACGACGCAAGTTTCTAATCTCGGGTCATCATTTTCTTGTGGGCGATGGATAGATGCATCATAACCCGCATGGCACTTCATGCAAACTATATCAAGTTTTGCGACGGAAACTATACTTTCAGGTTGTCTTGGAGATAAAACTCTGTGCGTAGCATGGCAATCTGTACAGATTGGTGCTTTTAAGTTTCCAGAGGCAACTTGTTGATAATGAGCACTATTATCATAATTTTCTACTTCTTGGGCATGACAACCTCTACACTCTTCTGTAATGTGAATTTTCCATTCGTTTTCAGAATAGCGTGATCTTTCATATTTATCATGTGGTGAATGACAAGATACACAATTAAGGTTATCTCTTTCATTGGGCAATCCCCAATGGGCAGAGTTTAGAAAGTCGTCAAGAATATTGTTGTGGCACATACCGCATACTTGTCTGGGTTCGCCTTGCCATGATACAGAATGTGTTCCATGACAATCAGTACAAGTCGGAATAGATGTATATCCCTTTTCCCTTAGCGGATCAAAGAAGTGATTAATAAATTCTTCCTGAGCACCTTCATGACAATTCCCACAGAATGGTAAATCTAAATTTTTACTGTGTGGAAAATCTTCTATGCCATACAGATCTTCATGACAATCTATACATTCAAATCCCTCGTGTGGTGATCCTTCAAGATGTTCATCGGTTACATAAAGAGAAAATTCTATCCCTCGGCGAGTTTTCGAAAGTGTATCATCTTCATGGCAAGAGATACATAAATCATTTTCCTGGGAGAAAAGAAAAAGGGGAATCCCAAATAATAAAAGTAATTTTTTGAAATTCTCCGACATTGCCAATTACTTTAATATAATTAGTTAGCCGGTCTTGGGTGTGCTATTTCTTTTGACTTTTCTTCATAATTGAATGATTCGAAAGTTGGGCTTTCTTCATTATGACAAGCGACACATGTTGTTTCATTAACTTCTAACAGACCAACTGAAGCTGCTTCTATTTCACCAGCAATTATTGCTTTTTTGGTTTTACTGGATTTATATGTACTGCCTGCTCCATGGCAAGATTCACAACCAACGGCTTGCAAACCATTCATTCTTTTTACTGCTTTTCTCCCTACTTTATCATCATCAGCCGGGTTCCAAAAATCATCTCCCATTACTTCATAACCACCAGCACCAAAACCAGTAGTATGGCATTTTAAACACTCTGGCGCTTTCCACGCATTACCTTCAATTCCCTTATCAGCTGCGATTTGGGCTGCTTGTTCAGATTTTAAAGTTTCAAAAGCCTTGGCATGACGACTAGCTTCCCATTTAGAAAATTGCGCACCTTTTTCTTCCTTATTGTGACACATTTTACATTTTGCGATACCAATATATTCAAAATCTTGAGCGCAAATAAAAGCAGTCAATGTCAGAAGTGTAATAATAATATTTTTCATTCTATCTCCTTAAACTATTTCTATGATTCGTTATGGCATGCAAAACAACTTCCTCCAGCAATTTCACCTAATATATCTTCATTATGACAAGATTTGCATGTCTGAATATCTTCTATACCAGAAAGTTAACACCTTCTAACAATCCCCCAAAATACTAAATACAGGCTTTACGTGGGAATCTTACATATTGCATTTTATGTGGGATGAATTTCTTGTTGGTAAATGGTAGGTTACAAATAGCTCAGCTTCACTTTCTGCAAACTAACCATATAACACATATTCTGAACTATTCACCTAATTGTGGGGATTGTGCCCCCACAATCAATCGTCATAATCGTCCCATCTGTTGCCGTGGCAGATAAAACATGATGGTGCGAAACCTCCCGTTAGATCCGCCCCATGGCAGGCGCTACAGTTGTTATCTAATGGATCTTCGAATCCTGGCATATGGAGGGCTTCACAATCGTCTTTTTCTTCCAATTCTGTGTGGGTAGAGAATGGAGTGAAGTCCTGGCAACCATAACCGCTTGGTCCATCATGGCATTGGTAACAAGATACGCCACTCGTACCACCCAAATAATCATCTCCATGACAGATCATACAATGTTGAGAATCTTCTTCGCCATGAAAATCCGTACTTTTAGGGGAGCCTACCCAAATACTACTTGCTGGATGTCCGCTTGAACCTCCCGCATGACATTGATAACACGACACATAACTTGTGCCTCCTTTGTAATCCTGCCCGTGACAGGATTTACACCCCTCAGTCCCAGTAACTGTAATTTTTGCTAAATGCGAATTTTCTGAGTCCTGATCAGTCCAATCCCTTGGATGCATTGTTGGCTCACCGAGCTTAGTACAACCGGACACAAGAAGCATTATAAATGAAAACAATAATATATTTTTCATCATTAATCTCCTGTATGACATTTTAAACAAGATGAATCTCTAGCCGGCAAATGGCACGTTGCACAAAGTTCAGCTTCACTTTCTGCAAATTCACCATGTAAACCGCCCGATGTACTCACCCAATTATGAAAATTATGATTCATAGGCATTATTTGGTTTTGAACATGGCAAGTATAACAATCTTCAATAATCTCATGACAAGTTGAACATTCCATAACACCCGCTTTTGCCTCAAAACCGTGCGTAAACATATAATCAACCGGATGTGTTTCAGGTGCAAATTGTTGAAGTTGATGACACTCTTCGCAACTATTATTTGTATGACAAAGACCACAACTATTAATTGTACTGCTATTTATTTCAGACCCATGTAATTCTTTCCAAGCTAAATTATGAGTACTCGGACCTGCATCTAAATCCATATGACAGGATAGACAATCAGATTCGTTCCAAACATTATTTGGGAAACCAATTGCATTGTCGTCATCAATATAACTATGGCATTTACTACAGTCATCGGATTTAGTTAAGTGAATCGCATGTGAAAAACCAAGTCCGCTCGCCGTCCAACTTTCGCTGAATGTAAGAGGATTATCAGGATTAGTATGACAATATTCACAGGCGTCATTTGCGGTATCACCATCATGACATTCTAAACATAAATCCATCTTAGGGAAAATATTCCAAGAAGGTCCATCGGCTTCGCGTACGCCGGCATGACATTCTTCACAGGTTAATTCCATGTCTTCGACATGCAAACTATGTTGGAAAAGGGTACGGTCTTTATCTTTACCAAAAACAAAAATTAACGGTATAAAAAATATAATTATTTTAAAACGCCACATTTATTATAATTCCTCCTCTCCCATCTTGTTCAAAGTAGGGATTTGTTGAAAACCGTCCATATAGTTTCAACATTATAAAATCTTTTGGTTGCCAACCTATCCATCCATAAGCGCCTGATGATGATTTAAGATCAGAAAAATCTCCATAATCTAAAGCGTTCAACGAGACGCTTCCCCCAAAACTTAATGGACCGCTCAGGCGATGAGTGGCTCCTAAAATCAGTCCAAACATTTTATTGTCGCCTTCAAGCCCCCCTAAAAATGATGCTTGAATTTTTTTGTAATTAACCGAGCTAACTAAAAAACCTTTTCCCTCTTCCGCAAGACGATATGAAAACTGATTACGCCATAAGAACTTCTCGGACATAAGTGAATTAACATCAAAAGTGATAGTTGGAGCAATCGAAATCTTATCACTTAATGTTTCAAACTGATTAAAATATTCAAATCTTTTTTGTCGGAAACCTAAGCCGACCGTGTGGTTACCAAACCGTTTGCTGAGTCGAATCCTTGCGTAATTTAATTTTGTTTCACCAATATCAAATGCTAAAGCATTAGATATACGAACACCAAATTTGGTTGTATTAAAATAGATGCCTGTAAATGGATGAATATCTTCAGTATCTCTCTTCATCCATAATGATGCGGATATATTTTTTCCAATTCGACCCTTTGACCAAGATGCCATGAAATAAGTATTATTTGTGAATAGCGAATCACTAAAATTGTTTATTGCCTTAAACCCGCCGACTAAACTTAATGTGCCTAACTTATTTGTGTTTATATCTAGCTTGGCACCATCAACTCTTGCATTCTGCAGGGTATTCCATATCGCAATGCGACCTATTGAGAATTCATGGTTCCCAAGATTTAAATCGGCAGTTAAATGATGAACACGGAGGGGATTGCGAAAATGATCATTCTCAGATCCATATTCAAACAAGCCATCTATTCCTAACTTCTTGCCAAATTTCTGATCATAGCTTAGTATACTGCGCCAATGTGTTTGTTCCTCAGTATCCATCATGCTTAGACGTGGATACAGAGCAGATGATGAAATTGATATATTTGGTTTTGACCCAAATACGTTTGAAATACCTAAAAACACAACCAACAATAGGAGCAGAGTTGATTCTTTTAATTTTCTTTTTGATCTCAATTGAAAAGATTTCATTATCGGCCTATTTTAATTTATAAAAATTACAATTATTATTTGTTAATGTAACTAATTATTAACAACCGTACGGTTTTGACCGTTAATGTCATGGTAATTCACTCCGGTAATTTTTATTATTATCTTCTATTACAACATACATATGGTCAAGTTTATCTGCTTGACAGGCATTCTTATACACTTCACATTCGCGACAGCTAGCTTCCTGGCCGACTTTTGATCCTTGATCGGTTAGTGTCCAACAGACAACACTACTATTTTTAAATGCCTTACAGTGCTTGCAATCAGATTTAGAACCTTTACTTTTAAGATCCCAGCAAGGCATTAATGCCAACAACATACGAACACCGGCAATGTTCATTTTATTCTTGGTAATTTGCACGCGGAAGCATCCTATCCATTCTAAATCTCTTTCGGAATAAAGTCTTTGACCAGAAGCGGTCTTATGGATAATAATCAACCCTTCTCTTTCATAGAGTCGTAATAGTTCGGGAGAAACGCCAAGTTTTTTGGCAGCTATTCCTATTCCAAGCAGGGGTTCATTAGAATCAAATGCCATTTCTTATTATCCTTATAATGTGCACTATGGCAAAATTAAAGTGTTTAATACAGTTAATACAAGATTTATTTGTCTTGTATTCATGCGTTTATTAAGTAGGAATATTCTTAATCATGTGATTTCTCCAATTACTATTAAATGCAATTATTAATGCTTTTTTACACCTATGATTATTTATTATGTTAATACCCTTTATAAAAGGAAGTATTACTACATAACAATGGGTAAAAATAATCTATATATATTATTTTTTGTATTAATGTTAACTTTTGGCCATATCCAGGCCCAAATCGATGTTGCATGTATAGGGAATAGTATTACATCGGGCAGCCGCTTATCAGACCCCGGCAGTCAAAGCTACCCAGCTCAGCTAGGAGTACGACTAGGGAGTGATTACACTGTGAAAAATTATGGAGAACCTGCTAGAACTGCCCTTGATGTTGATTATGAGTCGTATCTTCTATCACCTTATTACGGTTGGTCAACCAATAATCCACAGGATGTTGTTATAATTTTATTTGGTACTAATGACAGCCAAGAAAAATATTGGGCTGATTATTCACAATTCAAAGAGGATTATTTATATATAATGAATTCTTACAAGAATTATGAAGATCCTGTTTTTTGTCTTGGACTACCCCCACCAGTTTTTGAAGAACATCCAGACTATAACGTTTCTCTAGGACATTTAAATGAACCAATTGTCAGTGAAATAATTCCCATGATAAAACAAGTTGCCTATGAAACAGGATCTACAATTGCGGATTTTTATACTGCTTTAGATGGAATGCCGGAACTTTTCATTGATGGTGTACATCCAAATGTAGTTGGGGCAGATATAATGGCAGAAGTTGCCTATCACGCAGTACAAAAAGCTCTTTCAACATCTGATATTCCATATAATCATCCACCTGATACACCAACCGGATTAAGAACAATATCGGGCTACGATAATATTCATCTTGAATGGCATCCTAACACGGAGGATGATCTATGGTCATATACAATATATCGGAGCGATAAAGAAGGGGGTGTGCAAATCTGGCTTGGAAGCGTATTGGCACCTGATACAACTTTTTCAGATATTGATGTAGTAAATGATCATATCTATTATTACTCAATTGCCGCTATGGACAATCATAATAATTATAGCGACAGAACAGGTGCAATTGTTGGCATAACTATCGACCAGATCCCTCCATCTGCACCAGTAAATTTACAGGCAATCTTAGAGGCAGATTCAGTTAAAATTAACTGGACACCAAACACTGAGCTTGATGTTGAAAAATATCATATTTATAGAAACACAACACTAAATAATGTTCAAGAATCCTCAAGTCTAGTTGGCACTGTGTATGAACCTGATAGCAATTTTATTGATCTTTCATTTGATTCTGCAATAAATTATTTTTACGGAGTAACGGCAATTGATCACTCGGGTAATCAGGGACAAATTTCTAACATAGTTAATATCACCACTAAATCACGGCCATTAAGTTCCGATACAACTTTAACATTAAGTGAAGATGTCTCATACCACTTTATCGCATCTGATTTTCCGTTTTTTGATGCAGATAATGATTTCTTAGATAAAATTATTTTTGTTAATTCCGATCATAACAATTATTTCACTTTTGATAGTGATACTATAGCAAGTCCCTTTATTTGTGATGATATTTCGAAACTCGTATTCACCTCCAATTTAGATGAGTTTGGAGAAAACTATACTGAATTTTCATTTAGAGTAGTGGATAGTTTTGGTAGTACAAGTTTGGATACAAATATAGTAGTAATTAATGTCGCGCCGGTAAATGATGCTCCGCACATTAATCTAATATCAGATTTGTATATAATGGAAGACTCTCACAACCTATTATTACCAATTACAGGAATTAATGCTGGTCCAGCAAATGAATTACAAAATCTTTCTGTGAAAGCGTTTGCAGATTTGGTTAATATTGACAATATTCAATATAACAGTCCCGAAGAAACTGGATTAGTTATAATTGATCCCATGGATAGCGCCTTCGGCATTATTCCCGTGACAATACAAATTGTTGATGATGGTGGAACCACTAATGGTGGCATAGATACATTCTCAACAACTTTTAATATGCATATTTCACCGATAAATGACCCGCCAATATTCAATTTTTTAGAGAAAATTCAACTTATTGAAGACTCTGAAACAACTATTGAATTAACGGGGATTCAAGCTGGACCTTTGGAAACAGGTCAACAAATTAATATATCAGTTCAATCTAATAATACTGATATATTGCCGCATCCCGTGCTTATTTATAATAGTCCTGATACAACTGCAACTTTAACTTTCTCAACAATTCCTAATATTTTTGGGTTATCATCGATAACAATTACTATGTCAGATAATGGCGGCACTGATTTCGGTGGTCAAGACTTAACATCACACTTAATTCCGGTTGAAATCACCTCCGTTAATGATAGACCTTCTGACTTCAGTATTGTCGCACCGCCAAGTGATTCAACTTTGGTAATTAATAAATTGAATTATTTAAATACATTTTTAGTCAGTTGGGAAGCTTCAACTGACATTGAAAACGATCCTATTTTTTATGATGTGATTTTTAGTGGAGACCTATCAAAACTTTCACGATATGGCTTGAGTTCAACGAGTACTGAATATGTTTTAAAGGAAATTTTAGCTGTAACCGATACAGTATCAATTACCAGTGGAACTTTTAGCATTATTGCATCAGATGGTGAATTACAAACCGTTGCAATAAATAGTGATATTACAATAACAGTTGATGGTCGTTCATTTGCTCCAGATAAACTCCATCTTGATCAAAATTATCCGAATCCGTTTAATAATACTACGGTAATTGGTTTTGACTTACCAAAAAGTACCGCCGTTTCTATGATTATTTATGATCTATTAGGAAAAGAAGTAATCAAACTAATAAAAAATAAAAAATATGAACGCGGCTATAATACGATAACCTGGAATGGTCTAGATAAACATAATAATCAAATCACAGCCGGTATCTATATAATGCAAATCCGCATGGGCTCTAATGAACAACATAAAAAACTTGTTTATATAAAGTAATATTTGCGCGAATAAAGCTATTCTCGGTAAAACCCATTTATTTGTAAGTTTATCCCACAGTAATATTAATGACTAGGAGAAAATACTATTATGAAAAAAATCATTGTTTTTAGCATTATCGCAATGTTAATTGCTGGCTGTGCATCATCACTAAAACAATTACAACGCGGAAATTATGATGGAGCAATTAAAGCAGCTGTAAAAAAATTAAGAATAGAGCCAACTGACCAAGAACAAATTGAGGTGTTAGATAAAGCTTATTTGCTAGCAAATCAGCAAGATTATGATAGAATTAAATTTTTAAAGGAAGAGGGCAGCCCATTTAACTGGGATGAAATCTTCGAGAGATATTTAAATTTAAAAGATCGGCAGGCTTTAGTTAGCACAGTGATACCATTACAACTTGGCAATCAAACAATAGACTATGAATATATCGATTATGATTCTGAAATAATTCAAGCGAAGAAAAATGCTGCCGATTATTTTTGGAGTCACGCCAATGAATTAATGAAAAAAGGCGACAAAGAATCATTTCGCCAGGCGTATTATGAATTTAGGAAAGCCAAGGAATATGTAGGTAATATTAACAATATAAATCAATTAATTGAAGAAGCACATTGGAAAGGAATCAGCCGGGTTTTTGTATCATTAGAAAATAAAACTCAACTTAAGCTACCCGATCAATTTAAAATAGATTTATTAGCATTCGGTGTTGCCGATTTTAACTCGGAATGGGTCGAATTTCATACGACCAATCCTAGCAATAACACCTACTATGATTATTTTACTATTGTAAATCTGAAGAAAATTGAAGTATCTCCCGAACAAGCACAGCAAAAAGATCGCATGGAATCTAAAGAAATTGAAGATGGATGGGAATACGTATTAGATGATAACGGTAATGTTGTCAAAGACTCAGAAGGTAACGATATAAAAATTCCTAAAAAACGTACCATTTATTGCACTTTAATTGAGACCCATCAGTTTAAGGCTGCAAAGTTGGAAGGCGAAATTGAATTAGTACAAAATGCGCCGCGTAAAGTTATTAAACAAGTACCGATTGGAGCCGAAAGTGTTTTTGAGCATATTTCAGCCCGCGCAGTTGGCGATGTAAACGCTCTTTCCGACGAAGACAAAGAATTACTAAAGAACATTTCTGTTCCATTCCCGCATGATTTAAATTTAATTATAGATGGCGCAGAAATTTTAAAGAAAAGTATCCGTGACGGTATTGGAGACTTAAGAAGACTTATTAATTAATACTTGCTCTATTTAGATTTATCTTTCAGAGATAACGTCAAAATAAATTCCGCCACTGGTTCATCTCCTGATATTTCGGGGACGGTGGCGGTTATTTTTAATTGCATATTTACCCTTTCGCCTGTTTTGGTTGCTACGTCTATTAAATTTTTCACAGCTAGGCCATCATCACAAGTAAAATGAGTATCTCCTTCAGGACGCTTTAAAAAATCTGCCTTGAAATCTTTAAAAACCAATGAAATATTGCGTCCACTTTTACGTATTAAATGCATAGCTAACACGCCACTCGCAACATCTGCTCCTACCGCCAAAGCACCAAAATACATAGATTTAAGATGATTTTTGTTCCTTCGCTTAAAAGGAATTTTAATTATAGTAGTTTCTTCTGTTAGCTTTACCACAGTGGGCCGACAATAAAATATTAAAGGTACTTTGCTTAATCCAAAATATCTTATAAACCAAGTTGCCTTCATATTTTTTGATATTAGTTTCATTGTTTTATAAACCATCCTTTAAATTCATGCAAATTATAGAATACTCTCCTATCGGAAGATTTTAATTGATCATGGCTAGCATGGCCTTGTGCTATTAGTACACATTCGGTTCCAATTTCATCTGCTACTTCAACATCGTGTAGGGTATCACCTATCAATAACACATCTTTAGTATCCTGTTTCAGTTCTTTAATCCAAGCTTTCCCTGCATCAACTTTACTATTAGCATAATGATCTGTTAATCCGGATATTTTGATAAAATATTTTCCTAGTTTGTGAAATTTTATCAGATCCTCGAGCATTTGCTGTTTTGCAGCCGAAAGCAAGGATTGGGTTATACCTATTTCATGAAAATAATTTAAAGTCTCCCGAGCTCCATCTTGCATTTTTGCTTCATACATTCTAAAGGTATATTCCTTTATAAATTCAGTGCCCACTATACTGAAAGAAGTTTTATCAAAATCAAATCCTAAGTTTTCATAATATTTAATCACCGGAAAAGTAAAAATTTCTAGATACTTATCTTTTTCTATTGCAGGTAGCCCGTATTTGAGCAATAAAATATTTATTGCCTTGATAGACAGCCAACTGTCATTCAGCAGCGTACCGTTCCAATCCCAAATAATGTGTTTAATCTTCACGTATAGAGAGTTATTCTGCTTTAAACATAATTATTAATAACTTTAACTATTGAGATATTACAAATATGATTGACATTGATACACTAGTAGAAAACCTAAAAATTAATTGCGCCGGTGAATTGCACGGAGAGACAGCTCAAAATATGATGTTACCAAAATCACGAGTGGACATTAAATTTCCCAATACAACAGAACATACTATCCCTTCGGCAGTATTAATATTACTATATCCTAATAAAGATGATATAAGTTTTATTCTTACTGAGCGCACTAATGATGTACAACATCATAAAGGGCAAATATCATTACCGGGAGGGTCTTGGGAAGAAGGCGAACAATTGCATGAAACAGCCATGAGAGAAACTGAAGAAGAAATAGGTGTTCCCATGGATGAAATCAATATTGTTTGTGAACTAACCCCACTATTTGTAAAAGTAACAGGTTATATGATTCACCCCTTTGTTGGATATGTTCATCAAAAACCAAATATTACTCCGAACCCAAATGAGGTAAAAAACGTTTTTTCATCGTCAATATCTGAATTGATAAACCCAAATAACACTCTGTCAGAATTATGGACAATTAGGAAAACACCAGTTGATGTACCTTTTTTCAAATTTGATAAGCATAAAGTTTGGGGCGCAACCGCGATGATATTATCAGAATTTAAACAATGCATTGAGGAAATAATTTGAATCGAATCGGTATTGATTTAGGCGGTACAAAAATCGAAGGAATTCTACTGGATGAATCCGGAAATATATTAGAGCGTAAACGCGTTCCCACCAAGAGAGAAAATGGTTATAAATATATAGTAGATGAAGTTGTAAGTCTAATTAAAGATTTACAAGAAACATCAAAAACAAATACTACTGTGGGTATTTGCACACCTGGAGCAATATCTCCGCATACCGGGAAAATAAAAAATAGCAATACCGTTTGTTTAATTGGTAAACCATTTGGAGAAGATATTGAAGCGGAAATTGGTTGCAAGATAAAGATGGATAACGATGCGAACTGTTTTGCAATCGCTGAAGCAAAACTAGGCGCAGCGAAAAACTTTGCCATTGTATTTGGCGTAATTATTGGCACAGGTGTTGGCGGAGGTATTGTTATAAATGGCAAAGTTCATCAAGGACGAATGGCCATTGCCGGTGAGTGGGGGCATCATACTTTATATCCTGAAGGTAATCAATGCTACTGCGGTAGAAAGGGTTGCGTGGAATCTTATATTAGTGGTCCATCTTTGGAAAAACGGTGGACGGAATTAACAGGCAAAACTAAATCTTTGCCTGCAATCATCGCTAAAGCGGGACAGCTATCGAAAAATAAAGAAATATTATATTTAAAATGGAAGCAAGAATTGATTCGTAATTTTGGAATATCATTAGCAAATGTAATTGATATTTTAGATCCGGATGCAATTGTATTGGGCGGCGGTGTATCAAATATTCCATTTTTATACGATGAGGGAATTAAATCTGTTTATACTAATGTTTTCAGTGATGATGTTGATACACCAATTCTAAAAAATAAGTTAGGTGATTCTGCCGGTGTTTTTGGTGCTGCATATTTATAAAAAGGAGCAATTATGAAATTTGGCCATTGGTTAAATTCTTTAGGTTTTATTGAATTTTTATCTTTAATAATTATTTTAAGTATGTCAGCATATTTAGTCAATCTTAGTTTTATAATATTTCAGAATTGGTACACTAACAAACAAAAAGATAATCCCTTCGCAGAAGAAATACGAAAAAGTCCATTTTTATTTGTAGGAATAACTATCCCATTTTTTCTAATTCTTTATAGTGTCTTATATCTCCACATACACACTTTACTCTCCAAAATATTTTAAAGTAATACCTCTGTTATCCTAAATAGAAGTAATAGGACAACCTTTTCCTGCTATTCTTGTCATACTTAGTATATTTTAATAACATTTATAAGCAGACTAGGTACGGCTATGAAGAAATACATCACACCAACTTTGATATTTACTATACTAGTTAGTTTTTCTTATGCAACAACATCGCTAAAAACGATTAGTGCAAAAAAATTAAACGGAGAGAAAATTTATCTAGATGGGAGGGTGGATGAGTCAGCTTGGGTTTTTACCGATAATTCATCTAACTTCATTCAGCGCGATCCAATTGAAGGCAAGCCTGCCACAGAATTAACCTCATTTTCAATATTATATGATGATGAATATTTATATGTAGCAATTAAAGCTCTGACAGCCGACAATTCCAAAATTAAGGGTATTTTAAGCAGAAGAGATGAAGATTCACCGAGTGATTGGTTATTTGTTTCAATTGATAGCTATAATGACAATAGAACCGCTTTCGAGTTTGGATTAAATCCTGTAGGCGTAAAAAGGGATTTACGAAGATTTGATGATACCAACGAGGATGCGAATTGGGATGCAAACTGGGAAGGAAAATCTTCAATAAATAAAGATGGGTGGTATGCTGAGTTTAAAATACCTTTCAGAGAATTACGATTTGACAATGCAGACAGCAAAACATGGGGGATACAAGTTCACCGCTACATTGCCGAGAACAACGAAGAAGATTATTGGTCATTTTGGCCAAAAGAGGAAAGCGGACATGTACAACATTATGGTAAATTAACAGGACTTTCAGATATTCCTAAACAGAGAAGAGTTTATTTAATGCCTTATGTAACCAGTTCTTTTAACAAGGCGGATTTCTTAAAAACTCCCGTACATGCTAACTCATTTGACTATAATAACAATGTTGGCTTGGATGCTAAAATAGGTATCACTAACAATTTAACGTTTGATCTAACAGTAAATCCTGACTTTGGGCAAGTAGAGGCAGATCCTGCTGAATTGAATTTGTCGGCATTTGAATCATATTTTAGAGAGAAAAGACCTTTTTTTGTAGAGGGTGGTAATATTTTCAATTTCAATCTTGGACTTGGCGACAATGACCATGCCAGTAACAGCCTATTTTATACAAGACGCATTGGTCGCACTCCTCATCATTACACTTCTGATGATAATGGATATGAAACGAATCCATCAGCAACTCGAATTTTATCAGCTGGGAAAATTAGTGGTAAAACAAGTTCGGGATGGTCGATTGGTATATTAGATGCTATTACAGCAAAAGAAAAAGGAAGCATTAAATTTGAAGATAATACTCCAACACTAACTGAAACTGTTGAACCTTTAACAAATTACTTTGTCTCAAGAGTACAAAAAGATTTTAATGAAGGCAGCACAACATTTGGCGGAATTTTTACAGCCACTAATAGAAATATCGAGGATGAACATTTAGATTTCGTACATACAAAAGCATACACTGGAGGCATTGATTTCAATCATAATATGTTTGACAATAAATATGAAATTGAAGGTGCCATTTCATTCACAAATGTTTATGGTTCAGAGGAAGCCATCTTAGAAACACAAACGGGTTCAAGACATTATTTTCAACGTCCCACAAAACATTTAAGTATTGATTCTACTGCAACAAATCTGAAAGGATTTGCGCATAAATTTGCATTCGCTAAAAATCGAGGTGAACATTGGCGGTGGTCTCTTGGAGAATGGGCGTACTCTCCCGGTTTTGAAGCAAATGATTTGGGATTTAATAGACAATCTGATTCACAAGTTCAATTTGCATGGGCACAATATCGCGAAAATGACCCCGGTAAATACATCCGTAGACACAGTACTAACTTTAATATTTGGAGGGGATCCACATTTGGAAACGAGAGTACTGGTAATGGTGGAAATGTAAATGGTAATGTAACATTTATGAATTATTGGTCAGGTGGTGGTGGTATTGGTTTTAATTTACCCGGATATCATACCACTGCAACGTGGGGCGGCCCTGCTGTTAAAACTGGTTCAAGACTAAATCTATGGGGGCATATATCAAGCGATGATCGCAAACTAGTTAATATAGCGTTGTTTGGTTTTCGAGGCGAAAACAGCAGTGGGTCTAACTGGTTTGGGTTTGAGCCAAATATCAACTGGCGACCAACTGAAAATATTTCAGTTTCCACCAATATTGGATATAACCAAATGCATGACTCGTGGGCCTTTTGGTCAGACTATGAAGCGTTGGAAGATCTACAAACAGGACAATATGACTATCTAATGGTGGAAATGGACCAAACAACAATATCTGCCACGATACGATTAGATTTAACATTAACTCCTAATTTGTCAATTCAATATTATGGATCACCGTTTATTACGGCTGGAAAATATAAAAACTTTAAAAAACTAGTTGATCCGGATGGCGATGCATTCACTGATAGATTCTTAGAATATGAACAATCAACACAGGATTATAACGAAGAAAACGAGATATGGGAAATTGACTATGATTATGATGGTATCGCAAACTATGAGATATCCAATCTTGATTTCAACTATAAGCAATTCAATTCAAATCTCGTTATAAGATGGGAGTATAAAACCGGTTCTGCACTTTATCTAGTATGGAGTCAGGGAGTGTCAGATGAAATTGCTAATGGTGCGCTTGATTATACATCGGATATGAAAAATTTATTTAAGGCAGACATTGAAAACGTAGTATTATTAAAGTTTAGTTATTTACTAAATATTTAATACATTGGGCACCTAAATTAATTAACAATAGGAGATTAGTTTGAGAGGCTTTTTGTTTATTATATTATTGGGATTTGTGCATGCTCAAACCGATGCCATTAATCCAGAAGACTACCGAAATAGGGAAGTAACAGCAATAAGGTTAGATCAACCTTTAGAAATTGATGGAATTCTAGATGAAGCTCTTTATTCTACAGAAGCAAATGATCATTTTGTTCAATACGAACCCAATAATGGTATTTTGGGGAGTGAAAATACTGAATTTTGGGTAGGCTATGATGATAATGCGCTCTATATAGGTGCAATGATGCACGACAGTAACCCTGATTCGATTATAGCTAGAATGAGCAGGCGTGATGGAGACGAAACATCGGACATATTATTTATGGTTATTGATTCATATTTTGATAGACGATCCGGATTTTGGTTTGGTATTAACCCGGTTGGTTCTATTGGGGATGGAACTGTTTCTAATGATAACAATTTTGATGATGCCTGGGATGGAATTTGGGATGGACAGGGAAGAATAAACGAAAATGGCTGGAGTACAGAAATCCGAGTGCCATTTTCACAATTAAGATTTAACAAATCCAATGAAAATATTATGGGAATTGGACTTGCCAGACGCATACATAGACGAAACGAAATGGATTTCTTTACTTTTATAGCACGTGATGAATCAGGAATGATTTCGCACTTTGCAACACTTAAAGGCATTAAAAATATACAACCTCCGAAACGCTTGGAAATGACACCATATATCACTGGCAATCATGGTATTCTCAAAACAGAAGATGATAATCCTTTTTATAATGGTAGCGATTCAAGGATCAATGTTGGTACTGATATAAAAATAGGAATTGGCAATAACCTTACAGTTGATGCAACTATAAACCCTGATTTCGGTCAAGTGGAGGTTGATCCATCTGAACTTAATCTTTCGGCATTTGAGACTAGATACAGAGAAAAACGACCTTTTTTTATAGAGGGACGTAGTATCTTCAGCTTTGGAACAGGTGGACCTACAAATCATATGAGCTTTGGGACAATGGAACCCACGTTTTTTTATAGTAGACGAATCGGCAAATACCCCAGTTATGGTAATGATGTAGAGGGAGATTGGATAAAGGTTCCTTCTGCAACCCCAATCCTAGGTGCAACAAAACTTAGCGGAAAAATAACCGACACATGGTCTGTTGGGAGTTTTTCTGCGATCACACGGCGTGAATTTGCAAATGTCCAAATTGATGGGGAAAATTCTGAGGTTGAAGTAGAACCATTAACTTCATATAATTTATTCAGGACTTTAAAAGAATTCAATCAAGGACGTCAAGGACTTGGGTTAATTATGTCCTACGTTGATCGCAACTTTGAGGATGAAATGTTAACAAGTATTTTGTCTGATAAAAGTACTGTATTTGGTATTGATGGTTGGACCTTTCTTAATCATGAAAAAGACTGGGTAATTGGAGGTTTTTTGGGATACTCAAATGTTGTTGGATCAAAAGATTATATTTCTGATTTACAACAAAACTCTGCTCGGTACTTTCAGCGACCTGACGCAGACCATGTTGAATTAGATCCTGATCGAACTAATCTAGAAGGATTTTCAGGCAAAGCCGCAATAAATAAGGAAACCGGTAAATGGAGTTTCAACTCAGCAATACAATTTGTGTCTCCTGGATTTGAAAACAATGATATGGGACTGAATTTCAGAGGTGATAACATTAATAAGCATATCTCATTTGGATATAAATGGTTAGAACCAGGAAATATATTTCAACTTGCGATGCTAAATACTGCCTACATGACAAACCACAATTTTGCTGGTGATAAACTAAGCGAAATGGTGTTTCTTTTTGGATTTACTCGATTTAACAACTTTTGGACAATTAGTCCAATTATTGGTATTGGACCCAAAACACTAAGCGATCATGCCTTACGCGGCGGTCCAATGGTCATATCACCTTCCGGGATGTGGTCAAGACTCTCTGCTCGCACTGATTCAAGAAAATCAACCATTTACGAACTAGATATTGAATATCAAAGTTCTGAAGGTGGTAACTATTCGCTTCAGATGTCACCTGAAATAGAAATGAACGTTGGAACTAGATTACAAATACAATTCGAACCCGGATTTAATAAACAAGTTCAGATAGACCAATATATCGATTCATTTGATGATGAAACTGCTACTGATATGTATGGTTATCGTCATATCGTTGCTCAAATGGATAGGAAAACGGTATCAGCAGAATTCCGTATAGACTATACCTTTACTCCAAAATTGTCTTTCCAAGCCTATTTTCAACCATATATAACCGTGGGATCATATTCGCGATATAAAGAATTTGCTAAACCTGAGTCATATGAATTTATTGAATACGGAAAAGATGACAATATGGAGATCGCTGAAGAAGGTGAGGATGGTTATAATTTATATCCAAATGGTAGTGATGGCAATTTACTTTATGTCGAAAATCCTGACTTCAACTATAAAGCGCTTGTTGGCAGCGCTGTATTACGATGGGAATTCCGTCCCGGGTCAACATTATTTTTAGTTTGGACACGCAATGGCTCAGATGAAAAAAATCCGGGCAATTTTAACTTTAACAGAGATACCAGGGATTTATTTCAAGCTAATGCTGATAATGTTTTTGCAGTTAAGTTAACCTATTGGTTTGGTAAATAATTTCGGGTAATAAAAACCCTCAAGGTTTTTATAAACCTTGAGGGTTTTTATATTAAATTCAAATAAGTTAAAATCATCAGCCCAAGAGGAATCGTAATTGCGGAGGCAATTGTAGTGGTTAATACAATATTCCCAGCCAGTTCTCCATGCGGAGTCATTGAATCGGCTATAACAAAACTCATGATAGCGGTCGGACAGGCAAATATAATATAAATTATCCCTAAGTCGATACCGGTATAACCGATTAAATAGCCGATCGTAGTAGCAATTAATGGTGAAACTAGTAATTTCATAATTAATGCTCCCAAAGTAATAAAAGATGTGTTTTGCAGATGTTTAATTTTCATGGTCCCGCCAACACTGATTAATGCCAATGGAAGAGTAATGGCTGCAATGTAGTTACCAGTATCAATCATTACATTTGGTATCGGTACCCGCACCAAAGAAAAAACAATTGCAGCAACTGCTGTAATAATAACAGGATTCAATGCAATTGTTTTAATCATTTCGGACATAGCTTTACCCCTCTTATCCTGTCGATCAGAAATTGTTAAAGCAACAACTGACAGCATATAGTCCAAAGGTATTAAAAACACTAATATCATTACCATTTTTGATACAGCATCTTCACCAAAAACATTCATAATCAACGCTAATCCGATAATTACATTGTTCGGCCAAAATCCGCCTTGTATAAATACTCCCCTCCCGTTTCCCTTTTTAATAAAAATTTTTGCAAGCAACCAACCAAGGATAAATACAATGAACATACAACCATATCCTAAAACGATAATTCCGCTATCAAAAATAGTGCTGAAATCAGCTACAGCTAATTTCAAAAAAATCAATATAGGTAGGGTGACATTAAATACAAATTTAATGGACTGTTTTATGAAATTTTCTTGAATTACACCAATTTTACGCAGTGTCCATCCTACAACTACAATTAAAAATATTGGACTTACGGTATTAATAATGAATAGCGTGTTTGTCATTGCGATATGATAAAATTATTCCCTGATTGATTTGATTTTATTTATATAATATTTAAATGTGAAAAATCTGTTATACTTATTTGCATACTCCCTTCCCGCCCAAGCGATTCCAAGTATAAACGGAATCCATGATATAACATAAACAATTACCGATAAATTCCTTATGAAATCATTAGTAAAATAAATAATGAAAGTAGTTTGAGTTATTTTTCCGATGACCAGACTTGAGATTATTAATCCAATTCCGATATAGAATTTTTTTGAAAATTTCTTTTTAGCCACAGCTGCATTAATATTTTTTGTATTAAAGTTGCTCATGAAAAATGTTACGTTTTTTTCCTAACTTTTTTTGCGATTGCTTTCCACATCAATTTTGGTACTTTTTCTAATTCATTAAACTCGCCCGCTCCTTGTAACCACTCGCCTCCGTCAATTGTAATAACGTCTCCATTTATATAACTTGCACCATCACTCACTAAATATGATGCTAAATTGGCAAGTTCGATGTGTTCACCAAATCGTCTTAGCGGAATTCTATCCCTCATTTTTTTCTCGATTCCCATTCCGGGCGGTGCTAATCGTTTCCATGCTCCTTTAGTTGGAAACGGACCCGGAGCAATTGCTACATGTCTTATGCCGTATTTTGCCCATTCCACAGCAAGAGATCTTGTCATGGCCAAGACTCCAGCTTTCGCCGCAGCGGATGGAACAACGTAACCTGAACCAGTCCAGGCATAAGTTGTAACAATATTTAAAACTGCGCCGTTTTTTGCTTTGATCATTTCTTTACCGACAGCTTGCGTAAAATTAAATGTTCCATTTAAAACAATATCTACTACAACCTTAAAACCACCAGGTGATAATGATTCGGTTGGACTTATAAAATTTCCGGCAGCATTATTTACTAATATATCAATTTTCCCGAATTTTTTGATTGTTTCATCAACAACTTCTTGGACTTCAATCGGTTTGCGAACATCACATGCAATAGGTAAAACCTGAGCTCCTGTTTCCCGAAGTTCAATTGCAGTGCTATCCAGTACATCCTGTTTTCTACTAGTAATTACCAAGTTGGCACCCAACTCTCCAAAACGTTGAGCCATTGATTTACCCAATCCTGTACCACCACCTGTTATAATAATTGTTTTCTTATCTAATAAATCTTTTTGGAACATTGTTTACCTTTTAATTATTTAATGAGTTCTTGAATTTATTAACAAATCAAATAAATTGAGACAGTCATTAATAAATAATCACTGACTTGTGATAAGCAGTCACTTCCTGTAAATTTATTAATAACATAAAGAACTTATTAGAAACAGGAAAAATTATGAATGATATAAATGAACAAAATCAAATTGTCTATGAATTAGACTCAGAAGGATTTTACTTTTTAGACAAATTGGCGAAATGGAATAAAATTATCGGAATGTTTTTCATTGTGATGGGAATAATCTCGTTGCTGGGTATTTTTACAGATAGCTCCAATTTTGCAATGGTATTATTTACAATTTTTCTAAGCATATTTATGGTATATCTTGGTACGCGACTAACGTCAGCTGCTTCACATTTTAAGCATAGTATTTACGAGGAAAATTCTGAAAGTTTAAAAATTGGAATAAATAATCTTAGGCAATACTTTATGATTACCGGAATATCTTATATCGCAATAATGGTATTTATAATTATTGCGATGGTGGTTGGATCTTATTTTGGTTTTAACGTAGATGAATTCTCGGAGTTTTAAGATTTAATCGCCACCTATCATATCTTTGATTCCCTCCTCAACAGCTTCACTCGCATTTTTCTTGGCGGCGTCTTTTGTTTCTTCAATATTATCTTTACTGCGTGAAACTGTTTCCTTAACACTTTCTTTAATGCCGTCAAACGATGTGGGGATATCCTGTCCTGTCCACATTAAATAAGCAATATAAATCACAAATGCTGCGAGAACGATCATCGCTAACTTGAATAGTTTCTTAATCACACCAAATACAATTAGTACTGCAATTATAACGGCTAAAATCAAAAAGAAAGGATTCTGCAATAAATTAGTGAAAGTTTCTATCCATCCACTCATATCTAAATTCTCCTTTTTTTGCTATCTTTTTACTGTGAAAAATGGTAATGTTTTATAAAATTCTACAACCAATTTAAAACAAGATATAATTGAATAGAAATCATTTAAAACTCATAATAATATTTTCTACTTTCGCATTAGCGATGTTATTTGGGCAGTCAAAGTATCCGGCTGATACACTTTTAACATCTAAAAATGTTTCTCTAATAAAAAAAGTGGGAATTTTACCCATCGCCGCCTTTCAACGATTTTCCTTCAATGCGGATGGACTAAATTGCCAATTTTATCCAAGTTGCAGTAATTATGGTGCTCAAGCGATTAAAGATTACGGACTATTGCGCGGAAGTTTTATTGCATCTGATAGAATTATACGCTGTAATCCGAGTTCATTGCAGCATCACTTAATACATGGCGGGGAGTTCCGACCTACCGACTTGCGATTGATTGATCCAGTCCATCTACCGCAACCATTGGAGCTTAAAAAATCGCCCATATTGGCGTCATCGCTTTCAGCGCTAATACCGGGAACAGGAAGAATGTACGCAGACCGGTGGTTTGATGGCTTTATGGGATTATCGCAATTCTTACTGTACGCCGCAATTACAAACTATGCCTATCAAAATGATTGTGACGTGTTAACTGCAATTTCCGGTGGGATTACCTTTATAGTATACGGTGGAGAAATTTATGGGGCATATCGTACAGCGAAATATTATCAACCTTGATTGGCTTAGTGTGTAATTATCATAACTGCAATTACTATTCCAATTCCGTTTGCAATCATATCACCCCAATTAAATGGGTTTTCTTTGGTTTGAACATCATTCAACTCTTTAGCGATTCCAAGCAGGGCGCTTGAACTAACAGAATAAGAAAGAGCTTTTTCCTCACTGAATCCCGATTTATTTTCTAAAACATATTGACTGCTTAAAGTCCATAAGCAACTAAAAGCAGCGTGTTGAATTTTATCAAAACCAATGATTTTATGAGACATATTTAAACTATCTGATTGGGCACTTTGGGCAAAACAGATATTAAATATTATTATAATTGATATTGCCAAAACTTTCATATTCGGACTATTATTCCATCAGAATTTATCTTTTTCAATTGTAATTTTCATTAACTCAAATCATTTTATTGTCAATAATTTTATATAGAAAGGACTTTACTTAAAAGAAAATGATTAAATTAATTTATATTGATTTTAATTAATTAGGAAATTTCAAAGACTAACATATGGCAAAAGTTGGTTATACAACCGGGGTGTTTGATTTATTTCATATTGGTCATCTAAATATCTTGCGGAATGCGAAACTTGAATGCGATTATCTTATTGTTGGAATAACAACCGATGAATTATCACTAAAGGAAAAAGGCAGAACACCTGTTATTCCTTTTTTCGAGAGAATGACTATAGTTGAAAGTATTAAATATGTGGATTCTGTTGTCCCTCAGGTAAATTATGACAAAATTGAAGCATGGAACAATTTAAAATTCAATATAATGTTCGTAGGTGATGACTGGCAGGGAACAGAAAAATGGAATATGCTTGACGATAAATTTAAAAATCTTGGAGTTAAAATATCCTATTTCCCATATACTCGGCAAACTTCCAGTAGCAAAATCAGAAGAATTTTAGATTTATTCTATGAAGACAATAAATAGTAATTGGAGTTATAATTTTGTCTGGTAATTTAAAATTAACAGGTAATCTAAACATTATTGCAAAAATAATGCTGAGAAAAGTGTGTAGTATACTTGACAATAATAATATTCCGTATATTCTTGAAGGAGGTACTTTATTAGGAATTGTTAGAGAGAACAGATTGCTACCTTGGGATAATGATTTGGATATAACTATAACCGAACAGTATATGGATAAGGTTACAGATTTAAAATGGCAATTTTGGTGGGCCGGTTATAGAATCAGACTGAATAAATCAAGAGAAGAGATGCCACATTTCCCTACACGATCTGTTCGACTGATTAGAGTAAAGACAAAAAGGTTTTTCTTTGAGAGCGGTATTGGTCTAATGGATATTTTTGTTAAGAAAAAAATTAATGATAAATATTACTGGGTAGTTGGACAACGCGATCATGTATTAAAATCTGTCCCGTCTCATTTTTATGAAAACTTTACCAGATACAATTTCGAAGGATATGAGTATTCTATCCCCGCTGATTATGAAGATTATCTTACTTATCGTTATGGAGAATGGCATAAAGTAGTCAAGGATTATGATTATAAAAAAGATGATAATTCTATAGTTGAAGCTTAATATGTAACCATCCTAACCATATTGTCCCCCATAGTATGGATTGTAGGTTCTGCTGTTCCCCTACCAATCTTTAGGTTATTTTTCCATTAGAATTTTTCTTTTTCAACTGTAACTTTCATTAATTCAAATCATTTTGGAGTCAATAATGAAATATATCGCAATTCTATTTATCTTAGTTTCCTCTGTTTACTCCCAAGACACCCAAACTGTGACAATTATCACAACCGACGGATCTGAAATAATTGGGGAGATTATTGAAGAAACAGATACCGAATACCAAATCGAAACGCCTGCAGGATTATCTGTTATTGTACCCAAAAGTGCCGTTTTTAAAATGACAGAATTCGAAGGATTCATAAAAGAGGGTAAACTTTATCGGACTGACCCGAATAAAAGTATGTATCTATTTGCCCCTTCCGCTTTTCCAATTGAAACAGGGAACAAATATTGCCGTGATTTTTGTGTGTTCTTTCCTTCAATAAATTATGGTGTAAATGATATTATTTCTTTACAAGCCGGATTTGTTTGGGTTCCCTCTTTAAAACTTGATCAAATTCCGCTGATTGGAAGTATTAAGGCCACTGTTTATCAAGAAAATAAAATCGGTTTAGCCGGTGGGGCTATGTATGTTCGGATACCTGATTTATCGGAAGATAATGACGAGTTCAATACAAGTGGTGGAGGTGGTTTTCTCTTTGCAACCGCAACTTACGGGGATCGTTTTAACCACGGTTCATTACTTGTTGGTTGGGGATACGGACACTCTGATGGTGATTGGGAATTGATGGATAGGCCTATCGTTGTATTAGCGGGAAATTTTAGATTATCAAATACGTTTGCAATTGTAACTGAAAATTGGTTTCCACCTGATTTAGAATTCGGTCAGTTTCCATTTATGGTAGCCGGTCGTTTTTTTGGTAAAAGAATAGCGGTTGATATTGGTGCAATAATTATTCTTGATGTTCTAAGCGAAGGTATGCCTATACCAATAATTAATTTTACGTATCATTTTTAAGAGATTAGCTGTAAAGTATGCCAATAAATATTTGACACTGAAAGTATTGAAATAACATTTCAATATCGAACAATCGTTTACAAAAAGGAGGATATCTTGGCTGCCGTGAAAAAGAAAAAAGATGGATCAAAAAAAACCCAGTGTGCAGAAGCAAGGAAGTTGAACCTGGTAAGCATAAAAGATCTGTACCAGGAAAATCAAAAAGATATGATCACGGCAGTGACGAAACAAATAAAGACGATACAGATTGGGGTGGCCCTAGGAAAAATAAAAAATAATGCCCGACAATAAAACACTTATTGAAGATCTGAATTTTTTGACATCGCAAGTTAGTACAATAGTCAGAACACTTAATTTTGGGATATTAGTTTTTATTTGGTTCTGAACCACCTATATGAATTAATGATCCTGGCGGTAATCCAGCCTTAACTGAATATGATTGTGC
>PVMK01119403.1_pt1 | contig 29869 bp, 24 predicted proteins | sample 1853481 | NCBI WGS metagenome assembly PVMK01 (sample SAMN08533507, study PRJNA380276) | Marine sediment metagenome, whole genome shotgun sequencing project.
TAAGGAACCTCTGATTAATTCATGAACGGCGTCTATGAGCCCGAAACGGCCCCCTGCGGCGTTGCGAATCTTGCCAATAGTCCAGCTATTAGCTGCGATCCGCGCCTTGCCGGAGACCGTTTCGAATCTCATAGCCGCTCGCCCAGAATTAATCAGAGGTTCCTTAAATCCCGGACTATTGAATGCCCTGCAGGCGCAAAATCAGCGCGCGAAGAAAAACCTTATTAAAACGCAGCTGACAAGCTGACGAAACCTGCTCCAAAAGCGTCGAACTTACACTTAGCACGGTTACCTGCCCGTCAGCCGTAATCGTCGAGGCCGGTTTGATGTCCGACACGTAACTCGCTTCGCCAAAGCAATCTCCACCGGTAAAACGGCCGATAACCTTGTCGTTCGCTTCGACGACCACGCTCCCGGAGACGATGACATAGAATCGATCATCCATTTCCCCTTCTCGAACAATGGCATCATCAGCTGCGTACTCACGCCACTCGCTGGCACGCAGGAGCTCCCAGATTTCCTGCTGAGAAAAATCGTGGAAAAAACTCAGCTGCCGCAGCTGATCAAATTGCTCCTGGTTGTCTATATGCTTGGCATGCTCGCGCAGGTTCTGAAATACTTCTGTGAGTCGTGCCGCCAATTCGCCCCCATCGACAAATCGCTTTGCCGGATCCTTGTGCAGCGCGCCACAAACCACTTCTTCCAACCCCTCGGGCACATCCGATTTCAGCGTATGAATCGGTGTAGCAGTGGCGTGCACGATCTGGTTCAGTAATCGAGACAGGCTACTGGCTCTGAAAGGTCGAAAACCCGTGAGCAACTCATACATCACTGCGCCCAGGGAGTAGAGATCTGAGCTTGAAGTGATTTCCAGGGATTGGATCTGCTCGGGCGACATGTAACTCGGGGAACCGGCGATCCCCTGGATCCGCGATATATCCGCGTCTTTCAGAATCGCTATTCCATAATCGATAATACGCACATCGTTATCGGTGGTGAGCATGATATTGCTCGGCTTGATATCCCGGTGGATGACACCGCGTTTGTGCGCGTAATGCAGTGCTTTGGCACACTTATAAATAATCTTTACGACATCGTCGATGCGCAGCAGATTGTCGGGACGACAATAAACCTCAAGTGTGCGCGCTCCCTGAATATGCTCCATAACGACGTAGTACTCGTCGTTCTCTTCTCCGGCATCATAGATCGGAAGTATGTTGGGATGCTGCAGCATTCCAACCATATGGGCTTCATTAAAGAACATCTTCCGGGCGATTTTTGCGCGCTCGGGATCTTCATCCGATTCAATGTTGTAAACCTTGATTGCAATATCGCGACGAAAATACGGGTCATGGGACAGATATACACGGCCGGTACTACCCCGCCCTATCTCATTGATAATGATATATTTGCCAATCTTTTCCGGGGATGAGCCAGCATGGCCGGCTGCCGCAACAACTGAAAAGGGAATGGTCGCTTGATGTGCTGCGTCGGTCATCTGGAAGGCTCTGAACCCATCAATATCACCTTGACGGAGCACTAGATCTAAAAAATTTAGATGACTGCGAAAAGACGCTGCATAAATAAGATTACCAATGCCGCATAAAAGGCCGCCAGGACGTCATCCAGCATAATGCCCAGACCGCCAGCCAGTCTGTGATCCACGTCCCGAATCGGCCAGGGTTTCCAGATATCGGCGATCCTGAATAACAAAAATGCAAACGCAATCCAGACTGGTTCGTGGCTCACGACGGTTAGCGTTAAAAGCATTCCGACGATCTCATCAAATACTATTCCACCATGGTCGTGGACGCCTATACGGCGTGCACTTTCACCACATATCCAGATGCCCAGCAAAAACATCAACACGATCACCACCACGAATTCAATCGTCGGTACGGGTGCAATGAGCCAGAAAACAATCGCCGTGAACAAAGATGCCCATGTTCCCGGCGCAATGGGCAGCAAGCCCGAACCGAATCCGAAAGCCAGCCAATGAATGGGGTCGCGAACAACGTCCCGAGCAAGATTTTGCGCTGGTATTTTTTTCAACTTACCGTCAAAAATGGTGAAATGAAGTGTCCGGCACGTTATAGACCTGTCCATTATAGGTCCAGACAATCTCCGGACTCACATGAGTTCGGCCAATACGCGTCAGCGGGCAATTCCAATCCGGTAGTAACGCCTGTAATTCACTCTCCCGTTCTATCGGCACCGTGAAACAGAGCTCATAGTCATCACCACCGGTCAAGGCGAACTCCAGGGCTGCCTCCCCGGTCATACCGGCCAGCAATCGAGATGACAACGGTATTTGACCAATATCAAGATCGGCCCCCATGCGACTCGCTTGTAGCATTCTCGTAAGGTCGACATGCAATCCGTCCGAGATATCTATCATGGCAGTCGCCAACCCGACCAGAGACCGCCCTTCTTGAACCCTCGGGTCCGGATATAGAAAACGACCGATCAGATACACATCCGCCGCTGACGGATCAACCGCGTTCACGCGCTGCAAACCAGCCGCCGACTCACCGGGGTTGCCGGTAACATATATTCCCTGCGCCGGGCCGGCCCCGCTACGCGTAATATATTGGCCCGATCTGACGCGGCCGTGCACCGTCACGGTAATCGCCAACGGCCCTTTTACCGTGTCACCGCCAATCAGGACAACATTAAAGCGCCGCGCAAGCTCGAAAAAGCCATCGGCGAACGCCGCTACCCAATCCGCATCGCCTGATGGGAGGCTTAAAACCAGGGTACACCAGAGCGGCTCCGCACCCATCGCTGCAAGATCACTCAAATTAACGGCCAGACAACGATGCCCGACAGCATGGGCTTCAGCGCTCGCGGGGAAATGTGTGTCGACACCAATTGTGTCGGTCGCAATGACAAGATCAAAATCTGTCCCGATGACGGTTACGGCTGCATCATCGCCGATGCCCAACCTGACATCCGACCGACTACCCGCCTCTCTGGTGAAAAACTTCTCGATCAGGGCAAACTCATCCACGGCAATGCCTTGACAGTAACTCAGCGTAATGCACTAGAGGCATTATCCAGAATTGCATTTATGTAGCGGAAGCTATCCAGCGCACCGAACTCCTTAGCCAACTCCACGGCTTCATTTATGATCACCTTGGCGGGAATATCCGGATGCGACATTAGCTCGGCAACGCCGATCCATAGAACAGATCGCTCAATTGGATCCAGCTGCTCTATTGGGCGATCCGCCAGGGCGATAATTTGCTCGTCCAACGCATCCTTCCCTTCCATGACTTCATCGAGTACGACAAGGAAATAATCGGCATCGATGCCGGCGAATTCTTTCGACGCGGAAAACTGTTGAATCAGCGTGGCAGTGTCATGCCCGCCAATCTGATTTTGATAGAGCGCTTGCACCAGCAAGCGGCGGGCTCCATGCCGACCCCGTGCGCTCATAACTCCGGAATCCTCTGATTAACTTTCGAGTTGGCGAAGCAGGCTGACCATTTCAATGGTGGCCAACGCTGCATCAGCCCCTTTATTCCCCGCCTTCGTACCGGAACGCTCGATCGCTTGTTCAATCGAATCGCAGGTCAACACACCAAAACCGATCGGCAAATCGAATTCCAGACTGACCCGGCTAAGACCGCTGGCACATTCACTGCAGACATAGTCAAAGTGAGGCGTTGCGCCACGAATCACGGTGCCCAGCGCCACGATTCCATCGTATTGCCGGGTCTTCGCTGCACGCTGGGCTGCCAGCGGCAATTCGTAGCATCCCGGTACTCGCAGCAGATGAATGGCAGACTCGTCCGCTCCGTGACGCTTCAATGTATCGACGGCGCCTTGCACCAGTCTATCAACTATAGATTCGTTGAACCGTCCGGCAATGATACAAAATCGTTCATCACGAATTACGAGTTGACCTTCAGTTATGCGCATAGTCTGGCTGAAACGTCAGTTTGAATCGTCTAAATACTCTACGATTTCAAGATCAAAACCTGAAATCGCCTGCATCTGTTTTGGTGCACTCAGGACACGCATGCGCGTAACACCCAGGTCGCGCAAAATCTGCGCGCCAGTGCCGTAGTTCCTGAGAATGGTCGCCCCTGCCCTTATCGGCAATTCTTCGACGCGCGAGACTTGGAGTTCACGAATCGCCCCGACAAGCTGCCGGGGCGTCTCACCGAAACGCAAAATAACCACGACTCCATTTTCGGAATCGGCAATCCGGCGCATGGCGGCACGCAGTGGCCAACCTAATTTTGCACTTTGCACGCCCACGACATCGCCGAGAGTATCCTGCACGTGCACCCGAACCAGTGGTGGTTCAGGCCCATCGAGTCTGCCTTTTACCAATGCAAGGTGAACGTTTCGATGAACATGGTCTTCGAAACAAATCAAATTGAACTCACCAAATTCAGTTTCAATCTTCTGCTCGGATATCCGCTCTACCGTCACCTCGTTCTGGAGGCGATAATGAATCAAGTCAGCAATGCTGCCAATTTTGAGCTTGTGTTCTTGAGCTATTCGCTCCAGTTGGGGTCGGCGCGCCATGGTGCCGTCCTCATTCAAAATTTCCACTATTACCGCCGCTGACTCAAGACCCGCCAGTCGTGCCAAATCACAGGAGGCTTCGGTATGGCCCGCCCGGTTCAGTACACCACCTGGCTGAGCCATCAACGGGAATACATGGCCCGGCTGACGCAAATCGCTCGGCTTCGCATCCGGTGCAACCGCCACCCGCACGGTTCGTGCCCGGTCATGGGCCGAGATACCGGTCGTAATACCCTCGGCGGCTTCGATCGACACCGTGAAATTCGTGGATTGTTGCTCATCGGTTCCGTCAACCATCAACGGCAGACGCAATTGCCGACAACGCTCACGGGATAATGGCAGGCAAATCAGGCCACGCCCATAACGCGCCATGAAATTGATGTCTTCCGCACGAACCTTATTGGCCGCCATGATGAAATCGCCTTCATTTTCCCGTTCCTCATCATCGACGAGGATAACCATCTTGCCATCGCGAATATCCCCGATAAGTTCTTCGACATCACTGAAAGCGAATTCGGTTTTTGCGGTCTTTAACATATTGCAGTCATTTCTCAATCAGGCGTTCCAGGTATCGAGCGATCAAATCGACTTCGACGTTAACCCGAGTTCCCTCTTTATAAGCGCCCATAATAGTCTGTTCCAGAGTATGCGGCACGATATTGACGAATATTCTCGCGGCCGAAATTTCATTTACGGTCAGACTTGTACCATCCAGAGTTATTGAGCCCTTTCGCGCAATATAGCGTTCAAGTGCTGGCGGTACGGCGAAGCCCATGCGGGTCGACCGGGCATCGGGCTGCAGAGATGTAAGCTCACCAACCCCATCCACGTGCCCGGAAACCAGGTGTCCGCCCAGTGGCGACGCCAGGCTTAACGACGGCTCCAAATTGATCGAGCTACCGACCGTCAATGCGCCGAGTGTTGTCAGTCCGAGCGTTTCCTGCGAAATATCCGCAGCGAATGTGTTCGGGCCAAGGTCGATTACCGTAAGACACACCCCGTTTACCGCGATGCTGTCACCCAGGCTGACCGAATCCAGAGCCAGATCCCCTGAATCTATATGTAATCGTGAGTCGCCACCCAGCGAATCGATCGCACGGACCTTGCCAATCGCCTGAATAATCCCCGTGAACATACAGCCCGGAACCTCTGAGTAATTAACTTTGGTACGTCAGGCGGCAATCCTCGCCGACGCGTCGCAATTCCACCAATTTCAGCTCGGTTCGTTTCGACATGTCCGTCAATTCCGGAATTGCGAACATCCCGCGCCCATCTGTGCCGAGTATATTACCCGCCATATAGACAAGCAGTTCATCAATCAATCCTGCCTCCAGTAATGCCCCATTTAAAGTTGGGCCGGCTTCCACCAAAACCTCATTAACCTCCAACTCGGCCAGGCGACCCAATACCCCGGTCAGAGACACTCTGCCATCCGCAGAATCGAGTACCTCGACAACCGCACCTGCCGCTTCAAGCGCAGAACGTGTTTCGTCGCGAGCCTCGATACAAAATATCCTTACCGAGCCCGGAGATACAAACATTTGTGCGTCAGCTGGCATGCGCAGTTGTGAATCAACCACGATACGCGCCGGTGGTTCAACCGTTCCCAATTCTTCGGCCCGGGCTGTTAGCAACGGATCATCCGCTATCACTGTGCCAACTCCGGTCAGAATGGCCGAGCTGCGTGCTCGCCAGCGTTGCACATCGGCTCGAGCCGCTTCGCCGGTAATCCATTTGCTTTCACCATTCGCCAAAGCAGTACGTCCATCAAGGCTGACAGCAATCTTTGTGCGCATATAAGGCCGATTTGCTTGCATACGTCGAAAGAACCCAATGTTCAAAGCGCGTGACTCTGCTTCGAGAAGACCGGCCAGAACTGTCACGCCTGCGGCCGTTAATTGACGCTCGCCGGCCCCGGCGACCGCCGGGTTGGGGTCCAGAGCCGCCAGCACCACACGCTTTATACCCGCAGCTATAAGCGCGTCGGTGCAGGGCGGGGTCCGGCCATGATGACAACAGGGCTCCAGGCTGACGTAGGCCGTCGCACCGACACTGGCATCACCGGCATTTTCCAGCGCCATGATCTCAGCATGGTGCCCGCCAGCCCGCTGATGCCAACCTTCACCAACAACCTGGTCATTCAGTACGATGACACAGCCGACTCGCGGATTCGGATCCGCCGTATAAATACCCCGCTTTGCAAGCCGCAGTGCCCTTGCCATAAATGCGGAATCATTCAGCATGCCATTCATTTTTTGTCGTCGGGTAACAAAGACAGCTGGTTACGTCGCCGCTCTTTGTCCGTAGCTTCACGCAGGCGTGTAATCTCATCCTGAAATTCGGTCACGTCCTGGAAGCTCCGATAGACGGACGCAAAACGCACGTACGCGACTTCATCCAGAGCACGAAGCTCTTCCATGACCATACCGCCAACAACAGCAGACTCGATTTCACGCTCACCCATGGTCTGAAGACCGTGAATAATGCGTTCGATCGATTCCTCTATTGATTCACTGCTGACGGGCCGCCGCTCTAACGCCCTTACCATGCCGCTGCGAAGCTTTACCTCATCAAAGGGTTCGCGCGCGCGATCACGCTTTATTAATCTCGGCATAACCAGTTCGGCAGTCTCAAAAGTGGTGTATCGCTCTCCGCAACTAAGACATTCGCGACGACGACGGACCTGTCTGCCTTCCCCGGTCAGACGGGAATCGATCACTTTTGTTTCCGAGTGACTACAAAACGGGCAGTGCATAGCTCTTTAATCTGTGAAAACTCAGATCTCATCGGACAGACAGTGTCCAATCACGCCGCAACCGAACTTCGCAAATCCGCTGTTCGAAGCGGACTGTCAGAGACTCTTTCCGCGGGAATAAAGCGGACCGCAGGGAGCCATCCCAAGGAAAGAGTCTCTGACAGTCCGCCGCAAAATCCGGCACATTGTAAGAATTGCCACTACTTCTACCCGCCGAATCCGTGTGCCAGGCATTCGGCCTTGTTTACGGCTGGATCTGACCCTATGTTTTCTGACCAGTTATCCATAAACGGGAAACCGTTTACACAGATCGATCACTTGTTCACGGACGGATTTTATTCGCTTCTCATCCTCAATGTTATCCAGAATGTCCGCTACCCATCCGGAGAGTTGCGTGATTTCATCCACGCCAAATCCGCGCGTGGTCACCGCCGGCGTACCCAAACGCAAGCCGCTGGTCACAAACGGCGACCTGGGATCATTCGGCACGGCATTTTTGTTGACCGTAATATTGGCATGATCGAGGGCTGCATCGGCATCTTTGCCGGTGATGTTTTTATCGATTAAATCGAGCAGGAACATATGATTGTCGGTACCACCGGAGACGATCTTATAGCCCCGCTCTTGCAGACATGCAGCCATTTTCCGCGCGTTCGTTTTAACCTGCCGCTGATAATCGGTGAAATCGGGCTGCATTGCCTCCAAAAGTGCAACCGCCTTGGCAGCAATGACATGCATCAATGGCCCACCCTGAGTACCCGGAAAGATCAGCGAATTAAACTTTTTGGTCAATTCTTCATTTTCCTTTGCCAGGATTAATCCCCCGCGCGGGCCGCGCAAGGTTTTGTGGGTCGTTGTCGTCGTCACGTCAGCGATCGACACCGGATTTGGATATTCACCGACCGCAACCAGCCCGGCAACATGGGCCATGTCGACAAATAGATAGGCCCCGACCATATCGGCAATCTGCCGAAATCTCTGCCAGTCGACAACTCGGGAATATGCAGAAAAACCCGCGATGATCATGCGCGGTTCATGCTGTTTGGCCAATGATTCCACCTGGTCGTAGTCGATCAACCCGGTTTCCTCTTCAAGCCCGTATGACACCACGTTATACAGCCGACCCGAAAAATTAACCGGCGAACCATGCGTCAGATGTCCGCCCTCGGCCAGACTCATACCGAGGAAGGTGTCACCCGGATTCAACAGCGCCATGTATACTGCCGCATTCGCCTGTGACCCGGAATGTGGCTGCACATTCGCATATGCCGCACCGAACAGCTCACGGGCTCTGCTGATCGCCAGTTCCTCGGCAATATCGACATATTGACAGCCGCCGTAATAACGACGTCCGGCGTAACCCTCGGCATATTTATTGGTTAGCACCGAGCCCTGGGCTTCCAGAACCCTCGGACTCACGTAATTTTCAGACGCGATCAGTTCAATATTTTCTTCCTGGCGCCGTTGCTCCTGGCGTATGGCGTCGGCCAGATCCGGATCGAAATCGGCGATATTCCATTCACCTTTGTACACGCATGTTCTCCGCACGAGAAAAAAGGGGTCAATTGTACCCGAGCACTGCAACAAGAGAAGCGTTCGCGCATGATCCGGCAACCGGCCGTTCGCGCGGAGTAGTACTCCGTCAAGGTGATATTGATGAAGTACTAGCTATGCCGAACCAGGGCTGCGACCACAGCCGTCCAGGCCTTGGCCAGATTGTCGCGGTTATAGCCACCGCCACCAAGCGCCAGCAGGCGGCCTGCGCAAAACTTATCCGCAATGCCACAGAGGCGCTCCGCAGCATAAGCATGGCTGTCCGGTGAATATTTCAAGTGGGTGATCGGATCTCCATCGAGGCTGTCGGCCCCGCATTGCAGCAGGATGAACTCCGGCTCGGCGGATTCCAGGAACCGCTCCACGAGCCTCCATGCCTCACGAAAATCGCTGTCACCGGCACCCGGCGTCAGCGGTATATTCAACTTTGTCCCGACCGCCTTTCCGCTACCTGTTTCGTGCGCATCGCCGGTGCCCGGATAGAGGTAACGACCGTCCTCATGGATGTCGACGAAATACAGGTCCGGATCATCCTCGAAAGCATAGAAAACACCATCGCCATGATGTGCATCGATATCCACATAAGCAATCCGTCGCAGGCCATGACGTGCCCGCAACAGCTCGATAACCACGCCACAATCATTGAAAACACAAAAGCCCGCTACGTGTTGCCGGCCGGCGTGATGCAGCCCGGCAATCGGCACGAATGCGCGACGAAAGCGGCCGGCCATAATGCTCTCCATGGCGTTGACTGCGGCACCGACTACTGCGCCGGCCGCTTCGGCCACACCCTTTTGTGCGGGCGTATCCCCGCCATCCAGAAAACCTTCGCCCGTATGACAACGACTTACGACCATGTCGACAAATTCAGCCGAATGAAACGCCAGTAACTCTTCCCGGGTTGCTGACCCGGCCGCGCACAACTCAACCGCATCGGCTACACCATTACGTTGCAGTTCGGCATGGAAAACGTCATGGCGGTCCGGGCCAAACGGATGGTCCGCCCCAAATCCGTAGGCGGCGATATTCTCCCCCTTCAAAACCAGAACGTTTTTGCTTCTCGTCGTCATCGAGGTATTGATCCACCCTGCTCCCCCGCGAAGATTACAGCTTTCCATGTGGTCTGGCTTGCTCGATAATCGCGACTGCTAATCTCAACGGAAATTTCAGTGGCTCAATACGTTTTCACCATGAACCAAGTCGCCAAGATGGTTCCACCAAAGCGATTTATCCTGCGGGACATTTCTCTCAGCTTTTTTCCAGGCGCCAAGATCGGCGTCCTCGGACTCAATGGCTCCGGTAAATCAACGCTGCTCCGAATCATGGCAGGCATCGATTCCAACTTCGACGGCGAAGCACGGCCGCAGTCCGATATCCGGATTGGCCACCTCGCCCAGGAGCCGGATCTGGATCCCGGCAAATCCGTCAGACAGATCGTTGAAGAAGGCGTCGCCGATACGATGGAGCTGCTGAATCGATTCAATCTGATCAGTGAACGCTTTGCCGAGCCAATGGATGACGACGAAATGGCCAACCTGCTTGAGGAACAAGGTCATTTGCAAGATCAGATCGACGCACGCAACGGCTGGGAGCTCGACCGCAAACTTGAACGCGCTGCCGATGCGTTGAGATTGCCGGACTGGCAGGCAAACATAGAAAACCTGTCCGGTGGTGAACGCCGCCGTGTTGCGTTGTGCCGCCTGCTGCTGTCCGAACCCGATATGCTGCTGCTGGATGAGCCCACCAATCACCTCGACGCCGAATCCGTCGCCTGGCTGGAACGGTTCCTCGAAGAATATCCCGGCACCGTCGTAGCCGTAACCCATGATCGTTACTTTCTGGACAACGTGGCCGGGTGGATTCTGGAACTCGACCGGGGCCATGGTATCCCCTGGCGAGGCAATTATTCATCCTGGTTGGAACAGAAAGACGCACGCCTGAAAATCGAGGAAAAACAGGAGGCCGCACGACATAAATCGATCCAGGCAGAATTGGAGTGGGTACGCGCCAACCCGAAAGCGCGTCAAGCGAAGAGCAAAGCCCGGCTCAGCCGATTCCAGGAGCTGACCTCTAAAGAATTCCAGACCCGGCAGGAAACCAATGAGATCTATATACCTCCCGGCCCACGCCTCGGAGAGCTGGTCATCGAGGCCAACGGTCTGCGAAAAGCCTTCGGCGACCGCCTGCTTATCGACGATTTGAACTTCCAGATTCCGCGTGGCGCGATCGTCGGTGTTATCGGCGCCAACGGTGCCGGAAAAACCACGCTGTTTCGCATGCTAACCGGAACGGAAAATGCGGATGCTGGTGAGATTCGCATCGGCGAGACGGTCAAGTTGGCCTATGTCGATCAATCCCGCCAATCTCTCGATGCTCAGAAAACCGTCTGGGAAGAGATTTCCAACGGCAACGACATCATCCAGGTAGGCGCCTATGAGATTCCGTCAAGAGCCTATGTCGGACGCTTCAATTTTCGCGGCCCCCAGCAACAGCAAACCGTCGGTCAGTTGTCGGGTGGCGAACGTAACCGCGTACATCTGGCAAAGGTACTGCGATCGGGTGGCAACGTCCTGTTGCTGGACGAACCAACCAATGATCTGGATGTGGAAACGCTTCGCGCGCTGGAGGAAGCATTACTGGATTTTCCCGGCTGCGTCGTGGTGATTTCGCACGACCGCTGGTTCCTCGACAGGATCGCAACCCATATTCTGGCATTCGAAGGCGACAGTAAGGTCGTATGGTTTCAGGGTAATTATGCGGACTACGAAAAGGACCGGCAAAGCCGCCTGGGAGATGCAGCCAGACGGCCACATCGTCTACGCTATAAATCGATCAGTGATTGATATTTAAGATTAAATATATACTGTATTCTATTGTTTTTATGTTGATTTCTTTATAATTTTTCGCCAAAAGAGGATGCTGTGGGCGTATACCTGGACGCCGATAATAGATTTCATCGTGACGGCGCCACGTCCAGTATTGAATGCCCGCACTGCGGAATACTGTCCCATATGCGAGTTGGCAGCGTACCCGATTTCGCACAAATGCGGATCCACCGTCCCAAGCAGGCAGGTATAGCGCTGCATTGTGATGCCTGCGATATGCCGGTGTTTTTTCGTTACGGCATTCGCGAATATCGAGCCAGGCGGATTGAGTTTTTTGCGCGCGGCTATCAAATTGAACGGCCTGCGGAATCCTTCAGTTATGGTTATCTTCCCGCCGCGGTAGCAGATGCATTCAAGGATGCACTCGGATGCTACACGAATGGCCTCCTGACCGCTTTCGCGGTGATGTGCAGACGCACGGTTCTCGCGACCTTCGACGAGCTTGGCGATCGAGGCAAACTGAAGTGTTACGAGCAGGTTAACGAGATCCAGAAATTGGCGCACATCGAAGCAGACGATTTTGACATCGTCCGCAGCATAATCTTCGAAATGGAATTAGCTAAAACCACCGATTCCCCAACAATCACCCATATGCAGGCGGCAATCCTGTTGGAAACCATGAAGGACATGCTCCATCAGGTCTACGTGCGCGGCGGTAAATTACAAAAAGCTCTGCAGCTGCGGCGTTACTTCGCCGAACAAGCAGACCTGGCAGAGAAAGAAATGAGCGCACCGCAATCAGAGCAAAAAACGACCGCGGTTCGGGAAGACGACTCGATAATTGTTCGTGCCATCAAGCACGCTGACGGAAAGTGATCATCACGGTAACTCACGCATCGAATTGAAGCTGGTTGAAATAACTCAGGCTTAATCTTACGGGCGCTGTAAGGCGGGTAAAGAATAGGTTCGCCGACGCCGAACGGACGTGACCTGGCCAGGCCTTGTGCGCGGGATACGCTTCGCAGGGAATAAAGCGGACCGCAGGGAGCCATCCCAGCGAAGCGTATCCCGCGCACAAGGCCGAATGCCTGGCAGACAGTTTCGGCTGGTGGACATTGGCTATTTCGGGAATGTGCCAGGGCTCGCGGCAGTTCGCCGGAGACTCTTTCCTTGGGATGGCTCCCTGCGGTCCGCTTTATTCCCGCGGAAAGAGTCTCCGGCGAACTGCCTCCAACAGTGGTGTTGCGAAGTCTGTTCTTCGCGTGATCGGACGCTGTCTGTCCAACAAGATCTGAGCTTTCACGGCTAGTCTACCCAGGCGCGCGCATTACGAAACATCCGCATCCACGGCCCATCCTCACCCCAATCATTCGGATACCAGGAATGCTGCACGCTACGAAAAACCCGTTCCGGATGCGGCATCAAAATCGTCACCCGCCCGTCAGTAGAGCAAAAACCCGCGGCACCTCCAGGCGACCCGTTCGGGTTGGCCGGATATGTCGTCGCCGACCTGCCCCAGTTGTCGACGTAGCGAACGGCCAAGCCGCCGTTCTCAAGCAAGCAATCCAGATCGTCTTCTTGACAAAAATCGGCGCGACCCTCACCGTGCGAAGTTGCAATTAACAGCCGGCTACCCGCCATGTCCCGCAGAAATACAGACGGGCATTCCAGTACTTCAACCAGGCTCAAGCGAGCTTCGAATTGCTCCGATAGATTCTGCGCAAAACCCGGCCATCGCTCTGCCCCCGGAATTATCTCGCGGATTGCGGCTAACATCTGGCAGCCATTACAAACACCGAGTGCAAAGCTGTCCGGCCGCACAAAAAACGCCTCGAACTGATCTCGCGCCCGCGAGTTGAAGAGAATTGACTTGGCCCAACCGCCCCCGGCGCCCAGGACATCGCCATAGGAAAAACCGCCACAGGCAACCAGACCGGCAAAAGCATCCAGTTCCACACGGCCTGACAGAATATCCGACATGTGCACGTCGACAGGACTAAAGTGCGCCCGATGAAATGCTGAGGCCATTTCCACGTGGCTGTTAACGCCCTGCTCGCGCAGAATCGCCACTCGCGGGCGTTGACCCATATTGACATAGGGGGCTGCAGGATCCTCATTGAGCGGAAAGCTCAGCACCGGGCTGAGACCCGGGTCATCGGTAGCAAGCGTTGCCCGCATGGCTTCACTGGCCGTTTGCGGATTATCGCGCAGTGATTGCATCCTGTAACTCACGGTGGACCATACCTCGTGAAGTTGCGTACGCGTGAATTCCACAAGCCGCTCACCGCCATGATCGATGCGAATGCAATTGGCATCGACCACGGTGCCCAGGCGCTGAACTACATGGCTGAGCCCAAATTCTTCGAAAATAGATTCAGCAGTGACTTGGTCAGCCTCTCGCACCTGGATAACGGCTCCTAATTCCTCAGCAAACAGCACCGCAAGCGCATCGATTCGCCGATCGAGGTCGATGAGTAATCCCATACGACCGGCGAATGCCATTTCACAGAGTGTGACAAACAAACCACCGTCGGAACGATCATGATAAGCCCGCAATAAATCAGACTGATTTAATTTCTGGATTGCGCCAAGAAACTTCACCAGCAAGTCGGAATCGTCCAGGTCCGGGGGGGCACCGCCCGACAGATTGAAACATTGAGCGAGACAGGAACCGCCTAGCCGATTCTGTCCCGTACCCAGATCGAGCAAATAAAGACAAGTATCTACTTCCGCTACCAGCTGCGGAGTTAGCGTTCGACGCACGTCGGTCACCGGTGCAAACGCCGTGACGATCAACGATACTGGCGCAATCACCGCCAGTTCGCTGTCGTCTTCTTGCCAGCGGGTCTGCATCGACAACGAGTCCTTGCCGACGGGAATCGCAATTCGCAGATCCCGGCAAAGCGCAGCCACGGCATCGACGGTATCAAACAATGCTTCATCTTCCTCATCAACACCGCTGGCTGCCATCCAGTTTGCCGACAAACAGACCCGGTCGAGCGCCGTGACGTCAGCCGCTGCCAGGTTTGTCAGTGCTTCGCCGACCGCAAGGCGCCCCGAAGCCGCCGGATGGGATACAGCAACCGGCGATCGTTCGCCCATCGCCAGGGCCTCTCCACGGTAACCCTCGTAATCCAGCGACGTAACCCCGACGTCACTGACGGGAACCTGCCACGGCCCGACGAATTGATCCCGCGTTACCAGACCTCCGACCGTACGATCACCAATCGTAATCAGGAATGACTTGTCGGCAACAGTCGGGAAACGCAATACGCGTAAACAGGCCTGCTCGAAATCCAGGATTTCCAGGTCAGCGGTGACGGGCCGGGTTGCGCTGCGCTGCACCTGCATGACGGTCCGCGGCAGCTTTCCCAGTAAAAGCTCCAGCGGCAAATCAACCGGACGGTCTCCGGCAGCCCGGTCCGTCACACGCAGCTCTCCGCTATTATCAATGTTGCCGATGACCGCGAATAAACACCGTTCACGTTCGCAGATGGCGGTAAACCAAGCCAATTGGTCGGGCATGATGGCAAGGACGTAACGTTCCTGAGCCTCATTGCACCAGATCTCAATCGGTGACATGCCTGGTTCGGCATTGGGCACATCCCGTAATTCCATGGCGGCACCGCGATGGCTATGATCGACGAGTTCTGGCACGGCGTTGGATAATCCGCCGGCGCCAACATCGTGGATGATCACCAGGGGGTTGGCGCCCCCGCTTAAACCTTCCGCCCAACAGCTGTCAATCACCTGCTGGGCGCGCCGTTGCATTTCCGGGTTACCGCGTTGTACCGAGGCAAAATCCAATTCCTCGCTACTCGTACCGCTGCCCATCGAAGACGCCGCACCGCCACCCAGTCCAATCAACATGGCCGGACCACCGAGAACGATCAGCAGTGAACCGGCGGGAACATCGCCCTTATGCACATCGTCTCCACGAATATTGCCGACACCGCCGGCGATCATGATTGGCTTGTGATATCCCCAGGCCTTATCGCCACTGTCTCCTTTGGGCATTTCGAAGCTGCGGAAATAACCAAGAATATTGGGTCGTCCGAATTCGTTGTTGAAGGCTGCGCCACCGATCGGACCCTGCAACATGATGTCCAGCGCCGAGGCTATGCGGCGTGGCATACCCAGGCTTCGTTCCCATGGTTGCGGGTCGTCGGGAAGATGCAGATGGGATACGGTAAAGCCCGTTAGACCCGCTTTCGGTCTGGCGCCACGTCCCGTCGCACCCTCGTCGCGAATCTCCCCCCCACTGCCGGTTGCCGCGCCGGGAAACGGTGCAATAGCCGTCGGGTGATTGTGAGTTTCCACTTTTATTACGGTGTGAACCGGCTCTTCGTAGTGTCGATATTCACCGTCATCGCCGCCCGCCACCAGCCGATGGGCCATCGCGCCTCTCATCACGGCCGCATTGTCGACGTAGGCGCTCAGTACGCTGCCCGGACTCGCTGTATGAGTCGAACGAATCATGTCAAACAGGGTCTGCTCCTGTTCGACACCGTCAATGACCCAGCGCGCGTTAAAAATCTTGTGCCGACAATGCTCCGAGTTTGCCTGGGCAAACATCATCAGTTCGGCATCCGTTGGATCCCGGCCAAGTTCGTGGAATTTTTCGGCCAGATATTTGATTTCATCCGCCGAAAGCGCCAGACCCAGGTCACGGTTTGCACGCTCCAGGGCTACTGCGCCATCGCTCTGCAACGGAATGTGTGCCAATGGACGGGCAGCATGGGAGGCGAACAAAGCGTCTCTATCCGCTCCCTCAGTCAAGACCGACTCTGTCATTCGGTCATGTAGCAATCCTGAAACAATACGGATATTGTCATCCGTCAAGGGTCGATTACCGTGCAATGAATACTCGACACCGCGTTCGATTCTCGCCACGGACATCAGCCCGCAGATCCTGGCGATATCGGTTGCTTTGCTCGACCAGGGGGAAATAGTACCGATACGCGGAACGACCAGGAGGGTTCTCAGACTACCACTGTCCGTTGCCTGCGCGTCGCCTGCTGACAGCCGTTGCCGAGTATCCGATTCCGCCATTGCATGACGGCCATAATTCAATAATTCCCGAAGTACGGCCATTCGCGCCGTATCGAGCGGTTCTGCCAGATCGACAATGTGTACAAAGCGTGCCGTGATGTTCTGCATTGCCGGAACGCGAACCTGCAGGTCCCGCAGCAGCTGTTCCAGACGAAAATCGGATAATGCGGTCGAGCCTGGTAGTTGGAGCATCAGCCTTCTATAGAAAAGCAGTTCAAGGAATCTGCAATCGGGAAAATCTGGTTAGCGGGTTTTTCAACAAGCTGCTAGTGTCCTGTCCCGGAGATAAGTTTACTATTTCCCCCGGCGCTGGTAACAACTGCCCGGGACTGCGCGGTGAGGCATCGTGGTCGCTGGCAAGGCGTAGTGAGGCGTAATAGCCAGTTATTGCGACGAGCTACAACGCAGCCAGCGGCCGCGAGGGCCGGTGGAAATGTGAAGTTATCTCCGGGACAGGACACTAGCTTTTGTCATTGCCTTTCCCACTGGGGGGATACACAGGCATCGGGAACTGTGTAACGTTGCTACCTTCAACTGCACTGATCTTGCTAACCCCCTGTTTCTCGACCTGATCGATGCGCATTACGGCATGCATGGGGATATAGGTTCGCTGGACACCCTCGAATTCCGATTTGATGCGTTCTTCTGAAGGGTCAACGACCACTGACGTTCGCTCGCCAAATACCAAATCCTCAATCTCAACAAACCCGAACAGGTCACCGTGTGAGACGCTACGGGCATAGATTTCGTACACTTTGCCCTGATTTATGAAAATAATTCGATACAAATGCCGTGCCGTCATCAGAAAGGAAGTCTCCGGGAATTTAGTTAAATTAGAAAGAGCTTAGCTGTCAGGCGGCGGATTATAACCCACTCTGCGCCATGCCAGAGGCCATGGGAAATGTGAACTGTGGCGGCGCATCTGAGCCGGTTTTGAATCATGATTCCAGCCTCCGTGGCGGCAGGGCCTGCCCATGCCGTCGCGCCCCATGGACGACATTATTTTCCGGAGAACTGGGATGCCACTGCGTTTACGCGTCATCAGTGACAACCGCACAGAGCTCGGCGACGAGCACACCAAGGAATTTGATGCCTGTGGGGGAACCATTGGTCGGAAACCCGACAATGATTGGGTTTTAGCCGATTCGAAATCCTACGTGTCCGGGCGGCATGCGCTGATCGACTTTCAAAGTGGCACTTATTATCTGGTTGATACGAGCCGCAATGGCGTGTACATCAATAATGCCGACGCGCCCGTGGGTCGCGGACATCCACAAAGACTCTTCGATGGTGACCGATTGCGTTTTGGGGATTTTGATATTCTGATCGAGATCACCGCGGAGGATAAAGATGTTTACGATGATGGCATGCGTGATTCTGTCATCCGTGCCCAGTTGGTGTCTGAAGACGATTCTGTAGAGCTTCAGCTTGTCGACGAAAAACGACTGGTCGAGGATGAAGTACTTGCTCGCCATCTTTCGGCAGCTGAAGGTCTGGCAAATCGCAGTCAGCTTAGCGAACGCCTGTCCCGCTCAAAACCCGTCCCTCCGCCGGATCTTTTGCAGGAAGGTGAACATCAAGCGGTCGCCGCATTGCTGAAAGCTGCGGGTCTGAAATCTACAGATCTCGCGGGCTGCGTACCGCTCGAGGTGATGCAAAATGCCGGCCAGATCCTGCGCCACCTGGTGGCGGGCCTGACCGATTTGCTCCACGAGAGAGCACAGTTGAAAAAAGCTTTCCGCTTGTCGCAAACGATCATTCAGGGTGGTCAGAATAATCCACTGAAGTTTTCGCCTACCGTTGACGATGCGTTGAGATATCTGCTTGGTGACCGCAGCGAATCCTACCTTTCGGCACAAGAAGCAATTGAGGCAGCTTTCACGGAGGTCAGAAATCACGAGCGTGCCGTGCCGAAAGCCATGCTCCAGGCACTGCAGGATTTCATCGAGCGATTTGACCCGGACGAGTTGCGCCTGCAATTTGACCAGGGACTCAAACGTAACCCGTTGCTCGCAGGTGCTAATAAATTAAAATACTGGGAATTGTACGAAGACTGCTACCAGGCATTGATCCAGGGCGAGGAAGGCAAGCTCCCGGAAACATTCAGCCGCGAATTCGCTCGGGCCTACGAGCACGAAGTCGAGGTCCTGAAAGCGACACGCCACAACTAGTACTCCGTCAATCGGCGAATCCGATTCTGCCGTTCAGGCTTTTAAATGACAATGATTCTCATTTACAATGAGAATAACGAGAATCATCAAGTCTGCCGCACATGACTCTGAATCAACTTGCAATAGGCCAAAAAGCCACAATCACCGCAATCATCGGCGAAGGACCGCTGGTGCAACGGCTTATGGCACTCGGAGTTCTTGAGGGATCGAATGTTTCGGTCACGCGCAAGGCGCTTGGTGGTGACCCTATTGAAATCCAAGTCATGGGATACTCCCTGTCACTCCGGCTGGAAGAAGCCCGTCGCGTAGAAGTCGCGCTCGATAATCATGGATAAACCGGAGGCGTCACTACAATCAGAGCCGAAACCGGGCACCACGGCACCCGCACCGATCATTGCCGTAATCGGCAACCCGAACACGGGAAAGAGCACGCTTTTTAATATGCTCACCGGGCTCAAACAAAAAACGGCCAACTACCCGGGCGTTACGGTGGAACGCCATACGGGCACAATAAGCGTAGCCGGCCGTGAAATAGCTCTGGTTGACTTGCCGGGCACCTATTCTTTGGCCGCTCAGTCACCGGACGAAATGATCGCTGTAGACGTTCTGCTCGGTCACGTCGAAAAGCTGGAACGGCCAAAAGCGATTCTGGCGGTTGCCGATGCCACTAACCTGCGCCGAAATTTATTCCTCGTAACCCAGTTAATAGAACTCAATCTGCCCGTCGTCCTGGCCGTCAACATGATCGACCTCGCTGGCAAAAAAGGATTGCAGCATGATTACCTCCGCCTGGCCAATCAACTTGGCGTAAGTGTAGTGCCGGTGGTTGCCACGACCGGTCAGGGTTTCGATGAGTTGCGCACCGCATTAGACCGCTCAATCGATGCAGTACCGCCAGATCGACCGATGTTACTTCCGGATGTGCATGCCGGCGCGCAGGAATTATGGTCGCGGCTCGATTCCACCGGCTTACATATCTCGGAATACGAGGTTGAGCGCGCTCTAATCGATACTCACGGGCCGGCCGAAAGACGATTCGAATATACCGCGGGTGAAAAATTTGTTGCGGAACTCGAAGAACTGCGCGGTCGACTGTCAGCAGGCAGTTCGCTGGCCGCGATGGAAGCCAAAGCGCGTTATGACCTGATCACTGATGTCCTCGATGAGGTCGAGAACCATAGAGAACCCGCTCCGACCATAGCCGCCCGCTTAGACCGCATTACCAACCAGCCTCTGGTCGGAGTAATCCTGTTTATAGCGGTGATGGCGACGGTATTCCAGGCCGTCTTTTCGTGGGCAGCGCCGTTGATGGATCAAATAGACACGATCACTACCTGGATCGGGTCTGCGGTCCTCGCCGCACTGCCACCGGGCGCCGTGGCCAGCCTGCTGGTCGATGGAATTATTGCCGGCGTTGGCAGTGTCATCATATTTTTGCCCCAGATTCTGATTCTTTTTGCGTTCATAATTCTCCTCGAGGATTCCGGCTATATGCCTCGCGTGGCATTTATGATGGACCGGCTAATGCACAGCGCGGGTCTGTCCGGTCAGTCATTTATTCCGATGCTTTCGAGTTTCGCCTGTGCCGTGCCGGGCATCATGGCAACTCGCGTGATACCGGATCGGCGCGACCGTCTCGCCACAATGCTGGCCGCCCCCATGATGACCTGCTCGGCACGCCTGCCCGTTTATGCCCTGCTAATCGCGGCCTTCGTGCCGGACCGAAATATCTTGTTCGGTCTGTTAAATACTCAGGGGTTAGTCCTGTTGGGACTTTATTTGCTGGGGATCTTCGGCGGCATCGTCACGGCACTGCTGCTGAAGCGAACGGTACTCCGCGGCCCAACACCGACATTCTTAATTGAACTGCCGCCTTACCGCCTGCCCAAGCTACGTTCCGTCCTGCTAAAGCTGTTGGCTCGGGGGCGAATATTCGTGACACGTGCCGGGACAATCATTTTTACTGTTGCGGTAATCGTCTGGGCTCTCGCTTATTTTCCCCGGGCACCGGCAATTATTGACGACTACAGCGAACAACGTTCTGTTGCAGTCACGACCTTGCAGAATCCGGCACTTGCCGAGCGCATTGATGAATTGAACCAGCAAGAAGCTGCAGAATTGCTGGGACACAGTGCGCTTGGTCGAATCGGAAAAGCTATCGCGCCTGCATTCGCGCCACTGGGATGGGATTGGAAAGTTTCGGCGGCGGTCATCGCGGGATTTCCGGCACGTGAAGTCGTAGTCGCAATACTCGGCACAATTTATGCCGTAGGCGATGGAAATGAAAGCGCACTGATAAGTAGATTACGCCAGGCAAAACACACCGATGGCAGTCCGGTATTTTCGCTACCAATGGTTATGGGCCTGCTGATTTTCTATGCATTTTGTCTCCAATGTGTAGCCACCATAGCAGTCATGTACCGCGAGACGAACGGCTGGCAATGGCCCCTGTTTGCGTGGGTATACATGACTGGCCTCGGGTATATTGGCGCTCTTCTGGTATACCAGATCGGGAGTTAACTGGAACAAACCAACTATAAATCATGGCTTTCGGATTTCAGGAAATAATCGCGTTACTTATTGTAGCGGCCGTCGTCGGATTCGCGTTGTACCGACGTTGGCGCCGCAGCAGCAATGCGGGCGCCGGCTGTTCCGGTTGTGACGACAACGTAGCCAGCACAAGCGATGAAAAGCCAATAAATTTCTATCGGCGCCAACGCTAACCAGCAGTTCCAGACTTCCGTGCAATAATCCGGCCAGTCCAAATATTCGGGTCACTCTATCCGCCACTGTGACGTGGATCACATTAAACCGGCGAGCATCCACCTTCATGCTTTCCGTATCCCAATTAAACCGGCCGCCTGCCGGAGATTATCCGCGCAAAGTCAAAATGCCCTGATTTAACAAAACGTAGGTATGTGCAGTCGATCACAGCTTTCGGCGCCCGAACCGTGTGGACTAAGCATGTTTTCAGGAGACCGCCTGGAGGGCGGTTGTATGGGAAGAATATTGCGAAGGAATCGGGTAGAAGCAGGCAGTCGAAATCCAGTGCGAATTCATTGCAGAAATTCGTTGGCAAATTTTATAGGTCTCAGCTAGTGCTGAAAGAGCAAAGAATTATCTTGTCTTCAAAGCTGCAAATCTTTGCCGGCTTTCCGTGGTGGCTTCGTCCGGGTTTCCGTCTGATTCTGGGTCTTGTAGTTTCGGCCTGGTCGCCGAGCGCATTGCCAGCTGATACAGCCGCATCTGAATATTCCGAAAAAGCCGCAATTATTTATAAGATCGCTAAGTTTGTAGCGTGGCCCGAGAATGCATTTTCATCGCGCAACGAACCTCTGCCGGTCTGCTTGCCAGACGCAGATCCGATGGGACCGGCAATGGATGCCCTGGCTGGAAAAATGGTCTGGGGTCGACCGATCGCGGTCAAGCGATTACGCAATATATCGGCTATTGAAACTGATTGCAAAATCCTGTTTCTGGGTCAGACCTCGCACGAATCGCGGGCAAAACTCGTCGCCAATGTTGCCAATTCGCCCGTCCTGACTATTGGTGACAACCACGATTTTGTCGATATGGGTGGCATCGTGAGCCTGGAAATAGAGAGAAGCCGTGTGCAGTTCGCTATAAATGTCGCGGCCAGCGAACGTGCCGGACTCAACATCAGCGCCCAACTTCTGCAACTCGCGAATACAAAGGACGGAGGTTAACGCAGGCCAATGAAACCGTTTGCCGACATCCCGATTGCGAAAAAATTGGTCAGCATCATGCTGGCAACAACCGTTGCGGCGCTGCTACTCGCATCACTGATACAGGCATTCACCGAGGGCATGAACCTTCGACAAGATATCGTGCGACACCTCGCTACGATGGCGGATATCATCGGGACGAATAGTACGGCGGCGATTATATTTGACGATCGTGCCCTGGCAAAGCAGGTTCTGGGTTCACTGAGGGCTGAGCCAAGCATCACCAACGGCCATATTTTCAACATTAATGGCGAGTTGGTGACCGTTTATACAAAAAATAACAATGGAATGGCGATATCGAAGGAAGTCGATGATGCCCGACAGGCCTTACTCAACGATTGGATAAATCGGGAGCAACCAGTACGGTCTTTCATTGGGCTGAGTTTCGTTGACATCGTTCAACCGATTTACTTCGACCGGGAAAAAATAGGCTACGTCCATCTGCAGGCCACACTGCAGCCGCTGGTACAAACGCTAGTCCGATTTGCGTGGATGGCCGTCGCCACAATAGCGCTGGCCGTGCTCATCGCCTACTTCTTGTCATTTCGACTGCAGGCGCTAGTCTCCCGACCGATTCTTACACTCGCTGATCTGATGCGACGAGTCACCGAGAAGGAAGATTTTTCCTTGCGAGCCGAGAAAACCGGCAATGATGAAGTTGGCAGCCTCATCGATGGTTTCAATACGATGTTGGCGCAGATCTCTGAACGAGACCAACGGCTTAATGACAGTCGCCGACAGCTCGATGAGCAGGCAACCAGCCTGGCTGAAGCTAATGATCAGCTGAAAACGGCAATCGCCGAGTCGATTGCAGCGAAAGAAACGGCAGAATCCGCCAATACGGCAAAAAGTGAATTTCTGGCCCGCATGAGTCATGAGATTCGTACGCCGATGAATGGCGTACTTGGAATGACAGAACTCATGCTCCGCTCGAACCTTGACAGCAAACAGCAACATTTCGCCGAGACGATCCGGGAATCTGCCGAGTCGCTGCTGCATCTAATAAATGACATTCTGGATTTTTCAAAAATCGAGGCCCGGAAACTGCACCTTGAGATGGCCGAGTTCGATGTACGCGATGTGGTGGAAGGAGTGGTCGAGTTGCTGTCGATACGTGCGCAGATCAAGGGCATTGAACTCCTGTGTGACGTAACGCCACAAATAGATACTTGCGTTCGCGGTGATCAAACACGCTTGCGTCAAATCCTTACGAACCTGATTGGCAACGCGATTAAATTTACCGAGGAAGGCGAGGTCATTATTCGAGTCAGGTCAGAAGGTAACGATGGTTCGACGGTGGGCTTCCTTTTCGAAGTCATAGATTCGGGCATTGGTATTCGTCCCGAAAGTCAGACGATGATTTTTGAGCTGTTCTCGCAGGAAGACGGTAGCACCACACGCCGCTACGGCGGCACCGGCCTTGGCCTCGCCATATGCAAGGAACTCGTGGAACTCATGGGCGGGGACATCGGCGTGCGCAGCAATCCCCGCGAAGGAACGACCTTCTGGTTCACAGCCTCCTTTGAGGCCAGCAGCAGCGCCGTGCATGAACAGACGTTGTCGGACCTGAAAGATCCGGCTTCACTACGAGTACTGATTGTTGATGACAACGCGACCAACCGCGAAATACTTCAACATCAACTGGCTTCCTGGGAGATTCGGGCAGAAGCGGTCGACAGCGGCCCGGCAGCACTAAAAGAATTAGCGCAGGCCGCAGCAACGGGCTCTCCGTATGAGCTGGCGATACTTGACTGGCACATGCCCGAAATGGATGGTCTTCAGCTAGCGCGGGCGATTCGGTCAGAGCCATCGCTGAGCGCCACGCATTTAATCATGCTGGCATCGGCCGCCGCAGATGACCACCGTTTATGCATGCGTGACGCTGGCGTGGAAATGCATCTTAACAAGCCCGCACGTCCTGCTCAGCTAAGAAAATGTATCGCCCAGGTACTCAACATCCATCGCACACCCCACGTACAAAACAACACTCAGGAACCCGCGCATCAGGAATCCTCTACGCACTTTAATCAGGCACATATTCTTTTGGTGGAAGACAACCCGATCAATCGGGAGGTTGCGACACATATGCTGAGCGCAATGAATTGCCTGGTCGATCAGGTTACCAACGGTCAGGAAGCCTTAGAGATCGTTCGAAAAGTGGATTTTGACCTCATTCTTATGGACTGCGAAATGCCAATCATGGATGGCTACGCGGCAACCGAAGCAATCAGAGACTGGGAACGCGACCTCGTCGAGCATGAGCCGCTTCCCATTGTCGCGCTTACCGCACACGCTCTGCCAGAGGACCGTCAACACTGTTTCGACACAGGCATGGATGATTATTTGAGCAAGCCATTCAGCATGAATGGCCTTCGTTCCGTTTTGGCCAAGTGGCTTCCTACCGTGCCCGATATTGGCACTCAGGACGTCAGCGCCAATGACGAAATGTCACCTGCAGATGATCAGAAATCTGACGCTGCGATTCACACCAAGGCGCTGGAAATGATTGGACTGCTTGACCCCGCTCAGGGAAAAGAGCTCGCCAACCGGGTCATAGGCGTTTATGCAGATAATTCGATTGAACTCATCAACACGTTATCAGAGGCACTGAACGATGGCGACGTGGATCGGGTGCGTACAGCAGCTCACGCGTTGAAGTCCAGCAGCGGCAACGTCGGTGCGACAAGGCTGGTAACAATGTGTCGGGCTATCGAAATGGCCGCCAGGGATAAGGAATTGAATGGACTGACTGAACGATTAGCCGCGGTGAAGCGAGAACATGTTCAGGTCCTGGGCGACCTGCGTAAATGGAGTCAGGAGTAAACATCGGCCAGGCTCATGGATACTATCGCTAACATACAGAAAGACGTGGTTTTGGTCGTCGACGATGACCCCACGCTACGCATGCTGGTGCGAGCAACGCTCGAGAAAGCAGGATTTCAGGTCGAAGATGCCGAGGATGGCGAAGCCGCGCTGATCAAGTTCATCAAACATCAGCCGGCCGTAATCCTGATGGACGTAGAGATGCCAAAGCTCAACGGCTACGATGCCTGCAGACGCATCAGAGAAGATGCAATCGGTGCGCATGTCCCAATATTGATGGTAACAGGACTTGAAGATGTAGATTCCGTCAATCGCGCCTATTCGGCCGGCGCTACAGATTTCCTGCCGAAGCCGATTAATTGGCCACTCCTGAGCCACCGCGTCCGATATGTTCTGCGCGCGAGTCGCACCTATGAAGAGTTGCGCGCCAGCGAAGCCAAGAACAATGCTCTGCTCAACGCTATGCCGGACACATTATTCGTAATACGCCGAGACGGTACCATCGTTAATTACCTGGCTGGCAGCGAAGACGCCACCATGCCGGAACCGCGCGGTGATCAGCTGAGCATATCTGAATACTTGCCAACAAACATCGCAATCGAGTGGTCGAAACTTATTCAATCGGTCATGAAAGAAGGGAAACCACAGCAATATGAATTCAGTCTCGGCGATGACCCGGAAAAGAATCACTACGAATTACAGATGGTTCCCTACCTGAATGATTTGACGCTGGCTATCATACGCGAGATCACGGACCGGAAACGGGCTGAAGAACGGATCCATCGACTGGCATATTTTGACACTCTAACCGGCCTGCCAAACAGGCAGCTGTTCCAGCAACAATTATCCACTGCTATCGAGAGAGCAAAGGAATCCAATTTAAAAGTCGCGGCGCTTTACGTCGATCTGGATAACTTCAAACGAATCAACGACACACTGGGCCATAGTTTCGGTGATGTTGTTCTAAAGACCATCGCAAAAAGGCTGGACAGCTGCATTCGAGCCGACGATCGCGTCATCAGGCCGGACTCTGAGGGGGAAACCGTGCGCCTGGCGCGGCTCGGTGGCGATGAGTTCGTGGCGATTCTTCAAGATCTCGAGAATGAAGCCGATGCCGCCGCGGTAGCCGATCGAATTCGTTCAGAGCTTACGCGTCCTGTGGAGCACATGGGGCATGAGTTTGTTGTGACGTCGAGCATCGGCGTGTCCGTTTACCCTGAAGATGGAAGCGATATCGATACCTTGATGAAGAATGCGGATGTCGCGATGTACCAGGCAAAGAGTGCTGGCCGGAACAGCGTCCGTTTTTACTCCGGGACAATGAGCCTGAGATCTCTGGAACGTCTCGAATTGGAAAACAGTCTGCGCTACGCACTCCAGCGAGATGAACTGTTCCTGCATTATCAACCGCAAATAGACCTGAAGACGAGACGTATGATCGGCATCGAGGCATTGTTACGATGGGATCATCCCGTCCACGGCAGTGTTTCACCATCCCGTTTTATACCGCTGGCTGAAGAATGCGGGTTGATTACCCCCCTCGGAGAATGGGTGCTTGCAACCGCCTGTCGCCAGACAAAAACCTGGCAGGACAAATACAAACGAAAACTGGACATCTCCGTGAACCTATCCAGTCAGCAATTTTTCAGCAGCGATGTCGCCAGTGTCGTCCTGGAAACCATTTACGATATCGGGTTGACGCCAAATTCTTTACACCTGGAATTGACTGAAACCATTCTTATGAATGACGTCAAGGAAACCATAGTTACGCTGAATAAACTCCGGGACGCTGGCGTATCTCTCGCCATGGATGATTTCGGCAAGGGTTATTCATCTCTCAGCTATCTCAAGCAGCTGCCGTTAGATACGTTGAAAATCGACAAGTCGTTCGTCATGGATCTGGAAAATAATCGCGATGATGCGGCAATCTGTGCTGCCATCATTGCGATGGCCCACAATCTGGATCTGAAAGTAATCGCCGAGGGTGTCGAGACAAAGGAACAGTTGAAATTCCTACAAGAGCAAGGTTGCGATCAGGTTCAGGGTTTCCTGATCAGCAAGCCTTTATCGGCGGAGAAACTTGAAGAGCGCTTTCTGAAGCATATTCGCGAAAAGATTCCTGAGCACTAAAGTGCCGCCGGATACCGTGAGCTCGCCAGACACGCGTCCATGGCACGAGTTTTTACCTGGTCCAATCTTGGCGAATTCTTGCCATATTTGTCCACATATTCATTCTCATCAGACGGAAAATTATCGATCACAAATTGCCCGATACAGATACAGAAAGCCGCGAATTGCGTCTCGCCCAGACCAGTCCTTCGCTGCCAGCTTTCAGACTCCCTGCACGTCGCCGCATTTCTCTCAATTAGTTCAGAAACGGTTAGGGTAAAGGCCTTCCCCCCGGCGCGGGCGGAATGCCCAAATGATTGTTCGGCCGCCATATACAGGCCATAGGGCGGCAACAGCAAAGCTGCAGCCACCTTAATTCCATCATGTTTCTTGTACGTGTGAAATACACCGTAAAACCACGACGCTATCAGGGCGCCACCAATGATCCACACCAGGGGGTTATTCAGGACCTCAATCCGGCGCATCGGTATTAAACCATTCGTCTCCGGCAAAGCCGTTTCTATTCAGGCTGTTATTCTGCCGCAAGATTTACGGCGATCAATTCGACCTCAAAGGTCAGTGCAGCCCCGGCAGGAATCTTACCAGTTACACGATCGCCGTAAGCGAGATTGGCCGGACACGTCACCTCGCTTTTGCCGCCTTCTTTCATCATCACCATAGCTTCCTGCCAGCATGGAATTACACCACTCAGCGGGGCAGTGAATGGTTGTCCACGCTCAACGGAGCTATCGAAAACAGTCCCGTCACGCAACGTGCCGTGATAATGGGCCTTTACTACTGAATCGGCTGTGGGTGTCTCGCCCGTTCCGGCAACTACCTCCCGGAACACGAGACCAGAATCTGTCGTTATCGCACCCTCTTTGGCTGCCATCTTTTCCACGTATGCGCTTGACGCGACTTTCTCTTCCTCAGCAACAGTCGCCATTCGTGCAGCGAATATTTCTTGAATTTTCTTTTGGTATACCTGCTCGTCAAGCTTGATCGCCTTGCCGTTCGCAGAATCGCGTATACCCCGGATAACCAGGTCAAGTTCGTCATCCGACAAATTCATTTGCTTCATATTCTTACCGATGTTGCTGCCGATGTAGTAAAAGGCCTTCTCTTCGTCTGTTTTGAACTCGTCATCCACTGCGTACACGGCATTGCAGGTAAATAAGAGAATAATTGCCGCGAGGCAGTTGATGTGGCGATTAATCATAGTCACTCCTTGTTAACGGTTAACTTTGAGAATTTACTGGCGGAGGGAGAGGGATTCGAACCCCCGTGGGGCTACGCCCCCAACTGATTTCGAATCAGCGCCGTTTGGCCGCTCCGGCATCCCTCCTGAGTACTCCGTCAGGGTAATATTGACGGAGTATTAATGGCTCCGATTATAGGGACTTTTGGCAATCCTGCCAGAAGCCAGTGTCCTGTTGATACATAATCCAAGCCGGAAATGTCGGCCGCGGTGCCCATCAGATCGAATACTACGATGCAGGTATTTCAGTTCAGGCGTGACTCTGCGCGCCGGCGTACGCCCGCAAAACCTTCAGAAATTCAGCAGGTCGATTGATACACGCATTGTTAACGGCGTCACTATCAACAGAACAGCCCGACGGGGCCGGTTGGGCCTGCTCCCCTTCGGAAGCTTTTTCCATATGATAAAACTTGAACCATTGGTCAATTGCGATCGGTGCGCTACGAATGGAACTCGTGTACTTCCGGTAGGCATCATAGCGCGTGAAAACCACTCGTACTTCTTGCGGGTCAATTCCCGACTCACGACATATTTCCAGCCAGACCTGCTCAGTTCCGTGACTCATTCGCTGCAATCATCCCTTTTTCATCGGGTTCGGTAGCGTACTACAGGCGCAACGAGTGACTGACTTTCACCGCCAACACCCAATGAAATAGCTCCCCTAAATTCATTCTTATGTTAGAATAATATTATAAGTAATTGATTTTATTATATTTTTACATAAATAGCGTTAAAAAAACAGTGCTCACTAACGTAGCACGAAGCGTCATGCGCATTATAAAATAACAGCATGTGCGCAAATCCCCATTCGGGGCCCCGGACTTTCGAGGATGTTACTCGATGAGATGGGGTCTGATCATATGCTGTTCGGTGCTGATGGCTACCTGTGCTCAGCCACCGTCGCTGCTGGACGAAGTTTTATCCCTCGGCGAGCTGAGAGTCATCACTCGCAACAGCCCGACTACCTTTTACACCGGATCCAATGGGCCCGAAGGACCTGAGTATGATCTCGTCACTGGGTTCGCAACTTTCATTGG
>PVMK01125234.1_pt1 | contig 29859 bp, 29 predicted proteins | sample 1853481 | NCBI WGS metagenome assembly PVMK01 (sample SAMN08533507, study PRJNA380276) | Marine sediment metagenome, whole genome shotgun sequencing project.
ACGACGCTCTTCCGATCTAGCGATTCAATCGCATCGACGTCGGCGCTCTGAAAGTTTTCGACAGTGTCGTAGCCCGTGATCGACGTAAACGTCATGTCATTGGCAAATGTCCACTTCAGGTTCAGCGCAGCGCCGATGTGGTCGAGATCCAGGGTCGCGAACTCACCGCCGTCATGGCTCGCAATTTCAGGGTCAAATCCCGGCCGCACACCCGTTGTGCCGACTACAATCGCACCGGCGTAGAACACGTTCGGATCGCTGCCTTCCTGGTTAAAGCCGTGCAGCTTCAGATAACCAGAAAATGAATCCGAAGGTTCCCATAAAAATTGCAGCCGCCAGGCAGTCTCTTCGAACCCACCGAAATCGTCGCCGGGACCATTGGCGGTATTATCGATCCACTTTCCCCGATCCTGGTACTTGAGCGAGGCGCGGACCATAAACGTATCCGAAAGCGAGAAATTGCTGGCGGCCTCGGCGATGAATGTCTGCCGTGAACCGTAGGACAGGCTGACATAGGCATTGCGGTCTTCACTGGGTTTCACGGAATCGATCTTGATGACACCGGCATTGGTGTTGCGGCCGAACAGCGATCCCTGCGGCCCCCTCAGGACTTCTATACGCTCGATATCGAACAGCGGCAGGCTGCGCACCGTATTGTTCTCGAGCGAGATCTCGTCGAAGATCATCGCGACCGGATTGTTGGCGTTGACGTCGAAATCGACGTTGCCCATCCCGCGCAGGTAGAAGCGCGGCTGCGTGCGGCCGTTCGAAGTCTCGATATTGAGACCGGGAACACGGGCGGCGAGCGCACGAATATCCTGGGCGCCGCTCAGGTACTCGTTGATGCTGTCCCCCGTTATCGCTGATACAGATATTGGCACGTCTGCCATGGTCTGCTCGCGCTTCTGCGCGGTGATGATGATTTCTTCCAGCATGCCTGCCTCTTGATCCTCCTGCTGGGCCATGGCGGCGCCGGGTGAGATGGTGCAAACAAAGGCTGTCAGAAGAAGGGAATTGAGAAAAAACCGGGGTAAAACAGAAGTAATAATAGTATTCATATCCATACCGCCAAGTTGGTTTAGATTACGCATACCATTGCGGTATGCACCGCACTACGGAATTAGTCGGGAGGATTATATCCCAAAGATGGTAACTAAGTGTCACCGGGACTTTTTTCGGTCGATATCCGCCAAAAAAGCGGAGACACCCACCAAAAAAGTGGAGACACCCACAATCTGCACCCATCTTAGGGCCTGTTAACACTTGCCAGGTCACTGCGTTGCAGGCCCTAATTACAGCCACTATATTGCTGTTTTACCGGGAAAATAAATTTCATGTCAAATGCTGTATAAATTACCGGCCCTGTCTATACTGAAAACTACAGCCCGAAATTGAGACCAAACGAAGAGAGCAGGCGATGATCGAATGGCACATGGAAGGAATTCAATACGGCAGTTGTAATTGCGATCACGCATGCCCCTGCCAGTTCGAGGGCCTGCCTAATTACGGAAACTGCCAGGGCTTTGATGTGTTCCGCGTGGACAGGGGCAGCTTCGGCGGTGTGGATCTCAAGGGTGTTGTTTCAGCCGCATTTTTCGCCTGGCCAGGGCCCATCTTTGAAGGCAAGGGTCAATTGCAACTCGTGATTGACGACCGTGCGAGTGAAGAACAACGGCATGCCATGGAGCAGGTACTGCACGGCAAGGAGACCGTGGAAGCCGGCACACACTGGTGGGTTTTTTCAGCCATGTCAGACACCATTCATGAAACCATCGTGCGCAGAATCAACTACGAAGTGGACGTGGAAGCGAGGACGGCCAGCGTGCATATCGATGGAATACTGGAATCGAGTGCTGAGTCCATCAAAAGCCCCATCGATGGATCGTCACACCGGGTGAAAATCCAGATCCCGCACGGCATTGAGTTTGAAACCGCTGAAATCGTCAATGCGACGACCAGGGCCACAGGCGCAATCCAGTTGGACCTGGATGGAACCTACGGCCAGATCTGCCTGATCCGGCACACCAACGAAGGTCCTGCGTACAATAATTAATCTGCCTTGACCCAGAAACTGGAACAGGGTTCGCTTGAATTCATCCTGCGGCGCGACCGCATGGTGGTCGGTGCCTGCCTCCTGATCGTATCAATCGCTGCCTGGCTGTACATCCTGTCCGGAGCCGGCATGGGCATGTCAGCAATGGAGATGACCCATCCGGAGGCGACTGGAATGGACATGGATATGGTGATGCCACAGGCGTGGTCCGCCGGCTACGTACTGCTGATGTTCTTCATGTGGTGGATCATGATGATCGCGATGATGCTGCCTTCGGCTACGCCCACCATTCTTTTGTCTGCTGCACTCAACCGGCGCTCCAGCGCTGAAACAGCACCCTACGGCAGCGCGGTGGTTTTTGCTTTCGGGTACCTGCTGGCCTGGGCCATGTTCAGCCTGGCGGCAGTATTCGCCCATTGGCTGCTGGAACAAGTGGGCTTGTTATCGATGCTGATGGAGAGCGCCAGCAGGACATTGTCAGGTTTATTGCTGATCCTGGCGGGTGGCTGGCAATTCACACCGTACAAAGATACCTGCCTCACGCATTGCCAATCACCGGTCGAATTCCTTGTTCGGCATCGGCGGCCCGGTAACCGGGGTGCACTGCTGATGGGCCTGCATCATGGTTATTATTGCCTGGGCTGCTGCTGGTTCCTGATGGCCTTGTTATTCGTTGGCGGCGTCATGAATCTATACTGGATCATTGGCCTGGCGATTTTTGTTTATCTGGAAAAGGTGCTGGCCAGCGGAAAGTGGCTGGCCCGAATTTCAGGCGCTGCCCTGCTGCTGTGGGGAACCCTGGTTCTGGGTGGATTTATTTGAGGGGCTGAGGAACATCCACGCACCATAACCGACCACCTGCTCCCTGCCGCCGGCCGTATCCCCGGAAGTCCTGAGATCAAGCGTGTTGACCTGCAGGCCGCGCCGCCCGGCGGCGATCAGCAGCCCTCCCAGCGGCGTCGCGCCGCAGGCGTCATTGTGATCGATGTCACGGGCATCAAATTGCTCGATCGCCTCGCGGGTGTCGCGGTCCCGGGCACGAGCCTTATCGTAAGGAAGGTAATGGCTCAGGTCCGAACTGATCACGATCAGCGTTTCCGGTCCGCCCCACAGTGCATCGATTACTCGCGCCACCGTTTCTGCATCGCTGTCTCCCACCACTATTGGCACCAGCGAGAATGTGCCAAGCACCACCTGCAGGAACGGCAACTGGACTTCCAGGCTGTGTTCGAGGCGATGCGCGGCATCAAATACCATCAACTCCGGCAAATCCAGCGCATCGATGATCGCCCGGTCCAGCGGCACGTCGCCCAGCGGTGTGCGAAAGACGTCAGCACCGCTGCCAGCCAGGCCTGGGAACGGGACACGATGGCTGGGGCCAAACAGAACGATACGGGTGTACTCATCACGGTGTGGAAGCAGCCTGGCATAGGCGGTAGCGGCGACCGGGCCGGAGTAAATATACCCCGCATGCGGCACGATCAGGGCCTTCGGTGCTGCCCCTGGCCCGGCGGGAACTTCATCGAGCATTGTGTGAATGGTGCTGCTCAACTCCCCCGCCTCAGCCGGGTAGAAATAACCGGCAACTGCCGCTTCCCGAACCTGGGTCATTTCGGATACTCCTTATCGTGGATATTCGGCCTGTGTGTGTGATCACGCCATCCTCTATCAGTATAGTTCCGGCGCCATTGCGTGTGTGGCTTATTACACCCATATCCCTGATATGGCTCAACAATCTCCTACAAAGCAAAAAGCAATTGAAAGCGGAGATTTTCCGGGACGCTACTGGCATGCACTCGAAGACGGCCGGCTGCAATGTGACCTCTGCCCGCGGTTCTGCAAACTGCGCGAGGGTCAGCGTGCTCTCTGCTTCGTCCGCGCACGGGCGAATAATGAAATTGTGCTGACAAGCTACGGCCGCTCCAGCGGTTTCTGTATCGACCCGATCGAGAAGAAACCGCTCAACCATTTCCTGCCGGGAACGCCGGTGCTGTCTTTCGGCACCGCCGGCTGCAATCTTGCCTGCAAGTTCTGTCAGAACTGGGATATCTCGAAATCGCGCGAATTCGACCGGCTGCAGGACCGTGCGTCACCGCAAGCGATCGCGGCGGCGGCGGTCGCCGCAAACGCCCGCAGCGTTGCCTTCACCTACAACGACCCGGTGATCTTCCTCGAGTACGCGGTCGATGTGGCTGAAGCCTGTCACGAACACGGCATCCAGACGGTAGCGGTAACCGCCGGCTATATCACCGAACAGCCGCGCGCGGAGTTTTTCCGCCACATGGATGCCGCCAACATCGACCTGAAGGCATTCACCGAGCGCTTCTACCGCAAGCTCTGCGGCGGACACCTGCAGCCCGTGCTCGACACGCTCAGGTATCTGAGGGAAGAAACCAGTGTCTGGTTTGAAATCACGGATCTTTTGATTCCCGGCGAAAATGATTCGGAAGACGAAATCGAAGCGATGACGCAGTGGATAATGGAGCATCTGGGTCCCGACGTGCCTCTGCACTTCACCGCTTTCCACCCGGACTGGAAACTGCTGGACCAGCCTGCGACACCCACCTCAACGCTGACGCGGTCGCGCGAAATCGCCCTGAAAAACGGGCTGCGCTACGTTTACACCGGCAACGTTCACGACTTTACCGGCTCGAGCACCTACTGCCACAACTGCGGCAGCATGCTGATCGGCCGGGACTGGTATGAACTCTCGACCTGGACGCTGGAGCACGATGGCAGTCGGGCAACCTGCGGGCATTGCGGTAAACCGGTCGCCGGTGTGTTCGAATCGCAACCCGGAACCTGGGGTGCAAGACAGCAAGCGCTGAGAGTTGTTGATTTCGAATCACAATAAATACACCATGACGGGCATGGATTCCGCTTGCTCCACGCGCAGCATTATTTACAGCTGTCTTTTACTCATGGGAAGTAATTGATCGTGCAGACGTATTTGCCCTTTTTCCTGGTCGGCCTCGGCAGCATGGCTGGCGGTGTAAGCCGTTATGGCATCAGTCTGTGGACGCAGAATATCTCGGTCTTCAGCATCCCCTATGGAACATTGATATCAAACCTGGCGGGGTGCCTGATTATCGGCCTCATTGCAGGCATCAGCGGGAAATCGGAATTGCTGTCGAGCGAAATGCGACTACTCCTGGCCACCGGATTCTGTGGCGGCTTTACCACCATGTCGTCTTTTATCTATGAACTGGGTCAGTTCGTTCAGGACAAGGAATTTTTCTTCGCATCTTCCTATTTTGTTGCAACCCTGGCCGGGGCCGGCCTGGCATTTGTGCTGGGATTGATGTTCAGTGATTTTATTTTGAGGTGATACATGGAGATTTCCGGACAGGCCGTGCTGTTAAGAATTTTCGTTGGCGAAAGCGACAAGATCGGGCACTTGCCTTTGTACGAAACCATAGTCAAAGAAGCGCGCGATGCGGGCCTGGCCGGTGCGACTGTTCTCAAAGGTGTGCTGGGTTACGGCGCCACAGCGCGAATCCGCACCACCAAGATCCTGGACCTGTCAGCGGACCTCTCGATGGTTATCGAAATCGTGGACGAGGACGGCAAAATTGAAGCCTTTCAACACACGTTGTCCGCCCTGATGGGCAGTGCGAACTGTGGCGGATTGGTCACCCTGGAAAATATCCGGGTTATCCACTATCTGCCGGAAAAAGCGTAGGCATCGGCTGACGACAAGAGGCGGCCGCCTGTCCTGGCAGGAAACCACTGTGGCGGCGCCAATAGAATCTCCTATAGAATTCTCAGCTCAACACCGGGCAATGAGGACGCATAATCTGCTCCCATCAGCAGGGACGGCGTGTAATAGCCACCTTCAACATCATTGTCGAGCAGGTAACGAACGATTCCGAGGCCTGCTGATACGGTCAGGTCATAACCATTGGGGGCGGTCATGGTTGCTGAAACGGTCCGTCCATCTGCACTGGTGACTTCGCCCCAAAGTTCTGAATGGCTCGTTTCCCGGGTATTGTCATCCGGACCCTTGACGCGGTTCTCAATCTGTTTTTTGATGAAGGACTGCACCATACCGAGGCCAAGCACTGACTGGAACCACCTCATGTACCGCATATTCCTGATCGTGGAGGGCGGCATCGACATGTATACCTCGATGTCGGGCACGCCGGTGCTGACGTACGCCGTGTAGACGTCTCCCCAGGGGATGGTCACCGCCAGGCGTTCTTTGTGGGCAAAGGGAATTTTGCGGGTTTTCCAGGCCATGGGCACCTCCAGCAGCTCGCCATCGCGCCGCACATAGCCTCCACTGACCAGACCTTCCACGCCGGTTTTGGCTGTGCCGGGGCTGGGGCCGCCAGCCATTTCTACAGCCAGAACGAGCTGCGTGGCGGCCGGCAGGGCTTCGACCAGGGAAGCTGCCAGGCAATCCGATGGAACAACGTCGAAGCCAACACCCGGGATGAGGACGATATCTGTATGGCGAGCCTTGTCAGTTTGTTCATGTGCGTTTCGGAAGACCGGAATTTCACCAGTGATATCAAGGTAATGAGTTCCCGTTGCCAGGCAGGCGGCGATCATGGGTTCGCTGGTCACGGAGAACGGTCCTGCACAATGCAAAACGAGTTTGCAGCCCTTGAGACCCTGGCTTATCGCAGCTGCCTGATCCAGGCTGAAAACCCGGACTTCAAGACCCAACTCAACCGCCAGGCTGGTAATTGCTGCCTCATTGCGCCCGGCCAGTATTGGCTTGAGGCCCTGGCGCGCAGCCTCACGGGCCATCAATTCCCCGGTGTAACCATTGGCCCCGTAAATCATCCAGTTCATCTGGCCCTCCCACGCATCAGGCTATGTCGATCACGGCAAGCGCCTGAATCCCGTTTCGATTCAATTTCATGCTTTGCGATTTGCCGCAACGCGCTCAGAACAGGCTGCCCTGTTCACGCGTGTCAATGGGATCGCTCGCGCTATCCTTCTTTTTCCTGCCCGCTTTCTCAACTGCTTTTTCGGCTACTGATGGATAACGGGTCACGATCTCATCAGGAAGTGCTGTAGTCACAGCCGGGCTTGCCTGCCTGGATTTCTCGGCAATCGGAATGTCCGTCAGGCTGGTTTCTTTTGCCGTTTTGGTCAGCAGCGCCAGCAGCTTGCCCACATTGCAATGTGATTCGAGCCCGTGTCGCAGCGACTTTCTCCTGTTGATGCGGTAGCGGTTGCAGCGGCCCTGCTTGCTGACCGTAAGGACACCTGCATCCTGCATATCCTTCACGATTTTCTGTACCGCACGTTCGGTGATGCCCACTTCAAGCGCCACGTTGCGCAGCCTGGCCTGATTATTCCTTGCCAGGCAGACCAACACGTGCCCATAGTTGCTGAAAAATGTCCAATCGCCCATCATATGCTCTCTTGCGCCTTTGCCGGAACTGCCCCATGGCGGACAGATAATGATGAATTATAATTCGTGTTTATTTTTTCTTCAAATTAACACCTGAAAAAGAGATATCCAACGGAGCAACTGTTGATGATCAAAGAAAATACCCGCAAAGCTCTGGGCGCCATGCGAGATTTCCTGCGCCTGGAGTCTGCCGGCGGCATCCTGTTGATCGGGGCCACTGTGCTTGCCCTGGTGATGGCGAATATACCGACCGCCCTGAAAGCCTATGATTGGTTCCTGGGCCTCCATCTGACGATCACCCTGGGCGGCCTGGGCGTAGACAAACCTTTATTGCTGTGGATCAACGATGCCCTGATGGTATTTTTCTTCATGCTGGTTGGCCTCGAGCTCAAGCGCGAAGTTGTCGAGGGCGAATTGTCTCGTCCCGACCAGGTGATCCTCCCGATCATCGCTGCAATTGGCGGCCTGGTCCTGCCCGCCGCGATTTTTTGGTACATCAATGGCGATTTCCTTTCGCAGAAGAATGGGTGGGCCATCCCGACTGCAACCGACATCGCATTTGCTTTGGCCATGCTGACCTTGCTGGGTTCGCGGGTTCCGGTATCACTCAAAATTTTCCTGGCCACGATCGCTATCATTGATGATCTGCTGGCCATCATTATCATCGCGCTTTTCTACACCTCCGACCTCAGCATGATCTCGCTGGCGCTGGCCGGCCTGGGCATCACAGGGCTCGCGATCCTGAACCGGATGAAAGTCATCCGCCTGGCGCCATACATGCTGGTCGGCCTGTTCATCTGGCTGTGTGTGTTGAAATCGGGTGTTCACGCCACACTGGCCGGCGTCGTCGTCGCCGCATTCATCCCCTTGCGCCCAAAGCAGGAGAGCTCGCCTGCCCGCAAGCTGGAACATGCACTGCACCCCTGGGTTGCATTCGCGGTCCTTCCGATTTTTGCTTTTGCCAATGCGGGCGTGCCCTTTCAGGGTATGACCCTGGAAAAACTCTCCAACGGGGTGCCGGTCGGCATCATTCTCGGCCTGTTCGCAGGCAAGCAAGTGGGCGTGTTCGGTATGGTCCTGCTCGCCCGCTTGCTGGGTATAGCAAAGCTTCCCTCAGGCACGACCTGGGGACAAATTTACGGTGTCGCCGTATTGTGCGGTGTTGGATTCACCATGAGCCTGTTTATCGGCACACTGGCCTTCGAGCATGGTAATTTCGACTTGCTTGCCGGAGTCAAGATAGGTGTGCTGATCGGCTCACTCTTATCGGCCGTGTGGGGCCTCTTTGTGCTGAACTTAGCCCTGCCGAAGAAGGCTCACAGCGGAAACAGGCATTGAGATCAAACCGCATTTTTTACCGGTATTCCGGGTTCGGCTTCATCCGCTTAAACAACACCGTAGGCGATCAATGCATCGGCCACCTTTTTGAATCCGCCGATATTGGCGCCTTTCAGGTAGTTTACATAACCACCTGATTCCTCGCCGTGTTCAACACATCGTTCGTGAATGCCGCGCATGATGATGCCAAGGTGGTCATTGAGTTCCTTGCGGCTCCACGACATGCGCATGCTGTTCTGCGTCATTTCCAGGCCGGAGACGGCAACCCCGCCGGCATTGGCTGCCTTGCTGGGGCCATACAGGATTTTCGCAGTCTGATAGGCGTAGACGGCTCCGGGCTCGGAGCCCATGTTGGAGCCTTCAGCCAGTCCGATACATCCATTCCTGATCAGGGTTTCAGCTTCCTTGCGATTGACTTCGTTCTCGGTTGCGCAAGGAAATGCCAGTTCGCAGGGCACCGACCACGGTCGTTGTCCCGGGAAAAACTCGACACCGAATTCCTCGGCGAACTCGGAAATTCGCCCACGGCGGACCTCCTTCAGGTCCTTCATCCAATCCAGGTGCTCACGGTGAATACCACCCGGGACGTGTATGAACCCGGATGAATCCGACATCGTGACAGCCTTTGCTCCGTGATCAATGAGTTTTTCCACTGCATACAGAGCGACATTACCGGAACCTGAAACCAGACAGGTTCTGCCTTCAATGGATTCCCCCCGGTGGATGAGCATGTCTTCCAGGAAATAGACGGTGCCATAGCCGGTGGCTTCGACCCGGATCTGGCTGCCGCCAAAGGACAGACTCTTGCCGGTGAGCACCCCGGTGAACTTGTTCACCAGGCGTTTGTACTGGCCGAACAAATAAGAAATCTCCCGGGCCCCCACTCCGATGTCACCGGCCGGCACATCCTTATGAGGGCCAATATGCCGATACAGTTCGCTCATGAAACTCTGGCAAAAGCGCATGATTTCGCGCTCCGATTTACCCTTGGGATCAAAATCCGAGCCACCTTTGCCGCCGCCCATGGGCAGGCCGGTCAGGCTGTTCTTGAATGTCTGTTCGAAAGCCAGGAATTTCAAAACGCTCAGCGAAACACTGGGATGAAAGCGAAGTCCGCCTTTATAGGGCCCAATGGCGTTGCTGTGCTGAACGCGGTATCCGCGATTGACCCGGATTTTTCCCTGGTCGTCTTCCCAACTCACCCGAAAAATGATGATCCGGTCGGGCTCTGTGATGCGCTGCGAGAGATTGGCGCCCTGGTAGTGGGGATTACTCGCAACGAAAGGAATGACATCCGTGGCAAATTCCCCCACCGCCTGGTGAAATTCGTGTTCACCGGGATTGCGTGCAATCACATCCCGCATGAAGTCATTGATGGCTTCTTTGTCTGATTTGGATGCATGTATATTTGACATGGCAGAATTCACCTCCACCAACAAGAATAGAACTTGTTGTTCCTTAATATGGCCCGATTTCTGCGCGCTTCCATCCAAACCTGGTCAGCGGGAGAAACTTGAAGTTTTTGGCCGAATTCCATTTTTGATTTTACACCCGGCGCACTTTCCGCCAGCACGACATAGGTCATTGAATGGAGGTAAAAATTACTGTAACACCGGGTAATCTGAAGCACTGTTTCAGAAGGAACCGGAAGGAACTTGGCGAATGCCCGATTGCCAGGGATGGGATGGCCACGCTGATTGCCACAGCCTCAAGAGCAAGGTTTCAGCTTGTGGGCTTTTCCGGAAAGAGTCATAGAGCATAACGATGCCACTCCAGCCCTCGTTGTGAAACCAGGCCTCATCCGGTAGCGGCACTTCACCGAGTCGTTCAGCCTGTGCGTAAAGCGTGATGAAAAAATATGGCTCATTGATCCCTTCATCGCCTGGCACAAAGCCGAAATTCAGCTGCTCGTCGGAATATTCTTCATTTTCCGGATCCTGGCCTGGAATTTTTCTGCCGGTCAACACCAGCATGGCCAGGTCAAAGTGATGCGGCCACAGTTGTATCGGGCTGGTTTCTACCGGTATGCCGGAACGGAATTGCGCGAAACACTGTGCCAGTTGCCCGTAAACCTGGCCAAGCCTGGATGCATATTCACGATCAATCTCATAGTGACCCACATCAATTTTTCCCTCATCCAGATCAATAACGATTGAATAGCGGGCCAATACTGTGGCCAAGCTGTTCTTCAGGGAAGCCGCCGACTCGTCCTGGACAGAGAATTCATGCACATCATCGCCGGCGATAATAAGTGAAACAGTCAGGGAATGAAAATTCAGTACTAACTCAAACAGATGCCCGTTGCTTCGCAACACGCCGGTCCAAAATCCATCAACCACCGGCTTGAGGCTGATATGCCACCAGTGCTTGCGCCGCGGCGCACAGGCCGAAGCGAAAGCGCCAAGCAACTTTGCAAATGCGTGAAGACCTGATCGGGATTCTGCACAAGCTTCTCCAGCCAGCTCAGGCCAGGCCGGGAACATTTGCGCCGTCAAGATCCGACACCGCCATATCGAACACCGGTCAAATCCGCCATATCCCGCTTGAATGTGGTCAGGTCATCGGGGTTGAACTCACTGATATGCGTGTGGCCACATGCCCGTGCCAGCACCTGCATCAGGGTGACAGAAGATGCAAAAAACCGGGCCAGGCGCTGGGCTGCCTGATCGACAAGCAGGCGTGCGCGCAAATCTTCCCTCTGGGTCGCGATCCCAACCGGGCAGTTATTGGTATGGCAGGCCCGCATGCCCAGACAACCGATGGCCTGTAATGCTGAATTAGCCACAGCTACACCGTCGGCGCCCAATGCCATGGCCTTGGCAAAATCTGCCGGTGTACGCAATCCACCGGTGGCGATGAGCGTCACCTGACCTGCGTCGCTTGCATCAAGATGGCGGCGGGCCCGGGCCAGTGCAGGAATGGTGGGAACGGATATGTTGTCCCGGAAAATTAGTGGCGCATCGCCTGTTCCACCGCCCCTGCCATCGAGGATGATGTAATCAACACCAATTTCCAGTGCTGCATCCAAATCTTTTTCGATGTGCTGCGCTGACAACTTGAACCCTATGGGAATCCCTCCGGTTAACTCGCGCACCATGGCAGAGAATTCCTGGTACGGCTCAAGCGAAGTCCAGTCCGGAAATCTGGCAGGAGAAATCGCAGTCTTGCCTGGAGGAAGATTACGAACTTCAGCAATTTTCCCCTTCACCTTGGCGCCAGGCAAATGACCTCCGGTGCCGGTTTTTGCCCCCTGGCCTCCCTTGAAGTGAAAGGATTGCACCAGTTTCAGCTTATCCGGGCTGTAGCCGAAGCGTGCCGACGCAAGTTCGTAGAAATAGCGGCTATTGGCTGCCTGCTCTGCGGGCAGCATGCCGCCTTCGCCGGAGCAAATCCCGGTGCCGGCCAGTTCTGCACCCCTGGAAAGAGCCACCTTGGCTTCTTCTGAAAGTGCCCCAAAACTCATGTCGGATACAAACAAGGGTATGTCGAGATGCAATGGTTTGGCGGCATTGGGCCCGATCACCAATTCTGTCCCCACCGCCTCATCATCGAGCCGGGGCAGTCGGTGCAGCTGGGCTACTACAAATTGTAAATCATCCCACTTTGGAAGCCGGTCCCGCGGCACACCCATGGCCGCTCCCGGGCCGTGCGGCCCGGTTTTTTCAAGACCTTCAGATGCCAGCTTTCTGATGAACTTTACATAGGGCTCGTCTACGGTACCTGTTGGATCCTGATATTCCCCCTGGTAGCTGCTGCGATCATAGGGTTGTGGATGTTCTTTTTCCCAGGCGGCTATTTCATCCTGGTCAACCCAGACCGTACCATCTTCCAGCCAGCTCTTGAATCGCGGTAAAGTCTCATTGTTGTTGTATTCGGAAACGCCGCTATCAATTCGATAGTCCCAGCCGTGCAGGCCACAGATCAGGTTGTCTCCGGAGACAGTGGCATCAGACATCAAGGCTCCACGGTGAGCACAACGGCCGTAAAGCACGGAGACCTGATCATCGAAACGGGTGACCACCAGATCGACACTGGAAACCAATGCGTGCGCCGGTTTCCTGTCTTCCAGGGCACTCCATTCAGCCACTGCGAACTTGTTCATGATGAATTCCTCTTTTTCATTTTTCGTATTGCCTGCCCAGCCTGACATTCAGAAACAGCCTCTGTTTTTTTTGGCCGAAATCCGATAGCAGAATCATCCCTACTGCCTGAAAGGCTACCTGGAGTTTGTCGACTGGGCGGGGCGGGGAATCAGGCCTTGGTTTATCCGGACTCGAAACCATCTCTGAAGATCGTGTTGGACTCCACCGCGCCGGAGTTGCACACGCTGCCGCGGTTTGATCGGCGTCGATCACGGCCTCGCGGAGTGAACAGTCGTTCACCTTGCAGCCGTCGGATACAGGATCGTCCATGCGAGTGACATTGAACGTTCCCGCGTGCGCCGCGCTTATCAGCACGGTTGCGGCGAGAAGGGCTCTCAGAGTTTTCTTCATAAGAGCTCCGCAGGCATACGAGCTTTCAGCATTAGAGTACACGTTTTGTGAGTGTACGTCGTCAATGCAGCTAACAGATACTAGATTACGGCCGCCAGTTCGGAACCCTGCTTGATCGCCCGCTTGGCGTCCAGCTCTGCCGCTACGTCGGCGCCGCCGATCAGGTGGACCGTCACGCCTGCTGATTTCAGCGGTTCCTGCAGATCGCGCCGCGGCAATTGACCGGCGCACATGATGACATGGTCCACCTCCAGCAGCTTGTCCTCGCCGTCGTGTTCGATATGCAAGCCGAATTCATCAATACGCTTGTACTGCACGCCAGCCAGCATCTTCACGCCGCGCTTTCTCAAGCTCAAGCGGTGCACCCAGCCAGTAGTTTTCCCCAGGCCCTTGCCGGGCTTGCTGGATTTACGCTGCAACAACCAGATTTCACGCGCCAGTGTCTCAGGCTCCGCGGCAATACCCTTGACGCCACCGCGTGCTTGCAGACTCAGGTCGATGCCCCACTGCCGGGCAAACTCTTCAGCTGTTGGAAAATCGGGACCGTTGTGGTGTTCATGACCCAGAAACTCGGATACGTCGAAGCCTATTCCCCCCGCGCCGATGATCGCTACTCGCTTGCCCACTTCAGCTCCTCCGAGCAGGACATCTGTGTAGCTCAGGACTCTTTCGTGCCCAGCCCCTTCGATTTCCGGCAGGCGCGGTGTGACACCGGTGGCCATCACGACCTCATCAAACCCTTTTAGCAGTTCGACATCCGCTTCCGTATTCAGGCGCAAGTCCACGCCTTTCACATCCAGCTGTCTGCGGTAATACTTCAAGGCTTCGTAAAACTCTTCCTTTCCCGGTATCCGCTTGGCCATATTGAACTGGCCTCCGATTTTGTCAGCGGCTTCAAACAGGGTGACACGGTGTCCCCGCTCCGCGGCCACACAGGAAAATGCCAGCCCGGCCGGTCCGGCGCCTACCACCGCAATGGATTTTTTGTGCGCCGCCTCCTGGTAGTTCAGAACCGTCTCGTGACAGGCCCTGGGATTGAGCAAACAGGAAGCCAACTGGCGGCTGAAGGTATGATCCAGGCAGGCCTGGTTACAGGCGATGCACACGTTGATCTCGTCCGCCCTGCCCGCTGCGGCCTTGTTGACGAAATCGGCATCCGCCAGCAGGGGCCTGGCCATGGATACCATGTCGGCATCTCCGTTCGCCAGCACCTGCTCGGCCACTCCGGGGGTGTTGATCCGGTTCGTTGTCACCAGAGGGATGTTCACTTCACCCTTCAGTTTGCGGGTGACCCAGGTGAAACCCGCTCGCGGCACCATGGTTGCAATGGTGGGAATCCGCGCCTCGTGCCAGCCGATGCCGGTGTTGATGATGGTGGCGCCGGCCGCCTCGACCGCTTTGGCCTGGGCGACAATTTCACTCCAGGAGTTGCCGTCCGGCACCAGGTCAAGCATCGACAGGCGATAAATGATGATGAACTCCGGCCCCACCGCTTTGCGGATGCGCCTGACGATCTCAACTGCGATCCGGTATCGGTTGGCTGCCTCGCCGCCCCACTCATCACTGCGCTTATTGGCCCGCGGAGCGGTGAATTCATTAATGAAATAGCCCTCTGAACCCATGACTTCAACGCCATCATAAGCGGCTCTTTTGGCCAGTTTCGCGGCCCTGACAAAGCCCCGGATTTCACGTTTGATGCCGCCCTTGCTCAGGCCTTTCGGTTTGAACGGATTAATCGGAGACCGGATCGGGCTGGGCGCCACCGACAACGGATGATAACCGTAGCGGCCTGCATGCAGTATCTGCATACAAATCCTGCCATCCGCCGCGTGAACGGCACGGGTCACCAGGCGATGACGTTTGACCTGCCAGGGGTAGATCAGGCTGGAAGCGAAGGGCGCCAGCCAACCGCGAATCGTCGGAGCTATGCCACCGGTTACGATCAAACCGACACCACCCGCGGCCCGCTCCGCAAAATAAGCAGCCAGTTTTGGGTAGTCCCTTGCGTGGTCTTCCAGGCCGGTGTGCATGGAGCCCATTAATACGCGGTTGTTGAGCGTAACAAAACCCAGGTCCAGAGGCGCCAGCAGATGGGGAAAGGTCTCACTCATTCATTGTTTGCCTGTTTTAATAATTCTTTTGCCAGGGTACGCAACAGTGTACGCACCCACATCATGGGCCCTTTCAGAGTTTCTGCAATGTCGTCTTCCGACAACAACCCAGCGCTTACGCCAGCACCCCAGTTGGACACAACCGCCAGGCCCGCGTAGTCCAGGCCAAGCTCCCGCGCAAGACCGGCTTCAGGTAAAGCAGTCATGCCCGCCATGTGGCAGCCATCACGCCTGGCTTTTTCCACTTCCGCGGCACTTTCAAGCCGCGGGCCCTGGAACACGCCGATGCAGCCACCGTCCACCACTTCAATGGATGCCTTCTCTGCTGCCGCCAACAAGGAGCGCCGCAGAGCGCCGTCATAGGGTTTCGTGAAGTCCACATGCTCCAATTCGATGTGTTCGGAATCACAATAGGTATGCTGGCGGCCCCAGGTGTAGTCAATGAGCTGATCGGGTGCAGCCAGGGTGGCGGGGCCGTAAGGATCACACACCCCGCCCACCGCATATACCGCAAGCACGTGGTCAGCGCCGGCTTCCTGCAGTGCCCACATATTGGCCCGGTAGTTGACACAATGCGGCGGAAAGCGGTGCGGATTGCCGTGCCTGGGTAAAAACAGCAAGCGCAGCGGATCGGTCTCGATCACACGGATGTCTGCTGAAGGACGACCAAAAGGAGTTTCAATAGAGATGGATTCCAGGCTTTCATCAAGTTCATTGAGGCCTGTTCCACCCACCAACGCCAGCGTCACGTCAGCCGCCATCATCAACTCTCCAGTGCACGAATTTCATCCAGATGTCGCCAGTGCTCATAGACATCCATGCCGCAACCGAACACGTATTTGTCTTCCACTTCCATCCCGATGAATGCGGGAAGCTCGCCGGTCGTTTTGCGATTGTGAATTTTCCTGATCAAAACGGCACTGTTGACAGACCGGGCGCCGCGGGCCTCGCAATAATGTTCAATCATCTGCAGCGTGAGACCGATATCGTAGATGTCATCGACAATCAATACGTCCTGGTTCTGCAGGTTCAGCCGAGGCGGCACCCGGAATTCAATCTCGCCGCCTTCGGTCTGGCCCGAGTAACGCGTGGCGTGGATAAAATCCATCTGCAGTGGCATCTCAAGCCGCGCAGCGATCCAGGCCGCCGGCATGATCGCACCGGTCATCACGACCAGCAGGATGATCGACCGGTCTCCATAGTGGGTATTGATTTCAGTTGCAATCTGCTCAACGGCTGCTTCCACTTCCTGCCTGTTCGCTATAACGGTGGAATTCTCCAGCACTTTTCTCGGATCCTGTTCGCTCATCTTTCTTCTCTCGCTGTTTTTTTCTCTGCTGGTTCGAGGCCCGCCAGTTCCGGCGCTGAATCGATGTTCAGTGTCCTGGTCGGGTAGGCGATGGAGGCGCCGTGCTGACTCACGATTTCGCCAATTTTCAATAATACATCCTGCTTGACCTTGTGGTAACGCTGCCAGTTTACGGTGTGCGTCATGCAGTAGATGAAAAAGTCGATTGATGAGGTATTAAAGGCATCAAAATGCACCATCAGAGTCTGCTTTTCATCGATTTCAGCGTGCCCGGACAACATCCTGCGAACCTCATCGGTGATCGCCTCCATCTGTTCCAGATCCTGGTAGCGTAAACCGATCACTTCGTAGATCCTGCGGTTCGTCATGCGTGACGGATTTTCCACCGAAGCGGTGGTGAAAATGGCGTTGGGGACGTAGATCGGCCTCTTATCGAACTTGCGAATGGTAGTCTGGCGCCAGCCAATGTTTTCCACCACACCTTCTATATTCTTGTCCTTCAGCAGAATCCAGTCACCAACTGAAAACGGGCGATCCATGAACACCGTCACGCCGCCGAAGAAGTTGGCCAGCAAATCTTTTGCAGCAAGACCCACCGCCAGGCCGCCGATGCCGCCCGCTGCCATCAGACCTGAAATACTGAAGCCAAGCGTTTCCAGCGCAATCAGGATAACCGTGAGGACGATGGTGATACGCACCACCCGTCCCAGCGCGTTGACCGTGGTCTGGTCAATATCCCGCCCATCACGGCGGGCGCTCTCAATGATGTTGTCCTCTATGTTCTTGACGAAGGAGACCAGCAGCCAGGCGATCGCGAACAATATACCAGTCTGGCGAATCTTGATAATTATGCCGGTTTCAAGCAAATGACCGTCACCTTCAACCGGAATGATCTGCGCGGCCAGCGTGATGCCAATCAGCCAGATCGCCAGCGACAATGGACGCCCTGCGGATTTGAAGATGGCGTCATCCCAAAGATTGGTGGTTTCGGACACAATTTTGCCAAGCCGTTTCATTACCCGGCGCTGGATAAAATCAATCAGCAATGCCACCAGAACAATCAGGAATACAGTCACGGCCCAGGGCCGCAGTCCAATTAGTGCTGAAGCGGATTCAACCCATGTGCTGATCAGGTCCATGATTGTTCTCCCAGTTTCTCAAGACTCTGCTGCCATTGGCGCCATTCCCTGATACCTTCCTGCTGGACCATGACAAGTTCTTCACGATTAACCGTGGGCTTGCCGTACAAGCAGGAAACGGCATCATGGGCATCCCCTATGGGGCCGTCCAGCGCGGCCAGCAATTCCACCACATCCTCCGGCTGGCAAACCAGCACCAGGTCACAGCCTGCCTCCAGGCAGCGCCGGGTCCGGGCTTCCAGGCCGCCGATATTTTTGGCCGCGTGCATGCCCAGATCGTCGGAAATAATAACTCCCCGGTACGCCAGGTTTCCCCGCAGGTATTCTTTCAGCCAGGTTGTGGAATAACCTGCCGGCAGATCATCCACCCGGGTGTAAACCACGTGCGCAATCATCAATGCGTCGAGATCCGGAGCCAGTTCAGTGAAGGGCGCCAGATCGCTGAGCTCGATCTCTGCAAGGCTGCGCGGGTCTGAAACATCATCCACATGCGAATCGGCCACTACCGAACCGTGCCCGGGAAAGTGTTTGCCCGTGGTCTTCATGCCTGAATCGTGCATACCCGCCAGGTAAGCCCGGCCCAGGCTCGTCACCACCTTGGGGTCGACCGACAGTGAACGGTCACCGATCACGCAACTCCCCCGGTCCAGGTCGAGTACCGGAGCAAAGCTGAGATCAATGCCGCAAGCGAGCATTTCGGTAGCCATGACCCTGCCGTGGCGGTAAGCCATGTCCAGAGCCTTGTGTGGATCCGAATAATGCAACTTCCCAAGCACTCCAAGCGGTGGTAATTGTGTAAAGCCCGCCTTCAGGCGCTGAACCCGCCCGCCTTCCTGGTCGATGCAAATCAATAAATCCGGATCACGGGTGGAATGGATGTCAGCGACCAGTTTCTCCAATTGTTCCCGGCTCGAAAAATTTCGCGTAAACAACACAACGCCGCCAACTGCGGGATGACGCAATTGTTCGCGCCCGCGTTCATCGAGTTCGGGGCCGGGAAGGCCTATCAGGACCGGGCCGGGGTTCATGGCCACATCCTATACTTTCCGTTCGAAAAGAGCGATGGATTCCACGTGCCCGGTATGTGGGAACATGTCCATAACTCCCGCACCCACCAGGCGGAAGCTGAATTGCTGCACCAGGATGCCGGCATCCCGCGCCAGGCTGGCCGGATGGCAAGACACATAAACGACCCGTCTGGCCCCGCTGGCTGCAATGTGCGGCAGCATGAATTCAGCGCCGGAACGCGGCGGATCCACCAGCACCTTGTCGTAAGGCTTGCGCAGCCAGGGTGCGGCGCCCGCGTCTTCGTTGAGGTCCGCTGCATGAAATTGGACGTTGTCCAGGCTGTTACGCGCAGCATTCATGTCCGCCCTGCTGACCAGTGAGCTGTCACCCTCTATACCCACAAGCTCTGCGCCCCGGGTGGCAATTGGCAGCGTAAAATTGCCCGGCCACAGAACAGGTCCAGGATGCGGTCGCCTTCCGATGGATCCAGTAATTCGATGACGCGGCCGATCATCGCCCGGTTCATTACCGCATTGACCTGCACAAAATCAGAAGGCTCAAAAACCATCTCGATGCCGAATTGCGGAATTTTATAGCTCAATTCGATGGATTCAGGCTCGAGGCAGTTGATACTGTCCGGTCCTTTGGGTTGCAGCAGCACAGCGATCCCGCTGCTGCGGGCAAAATCGCGCAATTTTTCCAGGTCCGTGCCGCTCAACGGTTCCAGGTGGCGAAACACCAGCGCACAGCTGTCGTCTCCACAAGCCACTTCCAGCTGCGGAATAGTGCTCCGCGCGTCCATGGAATAGATTAAAGCGGACAGCTCGGGCAGCCGTTCGGCGATGCGTGGGTCCAAAACGTGGCACTCTTGCATGTCGGCCACGAAACGGCCATACCGCTCCCTGAACCCAACCAGCACCCGGTCTTTTTTGTGAACATAGCGCACCGACAAGCGTGCTTTGCGCCGATATTGCCAGGAAGGCCCGGTCAGGGGTTCCCAGACTGTTTCCGGCACGACTTTTCCAATACGTTCCAGGTTCTGCAGCAAGGTGTTCTGCTTGGCCTCAATCTGGCGGGCGCCATCCAGGTGTTGCAGGGAGCAGCCACCGCACTGGCCAAAATGCGGGCAGCGGGGTTCGATCCGGTATTTCGACGCCTCCAAAACCTCCAGTGTTTCACCTTCGTCGTAACTGCGCTTACGGTCCGTCAGCCGCGCACTGACGCGCTCACCCGGCAGCGCGCCATGGATGAATACCTTTTTCTCATTCCAGCTGGCCACACCGCGACCATCGTGACTGAGATCATCGATGGTCACCTCAATGGGTTCTTGGGGCAGTTTGCGTCTTCTTCTGCGACTCATGCTTTGCTCTCAAAAAAAACGACCGGGCTATCTGTGAATTCCAGCAACCTTGTATACCTCAGGCAAGCAATATCATGGGAGCGCCTGCCCGGTTTTGCAGGAGCGCGCCATGCGCGTTTACGCCCTGCGGGTGCGCGAAATAGGCTGCCCCGGAGGAGGCGCCGGGTGTCTACCTGCAGGACACGCTCGAGACGTCCCTGTTCGCTCCTCATCTGTTCCCGACAGATGAAGGTCCTGCAGGTAGACACCCGCCACCTCTTGGACAGGCAGACATGCGCTCACAGCCCGTATGTCGCATGGTTTTGGCAACCAGCGTTTCCAGGAGGGATCGGGGACCTGCTTGCAGGACAATCGGGCTGTCGGGAACAGCCGATTAGTGCACAGGGATGTCTTGAACGTGTCCTGCAAGCAGATCCCCGATTCCTCCCCCTGGCACAGCATTTATCGCGAACAAGATTCGCTCCCACATGAGCTTGCATGTGCGGCTTATTTCTGACGCCAGGAGCCGCCTGAATCCTGGTAATACCAGCCCGGACGCGCGTTCCTCACCCACTCTCGGGCAAATGTCTCCTTGATGTCCTGTTCCCATTCCGGATGCCCATTTGCAACTGCGATTTCCCGATACACTGCTTTTCGGTCCCGGTTCTCATCCGCCACCACGCTTTCCAGGCTGCGCCGCTCGCTCAACGGAACTGCAGAACGGTCACGGATTGTAATCAGTCCATCCATCGAAAAGCCAATCGCCCCAGCGTCAAATAGTGTGTTCAGGCTGCTACGCTGGCGCTGCGCCATACGTGCTTTGATCGAATTGATCTGCGGCGTATTGATGTCGATTTCCGCCTGTTGGGCGTGGGCGCTGGGCACCAGCATATCGAAGACACCAGTGGCTGCCAGCAACAGGGTTTCTTCCAACAGGTCGATGGGATCGAATAAGGATCCTTCCTCGTTCGGTTCACCCAGAACGTCCCCGACGAACTGTTCCGCCGCCCGCTCGGCCGCCGCAGCCGGGAAATAGACGTTGATGGTGACGCAAGCCGCCAATAGGAACAGGGTACTTATAATCAGGGCTGTATTGATTTTTTTCATGCTGAAACACTCCTTCTCATTCCTGGGGCATCCGGCTGCCCCTCAGGCATATTTTATCAGACAGTGATTGCACATATTGGTGCAATGCACGGGCTATCATTCCCCTATCCGGATGGATTCTTCCCCTGACGCGGCCATAAGGCCGGCAACGAGTTGCGGCCAGTCCAGGCTCCGATTGAAAGCCCGGATCTTGATCTTGGGCAAACCGGCGCCCTCCATGATCAACACGCTGACCTCATCCTCGCTGATACCCCGTACCTTGCAGACATTGTTTTGCAGAAGGCACCCCAGGCCCAGGCGCCGGTAGGAAAAGTTGTTGAACATTTTCATGATCGGGCCGGTCAGCGCGGCTGTTGCACCGCCGCCACCGATCGTGGTCAGGTGGTTGACGGCCTGGCGCGATATATCGCTGGATCTGCCTTGTCTCTCCGGTGTACCGAACCAGGCATCGAAAGCAACCGGTTTCCAATCCAGCAGGCGTAAGTCATGAATGTAGCCGTCCAGCCGGCCGGAAATCTGCCCGAAGGAGAATGTCCGCGTCAGATTTTCCAGGTCGAGATTGTAGACATCCACGTTGGCCGCCAGGCTGGGCAGTACGCCGAAGGGACGCTCGATGCTCAGATCACTAACAGATATGCGGCCATCGAAAACCTCGATGATGATCTCGCCATCAACGGATAACACGCCGTCATCCAGGCTGACTCCCGGAATTTCGCCATTGATATCACCATTGAAGCGCGGCCAGTCCAGCGCTGCGGTCAGCAATTCCATATCCAGGCCGAGTAATTCGGCGCGCAACTTGATGTCCAGTTCGTCCTCAACGCTGGCAATACTGCCCGGAAGCACCAGGCCAAGTTCGTGAAAAGTGTGCCTGCCACCCAGCAAGTGGAGTTCCAGTGGTTCAGAAATCGCAAAGGTGCCGGGTTCAGAACCCAGCGCAACTTCCCCCGCGCCGAGGTTAATCCGGCCCACTAGCAGGCCTCGCCAGGCAAGGCGCGAATCGAAGTCATGATCGCCCGGCCTGAGCCTTGCATCCAACCCGGTTATCGCAAAGCGCCGACGCTTATTGTCGACTACGGTCAGGTCGCTGACTTCGAGCTCGCCCGACTCGAATACGTTATCGACCCAATCACCTTTCCAGGAGATATTGCCGGTCAAATCCAGGCCGTCTAGCGCCCATATGCCTGCGACCGACTCGAAATATCGCTGGTACGCGCCCGGAAAGCTCAGATCCAGGCGACTGATACGGAAAGCCAGGGATTTTTCTGGATCCTGCAGGTCCAGCCGCGCACTTCCTTCAAGCCTCATCGCCGAATTGTCCGTCGCACTAATCTCATTGATTGACAACGTGGACTGGTTCAAGAACGGCTGTGCTCCAAAATCCAGAGGAGCGTCCGAAAAATCCCGGTAGAAGTCGTCCAGCAATAACTCGCCGCTGTTGATGCGGCCGCTGATCCGTGCCGAGGTAGTGGCGCCAAGATCCACCGCACCCCGGCTTTCGATTCGCAGGGATTCACCTGCAAAGCGTCCTTCGGGTGAATCGAAGGCGAGGTCTTCCAATTCGATCTTGTAACGGATGTCTGCCTCATGGCTTTGCGGCAGCCTGAGCAGCACACTGCCGCTACTGCTGCCCCGGCTGATCCATTGCAATTCTGACGGCGCCGCATTCAGGTCCTTAAGATTCTCCAGCAACTGACCGTTCCACTCCAACTCTGCCAGTAAACCATCGCCATTGCTTTCTACCAGCAGATCAGTTTCCAGACCACCCATTTTCATGCTGCCAGACAGGCTGATAAATCCGGATTCAATCGAAACGGTTGCAAGCGCGCCATGGACCCTGCTGAATGCCCTGTCGGAATGCAGATTGCTGAGTTCCAGGCTCCATTCGCCGTTGGGGCACAAACCTTCACCCTCAACTTTCCACTGCGGACAACCGAGCATCAGTGCACGGATTGTCTCCTTACGCCCATCCAGCATCAGCAGATCAGCGCTTAATTCCAATGCCCCATCCCCCGTCAGACTTCCCTTGACTGACTTGATCACAGACTCCTGAAATTCAATACTGGCGGCGGTAAAGCTGATGTCTGGAAACGCGGCAGTCACATTTTGTGACAGCAACAGGCACAACAAGAGCACGACCCGGGCGCCAGAGCCGGAAGCCAGCAAGGGCTTTGCAGATAGCGCTATCTCGTCTATGCTGATTAGCATTGAATCCGGCACCGGTTTGTTTTGCCGCTCAAGGGGACTCCATGAAAAGCTGTTCATTCAAGCAGGGACCCAGTGTCCTGGTGGTCGACGATCATGAAATCAGTCGCCTTCATACCGTGCAAGCATTGCGGCAAGTTGCCAGTCGTGTCAAGCAGGCCCGAAATGGTCCGGAAGCCATGGAGGCCGCCTTGTGCCTGCTTCCTGATCTCATCTTCATGGACATCCATTTGCCCGGAACCTGCGGATTATCCCTGCTGAAACAGATCAAATATTCCTGGCCGCCGGAAAGCCCCTGGCCAGCAATTGTCATTCTGTCCGGCGACGACTCGCTTGATATTTCACAGATACTGAAACAGGCCGCGGTCAGCGCCATACTGGTGAAACCGGTCCAGGCGCAAGACATCAGGGATGTTGCCGTCCGGCTTCTCTACCCGGATCGTGGTGTGCAGGAAAATGCGGCGCAGGACTCAAAGGAAGACACTGCTTCTTATTTGCGGAAAATATTCCTGGAAGAATTGCAAACCCGCTTGCCCGAACTGGATCGGAACATCACCAACCTCGACTGGATTTCCGCCAGGGACATTCTCCACCAGTTGATCGCTTCCAGCGCCATGTGCCAGGAAAAAGAGCTTGAGTACCACTGCCGTCAACTCTTCAATACCGTGGTCAAAGAAATCAAACCGCGCGCTGTCGCCCTGGCCTACTACCCCTTCCTGCAGGCTGCGAGTCATATCAGGAATTCGGCTCAAACCTGACGGATCAATTTCCGCATTTCACGCACAGCTTCTTCGAGACCGATAAAGATGGAGCGGGCGATAATTGAATGGCCGATATTAAGCTCAGTCATGTGCGGCAGGCGGGCCACGGGCTGGACATTGTGACGATGCAGGCCATGACCGGCATTGATTTGCAGACCCAGTTCATGTCCGTACACGCAAGCCTGGTGCAATCTTTCCAGTTCCCGTTTTTGCTCCCCGGCCTCAGCGTCGGCATAAGTGCCGGTGTGCAGCTCGACTACGGGAGCACCGGTGTCACGGGCGGCATCGAGCTGCCCCGGATCGGGGTCAATGAAAAGGGAAACCCTGATTCCTGCGGCATTCAGACGTTCTGCCGCCGCGGTCACCGCTACCCGGTTGCCGATTACATCCAGGCCTCCCTCCGTGGTCAGCTCTTCCCGCTTTTCAGGGACCAGGCAGACATCTGCAGGCTGTCGCTCCAACGCGATGGCCAGCATTTCCCCGGTGACAGCCATTTCCAGATTGATCCGGCTTGAGCCGTTGTTGCACAAAGCCTTCACATCTGCATCCTGGATGTGCCTGCGATCTTCACGCAAATGGATTGTGATGAAATCAGCGCCCCCCCGCTGTGCATATTCGGCAGCTTTGAAGACCGAGGGATAGTCTGTACCACGAGCCTGCCGGACCGTCGCCACGTGATCTATATTGACACCAAGAAGTACCGCCATTTGTTCCTCCCTCCGTTTACGAGAAGAGTGACTGGGATGCAATTGGCTTGCCACCCAGGTGATTGCGTATCAGCCGCCGCATCAGTTGCTTCAGCTCTTTGAGGTTAGCCTCTTCGATCTGCCCGGATTTTAACGCCAGCAGGGCCGATCCCGAAACCAGTTTTTCATCCTGTCCGCGTCCGCGCTCATGACGTATGGGGCCTGATTCAGGCACATACAGGTACCATGCGTTCGCCGAAATGGGTCGTTCAGAACCGTGTTCATGTTCCAGTTGCATACCAAAACCAACTGACTCCAGCAGTTGTTTTTCGAAAATCCTGAGCAAGGGCTGGAGCTCATCTCCAATCGTCAGCTGCGTCAGCAGCTTTTGGTAATAATCGAACAAGCCAGGATGAGGATCCGACCTCTGTAAAAAACGGATCATCAGTTCGTTGGCATACAGCCCACAGAAAAGCGACTCACCAGCCAGGGCGGGGGGTGAGGCAACCTGGTCGGCTCCGGTCAGCGTTCCCAGTTCACCGCGCTGCGTCCAGCTCAAGAGGAGCGGACGGAATGGCTGCAGCATATTTTTCCAGCGCGATCTGGCGCCGCGGGCCCCACGCGCTACCAGGCCGATCCGCCCATGCTCGCGGCCCATGGCTTCCAGCAGCAGGCTGCTTTCACGGTAAGGCCGGCTGTGAAGGATGTAAGCTGGTTGCAGAGAAATGCGCATGCTGCATGTTCAGGACTGGTCGTCGTAACCAAACTGTTTCAGCGCCCTTTCATTATCCGACCAGTCCCTGCTCACTTTGACGAACAGCTGCAAAAAGACTTTTTCGTCGAACAGATCCTGCAGCGCCAGGCGGGCTTGTGTTCCCACCTTCTTGAGCACATTCCCTCCCTTGCCAATGACGATCTGTTTTTGTCCTTTGCGCTCCACCCAGATGATGGCGCCGATCCTGACCAGGCCATTTTCCCGCTTGAATTCCTCTATTTCCACTGTCAATGCGTAGGGCAGTTCCTGGTGCAGGCGTAACATTAACTGTTCCCGGACCAGTTCGGCCGCCAGGAAACGTTCACTGCGGTCCGTGAACATGTCCTCATCGTAAAATGGCCGTGAAAACGGTAATGAATGAAATACTTTCTGCTCAAGCGCTTCAACACCATCGCCGGATTTGGCTGAAATCAGGAACACGTCGCTGAAACGATCCGTCTTGACTTGATCGCGCAGGAACAGCAACAGGCGGGATTTGTCAGCTACCTGGTCGATCTTGTTTACGACCAGCACGACCGGAATGCCGGCCACATTGAGTGAACGGGCGACATGCTCATCCTGCTTTGACCATCGATCAGCCTCGATCAGAAACAGGATCAGGTCCACATCCTGGAATGAGGCGCGGGCTATGCGGTTCATATATCGGTTCAGGGCACGCTTTGCTGCAAGGTGAATCCCCGGTGTGTCAATGTAAATCACCTGCCCCTGCGGTGTGGTCTTGATTCCGGCAATGCGTTGTCGTGTCGTCTGCGGCTTGGCGGTCACGATACTCAGTTTTTGCCCAAGCATCCGGTTCATCAATGTCGACTTGCCGACATTGGGGCGGCCAACGAGAGCAACATAACCGCACCGATAGTCACCGGCCAGGGATTCGTCCTGCCCCATCGATTTTTCAATCATGTCGAACCGTTCAGCTGCAATTTCCCGAGCATGTCCTGCGCGGCCGCCTGTTCGGCTTTACGGCGGCTGTTACCAATTGCTTCCACGCTTATCGAGCCATCAGGAATTTTACATTTAACATGAAATTGCTTGGCGTGATCTGCACCCTCCTCCCGAAAATGATCGTATTCCGGCAAGGGCCTGCCCCGGGCTTGCAGCCATTCCTGCAGGCGGGTTTTAGCATCCTTGAGATCTTCGATGTCGGGGAGGCTTGCTATCAGCGGGTCAAAAAGGCGCAGAATCTCGGTCCGGCATACGGCATATCCGCCATCAAGAAAAATGGCCCCGAGCAGTGCCTCAAATGCATCAGCCAGGATGGATGCACGGCGAAACCCACCGGACTTCATTTCGCCCTCACCCAGTTTCAGGTGCTTCCCCAGTTCAATGGATGACGCAATTTCGGACAAAGTCACGCCGCGCACAAGGCGTGCCCTCATCCGGCTTAAATCCCCTTCCTGTGCTTCAGAATGCAATTCATACAAGCGGGACGAGATGACGAGATTCAGCACACTGTCGCCGAGAAATTCGAGGCGCTCGTTGTTGTTCGCACCCAGGCTGCGATGCGTCAGTGCCCCTTTCAGTAACTGCTGATCGGTAAACCGGTAATTGATCCCGGCTACAGAATTCTTCACATCGCTACTTCAGGGTCACTGATCGGTCAAATGATAATATGAGATCAATATTACCCAGCAATGGTCTTCGCACCTCGTAAGCGATACGAACCTTGATGCCGTTGCTGCGGGTAATCCGGATGTGCTCACGCTTGACGTTTTCGCTCGAATAACTCACCCAGAGGCGGTTAGAGATATTGTTCTTGATCTTCTGAGGCGACATTGAAGCGGCCCCTGGTTCTCTTTGCAAATCATTCAGCGCACTCACAACGGCGTTGTATTCAAGGTACAGCGGCACGATTCTCATGCCGACATACGCAAAAAAAACGACCAGCACCAGGACAATTGCAAAGCCAACTAAGGTCAATCCATTCTGTTTGCGAATTTTCATCTGTCTTCACCTTCTTCCATGTTGAGTGGAACCCGAAACTGCCTGTAAATGGCTAAATCACAACCCCTTATGGCAATTACCGGGCTATAAGACCCGCCTACTATAACGCTTTACAATTGAATGGAAAAATTTACTGCATTAGGCAACACCTTCGACGAATGGTGATTTGCATCAGATTTTGATCTGTAATTGGCCAATTTCCCTGCTAATGGATACCGTTTCCAATACGTGAAAGATCACCACAACCCTTGGTGTAATCGAAGTTCAGCCAGATACCGACAGCACGGCCCATCAGGTTTTCTGCGGGCACGAAACCCCATTCACGACTGTCGTTGCTGCGATCACGGTTGTCGCCCATCACGAAATAATGGCCTTCAGGCACCTGCCACTGGCCATTTCGGCTGCCGGAATTGGAATGCAACAGGATATCGTGCTCTACAGTTCCCACAGTTTCCTGCAGCCGGCTTGCATCCGATCGCGGTGTTGAACATTTGACTTCGTCGCTGGTAAATCGGCCCTGATCCTCAGCCGGCACCGCTTCACCGTTAACGAACAATTCTTTGTTGCGGTAACTGATGGTGTCGCCCGGCAAACCAATCAGTCGCTTGATGAAATTAACAGTGGGATCTACCGGGTAGCGGAATACCACGACGTCTCCACGCTGAGGCTCCCCCAACGACAGAAATTTCTTATGCAGAACCGGTAACCTGAGCCCATAGGCAAACTTGTTGACCACGATAAAATCACCGACCAGGAGCGTCGGTATCATGGAACCGGAAGGAATTTTGAACGGTTCGAACAGAAAAGAGCGGAATAAAAGCACGATCAACAGTACCGGGAACAGCGAACGCGAATATTCGATAATCACCGGGTCCCTCGGCCGCTGCACTTTTTTCTGCACGGCGCGATCCATTCTTCGCCGCCGAAAGAACAGGCTGTCAATCAGCCAAACCAGGCCGGCAAAGGCGGTCAGCGCCACCAGCAACAATGAAAAATCGGGGTTCATTTGCCTATACTACCTCTTGTTGTCCTGCTGGAGCACCGCCAGGAATGCCTCCTGTGGGATTTCCACCCGGCCTACCTGTTTCATTCGTTTTTTGCCCGCTTTCTGCTTTTCGAGCAGTTTACGTTTGCGGCTGACATCGCCACCGTAGCATTTGGCAGTGACGTTCTTACGCAAGGCTTTCACGGTAGTGCGGGCAATCACCTGTGATCCGATCGCGGATTGAATTGCGACATCAAACATCTGGCGCGGGATCAATTCTTTCATTTTCACAGCCAGGTCGCGGCCGCGCCGTTGCGCCTGGTCACGATGCAGGATCAGGGACAGGGCATCCACCCGTTCGCCATTGATCAGAACATCAATGCGCACAAAGGGGCCTGCCTGAAAACGCTTGAAATGGTAGTCGAATGAAGCATAACCACGACTGACCGACTTGAGGCGATCGAAGAAATCAAGCACAACTTCCGACAACGGTAAGTCATATCGAATCGAAACCTGTCCGCCCAGGTACTGTATCGCCTGCTGAATACCCCGCTTTTCCTCACACAAGCCGATCACAGCACCCACATATTCCTGCGGCACCAGGATGCTGGCTTCGATGATGGGCTCGCGAACTTCAGAAATCCTGTTCAGCTCCGGCAGCTTGGCGGGATTTTCCAGGGTGATGACTTCGCCGTTCACCAGGGCTACTTCGTAGATGACAGTCGGCGCAGTTGTTATCAGATCAACGTTATATTCACGTTCCAGCCGCTCCTGTACGATATCCATGTGCAGCAGGCCCAGGAAACCGCACCTGAAACCGAAACCCAGCGCTTCCGAGGTTTCCGGTTCGAACTGCAAGGCAGCGTCATTCAGTTGCAGTCGATCCAGCGCATCGCGCAGATCGGGGAAATCTTCGGCATCCGTCGGGAAAAGGCCGGCAAATACCCGCGGCTGCATTGTTTCAAAACCGGGTAGCGGCTTGAGGGCCCCATCCTTCGCCAGCGTGATGGTGTCGCCAACCGGCGCACCGTGCACATCCTTGATTCCAGCCACCAGGAATCCTACTTCTCCGGCGCCAATCCGCGCCCTCTTTTCCCGCTTGGGCGTGAACACACCCACCTGCTCCACCTGGTGCAGATTGCCGGACGCCATCAGTTGAATTTTCTCACCCTTGCCGATAGAGCCATCGACCACGCGCACCAGCGAGACAATGCCGAGATAATTGTCAAACCAGGAGTCAA
>PVMK01122275.1_pt1 | contig 29854 bp, 26 predicted proteins | sample 1853481 | NCBI WGS metagenome assembly PVMK01 (sample SAMN08533507, study PRJNA380276) | Marine sediment metagenome, whole genome shotgun sequencing project.
AAGAAAAAACAATTGAAAAAGATACGGACCTGTCTAAAGCTAAAAACGCATCTGCAACTATTAAACCCCCAGCGCCGTATATTAAAAAAGTTGTTGAAACCGTAAAAGAAGTTCCGGCTGAAAAAGAGGCTGCAATTGCAGTGGTTGTAAAGTATGAGCCGGATATTTCCGAACCAAACATGCCGGATGCAAAACCGCAAATGGTCAGCATTGAAGAATTGATGGTTTTGAATTCATTAGAAGCCAAGAACTTGAAGGTAACGTTTAAACTCAGGAAAACCGATCAGAACACAAAAACGGTTTCAGGGTATGCCTTTGTGATCTTAAAAATTGACAGGGATGACCGGAAACAATGGTTTACAATTCCGTCTGTCTCTTTGGTCTCAGGGAAGCCTTCCCGGATCCGCAGGGGGCAATATTTTTCAATTTCCCGTTTTAAAACCATGAAATTTCGGCACAAATACTCGGGTGACCTGAAACGTTTTCAATATGCAACGGTATTTATTTATAACGCAGATGCAATACTGATGTTGGAGAGAGAGTTCCTCATAACAGTTCGATAAATGCCTCCTGAACCGAAGGAAGGATAAGATGAGACCTTTGTAACAAAAATGACCGCTATGCTTGAAGAGCGCTTCGCTTGAGGACCGCTTCGCTTGAGGGAGAAAAAATCTTTTTATCAATACTCCTCAAGGCCGTCAGGCCGCTCCTCAAACGAAGTGCTCTTCAAGCGCAGCACTCCATAATGAAATTATAACAAACAGTTAACTGTTAAGCCATTTGCCTGCTTAACCAAGTCTGTACCATAGGATAATAAAGTGTTTCCAACTGTCAACAGAGCCGGATTTGCTGTGCACGTCAAAGCCGGAGTATTTATTTTTGTGGTTGTTTTTGTTTTTATGCTGCCGGGTTCTGTCCGTGCCCAGAAAAGGATACACACCGCTTTTTTTGAAGGTACGGATTATGAACTTAACGTATATAGAATCTACGGTAAAGAACCCGGAAAAACACTGATGCTTATCGGCGGGATCCAGGGAGATGAGCCGGGGGGATACCTTTCCGCTGATCATTATGCCGATACCAGTTTGGCGAAAGGGAATCTTATTGTCGTACCCAGAGCCAACTTTCGATCCATAGTGGCCAAGCGTCGACAGATAAATGAAGATATGAATCGAAAATTTGCCGAAGATCTCAAAAGCAACTATGAAACCAAAGTTGTTGTAATTCTAAAAAAGCTGATCAGTGAGAGTGACTGCCTGCTTAATTTGCATGATGGTTCCGGTTTTTATTCCGCAAAATGGGAAGGACCTAATAGAAACCCGAAAAGGTATGGCCAGTCGATTATTGCAGACGTCGATACTTATGTGGATCCTAAAACCGGAAAAACGATTCATCTGGCCGACAGGCAAGGTTGGTCAGTCAGGAGATCAATAAAAATATAAAAAATCCCCGCAACCATTTTCATTTCAATAACCACCAAACAAAAGAAATTGCCTCCCTGCATAAAGAACAACGAAAATCGGCCACATATTATGCTTTATATACATATGGAATTCCGGCTTTTGGAATTGAAAGCAGCAAATCTCTTCCCCTGGAGCAAAAGATTCGCCATCATAATCTTGCCATCAATGCCTTTATGGACAGATTGGGGATTGTGCCCGAAACACCGGGAATTAAGCTGGAGCGTCCGGTACTCAACTATCTGGTCATTTCGATCAACGATTCTCTGCCCGTGGTAGTCAAGAACCGGCAGTCACTGTCGATCGAGGCCGGTGATACGATTATGATATCTCATATTGAGTCCAACTATAAGCGCGGACTGACTGCCGATATTTCCGGTTACGGAACCGTAAGCGATATACGCAAGAAAATCCGTATCACAGAACCGACAGCAATTATTGTGCGCAAGGATTACTATGCATGCGGCAGCATCAATATAAAAATAGTAGGCGGCGGCAAGAAGATAGTCGCTGATGCCGCCGTATCGGATCCAAAAAAAACAGGCTCGGGCATACTTTTATATAAGATCGCAATTAACGGCGATGAACGTATCTTTGAAAATGAAGAGCACGTCAAGCTCGTAAAAGGTGACAAATTTGAAATTATTGACGTAATTTCAGATATTTACAATCCTTCTGAATTGATTGTTAATCTTAAGGGGTATGTGGGAGATCCTGGCAATAACACCGGTGAGGACCGGGGATATGTTATCAATACCAGCCGAGATTTGTGGAAAAGCTATTCTCTGGAAAAAAGAGGGAAGTATTATCAAATGATCGTCGAAAATAATGGTGATATCATCGGAAAACTATTCTTTGATCTTGAAGACCCGGTTCTGAAATACGTCGTTATAGGGACGGAAAACGCCGAACTGCGCGGTTTGACTCCCGGTGACACGGCTTTGGTGGATGCCGATACGCCTTTGAAGCTGTTTGATATAAGTACTAATGTTGTTCGGAATGCAGGCGTAAAAGCCTTTCTCGCCGGTTCCGATGCTGTTAGACGGCCTGTAGAAATTGGCAAGCCTATGGCGATAAACAACAGAGCAAACAGCGATGCCGACAAAGCATCATGTAGTTATCGCCTGGAAATTGAGCGTGATAAGATATTCCTCGGTTCAGTTACTTTAAATTGTTCGCGGGAGACGCATAATGAAAAATAAATCCAAAGACTTTTCCATCATTGACAAAGAGTTGACGGTTGACGGTACTATTTCCAGCAAAGGTAAGCTGGTGGTAAAAGGGGTTGTTAAGGGGACGCTGATCGGGGAAACTGTAATTATCGCCGAGGAAGGGAAGGTCTTTGCAGACACAAAAGCTTCCAGTATGACCATTGGCGGAACGTTTGAGGGAGAGATCAGGGCTTCAAAGGAATTGATTATCCTTTCTACCGGAAACTGTTCGGGTAAAGTAGTCTGTAAAGATTTTGTCGTGGAAGCCGGGGGGATTTTAAACGCTAAGGTAAATTGCATTACATCTCAGGGATATTAAATCTGGGCAGGAGTTGTTAGCGGTTAAAAAGTAAATGCCTGAATCTTACACGTACAATCATGCAATTTGCATTTCCACTAAGACACCAAGACCGTTACGAGTGAACAGTTAACAGTGAGAAGTGATCAGTCATCAAGTGAGCAGTCATCAGTAAGAAGTGATCAGTAAGGGGAACTGATTACTGATGACTGCTCACTGATCACTGATAGTTGCCCGTTTTCAGGGCTTGCACGGGCATGATACGGGAGTGTGTTCGATATGAAAAAGTCGATTACGGCCTTCTTTGGGTTTGCTTTGATTTTGTTGGCAGCGTTATTTGGGGGTTACGCTCAGGTCGAAGCTAGCAAAGAAGGTGCACAGTCTGAGTCCCGCCTCGTACTGCAAGAATTCGATATTGCTCTGGTTTTAGATAATTCCGGCAGCATGCAAAAAAATGACCCGCACTTTTTAACCCGAGATGTCGTTACGAATTTTATGGTCGGATTCGGGGAAAATTCTCGTATCGCCATGATTATTTTTGACCAAGAGGCCAAGCTGGTGGAACCGCTCACAGACCTGACAGGCCTGATGGCCAGGGCCAATTTTTTGAAAAGCCTCGATCAAGTAAACTACAAAGGGCTGTTCTCTGATAGCCCGGCGGCAATCGAAAGGGCTGTTTATGAGCTTAAGCTAAACGGGCGAAACAATGCCCGCAAAGTGATCATTTTGCTGACCGACGGTATTGTAGACACCGGGGACAAAGTTCAGGACCTTGAGAAGACCAAATGGCTGAAGGAAGATCTGACCCAGGAGTGCCGGAATGCGGGAATTAAAATTTTCGGTGTTGCCTTTACGGAAAAGGCGGATTTCAGTCTGATACAGACGCTGGCTTTCAAAACCGAGGGCGAATATTTTCGGGCGTACACGGCTGAGGATATCCAGAAAGTTTTTGATAAAATCAGCAGCATGATCAGCAGGCTGCCGTCCGGACCGGAGCTCGCGGACAAGGGCATTATGCCGCCATCGTCCGCAGACAATGCAACAACGGCACCGGCATCCCCCCCGGCAGCATCTGCTCCCGGGGTGTTTCCGGCAGCTACATCTAAGGTACCACCTTTGGCAACAGAGCCTGTTGATGCGGCAAAAAAAACACCGGCGCAGTTTAAAAAGCCTGGTTCTTTTGTGCTTATTCTATTAATCGGCATCTTCGTTCTGCTGGCGGCCATTGTCATGATCATGGCCTTAAACAGGAAAACCAAAACGTTCGCCCCGGGGGTTGCCGGCCGGTCTCGCAGAGCCCGGTATGCTCCTCCCATGCCTCGGGCTGAACTCATTGATGTCAAAAATATTACCAGTCAAAAAACTCTGGAGTTCAACAAAAGCCCCATAAAGATCGGCCGGGACACAAACAATGATGTTGCCATCCCCGCAGAGACCGTTTCGAGTCTGCATGCTACCATTGAATATCAGGAGGGCTTTTTTTACCTGGAAGACCAGGGGAGTAAAAATAAAACCTACATCAACGGCAAAGAAATCGCACCGTATTCACTTATAAAACTCAAAAGCGGTGATGTTATCAAAATCAATGTATATAAATTCATCTTCATTCTTCCGGATCTTATTCCAGCCGGTGAAACCGTGATAGATTTCAGCGGTAAACCTGAAACTCAGGTCCAAGAGGCCACCATTGTCCGTGGACAGATTATATCAACCCGGGATGCTTCCGGCATGCCTCAGGCCATGTTGATCGATGTTAAAAACATCACCGGCAAAAAGACCCTGATTTTGAATAAAAGTGTCATTAAAATTGGTCGCGGCGTGCACAATGATGTTGCCATAAATCAGCATTCCGTATCTGGTTCGCATGCTGCCATTCAATACAAAGAAGGTTCTTTTTACCTGGAAGACCAGCGGAGTAAAAATAAAACACGGTTAAACGGGGAAGAGATTGCGCAGCACACGCCGACAAAACTCAAAAGCGGTGATGAAATCATGATCGATATTCATAGATTCATATTCCTTTTAGAACAACAAACTCCCTCCGGTGATACGGACGAAAATTGGTAAGCCGCACCCTAATTGTGCCAAAAAATCCAGCATAATTGTCAAATATTCATCATAATAATCACATCCAGACGATTTGTATATTTCATCTATCTATTTGAAATATATTGATATCAGTTTTTTCACAACTGCTTGTTCAAATTTGCATGGTTCTTGCATTTCTAATATAAAATAATCTCTGTGTGCTCCCTTCGGTCTGAGCTCAGGGTCGAAGACTGCGAGCTCTGCCTGCCCAGTGGAATTTGGAAACTATTCCACCGGGGTGAGAGATATAAAAAAACATTTTAGGAGTTGCAATTGTTTTTTTGGAAAAACCGTTAGAGGTGAATTTATGGATAAAGATCAATCAGCCGAGATAGAGCGATTAAAGCAAGATTTTTATAAATTAGAGCATGAAAGCAATAAGGAAAAAGAGTGCCTTTTAAAAATTATTAATTCATTTGGTGTGGTGATGGCAACGCATGAGGAATTTGCAGAAGAGTTTCAAGCCATCAAAAAAAGCGTAAACACTGACAAAGCTTTACCCGTGGATCTGATTGAGAATGAAATTGGCAAGCTGAGAGGTAAGATTTTTACAATAGAGACCGCCAGGGGATTTGATGAAGAAGGCATAGTGCAGCTGGATGAATTAAAGGAGAGCATGCTGGGGGTATGCAAAATTGTAAAAAGAATTACAGATGCTATTTTTGATGATTTTTATCCGCTGACCAGTGAGTTGAAAGCAACTGCCGCCTCGCTTCAAATAGACTGCCGTGCCGATATAACCCAGGCTGAACTGGAAGATGCCACTGTTGATTTTTTGAGTTTTATTAAAAATCTTAAGGTCAGGATTGCGGAAGACTTCAGATATATCAACAACACTTTGCTCACACTTTTAGAACATGTCAAAAAACTGGAAAAGGATTTGACGAGCGAATTTGATGAAGATGTCAGGCAAAAAGAGATTGAGCAGTTTGAGGTAAATATTCACGATAAAGTAGGATCAATAGTCGACTCTTTTAATATACATGCAACCATTGAGGAGATAAAGAGTGCTGTGGTTGAAAAGCTGGCGAAAATAAAAAACCTGTTGTCGCAAAGAAAAAAGAAAGAGATGAAAAGGATTCGAAAATCCAAGAAAAATATTAATAGACTTAAAAAAAGGATCGTTGTGGCGGAACGGGAAACCGGCGAAATGACCGAAAAGGCAAAATATTTTCAAACGGCTGCTACCAAAGACGGCCTCACCGGTCTTTACAACCGTAATGCTTTTAATGCGAGAATAAAGAGTGCTCGAAAAACTTTCGATGAAGGCGGCAAACCATTTTCAGTAGTGCTTTTTGATGTAGATGGTTTTAAAAATATCAATGACACCTTTGGGCATCTGTCAGGAGATAAAGTTTTACAAAAAATAGCTCAGTGTATGCAAACAACCTTTCGCAAAAATGATTGCATCGCAAGATTTGGAGGCGATGAGTTTGCTGTTGTCATTGAAGGACTGAGTGAAGAAATGGCCCGGGAAAGAATCGTGAAATTTGAAGAAAATTTCAGAAAAAAACGTTTTTATTCCCGTAGTAGCGGAGATATAAAAGTGGCTGTAAGCGCCGGCTTTGCACAGGTCGTAGCCGGCGAAGGTCCTGAAGACATTCTGCGCCGAGCAGATATTGATATGTATGCTTTGAAGAAACAGAAACACTAAGTACACGTATTCTTAAATACGGTATCGCATTATAATTGGATAATTTATGATCACCGCAGAGCCGCAGAGTTCGCAGAGAATTTATTTCTTTTTTGTTTTCCGCTGAGCCCCGCTAATTACAACGGGATAAAAGGGCGGAAAACAAAAACATGATCCCTGTGGGATAAAGAAAGAACTACTTGTATTTCAATACAATATTACTTTTCTAAAGCTTGAGCTATTTTCTTTTGCCGGCACCCCTGTCCCGCTAAAAACGGGGTCAACGGCAAAAGAAATAATATTTAACTCTGCGGCCTTTGCGTCTCAAGCGCAGCGGGCGGTGAAACAATATAAAGAATACGTAATCGAACTTACGAATCAGAGCACTAAGGTCCCCGCCGATGCGGCCCATCCAAAACATCTATCCGGAATTTGTCAGACAAGGTCAAAAGAATTTAAATTAGTCTTGGCAAGAAATTACGATTAAGCTTTTTTTCATAATTGCCGATATAATATATAGAGTCCCAACAGCGAAAAGGACTGCGGCGTTGCGGCGTATTACATGAAAGGAGAGACAACAAATGGAAATGTTATTTGAATCATTTATGGAAATACCTCTTGACTATGTGAGGCTACAGGGCCTGATTCAATTTGTTTTTGTATCCGGAATACTGATTTTTAAGCTGATGATACCTAACCCTAATAAGATAAAATCAGAATAAAGTAACTGATAATATGATAGGGTGTGCTTCATAATCGGATTGCATTTTTTGCTTAGTTCGGGCAAATTCAGAGAATGCCTAAAAAGATAGACTGCCATAAATGCCGGCATTACTATGTCACCTGGGACAAAAACTTTCCTCATGGCTGCAGGGCCATGGGTTTTAAATCCAAACAACTCCCTTCCATCGATGTCCGCGTCAGTTCTTATCGTGATTGCCTGTTAACTAAACCTAAGGGCTCGCGCAAAAAATAACTTCACATTTTTGCATCTCAGCTTCAGCCCATCTTTTTTGAGTCTGACGCAGAAATCGGGCCTCCGGCTCGTAGAAGCGAGCCTACGCCTCGGAGAGCAAAAAGGGGCGTTTTGCAAAGGTCTCAGACTTATCTTTTGACATCATACTTCAAATAGTCTATGTTGCGCACTTTCGGTATTTTGCTACTTGATTATAACACCAAAAGTTTATGCAACCCTACAACACATTAAAATCACAACAGGAATCTTTGTCCGGTGTGGCGTATGCTTCAGGGGCATTCCTGATCTGGGGATTAAGCCCCATCTACTGGAAGGTACTTCAGAGCATCCCTGCCCTTGAAACAATTATGCACCGGGCGCTTTGGTCTTTTTTCTTTCTTCTTATTGTACTTATATCCCAGGGTCACTTTAGCGAGTTCATGGCGGCCGTGAAAAACCGGCGTACTTTGATGATCCTTTTTCCCACAACCATGCTGCTTGGATTCAATTGGTTCATCTACATCTGGTCGGTTAACAATGAACATATCCTGCAGGCAAGCCTTGGATACTTTATCAACCCGCTGGTAAATGTCCTGTTGGGAATGATTTTCCTCGGGGAACGACTGAGGATCCTGCAAGCGGTGGCATTGGGATTGGCTGTGGTCGGTGTCCTTTATCTAACATTTCATTACGGAGAGTTTCCATGGATAGCTCTGTCCCTTGCATTTGCCTTTGGATTCTATGGTCTGATCCGCAAGGTTGCTCCTGTCAGTTCCCTGGTGGGTCTCTCCATTGAGATGCTTTTCTTTTTCGTTCCCGCTTTGGCATATATCGTATTCTTGGACAGCAAGGGAACCGGAGCTTTATTTCATATGAGCACCAAGATTGATATTTTCCTTATTGGAACCGCTTTCCTGACAGCCTTTCCCCTGCTTATTTTTACGTTGGGTACAAGACGGTTGAATCTTTCCACCGTTGGATTTCTGCAATATATAGCACCAAGCTGCATGTTTCTTTTAGGTGTCTTTCTGTATAACGAGCCGCTTTCAAGCGCCCACATGTTGACCTTTGCTCTGATATGGACCGCTCTCTGCCTATACTCGGCAGACTCTGCGATGCATTACAGACTGGGCAAGAACCTACCTGGTGTCCATATAAGGATGACTAGCGGGCACAAAATCCAGAGGCGGGCCGTCATCGCTTGATCGTAAGGGTTTGAATCCTCATTGTTGCCGGGATTGATCGGTTTATAAAGACGCTTTTGAAAAAAAATAGCGACTGAGCCTGTGACTATGAACAGGCCGTTCCAGCCCAGCAGCCAGAAGGGGTAAACACTCCGAAAGGTCAGGTGTGCTTTAACATGGAACAGATAAACACACGTCAACACAGATCCCGCAGCCCCGAAGACCATAATCCCCAGTGCCGGCTTGAATTCTTTTAGACCGCCGGCCCAGGCCCAGTCACCCGTCGGTGCCTTTCTCAGGCCGGCAAGGGTGAAGACCCCCATTAGGGCGGCGGCAGAGTTCATGATCATATCCTGCCAGCCGTAATGCCGGTTCGGGATAATCCCTTGCATCATTTCATCAACAATACCCAGCAAAGCAGCGCATATAAAAACAAGGACAAATATGCCTTTATCCTTGTAATCAAGCGCAAGGACTTCAAATAGAAGCCACGTCATAATTATATATTCGGGGATGTGGATATATTTGTTCGGGTTGGATTCTATGGAAATAAAAACCCAAACGATGATGGCACAGGGAACTAATAGTGCCAGGGCTTTTATACCCTTTTTCAAGACCAGAACCGCGAGAAAATAAGCGATTCCCAGCAGAAGAATTAATGCGATGGAAACTTTTCCGGCAATTTCGGACGAAAAGTGCTTTGCAATGGCATTATAGATCAAAATTACATGAGGAAGCACCAGGGTATAAACTGCCACTAAAGCCCACAAAAAGCCCCTTAGTATGGAATTGCTTTCTTTGTGCGCCCTGATTTCCAGAATGATTCCCCTTGTTACGGTTTTTCACCAGCCAGTCAATGCCAAGCATTGCTTTTGCCATAATATAGCATACATTATTGATTGTTCAGCAGAAAATAATTTTTCTTTATTATTTAATGCCCTTTATGATAAATGCGAGTTAGTTGCTTATCAGTTAATCCTTATTATATTGTAAGAAAAAGAGCAAACAAACGACTAATGGTATACAGGTGTTGATATGAAACCCAAGTGGTTAAAGGTCATTCTTTTATTGGCGATTGTCCTGCTGGCGTACCTTTTCTATGCATTCGACCTGCAGCAATACTTTACCTTATCGCATTTGAAGTCCCGGCAGCAAGCGGTTGAAAATTATTATGCTGATAATAAGGCGCTGACGATGGGTGGCTATATGGCCCTGTATATTGCGGTCACGGCCCTGTCCCTGCCGGGTGCCACCGTAATGACATTGGCAGGAGGAGCCCTTTTCGGCCTCTGGACAGGGCTGCTTATGGTTTCTTTTGCAAGTACCATCGGCGCAACCTTAGCCTTTTTGGTGTCCCGGTTCCTGCTGAGGGATTATGTCCAAAATAAATTCGGTGACAAGCTCAAAGCGGTTAACGAGAGTTTTAGAAAGGACGGGCCGTTTTATCTTTTTACATTGCGGTTGGTGCCTGTTTTTCCGTTTTTTGTCATTAATCTTGTAATGGGACTGACCCCCATCCGTACGGTTATGTTTTACATTGTAAGTCAGGTCGGCATGCTCCCCGGCACTTTCGTATATGTCAATGCCGGCACTATGTTAGCAAAGATCGAGTCGCTCAAGGGGATTCTTTCTGTCGAGCTTTTGTTATCTTTTGCGCTGCTTGGCATTTTCCCCCTGGCAGCCAAAAAGCTTGTAGCCTTTATCAAAGCACGCCGGGTATTGGCCAACTACCCCCGCCCGCAAAAATTCGACTACAATCTTGTAGTCATCGGCGCGGGATCGGCGGGGCTGGTGACTGCATACATTGCAGCGGCAGTAAAGGCCAAAGTGGCTTTGATCGAAAAGCACAAAATGGGGGGTGACTGCCTGAATACCGGCTGCGTACCGAGCAAAGCGCTGCTTCGATCAGCAAAAATGTTATCGTATGCCAGACGCTCGGCCGAATTTGGCTTTAAACGCGGTGAAATTGAATTTGACTTTGCCGATGTCATGGAGAGGGTTCAGAGGATCATTAAAAAAATTGAACCTCACGATTCTGTGGAGCGTTATACCGAACTTGGTGTGGATTGCATCCAGGGTGCGGCGATGGTCACTTCACCATATACCGTCGAAGTGAACGGCAAGGTTATTACTACCCGCAATATCGTTGTTGCTTCCGGTGCGCGCCCGTTTGTTCCTCCCATTGCGGGACTTGATAAAATCGACTACCTGACTTCCGACAATGTCTGGCAGCTTCGCAAGCTACCCGGACGGTTCGTTGTTTTAGGCGGCGGGCCCATTGGTTGTGAGCTTTCCCAGGCTTTTGCCCGCATCGGTGCACAGGTCTCGCAGGTCGAGATGGCACCTCGCATCCTATTGCGCGAAGATGAAGAAATTTCCGAACTTGTGAAAAATAAATTTGAGCAGGAAGGCGTGCGCGTGCTTACCAACCATCGCGCCAAGGAGGTGCGGGTTGACGGCGATCAAAAAACCTTGATCTGCGATTATAACGGAGAGGATGTTTCTGTAGAATTTGACGAAATTCTGGTTGCCGTTGGTCGTGTAGCCAATACCAAAGGCTTTGGTCTGGAAGAGCTGGGGGTTGCGATAGAGCGCAACGGTACCATAGAAACCGATGAATTTCTTAGAACCAATTATCCCAACATTTTTTGCGCCGGCGATGTTGCCGGTCCCTATCAGTTTACACACACCGCCGCCCACCAGGCATGGTATGCTTCGGTAAACGCCCTGTTTGGAAGATTCAAATCATTCAGGGCCGATTACCGCGTCATTCCCTGGGCCACATACACGGATCCCGAGGTTGCCCGTGTCGGTTTAAATGAACTGGAAGCCAAGGAAACCAACACGGACTATGAGGTCACAACCTACGGTATCGACGATCTGGACCGGGCTATTGCCGATTCCGAAGATCACGGTCTGGTAAAGGTATTGACAAAACCCGGCACCGATAAAATCTTGGGTGTTACTATTGTCGGGACGCATGCCAGCGACATCATTGCGGAATATATTTTAGCTATGAAAAACGGGCTGGGCTTGAATAAAATCCTGGGAACCATTCATATCTATCCCACCTTGGCGGAAGCCAACAAATTTGCCGCCGGCCGGTGGAAGAAAGCCAATGCACCGCAAAAACTCCTTAGCTGGGTGGAGCGGTATCACGGTTGGATGCGCAGCTAACTAGTTTCCATCCATAAATGGCTATTTTTCCGATGAGCGGCGTTCTCCGCACCGGGAAGCTTACCGCCCTTCAGGGCGGCAAACTTCAATTGGAAACTTACGTTAGTGTCAGCTATTTAATCCGCCATGGCGTAACCGGCATTTTTCCAACCTTCGACACCTCCGCCGAGTACGGTTAAGTTCGTGTATCCGTCATTTAAGTATTTTTCTGCCAGACCGGCAGCAGATGCTTCCTTGGGTCAGGCACAGTAGAAAATGATCTCCTGGTCTTTGGATATTGACGAGAGTTTAGATTGGAATTCGGCATACGAAAGTGCGCCTTGCAAATGATTGTTTTGGAATTTCTGATCGTCATCATATGCACATACCAACAACCCCGAGCCTGAAGTTATTTTCCCCCAGGCCATTTCCGGTGAGATACGTATGGGTTCTGTCATTTTATGACCTCCTGTTTTAATAATCCAGCGTTATACTTTAATTTGACCCTTCGCAAAAGTAGGTTTCAGATGCATTCAGGTCGCCGGTGTTCATAAGCGTTGCTGATTGAGCCTGTTAATGAGTGATAAGGTATAACAAGCACAATAAGGAATTCCTCATCGAAAAAGCAGATATCCGCAAGGTTTTCCAAGGGCAAAAAGGAAAATTGTTTTCCATTCAATAGAGAATAAGAAGCGATGATTAATTGTCAATTGTCCGTCCCTCAAAAATGGTTTAAGAATCGTATTTGTCAATCCAGCAACTCCATAAATCATTAATTTTTAGATCCTCACAATATTGCGAATGCGATTCCCGTTAGTAACAATACAGGTGTAAAGGTGGACCATTAAGAAAAGATCCTTATATTTTCTTACTAATCCCCCATAGGGGGTCTGACAGAGGGATACTTTTAGGTTTGGCACTGGATTCCATGTCTGGTGTCACACTCAACATATATAAGCAGGAGCATTAAATGAGACGACTCTTTGTAACATTAGCCGCCCTGATCGGCGGTTTGGCTGTGGTTCTGGGGGCCTTTGGGGCTCACGCTCTCAAAGCTGTATTGGAACCACATCTGCTGACTGTATTTGAAACCGGGGTACGGTACCAGATGTATCATGCCCTGGCGCTGATTGCCTTGGCCGGGAATCGCTGGTTTCAAGACGGTTTGTTTAAGGTCGCCGGTTGGCTGTTTGTCATCGGCATTGTTATTTTCTCGGGTAGCTTGTACCTCCTTACCCTAACCGGAATGCGGTGGTTAGGAGCCATCACGCCCTTTGGTGGGATTGCTCTTGTCGGCGCCTGGCTCTGCACGGCTCTAGCGGCCTGGAGAAATGTAACGGAGTAATTTAGTCGTTGGTCATTTGCCATTTGTCATTTGTAAAACTTAAAATGATCAAAAAGGTTCAAATGAAACGGTCTTAGTTAAACCCCGGCTGAGTGCCGCCGGAGCTGGTTGTAAAAACGATGGTGTCGACCGCTCAACCGTCCTGCAAAAGGGCGAGCCGGAGGCTTTCATGCATGCCAAACAAACCGTGTGCGCAACACCCGGTTACAGGTTCAAAGTATAAAACACTGACGTGCTTTTGACTGGATTAACAAAAACCCAAATTGTATTAGGATAAATTATATGATATCAAAAACATAACGGCAATTATTTTATGCTCACTGATAGTTACCGGGTTTGGCAAGATAACCCAAAAATGCAAGATTCCCAAGCCGAATCGTCTATGATAATAGTTTGATGTCACCCGTTGGTTAAGGCATCTTGAATTGGAGCAGTCACTCAAATTGAAAAGTCTGGAGGATATTTTATGTTAAGAATGACATATATAGTGTTAATTGCACTGCTAATAGCTCCTTGTATATCTGTTGCCGGAACGATTGATGTTAGAATTAAAGGAGTTGATGACGGTGTAAAAACCACAAAGCAGCAGGATTACAAAGAAGCCGTGTTGTTTGCGAAGCGTGAAGCCATAGAACGAGCCGGGGTAAAGGTGAAAGCATTAACAGCAGCGAAAGATTTTGTTATACATTCAGATTATATTGAATCAAAAGCTGAGGCGGTATTGTTGCCGGGATATGATGTTATTGATGTTGGATATCAACAAAACGGGACATATTTGGTTATACTCAACGGGAAAGTTAAAACAAGCACTCCACCCGCTAGCTCTGATGTTACCATGCCCAAAGTAATCGAACGTGACGGACGATTTGCCGCCTATGACAATGGGACTGTTAAAGATACGAAAACAGGTTTAATGTGGGCGCCTAAAGACAATAGGGAAGACATTAACTGGCAAGATGCCAAGCGGTACTGTGAAAATTATCGTGGTGGCGGATATACTGACTGGCGGATGCCGACACTGGATGAATTAGCAGGGATTTATGATAAGAACACGAGTGGTTATCATCAAGGTTGTGTGTCACAGTGGGACAAGGTTAAGCTTACAAAACTAATTCATATTACTTGTTGTTGCCCCTGGGCATCTGAAACAAGCGGTTCCAAGGCTGCCTACTTCTCTTTCTACAGTGGCTACCTGTACTGGAGCAATCAGTCTCATTCCAACCCCAAACGGGCTTTGCCTGTGCGCGACGGCAATTGAACCTTTGGTTATTTGAGGATTTGATTATTTTTTTCAGATTGAAGATGCCTTCAATCGCAAATCCAGGTCACCTCAATATCGGAATTGATTGGGGTTTCGAATATTCAATCCAAAACCGGTCTTATCCGCTATATAAGTAAGGTCCAATAAAACACTTTAATGCCGGTGATGCGTAATGGGTATCAAACGCGATTGGTCCTGGCTCCGGGTTGGGTGATCTTTGATAGATCTCGGCTGGTCCGCAAATTTTAAGAGTAGAATTTTTTGAGCTTCTCCGGCGGCACTCCCAATAAGTACAGGGTTCTTATAGACCAGTTTCTCAGCGTGCAATATACGACCCCTTCTTTTTCCCACCGACGTGGAGCTGTTTGAACTTTGCGAGAGATAAATTTTATTTTTTTGCCTGCCTTTCTTACTCTTTGCATCAGTTCCACATCTTCCATTATTGGGATATCCTTGTATCCGCCGATGTGATCGAAAAAACGTTTTTGAAGAAAAATTGCCTGGTCGCCGTATGGGATTCTGGTGAGGCGGGAGCGGATGGATGCCGCTTGTTCAATCAATCTGAATATTTTCTTTTTAGACTGGATTTCCAGATCAAACGCGCCGCCCACAACATCAGGCTGCTTGGTTGCTGCGACAATTTGATTCAGAGCATCATGGCTTAAGCGGGTATCGGCATGCAAAAAAAGCAAAATATCTCCGCCGGCGACAGCGGCCCCCTGGTTCATTTGAGATCCTCTGCCTTTTTGGCCGCTGATTTTTTGGACATCAGAGCCGGTTATGGTGTTGATGGTCTCCCCATGAGGGCTCCCGTCCACGACAATGATTTCAGCAGTGTCCGCAGAATCGAGGGTATAAAGATGTTCAATAGTAAAATTGATGATGCCGGATTCATTGAGAACCGGTATGATTATGGATATCTGCTGGTTCATTCGATGGGTTCAGACGTGTTCGTATTTGACCTGTATTTCAAGCCTTGCTATATGTACTATTTCACTGTCTGATCTTCAACCTAAAAACTGCATGAAAACTTTTGAAAAAGAAAATATATTTTATGTAAAAAGGATTGTTAGTCAAATGGCTACCGTAAAAAAACATTATGAAAATCATCTGGCAAAATACTATTCCTGGATGTCGGGAGGAAAGGTCCAAAAACTTGAGGAGTATAGGAACTTTTTTAAAGATCACAATGTGGCGCCCTGTTTCTCAGGGGTGGCAGTAGATCTAGGGGCCGGATCCGGATTTCAATCAATTCCCCTGGCTGAATTAGGATTCAGGGTTATTGCAATCGATTTGAGTAAGAACCTGTTAACCGAGCTTAAAGAAAGCGCTAAAAACCTGCCTGTTGAAATCATTAACGATGATCTGTTGAATTTCTCAAAACACTGTCCCGACAAGATTGAATTGGTTGTATGCATGGGCGACACCTTAACCCATTTGAACACACATAAAAATATCCGGCACCTTTTAACGATGATCTACAACGCCCTGGAAAAAGGTGGCCGGGTTATTTTAACTTTCAGAGATTTAACCACTGAATTGAGAGGTTTAGATCGTTTTATTCCTATTCGAAATGATGCGAACACCACTTTTACATGCTTTGTCGAGTATGAAAAAGATTATGTTAAAGTCCATGACATTATCTATGAACGGAAAAAAAACCATTGGAATCTGAAAAAAAGTTTTTTTAAAAAAATTCGTATTTTTCCGCCATGGACCAGAGAAATTTTGCATGATATCGGGTTTCAGGTAGAGACATTTGACATTCACAATGCAGTCGTATGTATCATCGCACACAAAACATAACCCCAATTGAGCGAAAACGTTCAGTTGGGTGTAAGTAATAAGAAGCGAGTTCATATTTAAACTACAGATGAAACACAAAAAGAGGCCCTACGAACCTGTAAAACCACTGACTACAGGCGCCTAATCGAGTTTTGGCTTTTTTACGTTGATTTTTAATGCCCCTTCAGATTAGGATGGACAGAATTAATCCATGCTCTTCCATAAGGCAAACAGGTAAAACTGAAACGAATTCCAACGCAGCAAGACAAGACGATTTAAAGTATTGTACGCGGATATGAGATGGAACTAATTCAATACGTCTTCCTATTTATCTATATCTTTGCCCTTTTGTCGCTTTTTGTCTATGGCATGAACTGCTACATACTCATGCTGTTTTATCGCCTTAACTGCTCCAACGCCCTTAAAAAGCACGAAGAGATAAAAGAAAAATTTAATAAAGACGTTTCTGCCAAACACTGGCCGCGTGTAACCATTCAACTCCCGATTTACAATGAACGCTACGTCGTCAAACGTTTGATTGATGCCGTCTGCCGGATTGACTATCCCAAAGATTTGCTTGAAATTCAGGTTCTGGACGACTCCACCGACGACACGGTCGAAATCGCCAAAGCCGTGGTCGCAAAGATGAAAGTCAGAGGCTTTGATATTGTTTACCTCCACCGCACCAACCGCATCGGTTTTAAAGCCGGGGCCCTGAAAGAGGGCCTTAAATCCGCCAAAGGGGAGTTCATCGGAATTTTTGATGCCGATTTTGTTCCCAATTCTGATTTCCTGAAGGAAACCGTTCCGTATTTTATTGATCCTAATGTAGGGATGCTCCAAACCCGCTGGGGCCACCTTAACTGCGACTACTCACTGCTTACAAGAGCCCAGTCAATGGGTATTGACGGTCACTTTGCCATAGAACAGGCGTCCCGGGCCTGGAGCGGTCTGTTTATGAACTTTAACGGAACGGCAGGCGTTTGGCGAAAAAAAACGATTAAAGATGCAGGCAACTGGCAGGCCGACACCCTTACCGAAGATCTGGATTTAAGTTACAGGGCCCAGCTAAAAGGGTGGAAATTAGCATTCGCAACGCAAGTAGTATGCCCCGCAGAGATACCGGTAACAATCAATGCGTTCAAATCCCAGCAACATCGCTGGGCCAAAGGGTCTATTCAAACAGCCAAAAAAAATTTGGGAAAACTTTTCAGGTCTGACCTTTCTCTGCTTGTTAAAATCCAGGCTTTTTTACACTTGACGCACTACATGGTCCATCCCATGATGCTTCTGGTGGTGTTAACTTCGATACCGATGCTGTACACTAAATTGTTTTTTAACAACCTCGCTTATCCGATGATGATTTTTACACTGTTTTGTTTGGCCACCTTTGGGCCTTCATCCATGTACCTTTTTTCGCAACGAATTCTCTATCGTGACTGGAAAAGGCGCATAAAGTACCTGCCGGTTCTGATGTGTCTGGGCACCGGTATCGCTGTAAATAACACCAAGGCGGTTCTTGAAGCGTTTTTTGATATCAAAAGTGGTTTTATCCGCACTCCTAAATATGGGATAAAGAGAAAGGAAGATAGGTGGAGAGGTAAACGCTATGCGATTCCCCTTGACTCGTTAGCCATTATTGAATTTTTTTTGGGTTTATATTCTCTAACCGGGCTTTGCATGTTTCTTTTCTTTAGCAGATATTTGATCAGCCCATTTCTGTTTATTTATACCGCAGGATTTTTTTACGTCTTTTTTCTTTCTATAAAACATGGATATGGAAAAACCCAACAATAAAGGGACAAACGGACTCAGATATCATCCGGTTCATGCCGGAATCGTTGGGTTGGGCCTAATATCCGGAGCCGTCTACCTGTTTAATTTCAAGCTTCATAGATTCATGCCCGAATTTCTATATAAAACCGGCATCCACTTGTTTTTATCTTTGTTCCTGTTCCTGGCAATACTCTACTTTATCGGTGTCTATCTTATTTTCAATTATCTGCCTCAGATGGGGCGATCAAAAAGCCTGATAGTCATAATAATATTTTTTGCAATATTTTTCAGAGCCGTTCTGGTTCCAACCGATCCAACCGTACTTTCAACAGATATGTATCGCTATATCTGGGACGGTCGCGTGCAGCAAAATGACATCAATCCTTATCTTTATCCACCATCATCTGAAAAACTTAGATCCTTAAGGGATGACGAGATATATCCGCATATCAATCGCAAAGAATCTCCCACCATCTATCCTGCGGGCGCTCAGTTGTTCTTCCGTATTTCCCACATCCTGGTCGGGGACAGAATTTATGGGTTTAAGGGTCTGATGGTCTTTTTTGACGTGATGACCCTGTTGGTGTTACTTGCACTTCTCAGGGCTTATGGCTTCGAAGAAACAAGGCTCTTTATTTATGCCTGGAATCCTCTGGTTATTTTCGAAATTGGTTACAGCGGGCATTTGGAAGGTTTGACAGTACTTTTGATGGTTCTGGCGTTTTATCTGAATGCTAAAAATAGGAAAACGCCTGCCGTCATCGCCCTGGCATTTTCCAGTGCCACCAAGCTATATCCGGCCCTGATACTGCCTGCCCTTTTAAATCGAGGCGAAAGGATTAAGGGGTTGGCTGTTTTCGTCGGTTCTTTCCTGCTTCTTTATCTCCCATTTTTGAAAGCCGAGAGTAAAATAACGGGATTTCTACCGATTTATTTTAAAAATTCCTATGAAAGTTTCAACTTAGGGTTAAAATATCTGATCATGCATCTTTTTCCAGGGCTGGATTATTTCCTTCTGACCAAAATATTTATGCTTATTCTGATGGCCGCGGGATTTTTTTTATTTTTTAAAGAAAAGCAAAAAGAACAGGTTGTCTACTGCGCTTATGTTTTAATTGGTTTGCTAATCGTATTGATGCCGGCGGCGTTGCATCCCTGGTATGTTATTATGCTGATTCCTTTTTTAGCCTTTTTTCCCTCGATCGCCTGGTTGATATTCACTTGCACGGTGGCACTGTCATATATAAAGTATGTGTCTCCAATGGGTATCATGCCCGCCTGGGTTTTATTGCTTGAATATCTTCCTCTGCTTGCGCTTCTTGCAACCAGTTATATCTTTAAACAGTATGTCCGTCAAACTTGGAGTAGCGGCTTTTTTACCGCGAACAGGACCGAAAAATGCGTGGAGGCACAAAAATGATGATAAAACGGATTATTTTTTTGTTTTCAGTATTAATACTCAGCAGTACACCGCCAGAAACTCTTGCTGATACTTTTGATCATTTTAAATTTGACCAGATTCTTAAACAGTACGTGGACAATAAGGGTTTGGTAGATTATAAGGGTATCGCAAAAGAACCGCGTTTCCAGGAATACATGGAATCTTTGAAGCAAACTAAAGCGGATGAACTGTCCGGAAATGGCCAATTGGCTTTCTGGCTTAATGCTTACAATGCAGTAACCATAGATAAAGTTATCAGGTGGAGGCCCAAAAAGAGTGTGCGTGAAACGCTTATCCCCGGGGTCTGGACATCCACCAAGTTTTTTACCACCCGGGAGCATCTAATCGCCGGCAGACGGTTGAGCCAAGATGATATCGAACATGAAATACTGCGCAAGAAGCTCAAAGATTCCAGGATTCATTTTGCCATCGTCTGTGCTTCATCAAGCTGTCCCCCTTTGGGAAGATTTGCGTTCACCCAAGAGAATGTCCAGGCCAGGCTGGAAGAAGAGACCCGCAAATATATTAATTCTTCCCGGGGGACTCGAATTGATTATGCCGAAAATACGCTTTATCTTTCTAAATTATTTGATTGGTTTGCCGGTGATTTCGAATCTCAATCAGGTTCTGTGCTGGAATTTATTAAACCTTATCTGGCCAAGGAAGCTCTGACGTTTTTAGAACGTAATCCGAAAATTGCTTACATTCATTATGACTGGGCACTGAATGCCAAGGAGCCGCTGCGGTAATACAGAGGTCGGAGGTTCCGTCTTCGCCAAGGCTTCAGGCTACGCCTCCGGCTACGACCCGACGAGCCGCCGGGCGAGCAGGGGTCGGAAGACAGAGGCCGGGAGTCGGAAAGCAGGAGTCAGAAACGAACGACATTGATTCACTTTCGTATTGAAGAGGGCAAAAGTTTTCGACGTGAAAATATCAGTTGTCATTCCAACGCTCAATGAAGCCCGGGCCATCGGCGGTGTGGTCAGGGCAGTTCCCGGAGATCGGGTACAGGATATCTTCGTCGTTGACAACGGTTCCACGGATGACACTGCCCAGCAGGCTGAGTTAGCCGGCGCCCGGGTTGTTCATGAGCCGCGCCGCGGATATGGATCAGCATGTCTGGCAGGAGCCAAGGCCGCCCGGGACAGTGATATAATCGTATTTTTAGACGGCGACCGCAGCGATGATCCCCGCCAGTTGGATGTGATTGCAATGCCGGTGGTTCAAGATCAAGCCGATCTGGTGATTGGCAATCGTATCGGAGGAGTGCTTGAGAAGGGGGCCATGCCGCTGCATGGCCAGTGGGGTAACCGATTGATTGTACTGCTGCTGCGCCTACTATACGGAGTTCGTATTTCGGATATCGGCTCTTTCCGGGCAATTAAAACCAGCGCCTTTTTCGGTTTGAAGATGGAGCAAATGACCTATGGGTGGCCGGTGGAGATGGTGGTCAAGGCAGCCCGCCAGGGCCTGCGGATTCAAAGCGTGCCGATAACCTACCGCAAACGCATCGGGACGTCAAAAGTCACGGGTACGCTAAAAGGAACAATCATGGCCACCTATTACATGTTTTTAGTGCCCTTGAGATACCTATGGAAAGGTTAAATGCAATACCGAAAAGAAATTAACGGAGGTTTTCTATGGTTTCGCTAGGAATCGGTCTAACCAGCGACTGTGACCTATCCTGTGCACACTGCTATCGTGATCAAGACCGGATATATAATTTGACGCTGGACGATATTCAAAAGGTGTGCGAGAGCCTTGAGATCAGTTCCATCGGATTCGGCACAGGAGAAAACGGTTTAAATCCTGAATATTTTGAAATACTTGAATACCTGACTGCCAGGCAGATAAAACTTACCCTGGCTTCAAACGGTTACACGCTTTCCATCACTCCTGATGATGTTCTCAAATATTTCGGTGATGTTGAGTTTTCAGTAGATTTTCCCGATCAAAAACGTCACAACGACTTTCGCGGCCAAGGCAACTGGAAAACAGTCATGGATGGCATCGCCAGGTGCAGGCGCCTTGGCATCCGGGTTTCGATTTTAGCTGTTCTCATGAACCTGAATTACAAAGATCTGGGCAGCATCGCCCAACTTGCCGCTTCATTGGAGGCCGACTTTCGGGTCAATGTATATCAGCCGATGTATACCGCTGAATTCATGCCGAGCTTCGATCAATATTGGCAGGCCTTTGAAGCCCTGTTTAGCCGTAGCGAGATCATCTCCGTGAGCGAGCCGCTGGTCAACACTTTCATGGGTTTAAAGGGTTTAAAGGGCACACCGTGCGGAGGCCGGAGCATGCGCATCACACCTGACAGACTTTTGAAGGCCTGTGTTTATTGGCCGAATTCCGATCTTACCATCGAGGATCTTGTTGAAAAAAAAGAGAATATCTTTCAATCGCCCCTATTTAAAAAAACCCATAAAATTCCGCAATTCTGTCTGGACTGCGAACACGTTGGCAATTGCGGCGGCGGGTGTGCCGCCCGGCGGATACTCAGGGGGCAGTTTGAAAAACCGGATGAATACTGCCCTATATTTCAGGGAAAAACCATTCAACTGGAAGGCGGGCTTTCCCCGGTAACCAAGCCCCTCCGCACAGGGAGTATCTGCACGACGATCGTCAGGGGAATCTAAATGCATGCAAACAATAGTTCAAATTTAAAGCTTCCCCAAAATCTCTACCTGGAAACGACCAGCAGGTGTAATCTCAAATGCAAGGGGTGCATTTTGTACAAAGGAAGTTGGGAACCACAGCGCGACCTGTCGCTTAAAGAATTCATTATGATATGCGACCAACTGCCGGAACTTGAACGGACAGCACTGCACGGGATTGGAGAACCGCTTTTAAATGAAGAACTACCCAATATGATCCAATATCTTAAAGACCGGAAGGTATATGTATTTTTTAATTCCAACGGTGTATTGCTGGATGAACAACGTCAGGTTCAACTCATCGATTCCGGCCTTGACGAACTGCGCATCTCCCTGGATGCCGCATCCCCGGCAGGATATAAGGCGATGCGCGATAGCGACAAATTCAATCGCATCGTCAGTAATGTGCAGGTGTTTTCCAAGCGTATTAAATCACTTCAAGTTTTTAATCCCAAACTATCGCTTTGGTATCTGGGAACCCGGGAAAATATTTCTGAGCTTCCTGATTTTGTCAGGCTGGCAGCTTCCTTGGGTATAACCGAAGTTTATCTGCAACGCCTGGTTTATTTTCATGACGATGAGGGCTACGGTCTGGCAAGGCCTGAAAAAACACTTATGGATTCAGATGTCGCTGTAAATGAATTGGTCAATGCGAGCGATGAAATTGCCAAGCAATTAGGTGTTCAATTCAATGCTTCCGGTCTCAGCAGTCCGCCTGAAAGTGTGCAGACAAATGGTCGCAACTCCATGCCGTGGAAACGGTGCTATCGGCCCAAAACCCTCATGTATATTACAGCCAACGGCAACGTTTTGCCGTGCTGCATTTCTCCCTTTGCCACCTCTGATTACGGTTCTATCATTCTGGGCAATGTTTTTGACAGCTCCCTGGCCGAAATTTGGTCCGGACATAGGTACAGGGCCTTTAGAAAAAAACGTCAAACTGAACAGCCCCCGCAATGCTGTAAAGGTTGCGGCACCCTATGGAGTCTTTAAATGGATAAAAAATCAGCAAAACTACTGGTGGTGGTCGCAAAGGAACCCGTGCCCGGAAAAGTTAAAACCCGTTTTATCCCTCAGCTTTCACCGGCAGATGCTGCCGGCCTATACCGGTGTTCCCTGCGTGACAGGATAACAGAAATCAGCGCCCTTAACGGAGTCGATAGAGCGATAGCCTACACACCCGTGGATGCCAGAGATACTTTCACTGAGTTGTCTTTGGATGGCTTTGAGCTTTTTGCCCAGCGAGGTAAAGGCCTGGGGGAAAGATTGAACAATATTTTTCAAGATAATTTGGCCCGGGGATATCAGGCCGTCTCCATTGTCGACAGCGACAGCCCCGATTTGCCCAAGTCCATAATAAACGAGTCTTTTGGGTTACTTTTGTCCAAACAGGCCGAGGTTGTGTTGGGACCATGTCATGACGGCGGTTATTATCTGGTCGGCCTGCGAAAACCTTATCCGGAATTGTTCCGCAATATTCCCTGGAGCACTAAAAACGTACTTTCTGCAACACTTGAAAAAGCCGGAAAAATGGGACTCAACGTCAGGCTGCTTTCCCGCTGGAATGATTTGGATACGTTCGAAGATATTCTGGAATATTATAACAGGTATAAAGACCGCCCATTATCAAAAAATTGGCCCGGCAAGAAAACGTTTGTCTTCCTTTCACAATTAGAAAAATTTAACACTTCTTAATTGTTTGCTTTTAAACCGCGTGGTTCCCCCGGAGTTTAAAAAAGGATTGTCCATGCAGCGGTTTTATAGAGAAACGCCCGGAGTGCTCATTTCACTGAGCTATCGGATAGCAGCGGCCGATACTTTTTACCCTCCACTTTTTCTAGATAAGCAAACAACTCTTTTTCCATCTCCGCGGCCAGTTCAGGCTCTTCCTGCAGCAGGTTGTTTTTTTCCATGGGGTCTTTAGCCGTGTTAAATAACTGCAAAAGATCAAGTTCGGCAAAGTAGACCAGTTTCCATTCCCAGTTTCGGTATAAAAAATACCTGCGCTTAAAGGAGGCCCTTCCGACGACGTCCCGTTGGAGATATCGTTTTCTATCATTTCGCAATATCAACGGAACCAGGGAAATCCCCATATGTGAATCATCATAGGGCGGGTCGACTGAATATCCTGCAAGTTCAGCTATTGTGGGCCCCATATCGGCTGCAACCACAGGCACATTCTCAAACCGGCCGCTAATGCCTTGCGCATGGAGAATTAATGGAATTCGAATTTCTTCTTCATATAGCGTGTGCCCGTGAAGACTGGCGCCATGCTCCCAAAACTGTTCTCCATGATCAGAAGTAAACAGAATAACCGTTCTGCCATAAAGGCCCGCTTGTCTCAGCCAACTCACAAATCGGCTGAAGGCCCTGTCAAGATAGGACAGATTGTTATCGTATAAATCTCTGGGACTGTTGCCGAAGTCAATTCCGTTTTCTTTCTTCCATAGATCGTTATGGACATCCATTAGATGAAGAAAACACAGAAACCTTTCTCCTTGAGGAAGGGCGCCGATAGTCTTGCGCGCTGAGTCAAAAACTTCTTCTGCAGTGGCTGAGTGCCGATCGCTGACAGCCCTGGGTATGGAGAGTTCCATTACCGGATATTCGGGCGGAAAAATGGCCCTGGGGCCGAAACCTTTCATCACCATGTAGTGTTGGATACGTTCTGCCTGTGCAATTTTAAAGTACAGGTTTTCACGGTACAGGTTTGGTCCGTATAACGCAAACCGGCTTCGGCCGGCAACCAGAAAGGGAAAGGCGGCAAAAGAGCCGCCGCCCTGGCTGTAAGCCCGTCGGAAAGAAACGGCTTCTTTCCGAGCCCAGCGATCCAAAAATGGCGTGAGATTACGGTGGTATCCGGCTGAATGAAAGGCATCCCCGCGTAGAGAGTCTACCACAATTATCAACAAGTTAAAGTTTTCCGGCAGAAGTGAAGGATGTGTTTTTTTCAGATGCCACGGCAGCGGCCAGGGATTCGAAAAATTATTCTGCTTCGGGTCCTGTCCGATTCGAATCCAACGCCCCAATCCCAAAAAATTAATAACTTCTCTGGCATAGGTAACATCAATCCGGGTAAGCTCATTGAATTGTAATATGGCTACCTTGGCTTCCGGGAATCTTTCAAGAGCACTAAAGGGAAGAAAACCTATGGCAATGATTATCAACATGACAGCCGATTGCCGTCTGAGTGTCGGCAAATTTCGTGACCTGAAAGAGGAGAGTTGTTCGAACACCAGCAGCCCGATTCCGGCGGCAACGACGGTTGTGGTTTTCAAAATCGCTCCCTTAAGATAGGAAAAGGCAGTAAACCAAGGGTTAAAAATATTGCCGGACAAGACGAAAAATACTACCAATAGGCTACCACCGAAGATGGCCAATAAGAGTAAAAGCCAAGACCGCTTTGCATGTTGTCCCAGCGTCGCAAGCCAAGTTATGGGCAAGAAGATTGCAGCGCCAAATGTGAGCGAGACAACCCCGATGGCACTCGCGTTTTGGGCTTGCGGCATCCGGCCTGTAATCCGGCAAAAAACTACTGAAAGCAGTGCGCTGCCACAGCCGCCGGTAAGTATAATGAGCTGTAAAATGGCCGGTTTTAGATTGAGTTTGCTTATCTCCCATTGAATGGCGTGAAACAATGTGCCAAGCAAAACCACAGCATAAAATGTGGTTATGAAAAAAAACGGGACGAAAAGGCTGATCCCTTCAAATTTTAGCTTTAAGAACAATTTAGACCTTAAAGCCCTGGAAATAGTTAGGATGGCCACCAGAGCTATTCCAAACCACAGACTCGTGAATCCCGAAAAAATCGGAGGTAAAAAAGCACCTAAAAAGTATTCAATATCTGTTTGTAGTAACACACGATCCAGCGCCGGGTTCCAGGTGGGATCGATGAAAATAAGCACAGCACCAAAGAAAAAAAGGAGAACCATAAAAAGTCCAATATTTCTTTCAGGCTTTTGCAGCAGAGCGATACCGGCGTTCAATCCAGGTAATTCGTTGGGGTCCAATGCCAACACTCCTTGAAGGAGTATTGAGGTCAACAAAACGGTATGTACTGCGGGCAAAAAAACATGCCATGCATAAAATAGGACAATCGCAATAGCGGCGATACTTAAAAATTCAATCAAGACCAGCACCGCGGTAATACGGGGAAAGTGTAGAGGCCTTATCCGGCTTTGCCGGTGCTGAATCCAAAAAACAAATACCAAATAACCCGATCCCACCCACAATAATTTTATGATATTCACACTAATCCAGGCAAAGCCGGAACTTTCACCGGCTGAGATTTCATTGCCCAGTTCGCTATGGATTGCGGTAAACAAAGAGAGGATAACAAAGACCAGTATGGCTCCGAAAAAATGGAGCCACGGTAGTATTTGAGAAGATCTCGGGGGAAGATTTTTTGTTGAAGATGAATTCATGCAACCGTCCGTTCCCGTCGGGGCCTAATCGTCTACGGCCGTTGTAATTGAACACTTGACATTTTTTTACGGAAACGGAGTAAAAACAAGATCACCCGTAAGATGAAAGGCAATACTATGGCACTGGTGACATTCGTTTACCTTCTGGGAAGTGATCGAGGGCTTTCCTTTGGGTGTAAATCTGGCATAACTCCATTTCACCGGGAAGTAAGCATAAGCGGAAGAGCCCTTCTGGCCATTCATTTTTATGATTGCTTCAATTTCAATAAGCTTTGCACTCTTAGGTGAATTAACATCTCCTTTGTAGCTTTCCAAAATGATGATGGTACCAACGGGCCAGATATGCAGCGCTTGGGACGCTTTCGAATCCTTCACGACGCTGGACTGTGCCAGATCTGAAACCCGGTAATAAATCAAGGCGCTCTGGTCGCTGGCAAAACGGCGAGTTTCAACATATTTCTGGCCCAACCTCTGGCTGCTTTTCCGGTAGCAGTACGATACTTCGGCAAATTAGGCGGCTGGTTTGGATAGCGTTGATCGGAGGGAATAACGATGGCAGGATCCTTAGTGGGTCGCAGCCCGGGAGGACTAAGGAGCACTTCCTGCACGATTGAATTGCCTAAAATTATCGTTAATATGACTAAAATAAATATTGCCGAACAACTCATTTTAAAGAAGCGATATGGATTCATCAGCAACCAATACATGCGTTGAACCTTGCTGTTTGTGCAGCTACCGACTGGATTACCCCCCGTGGTTCGGGACCGGTTGTACGGTGAGACGGATCCCCCTTCTAAAGCGTTTTCAGATAATCAATAATGGCCGCAACTTGTTCAGCTTTCAAGTGCTTAAACGGCGGCATGCGTTTACCCCCATTTATGATCCGCTCGCGTAGGGCCTTTGCACTCGGGGGCAGCCCTGAGATAGGAAGCTTTGGGCTTTTAAACAAGTTCAATAAGCCGGGGCCGACTTTGGAATCTTTGCGATTGTGATAGTGGCAAACAGAACAGTTTGCCATAAAAAGGTCTTTACCCGTGGGGGCAGCTTTCGCATTTTTCAACTTGGTAAAGATCCATTCCCCGGAGCTTTCGGGTAGGCTAAACGTTCCTTTCAAGATAACATTGTTTTCTTGACAGAGTAATTGGAGTTCAGCCTTTCCCTTCTCTTCTTTGTATCGATAATCAAGGAAAATATTTTTTGCCTTCTGCTCCATTTTATCAATGATCAAATTACCTTCGAACTGTTCGCCGTTGAGCGTACCCGGAGCCGTCTGTGAGAATTTATACACTTTCCCAAAATTTGATTTCCAGATTCCCGGGACCGCACAAATCAATTTCTCGGTATGAGGTATTGGCGGATTAAAGACGGATTGGCCCTGCCCATTGTATATGGCACCGTTGCTGCACTGATGATCGGCCACTGCAAAAAGCCAATCCCTCAGGTCCTCTCCATCCAATGCCACGGGAATAAATGGTGAGACGTACTCTCCGGTCGGGAAATCGGCCTTTTTGTCTTGCAGATCACCTGCTTTCGGCCTTAACCTATATGATTTAAAACGTTTGGTATCAATCGCCAGCATCTGGGGGCCGAGGTTGTTGTTGGAATCATCCACCTGCATCGTGATCCGAAATACCTGATTAGTGGTTTTCGAAAATCGGATATTTGAAATTCGCGGGTCATCATCGGTGTTTCCATCGACCGGGAGGATGACGGGAATTTCATTGTCAGATGCCTCAATAATTTGAATTTGGAGTGGAAAATAAAGGTACTTTTCACTATACACGTGCAAACCCCAAGGGCCCCCGGATGGAAGCGGAATTTTAAATGTGCCGTCCGGGTTTATTTTTCCACCTGCATGGAAGGCGTTATTATGAAGTTCTCCTTTTTCCAAAGCGACAGCGCCGCTTGCGATAACCATTCCATCTGCGGTGATCACTTTTCCGGAAACGTAAGTTTGGCACCATCCTTTGGAAAATGTCAAAATCCATGTAAGCAATAGGATAAGTGTGAAGAAAAAGAACCGATTCCAGTTTTTAGATACGCAAATCATGATATTCCATCCTCTTCAAGGTGTATGGATACTAATTAAAATAGTTTACACTGCGGTGTCAACCGGATTTTCGCTTAACACGAACATACTGAATTCAAGTCAGTCAATGATACTTTACACTTGCCTAATGTACCTGCTATAGATATTATTTCCGTTCAACCTTCAATAAAATATGGCTTGATACTCATGAGTTATGACAAAATTGCATCAATACGATTTTGGGTGTTCATCGGGGGGCTGGTTTTGTTTCTGCTTGTAGAGTTGATTAATCCCTATAGACCGAACACTGTTTCTAAATTGAAACGTTGGCTCAATAATATGGGCATTACCATATTTAATAGCCTGATACTGAAACTGCTGTTTGCATCCACCCTTGTGCAAACATGCCTATACGTTACTGATAAGCAGTTAGGGGTTATGAACCTGACGGCAGTGCCGTACTGGGTAAAAACATTGGTATCTATCATTGTTATGGATTTTATGCTCTATGTCTGGCATCTGCTGAATCACGAAATGCCTTTTTTGTGGCGATTTCATCGTGTTCACCATACGGATTTAAACATGGATGTCTCTACAGCCACCCGCTTTCATATCGGCGAATTGGCCATATCCGCTGTCATTAAAATTTCGCTGGTGTTCTTTCTTGGGGCCGACATGCTTGGTGTGCTTCTTTTTGAAACACTGCTGGTTTTTACAGCTCAATTCCAACACAGCAGTTTAATCGTTCCCGAGTGGCTTGAGAAAATCTTTTGGGTTCTTTTTGTGCCGCCGTCCATGCACCGTATTCATCATTCCGTAGTTATCAAGCAGCGGGACAGCAACTATGGTACGATTTTTTCGATTTGGGATCGTATCCTGGGGACTCTGATAACAGACGTTGATCAGGACCGTATCCGCATCGGGGTAGGGGGGCATTATACGGCTGCAAAATTAAATCTTCACCACCTGCTTGTGATGCCGTTTACGACTCCGGTTAAATAATTTGTAACAGTTCAGCTATCTTTGACAGGATAACAGGATAGACTTGATATTATAACAGGAAAAAAATAATCTTGTTTATCCCTGGCCCAGACCGATCACCAATACTCTATACTCAAAAAGTTAAGTTTTAATGTATAGGCTCGATC
>PVMK01124731.1_pt1 | contig 29844 bp, 34 predicted proteins | sample 1853481 | NCBI WGS metagenome assembly PVMK01 (sample SAMN08533507, study PRJNA380276) | Marine sediment metagenome, whole genome shotgun sequencing project.
GCAATAATGCGCTCGTCAACGCCTTCAAAGCGGCCAGCGAGTAGAAGAACCCCGGGGCCGGCGGCAAGCTCTGCCGCCAGGGCTTGGCTAAGCCGCTCGCCCCGTGGCGCGAGGTAGATCAACGGTGCGTCCAGTTCTTCCGAGCTCGCATGATCAATCGCAGCAGCGAGCACATCGGCGCGCATGACCATGCCGGCGCCGCCACCTGCTGGCGTGTCGTCGACAGCGCGATGCTTACCCAAACCAAAATCGCGGATCGAAACTGTGCGCAGCGACCAGATCGCGGCTTCTAGCGCTTGGCCGGCGTTAGACACGGCCAGTGGGCCGGGGAACATCTCGGGGAACAGAGTCAACACGGTGGCGCGCCAGGGTGCCCCGCCATTGCTCGTTGGACTGTGCGGCATGTGAATAAGGCCTTCGATGAATCGCTGTCACCACGGCCGCTCGATTGCTCAAACTCCCTCGACCACAACGATATCGATGACGCCCGCCCCTTGTCGTAGCGCCTTCGCCTTAGCGTACTCAGGTGAGAAGGCGTAGGCGCGCGCGTCGTCATAGCTTGCAAACTCGAGAATGACATTGCGAGGACAGCCTTTGCCTTCAGCGATTTCGCAACGGCCCCCGCGCACAATCGGCTTGCCCCCGTACTTGTCGAGCGCCACCTTGGATGCAGCGACATACTCGGCCCATTTCTCCAGGTTCGTCACCTCTGCATGTGCAATCACGTATCCCTTCGGCATCGGCTGGTCGTCCTCCAATCTTGAAATTTTCTGCTAACCGGCGCGGTTGCGCGCGGCTTGGGCGTGGGCATCGCGAATGTGGTGAATGAAGGTCTCCGCGATGGCCTTTGGATCATCGGCTTGCGTTATAGGCCGCCCGACGACGATGTAGTCGGCGCCAGCCGCGATGGCGTGACCGGGCGTGGTCACCCGTTCTTGGTCATCGGTAGCGCTCCCCGTCAAACGAATTCCCGGCGTGACGATGAGAAAACCAGGACCAACCGCGTCGCGAATGCGGCCGGCCTCCTGTCCTGATGCGATCACACCATCAAAGCCCGACTCCCGGGCGATCTGTGCCCGCCTCAACACCAGGTCCGACGGTGACATCGAAGTGCCCTGCTGCACGAGGTCGTCGGATGTCAGGTTGGTCAACACGGTCACCGCCAGCAGCTTTAAGTGACCTCCGCTTCGTCCCGTTACGGCGGCGCGCAGCGTCTTTAGATCGTGTCCGTGCACGGTCAGGAAATCAGCGCCGAATTCGGCGGCGTTTGCAACTGCGCGCTCAACAGTGTTGCCGATATCGAGAAGTTTCATGTCGAGGAAGACGTGCTTGCCATTCGCCTTGAGGGCATGCGCCAGCTCCAGACCACCGGAAAATAGCAGCTCCAGACCCACTTTATAGAAGGTGACGCTCCTATCGAGCGTCGCGACCAGCCGCCCCGCTTCTTCAAGCGTTGGCATGTCGAGTGCGACGATGAGTCGGTCTTTGGCGGTGATATGGCTCATGGCGGACTGGCCAACTCGATAGCGGATAGCCTAGCCATGTAGCACATGGGCGGCGCGCGCAAGCTTCTGAATGAGCAATTTATAGCGTTCTTGGGCTTCCTTATTGGTCAGATGCCCGTCCTCGCCAAAGGCATCGCGGGCACGAGGGACGGCGAATTGGTCGGGCAGTACCAGTGCGCCAAGTCCCAGCTCCAATACATGACGTAGCGTGATGAGGCTTCTTAGTCCGCCCATGCCACCGGGAGAGGCTGAGCCGACGGCAAACACGCGCGTCTTGAAAACTTCTAACGGCGCCTCTCCTTCTGCACGCACGCGGCTCAACCAATCGAGCGTGTTCTTCAGCAGCGGAGAGATCGAGGCGTTGTACTCAGGGCTTGCGACGAAGACACCGGTGTGGGCTTCCAAGACAGTCTTTAGCTTCTTTGCATTCTCCGGGGGGCCCTCTGAGGCTTCAGAATCGCCGTTATAGATCGGCATGGGATAGTCGCCGAGATCGAGGAAGGTTGCGGGGATGCCATTCGCTTCGGCAATCATCGCACCGAGCTGTGCAAGCTTCTTGTTGTGCGAGCCCGTCCGCGTAGAGCCTGCGAAAAACAAAAGTTTCGCGGTCGTCGTCCTGTGCTGCTCCAGTTGGAAAGGTCACAGGGGTGCGCGATCGCGCAGCATCTCTCAGCCTAGCCGCTCTTGCCTTCGAAGAAGTCTTTCACGCGGGCGAAGAAACCGGCGCTCGCCGGGCTCGTATCCTTGTGGCTCTCGCGCTCGAACTCTTCGAGCAGATCGCGCTGACGGCGGGTCAGCTTCTTCGGCGTTTCCACCTCGACCTGGATATACATGTCTCCCGTCACCTTGGAGCGCAGCACCGGCATGCCCTTGCCCTTGAGTCGGAACTGCTTGCCGCTCTCAGAGCCCTCCGGAACCTTAACGCGCGTCGCCGCGCCGTTAACTGTGGGCACCTCTATCTCGCCGCCAAGCGCTGCCGTTGTCATCGAAATTGGCACCCGGCAGAAGATGTCGGCACCGTCGCGTTGGAAGAATTCGTGGGGCTTGATCGACAGGAAAATGTACAGATCGCCAGCCGGTCCGCCTCTCAAGCCGGCTTCGCCCTCGCCTGCGAGACGAATGCGCGTGCCGTCCTCGACGCCGGGCGGGATGTTGACAGCCAGCGTGCGCTCTTTCGTGGTACGCCCCGCACCGCTGCATTTGGAACAGGGATCCTCAATCGTGTCACCGCGCCCTTGGCATGTGGGGCAGGTCCGTTCGATGGTGAAGAAGCCCTGACTCGCACGCACCTTCCCATGGCCGCCGCAAGTGGGACATGTGGACGGTTTCGTGCCCTCGCGTGCCCCAGAGCCGCTGCATGTTTCACAGGAAACGCTGGTCGGCACGAGGATCTGCGCCGTCCTACCTTCGAATGCGTCGGACAGTGAGATTTCAAGGTTGTAGCGTAAGTCTGCCCCGCGCTCACGCGACGTTCTCTGGCGATGGCCTCGACGGCCACCCATGAACTCTCCGAATAGATCGTCGAAGATATCGGACATCGATGACGCGAAGTCGGGCCCGAATCCGCGCGAACCGCCCGCCCCGCCGTCGAAGGCCGCATGACCGAAGTGATCGTACGCCGCGCGCTTCTGGGGGTCCTTCAAGACCTCATAGGCCTCGCTGACCTCCTTAAAGCGGACCTCGGCGCGGGTGTCGTCGGGGTTGCGGTCGGGGTGGCATTCCTTTGCAAGCCGCCGGTATGCGGACTTGATTTCGGGCTCACCGGCCTCCCGCACGAGCCCAAGTGTTTCGTAGTAGCACCGCTTGGTCATGTTTAGCGCGTGCCCTTCAGTTTCTGCCACGTGTTCGTCCCACGATTTGGAGATAGCGATCTTTGCCCTGCTGGAAAAGGCCGACGCGGCCTTATCTCGCATAATGCTCGCTGGGTGTTGTCACAAAGAATCGGTACCATCACCATCTGGGCAAACTTCCTGATCGATAAAAAGGGGAGCCCGGCGGGATCGCCGGGCTCGCCATTGCCAAATGTTGCTGGATTGCCTGAACCGGCGGCTCAGGCCGATTTCTTCTTGTCGTCTTTCACTTCCTCAAAGTCTGCATCGACAACATTGTCGTCGCCGGAAGAGGCCGCGGCATCGCCGGTGCCGGCATCGGCGGAGCCGGCTTCGCCGTCGGAATCGTCATCCGCCCCCTGCTGAGCGGCGTAAATCGCCTCGCCGATCTTCATGGCAGCCTGAGCAAGCTCGGCCGTGGTCGACTGAATGCGCTCAGCATCTTCAGAGCCAAGAGCTTCCTTGACGTCGGCAATCGCCTTCTCGACGTCGGGTTTCGCGGTCGCAACCGCTGCGTTGGACTCGTTTTCGGAGAGCTGCTTCTCGGTGGTGTGAACCAGCGCTTCGGCTTGGTTGCGTGCCTCGACCAGCTCGCGCTTCTTCTTGTCGTCGGCCGCGTGCGACTCCGCATCCTTGACCATCTGATCGATCTCGTTTTCGGACAATCCGCCAGAGGCCTTGATGCGGATCGACTGCTCCTTAGCCGTCGCTTTGTCCTTTGCCGAAACGTGCACGATGCCGTTGGCGTCGATGTCGAACGTGACCTCGATCTGCGGTAGGCCGCGTGGTGCGGGCGGAATGCCGACGAGATCGAACTGCCCAAGCAGCTTGTTGTCGGCTGCCATCTCGCGCTCGCCTTGACTCACCCGGATCGTAACGGCGCTCTGGCCATCCTCGGCGGTGGAGAAGGTCTGGCCCTTCTTGGTTGGGATCGTGGTGTTGCGTTCGATAAGACGCGTGAACACGCCGCCAAGGGTCTCGATGCCCAACGACAGCGGGGTGACGTCGAGGAGAAGAACGTCCTTTACATCGCCCTGCAGCACGCCGGCCTGAATGGCGGCGCCCACGGCCACGACCTCGTCCGGATTGACGCCCCTGTGAGGTTCCTGGCCGAACACCTCTTTGACGACCTGTTGCACCTTGGGCATGCGGGTCATGCCGCCGACCAGAACCACCTCGTCGATTTCGGCGGCCTTGAGGCCGGCATCCTTAAGTGCCTTTTCGCACGGGCCCCTGGTGCGCGCGATGAGATCATCCACCAGGCTCTCCAGTTTGGCGCGCGTGAGCTTCATAGTGAGATGCTTCGGGCCGGACTGGTCCGCCGTGATAAACGGCAGATTGACTTCGGTCTGCTGCGACGACGACAACTCAATTTTCGCCTTCTCCGCGGCCTCTTTCAGGCGCTGGAGTGCGAGCTTGTCGTTGCGCAGATCGATACCCTGTTCTTTCTTGAACTCATTGGCAAGGTAGTTGACGAGCTTCATATCGAAGTCTTCGCCGCCTAAGAACGTGTCGCCGTTTGTCGCCTTCACCTCGAAGACGCCGTCGCCAATCTCCAGTATCGAAACATCAAAGGTGCCACCACCGAGATCGTAAACCGCGATGGTTTTTGCTTCCGTCTTCTTCTCCAGACCGTAGGAAAGCGCGGCCGCAGTCGGCTCATTGATGATGCGCAGAACCTCAAGGCCGGCAATTTTGCCGGCGTCCTTGGTGGCCTGGCGCTGGGCGTCATTAAAGTAGGCAGGGACGGTGATGACGGCTTGCGTAACAGTCTCACCGAGCTTGGCTTCCGCCGTCTCTTTCATCTTCTGCAGAATGAATGCTGAGACCTGCTGCGGAGAATAGGTCTTCCCCATGGGCCTCAACCCAAGCATCGCCGTTGGGGCCTTCGACGATCTTGTAGGGGACGAGCTTCTTATCCTTCTCAACCATTGGGTCGTCGTAGCGGCGCCCGATCAGGCGCTTGATGGCGAACAAGGTATTGATCGGATTGGTGACGGCCTGACGCTTGGCTGGCAGGCCAACAAGCTTCTCGCCATCTTCGGTAAAGGCCACGATCGATGGCGTCGTGTTCATACCCTCGGCATTTTCTAGAACTCTCGGCTTTCCGCCCTCCATAACCGCCACGCAAGAATTGGTGGTCCCGAGGTCGATGCCGATTACTTTTGCCATGTGCCTATCCTCATCTTTTACGGCAGACCGGCCGGACCCAAGGTCTCGGCGTCCGGATTATCCGTTTTCGCGGAATTTACGCGCTAGGTCCGGTCCCTTTTGGAGCGTCCAATAGCAACCGTCGCTTATATAGGGTCGCTTTGGGGGCGCGCAACGGGATTGGGCCACACGCGTGTGATCAATTTTCCCCACCATATTTGTATCCAGTAGCCTCGAACCGTGATCGAGGTTGGCGGTTAAGACCCGCTGGGCGAGAATTGGCCGCTCTCCATGGATATACTTAAGGGTTCTGATTTGCGTCTCCCTCGCCACCAGGAGTGTCGTCATTGGCCGCTTCGGCGCCGTGGGCCGCTGCGTCCACCTTGGCCTTCTTGGCCCCACCTTTCGCCACGACGACCATCGCGGGGCGCAGGACACGACCCTCGAGAATGTATCCAGGTTGGAACACTTGCACCACGGTTCCGGAGGCGACACTGGGATCATGCACCTCACTCATGGCCTGGTGCTTATGCGGGTCGAAGGGCTCGCCCTCTGAATCGATGCGCTGCACGCCATTGCGATCCAGCACATTAACGAACTCGCGCTCGGTCATGGCAACGCCATCGATCAAGCTCTTCAGCGCCGGGTCCTCCTCGGCAGCACCAGGCGGCACTGCGGCGATCGCCCGCTGCAGGTTGTCGCCTATGGCCAGAATTTCTCGGGCGAACTTGCTAATGGCAAACTTCGCAATGTCCGCCCTTGTCGCGCTCGTTGCGCTTTCTGATATTGTCCATTTCAGCATGCGCACGCAAAAGGCGGTCGGTCAGATCACCGATCTGAGCGTCCAGTGCGCCAATATCGTCTGCGGGCTTGCCGCGGTCTGCCGCAGGTTCTTGTTCGCCTGCGATACCGGGATCATTCGCCTCGGTCGTCATTTTCTTCTCATCCGTCATGACATCTCCGCTTACTGGCGGGTTCTTTTCTCTTAGCAGCAATCGCTGATTCAGCCGCATCCAGAAGGGAGCGGATCAATGCGTGAATTCGCTTCTGCCCGATATCGGTCGATGCGCTAGAGAAATCAAGTCAACAAGCGGCTAACGAGCTTGGCCGTATAGTCGACCATGGGGATAATCCGGGCATAATTGATGCGCGTGGGCCCGATGACGCCCAGAACACCAACAATTTTACGCTTTTCGTCGTGGAAAGGCGCAACGATCAGCGACGAGCCAGAAAGCGAGAACAGTTTGTTCTCAGATCCAATAAAGATGCGGACACCGTCCGCACTCTCCGACAAGCCGAGAAGCTGCACCAGATCGCGTTTTTTCTCCAAATCGTCAAACAGCTGGCGGATGCGTTCCAAGTCGTCCTGGGCCGTCACATCCTTTAAGAGGTTGGACTGGCCGCGCACAATGAGGCTCTGTCGATCGTCGAACGCGCCCGACCATTCCGCCAGACCTGCCTGGATGACCTTCTGCGTCAGATCGTCAAGCTCGGCTCTGGAGCTCCGCAGCTCCTTCTCGATGCGCGCGCGCGCCTCCGCAATGGTGAACCCGCGGATGTGTGTATTGAGGTAATTCGCCGCTTCCACCAGCGCCGATGGCGGAAGCCCCTGTGGCAACGCGATAATGCGATTCTCGACGACTTGGTCCTCTCCCACCAGCACCACGAGCGCTTTGCCTGGCTCCAGCGGCACAAACTCGATGTGCTTCAAGCAGGCAACTTGCTGCTCAGCGAGCACCACGCCGGCACAGTGCGACAAACCCGAAATCATCTCGCTTGCTTCGCTTAGCACGTCATCGATTGATTGCTGCACGCTTAGACACGATCTGCGCCTCGATCTTGCGACGCTCCTCCGAAGTCAGATTGCCGATCTCAAGCAGACCGTCGACGAAAAGGCGCAAGCCGAGCTGGGTCGGCAGGCGTCCGGCGGATGTGTGGGGTGCTGCGATGAGTCCGAGCTGCTCCAAATCCGACATCACGTTGCGAATCGAGGCCGGCGACAGGGTCATCGGCAGAACGCGCGACAAATTGCGCGAGCCGACGGGCTCGCCCGTCGTCAGGTAGGTCTCGACGATCTGCCGGAGAATAGTGCGGGAGCGATCGCTGAGTTTGTTGAGCTCGCTGACGCCTTCGGTCATGTTTAAGGATATCACTGGCCTGGGATTCCGTTCACGAAGATTAGGAAAGCTTGGCCATCCGCGTCAAATTTTCTATCGGTTTTGGTTGAAGCGCGGGGGGCCCTCCCTTAGGGTTCGGGCGATTTTGGCCAACCGGTAGCAACAAACCACTTCGACATCATCTCAATGCGCCCATCCAAACGCAAGCCCGACGAGCTTCGCCGCATCTCCATGGAGCGTGCGGTCTCCAAATACGCCGAGGGCTCCTGCCTGATCAAATTCGGCGACACCCATGTTCTGTGTACGGCGAGCCTGGAGGAACGGGTGCCACCCTGGCTCAAGGGCCAGGGACGCGGTTGGGTCACGGCCGAGTACGGGATGCTGCCTCGTGCCACGACTGAGCGCACCCGGCGCGAGTCGACGGTGGGCCACCCCGTCCGGGCGCACACAGGAAATCCAGCGCTTGATCGGCCGGTCTTTACGCGCTGTCGTCGACTTAGAAAAGCTTGGTGAGCGCCAGATCAACCTCGATTGCGATGTGATCCAAGCGGATGGGAGGGCACCCGGACAGCAGCCATAACCGGCGCTTGGGTGGCGCTTTATGACTGCATTCAGTGGATGAAGCTGCGCGACATGGTTAAGGACGGCGTTCTGCGCGATCAGGTAGCAGCGGTGAGCTGCGGCTTGTACAAAGGCGTCGCGGTGCTCGATCTTGACTATGCCGAGGACTCGGCAGCTGAAGCGGATTCCAACTTCGTTATGACTGGAGAGGCCGGTATCGTCGAAGTGCAAGGCACGGCCGAGACTGTCGCATTTAGTCAAGAAAGCTTCGACCAACTCATGGAACTCGCCAAAAAGGGTATCGGGGAATTGGTCGCGCTCCAAAAGCTGACGGTGACCTGAGGTACGCCTGCCTGCGAGCGGGACGCTCTACCATGACGCCGCAAGGCATCCTTGAAACCATTCTTTATGCGCCGGACCTGGACGCGATCGAGGACTTCTGCCGGGGCGTGCTTGGAATGGAGCCACACGCTAAGATGGAAGGGCGCCAGGTGTTCTATCGGTGCGGCAACCAGATGCTGCTTTATTTCAATCCGAACGCAACCAAGGTGCCCCCAGCGCCTCAGGCTCGGTTTCCCGTCCCGCCGCACGGCGCACGCGGGCCCGGGCATGTGTGTTTTTCAGCAAGCGCAGCGGAGATCTCCGCGTGGTGCGAGCATCTGGAGAAGAAGGGGATCGTCATTGAGGCCGACTTTGAATGGCCCGGCGGCGGCCGCTCAATCTACTTTCGAGATCCCGCCGGCAACTGCCTGGAGTTCGCCGAACCAAGAATTTGGGGTTTTTGACGATGCGGCGATTGAAGCGCGGTGACCGGTTGGTCGTTGCCAGCCACAACCCCGGCAAGGTTTGGGAAATGAGCCAGCTGCTCGCACCATACGGTCTCGATGCTGTGGCGGCGACCGACCTGGGATTGATTGAACCTGACGAGCCGGAGCCGACGTTTGAGGGCAACGCCCGCCACAAAGCAATGATCGCCGCCAAAGGGTCCGCGATGCCATCGCTCGCCGACGACTCGGGTCTAGAGGTCGCAGCGCTTAACGGCGCGCCTGGAATATACTCGGCGCGCTGGGCTGGCCCGGCTAAGGACTTTTCCGTTGCTATGCAGCGTGTGCATGATGAGCTGGGGGAGCGTGGCGTCTGGAATGGCGCAAGCCCACGTGCCAACTTCATTTCCGTGCTGTGCCTTGCGTGGCCTGACGGTACGACCCAGTTTTTCGAGGGAAAGGTCCATGGGCACCTGGTGTGGCCGCCGCGCGGTACGAATGGTTTCGGTTACGATCCGATCTTCATCGCCGACGGCCAAGATCTGACCTTTGGCGAAATGGAGCCTGCGAAGAAGTATGCAATCTCGCACCGCACCCGCGCCTTTGACGTCTTCAAACACGTCTGCCTCGATGCCAAGCCCGACTGACAATCCAGGTTTTGGCGTCTACGTGCACTGGCCGTTCTGCGCGCAGAAGTGCCCCTATTGCGACTTCAATAGCCATGTGCGGTTTGGTGGCGTCGATGAAGTCCGCTTCCTTGCCGCTTTTCTTCGCGAACTCGACCACACGGCCAGCCTCATTGGCTCGCGCAATGTGGAGAGCATTTTCTTCGGCGGCGGCACGCCGTCATTGATGGCGCACGTACCGTCGGCGCGATCCTCGATCGCATCGGCCACGTTTGGACGGTCGATCGAAACGTGGAGATCACGCTGGAAGCCAATCCCGGCAGCGTTGAAGCGCAACGCTTTCGTGGCTACCGGGAGGCTGGCATCAATCGCATCTCGCTAGGCGTTCAGTCGCTGCGTGACGATGTGCTGAGATCGCTGGGGCGAATTCACACAGCCGCCGAGGCGAAGACAGCGATCGAAATTGCGCGCACAGCCTTTGATCGCTTTTCCTTCGATCTCATCTATGCGCGGCCTCGTCAGAACGCCGCTGCGTGGGCGCCTGAGTTGCGCGAAGCGCTTGGTCTCGCGGGTGGTCACCTCTCGCTCTATCAGTTGACGATCGAGCCAGATACGCCGTTTGCGGCATTGCATGCGGCGGGCAAACTCAACGTGCCCGATGGCGATGTGGCGCATGCGCTTTACGATGTGACGCAAGAGCTGACGGCTGCTGCTGGTCTTCCCGCCTATGAGATCTCCAATCATGCCGCACCTGGCGAAGAGAGCCGGCACAACCTGATCTACTGGCGTACGGGCGAGTACGCCGGGATCGGACCTGGGGCCCACGGGCGTCTTAGACTGTCTGGCGCACGTCACGCAACGAGCACGGAGCGTAACCCTGAGCGCTGGCTGGAGCTGGTCGAGCGCGACGGCCATGGGCGCGTGGAAGCCATCCCGTTGACGGCTGCGGAAACGACCGACGAGATGCTTTTGATGGGATTACGGCTCACCGAAGGCGTCGATCTCGACCGCCTCGCCCGCCAGGGGGGGATGCGGCCAACTGCAGCAGCGATCGCCGAGCTCACCGAACTCGGCCTCCTCGAGGCTGTTCCTGGCCCGGTGGGGTCCTGGCGTTTGTGCGCGACACGTAAGGGTCGCTTTGTTCTCAATGAGATCGTGTTGCGGTTGTCTATGAGCTTTGCGCGTCGTGAGGACAGGCAATCGCCGATGGACTTTCGCTCTACAGCCGACTAATCACGCCCCGACATGTTGCGACGTCTTTACGATTGGACGATGAACGCGGCGGCGCACCGGCATGCGCCCGCCACGCTGTTTGGCGTTTCCTTTGCCGAAAGCTCGTTTTTTCCCATTCCACCTGACGTGATGCTTGTGCCCATGGTGCTGGCTCAGCGCGAAAAGGCGTGGTGGTTTGCCACCATCGCCATGGTGGGCTCGGTGATCGGCGGCGTCTTTGGCTATGCCATAGGCTATTTTGTGTTCGAGCTGATCGGGGCGCCAGTGCTGAATTTCTACGGCATGACGGAGGCGTTTGATCAGTTCGCTGGTCGCTATAACGAGTATGGCGCCTGGATCGTGTTTATTGCCGGGGTGACACCCTTTCCCTACAAGGTCATCACGATTGCAAGCGGCGTCACCGAGTTGAATTTCCTTGTTTTTATGATTGCCAGCGTGTTGGCGCGCGGTTTGCGCTTTTTTCTGGTGGCGGGACTGCTCTATTGGTTCGGCCAGCCCGTTCGCGCCTTCATCGAGCAGCGCCTCGGCCTCGTTGCCACCATCTTCACGTTGCTCTTGGTCGGCGGGTTCATTGCGATCAAGTATCTGATTTAGAGCCTGATCGTTGCACTTGGAGGCGCTGAGTCGCGTCCAAGTGAAACGTGAATCAGTCTCTACACTTTTGATTTAGAGCAAGATTCACGTTCTTGGCGTAGACCTCCCTGGCGAAGGCCAAGCGATTCCATCAAGAACGATCTTGCTCTAGATAACGATAAAGGCGAAACCGCTCCCGTGGTAATTGACGAACCAAATGAACGGTCCGTGCAGCCTACAAGGCCGGGGCCTTGGCCCTTATCATTTCGGGCGGGGCGATTCTCACCGCGTTGGCATACGAGTACATTGGCGGCTACGCGCCTTGTCCGCTCTGTCTGGAGCAGCGCTATGCCTACTATGTGGGCGTGCCACTCCTCTTCATTGCGCTTGTTTTCGTCAGTGCCGACCACCGCTACCCAGCCGGCCTTATCTTTCTTTTCGTGTCGCTGGCTTTCCTAGCAAATGCCGGGCTTGGCGTTTATCACGCTGGCGTGGAGTGGGGGTTCTGGCCGGGTCCTGATTCCTGTACCGGCGTTCAGGAAATTGCGACGTCGGCTGGCGGACTTCTCGAATCGCTGTCCAGCACCACCGTCATCCGTTGCGACGAGGCAGCTTGGCGCTTTGCTGGGCTATCGTTCGCTGGCTGGAACGTCGTGGCGTCACTTGTCGCGTCCGGTGCAAGCCTGCGCGCCGCAGCCGATTCGGTGCCATCAGACTAGCTAAACGCTGTTTTCCACAGCTTATTCAGAGGCCTGATGCGGCGTTTGCCCAGGCCCACACCCCGTTCAGCAACTGTCAAGCAAAATACCGCGGGTCGGCCATGAGAGCGCCACGCGGTTGTCAAAAAGGGACGGTCTATTCGACCTCGTTCGCGGAGCACTTTGCGAACCCGTCAAGTGAGGGGGACGGTCAGTGACAAGCGTATTGCGTAGCCGCCGATCTTCGGCGTCGCCCGTGTGTGAGTTGAGTCGCAGCGTATCGCGGTTGGGCGAGTCAGTAGCGACAGGAACCCCTGCGTCCGAGTTCGTGGCGTCATGTGTTCTGCGACGTTCGTCTGTAAAGCGTATCCGAGAGTGTTCCTTGCGTACCGTAGCGTTGCGTATGGTTGAGTTCGCGTATCGACAATCTCCCCGCAGCACGTTGAAGTGCGTGTTCGAGGAATTAAGGCGAACTGCTCGGAGGAAAACGTCTAAGCGTATTTTCGAGCGGTTCGCCAGCCAAGGCCGAGTTTCAGGTCCAGGGTTAGACCAAGTCTCGCGTTCCCAGTTGCGTATCGCGTTGGATCCAGGTGCCAGCCAGATGGCTGTGTGCTCGCGGGTTCGCAGGTCTTAAGTGAGTGGGCGGCAAAGCCGCGTTTGAAAGTTGTGTGAGGTTTGTTGTGACATTGCAGCCGTACGAGTGGCGTTCACTTCCAGACGTGGTGGCTTTAGTGCTGAATACCATCCAAGGCACGTCTCCCGCGCCGGAAAAAATACCAGATGAAGCCCACAAGGGCAGATGAATTGAATTGAGTTTGGAAGGTGAGAATCCTTCCAGTGAGATGGCAAGCACGTGGAGCGTTGGAGCGAATAGTCTCCCAAAGGCATTACGTGACAGGGTTCTGCGTAGTGATGTCAGTGCGCTCTGTGTGCTTGCCGCCTCCCACCATAGGGGTGGGCATGGTCGGGATCAGCCCGCCGCGTAAGAAAACCGAGGAGGTGTTTTGATGAACCCCCGTCACGTCAATCCTATGCAGTGGTATCAGGCGGTGGGATATGCGCGCCAATCCTGCGCGCGCGTTTTCCGCGATGGTGGCACGCCTTTGGATGCCATACGCGCGTTCGACATCTGCGAAAACGAACGAGGGTCAAACGACTGGGGTAAGGCGGTGGAGGTCATTGCCGAGATACTTTGCGCGCAGACTGTGAAACGAGCGGCTTGAGCCCGTCTCATTCGTTTCGTTTCGCCATAGGCGGGAATTGCCCCGGCGGGTTTGCCGGGGCCTTTTTGTCGCTCAGCTAAGCACGTCGATGACACCGAGTAGCTTACGGCTCCAGTTCGGTATCCCAATAAAGATAGTCGAGCCAGCTCTTGTGCAGGTAGTTCGGCGGGAACAGCCGGCCGTTGCGATGCAGCTCGAAAACCGTGGGTCGATAGGGCTGCTGCCGTGGATGCATGTTCGCCTCGTGGGCCATTTCGCCGCCTTTTTCCAAGTTGCAAGGCGCACACGCGGTGACCACGTTGTCCCAACGAGTCTGACCGCCTTGCGAGCGGGGGACAAGATGGTCGAAGGTCAGGTCTTCGAGGTTGCCGCAGTACTGGCAGGTGAAGCAATCGCGCAGGAATACGTTGAACCGGGTGAATGCGGGAAAGAGTGAGGGTTTCACATAGGTTTTGAGTGAAACGACGCTGGGCACCAGCATCTCCATGCTGGGGCTTCGCACGTAGCGGTCATACTCGGAGACGATGTTGACGCGATCGAGAAAAACAGCCTTCACCGATTCTTGCCAGCACCAGAGCGACAACGGGTAGTAGCTCAGTGGCCGGAAATCGGCGTTCAGGACTAGGGCCGGAAATGAGGCCGGCATGGCAGCGTGCGCATTCACGTTTCTAGCGTCCTGTAGGTTCTCGTAGCCGAATCGCTTTCCCCCAAACGCGTCGGCCGGGATACTAACCGGGCATATCAACTCTGTGAAGGTCTCTACCGGCCGTTGCCTCGGGCCGCTGCGTGCTTCCGCCCGTCTGCCAAATTACTAGTAATTCTAGTATCTTCGCACACCTTTCCGCGGCCCTGCGGCAGCATATAGAAGTTCCATAGCATCCGAGCGGCCACACCGCGCCACGGCCGCCAGCGATCGGCGATGGTAAGAAGTTCCTCGCGGGAGGGGCGCTCCTTAAGGCCGAGGGCATTGCGGGTCGCTATCTGTAACGCAAGATCGCCTGCCGCAAATGCGTCCGCCCGCCCGATGCAGAAGAGTAAAAAGATGTCGGCCGTCCACGGGCCAACACCATGGACGGCAGTGAGCGCTTCGTGAACGGCGTCCTCGGGTTCTGCAGCGAGCTTCTCCAGATTCAGTCCGTTATCGACGGCCTCGGCAATGGCACGCAAGGTACGCACCTTGGCCCGGGATAGTCCCGCTGCACGCAGATCCTCATCCGTGAGCCTTGATAAGGATGCTGGTTTCATCGGCGTGACAGTTATGCTCACTCGACGCCAAATCGCTTCAGCACTTGCAATAGACAATTGCTGCCCAACGATGATGCGGGCCAGTCCTTCAAATCCCGGTGCATAGCGGCGCAAAGGCGGATCGCCGGCTTGGTCGTGCGCGCGACGCAGATGGGGGCACTTGCGCCGCAGAATGCGCACGCCCGCGCGTATGTCAGCGTGCGTTTCGATAATCCGCGATTCATTGATGCGCTTCATTTGCGGAACCTCGACTAAGCGCTTCCGTCTGCGCAGTGTGAAGAGTACGATGACGAAACAGTCTCTTCTAGTGTTTCGGCCTCCGCGGCGGGAGTGCGAAGCGATGATGCGCGGCAGTGTGAGGCGCGCTGCAATCGGTGCGTTGTTTCTGTTGATTTTAGGGTTTGCGAACGCGGCGGTAGCCGCAAGTCAAAAGTTCGGAGACTGGGCGACGCTGCGCAATGAGCGCCATGGTTTCCTCATCGCCTATCCGGTCAAAGTCTTTCCGCAGCAAGCTAACCGAAACACGGACGAGGGCCAGGTGTTCTATTCTGGTGATGGCCGGGCACAGCTGCTTGTCGGAGCCTTCGCGAACGAGCACGCAACGACGCTGCGGGCCTACCGTAAGTTTCTGCTTAAGGAGAATTACGCCGGGGCCGATATCGACTACGCGCCGGTGCGCAAGCGCTGGTTTATTCTCTCAGGCACAATCGGAGACGAGATCTTCTACCAGCGCGTCAATTTCACGTGTGGCGGGCGGCTCATCAACAGTTGGGCCATGATCTATCCCAAAGCAGAGAACCGATTTTACGACCGTGTGGTAGAGGCCATCGCGCCTACCTACAAGCCCGGTACAGGGCGCGCTGGTAATTGCAGGTAAGCTGGGGCACATCCTCCCACTCATGACGCCAACACCGGTTCTTCGATTTGCCCCGAGCCCCAACGGCCCCCTTCACCTCGGCCATGCGCTCTCTGCCCTTGTCTGTTCCGACGTGGCAGAGCGGTTGGGTGGAAAATTGCTACTGCGTATCGAGGACATCGACGTTGCGCGTTGCCGGGAGGAACACGTTACGGGGATCTTGGAGGACTTGGCATGGCTCGGCGTCACATGGGACGGGCCTGTGCTACGCCAATCGCAGCACTTCGACGTCTATAGTGAGGCCGCGCATCGGCTTGAGGGACAGGGCCTGTTGTACCCCTGCTTTGCGTCGCGTTCGGAGATCTTTGAGGCGGCAGAGAAGGGTGCTGTCGATCCCGATGGTGCCCCGCTTTACCCGGGATTGCACAAGTCGCTTTCGAAGACCGAAATCGAAGAGCGTATCGGTGAAGGCCAAGCGTTCGCTTTGCGGCTCGACATGGAACGCGCACTGAACGCAGCCAAGCATAAGCTGGGCGACCAGCCGTTGACCTTCACGGAGCTTGATGAGGACGGGCGCCCGTCGACAATCGAGGCGCGGCCCGAACGATGGGGGGACGCGGTGATCCTGCGAAAGGATGTGCCAGCGAGTTATCACCTCGCTGTGGTGATCGATGATGCGCGCCAGGGGGTCACCCACGTCACACGGGGCCGCGACCTATTCGACGCCACCGGCCTGCACCGCCTCTTGCAGGTTCTGTTGGGGTTGCAAGAGCCGCTCTACCACCACCATCGCCTGCTCACCGATGACGAAGGCCGCAAACTCGCAAAAAGCGCTGGGGACGTTGGGTTAACCAATCTCAGGGCCCGTGGTGTCCCAGGGCGCGATGTCCGCCGGCTCGTTGGTTTAGGTTAACGCAAAGTACTGATGGTTTACGTCGATATAGGCCGCGTCTTTTAAGCTCCTGGTCGCGTCAAATGCAGTCTATACGGAGTATGGAGCAGGAGTATCAGGGCGAGTTACGCGTGAAGAAGCCCTCCAAACCGAAGCGAAAAGCCGCGCGGGGGACCACCAAGTCGCGCGCACCGTCGCAGTCTAAGGCTGCGTCGCAGTCTAAGGCTGCGCGCATGCCCCGTGCCCGCAAGCCTCGGGCCGCCGCAGCGCGGACGCCCAAGCGCTCTCGCCCACGCCGGGCGTCATCGGTGCGCACGCGCGTGCCACGAGGTGCCGAGGCCTATTCGGCCGATGAGCGCCAGGCTCTGCTTCTCCTTCTGGCCCCTTTCGTGGTCATGACGATCGCCGTCGGCATGAGCCAAGCATTGATGCAAACGGGCGCCGCCATGTTGCAGGTTGCGCATGTTGTTGGTCCGGCGGCGTTCCTTCGCGAGGTTTCGCCGTTAGAGTTGGCGTCTGCTTCCGCTGGCCCGGTCGACGTGCTCACGCCTTCGGCAACGCGTCATGCTGCAACGGCGGTTAGGCCCAGCGTAGTGGTCGAAGCATCCATGCCGCCTGCATCGCTCGATGCGTCACCGGCTCCTGTGCCGCTCGAAGCCTCGCAATCTTTCGTGCGACTTGAAGCGTCCTCACCGCCCGCAACACTAGAAGCGCCCTTGCCGGTGGAGGTCGCGGCGCGGGCTGCAAGCCTGGGCATGCTGAGCAGATGCAAGGCGCCTTGGACGACAGCCGCGACGCCGCCGCTAAAATCGGTTGCCTTTGTTGATTCTGCGGAATTCGGGCGCAAGCTGGCACGCGCTGCGCGCACGCAGACGCGGGACCTCGTGATTTACACGGACAAGTACCAGACAATAAGTTTCCCGTTGGGCGATGTGCGGCCCATGTACGGCGTGTGCACCGACGTTGTCATTCGCGCCTACCGAGCGCTTGGCATTGACCTACAGGTGCTTGTGCACAAGGCGCGGCTTGGCACGGGCGATCCGAGCATCGACCATCGCCGCACCAAGACGCTGCGCCGTTTCTTCGCCGGGCATGGCGTTTCGATTCCGGTTACCGAGTTTCCGGAGGACTATCAGCCCGGCGACATCGTTACTTACCACCAGCCGTTAGGGCGAGGCTCGCAATTGCACATCGCTATTGTGTCCAACGTTGTCGCAGCCTCAGGGCGTCCGATGATTGTGCACAATCGAGGCTGGGGGCCACAGATTGAAGACGCGCTGTTCTTTAATGAAGTTACCGGTCACTATCGCTATTCAGGCCCTGCACAAGAGCAAAAGACGGCCACAGTCTTGAGCGCGCGCTGAACTCCCGACCCTCCGACACTTAATGCTCCGCTGGAACCATGTCGTGTCCGTCATGGTAAGCACTTCGTTAATCATTGTCTGGAAAAGTTACATAGTCGTGGCGGCATGATTTGCCTCCACCTCACGTCTTGCTGCTCGAATGATGCAAGGGCTGCTTATTAAGTTACGAGGCTAGGGCGCAATTTCATGGACTACGGCATTAAAGCGAGAAATGACTTGCGCAATGAAAATTACATTGTTGATTGGCGCAGTTCTAATCCCATAAGCCTCTCTGAGAAACTCACGATATTCCTGAAGAAAGAGATTCTAAATCTCTGGGAAAACAAAGTTATTGCCAACTACAACTTAATCTTGGATCACGCGACCGTCGGAAGTCCGGCAGAGAGGCCAGTCTATCAGGAACGCGCGCTTCTTTCGTGCGCGGACCAGTTGGCGTGCACGGCCGAGGTGATCGAAGACGCCGTGGCCAACTTTGGTCGTGTGCGCGGGTGCCAGAGGGCCGCGGCGCGGCAGGTGAACGCAGCAGACTATGCGCTCCAGCAACTGTTGTCCGCGCTCGCAACCGCAATGCCAGCATTAGCCGCTGAGACAGTACCGCAGACGACGCCTCTCGCGGTCTCTAAACCTCTCCAAGCAGAGCCTGATCCTGTCGCTGCAGATGACGGCGGCGCGCTTGCTGCCTGAGGCCATAGAGCCTGATCGTTTCACTTGGAAACGCTTGAATCGTTCCAAGTGAAACGTGAATCACGACTCTACACTTTTGGTTTAGGGTCTGTGACCCTAGGGTCTAGACCCTAGAGCAAGATTCACTTATCTGCCGGGAACCTTCTGGGCGAGGCCAAGTGATTCCATCAAGAACGATCTTGCTCTAGGGCATCACCTACTGGGCGGATGAGAGCTGCGTGCCGTAGAACGAGTGCGGGGCCGGGTCGATGACAGTGGCGCCGAATGTTTGCACCTCGAGCACTGCGAGTGCGCGCTGGCTGAGCCCGCTCGGCTCAAGACGCACGATCCCATCCACGCCGGCAAAGCCGTTCTTACGTGTCAGGTTGCCAGGCGTGAAGCGGGTGCCCGGCGGATTCGACGAAAGATTGATGGCAAGGCTCATGGCGTCATAGGCGACGCTTGCGATGCGCGGCGGTGTGCTGCCAAACGTCGTGGCGAAGCGCTCCGCGAAAGAGCGCCATGCGACAGGATCGGGGCTCGCGTACCAGCCGCCAACGAATGCGCTGTCGCGGCCGATTGACGGGAAGTCCCATGCACCCGTGCCCAACAGTTGCACGCGCGTGGTATCAAGGCCCGAGTAAGCGACGACTGGACCGATCTGCGGCAACACTTCTTGGCCACCCGGTAGGAACAGGGCATCGACTGGTGTGCTTGCCGCAGCGTTGGTCCTGATCGCCTCGACCACGCGTTTGGTCGGCCTGAGCATGCCATTGGCGCCAGGCGGATATTTTTCGACTATGGCAACCGAACCGCCAGCGCGCTCGACTGCGCGGCGGAACGCCGACTCTACGACCCTGCCGTAGGCCGTGTCGGGAATAAGTGCCGCAAACCTCCTCTTTCCTCGTGAGGCAGCGTAAGCGACGATGCGGCGGACCTCCTGCTCGGGCAGGACGCTCATGAGATAAACACCGTTTCCGGCGACCTGCGTATCGTTGGAGAAAGCAAGCACAGGCACGCGTGCTTGACGCGCAACCGGCGTCACGCCGATCACGGATTTCGCCAACAGTGGCCCGAGGATGATCTCCGCGCCGTCTCGGACAGCCGCGTCAGCCGCAGCGCGCGCGCCGGCGGCCGTACCACCGTCGTCCTTCGTTACGAGCTGTATGGAGGGGTCGTTGCGCTCGAACAGCGCCAGCTCTGCGGCCCGCTTCATGTTCTTGGCAATGGCCGCGGTCTCGCCCATGCCGCCTATTGGCAGCAGGAGCGCAATCTTCACGGGAGGCCGGTTCTTGGAAGCAGCCGCGTCGAGAGGTGGCACGATCGCCGCTGTCGGGGCACCGATTTGGCCGCCGCCCGTGGAGCAGGCGGCCAGGAGCGCAACGGAAACGGCCGCTGCGCTGGCACGCCAAGCCCGCGTGCTGCCCCTTGCCGCTCCTAACCTGATGCGCATCAGGTGGCGCTCCCCCCGCCCCGCGCCCTAAGCTGCTTAGACCCGATGGTCTCCGCAGCAGGGACAGTGTAACGAATCGATAACATTTGGTTAGACACTTGATCGCCGTGGCGAAAGTGTCCCAGCGCCACTCTCACAGTTTTTCGGCGCCCGGAGCGTCGAAAACGTTGCGGTATTGGATGGATGTGCAAGCAATGAGCAGCCGCGAACGTGTGCCCGGCGGGACCGCCGCCCGCGTCTTGGCTGAGATGCAGCGGCATCTCGACGAGGGCCTTGCGCCCGGGCTCTATCTCGTCGCGACACCGATTGGTAGCCTGGGCGACGTAACGTTGCGTGCGCTCTCAGTCCTCGCCCGCGTCGACTTGATCTTGTGCGAGGACACGCGGCATAGCCGCATCCTTCTGGCGCACTACGGCGTCGGCACACCGACGCGGCCCTACCACGAGCACAACGCTGCGCGCGAGCGCCCACGCATATTAGCCGACTTGCAAGGCGGCCGTCGCGTTGCGCTCATCTCGGACGCAGGGACGCCGCTTGTCTCCGACCCGGGGCTGAAGCTCGTGCGGGCGGCGCTTGATGCCGGGCACCGGGTCGAGTGTCTGCCGGGCGCGTCAGCCGTATTGGCTTCGCTCTCGGTGGCCGGGTTGCCAACCGACGCGTTCTTTTTCGCTGGCTTCCTCCCCACCAAGGCTGCCGCGCGACGCACACGCATCGCCGAGCTAAAAGACGTTCCCTCAACGCTTGTCTTCTTCGAGGCACCTTCGCGCGTGGCCGAGACGCTGGTTGATCTGGTGGCCGAGCTTGGTGCCCGTCCCGCAGCGATCGCGCGTGAGCTCACAAAGTTACACGAGGAGGTTCGCCGCGCACCGCTCGACGACTTGGCCGCTTCTATGAGTGGTAAGACGATCAAGGGCGAGGTGGTCATCGTCGTCGGGCCGCCGCAGAAGGAAGAGATCACTGATGCGGACATCACCGCGCAGCTTCAATCCGCACTTGCGGATACGAGCCTGCGTGACGCCTCCAAAGCGATCGCCGAGGCCCTGGGTGTGCCCAGGACCCGCGTCTATGATGTGGGACTGCGCCTGACGCGTGGTGACACATGATGGCTTTTGACCGCTTTCGTCAGAGTGTGGCTGGGCCGGCCGTCGCGGAGCGCCGGGCACGTTTGCGCCGTGGCCGCGTTTCGGAGGCCATTGCGGCTGGTGTCTTGATGGCAAAAGGCTACAGAATCGTCGGTCGCCGCGTTAAGACGCCCGCCGGCGAGATCGATATCATCGCAGTGCGGGCCAAGCGCCTTGCCTTCGTCGAGGTGAAGCGGCGGCGGACACGCGAAGACGCCGAAGCAGCTATCACGAAAAAGCAAGCAAGCCGCGTTCGCCGCGCCGCCAATTTGTGGCTTGCCCGCCATCCGCGCTTTCACGAGCACGAATTCGGATTTGACGTTGTATTCCTGGTGCCGCGTCGGTGGCCGCGCCACATTGTAAATGGGCTGTGACGGGCGCGGCTTGACCTATCAACCACTGCGGTCTTGCGATTCCCGCCGTTTCGGGGCACGTCCTCACAAATGACCCTTCGCGTTGCCTGCCAGATGGACCCTATCGAGCGGATCGACATCCGCGGCGATTCCACGTTCGCGATCCTGCTCGAGGCACGCCGCCGCGGGCACGACATGTTCTATTACTTGCCGAAGGATCTCGCATTGCACGGGCATCGCCTGCTTGCGCGCGGTGCGACGCTGAACGTCGAGGATAAGGAAGGCGACCACTACAAGCTTTCGGATCCTCGCGTTGAAGATCTTTCAACGCGCGATGTCGTGCTGCTGCGTCAGGATCCGCCCTTCGACATGAGCTACGTTACGACGACGCATCTACTGGAGCGCATCCATCCTGAGACGCTTGTCGTCAACGATCCCGCGCACGTGCGCAACGCGCCGGAGAAGGTCTTTGTTCTCGATTTTCTCGACCTGATGCCGCCGACCATCATCACGCGCTCGCTTAACGACGTGCAAGAGTTCCGGGCCGAATACAAGGACGTCATCCTCAAGCCGCTTTATGGCAATGGTGGCGCTGCCATCTTCCGCATCGGGCCCGGCGACACGAACGTCGCCTCACTTGTGGAGCTGTTCCAGACCGTCTTTCGCGAGCCGTTCATGGTGCAGCAGTACCGCCCCGAGATCAAAGACGGCGATAAGCGCATCATCCTTATCGACGGCGAGGTGGCAGGCGCCATCAACCGGCTGCCACCTGCGGGCGAGACGCGCTCCAACCTGCATGTGGGCGGCATCGCAAAGCCCACAACGCTTACGTCGCGTGATCAGGAGATCTGCGCCCGGCTCGGGCCGGAACTCAAGAAGCGCGGCCTATTGTTTGCTGGCATCGACGTCATCGGGCCCTACCTCACCGAGATCAACGTCACCTCGCCGACGGGCATTCGCCAAGTGAGGGATTTCGGCGGGCCCGACATCGCTGCACTTATCTGGGACGCGATCGAAAGAAAAGTAGCGGCCAATTCTAAGCCGCGCCGCTAGAGCCTGATCGTTTCACTTGGAAACGCTTAGAGCGCGTCCAAGTGAAACGTGAATCACGTCTCTACACTCTTGATTTAGGGTCTGTGACCCTAGGGTCTAGACCCTAGAGCAAGATTCACTCATCTGTTAGAGACCTCCCGGGCTTGGCGAGTGATTCCATCAAGAACGATCTTGCTCTAGTTTTTGCGGCGGCGCCTTTTGCTGTACTTCTTATTTTTGCTCTTCTTCTTTGTCTTGGCGGTTTTGGGCAGAGGGGGCGGCGCCTTGCAGTCGCGATAGCGGGTGAGCATCGCCTCACTGGGTTCAAAGCCGCGATGCGCCCCATTGCTCGGGAGGTTTTCGAGGCGTGGTGTCGGATACAGAGCCTTCCATTCCAAATATTTGAATCCGTGCTCCAAGAGCGCCGTAGCTCTCACCGTGCGCGCCGCGCCGGACTTCTCCCCCAGCAGGACGGCGATGATCTTGTTTCCGTTGCGCGTTGCGCTGGCGACAAGGTTATAGCCGGACGCGCAGGTGTATCCTGTTTTGATGCCGTCGCCGCCAGGATAGGTGACGATGATGGCGTTGTGCGTGTGCAATATCCTCTTGCCGACCTTTGCTTCGACTTGGGCATACAGCGGCGCGTGCTCGGGAAAATCGCGCAGCAACGCCTGGGCAAGCAGAGCCATGTCGCGTGCAGTCGTTACTTGCTGTATTGCGGGCAACCCGTGCGGATTGACGAAGTGAGTGTTCATCATGCCGAGCTCGGCGGCCTTTTGGTTCATCTGTTTGATGAACGCTTGCTCATTGCCGCTCAGTGTTTCGGCGATCGCCACGGAAACGTCGTTGGCCGACTTGATGATTAACGCGCGCAGAGCTTCGCTAAGCGTGATGTGCTTGCCGACGGCCAGACCCAATTTCGTGGGCGGCTGTCTTCGCGCTGCTCGCGACATGATGACTCTGGTTCCCATCAATGCCTGCCCATCGCGCACGGCCTCGAACGCGAGGTAGGCCGTCATCATTTTGGTAAGGGAGGCGGGATACCAGGGAACGTCGGGATCATCGGCATAGAGGACGTGGCCGTCCTCCATGTTAAACACCAGCGTCGGGCCGGCGATGGCCGCCGGAGGGCACATGGTCCAGGCGAGAGCGCAGACCAACAGGACTTTGGCCGTTACCTTCAAGATGTCTGCCCCTCCGCGGGTACTGTCCCACTCATGTCTGCAAAATATGCCGCATATGGACCCTGATTGTCAGCAAACAAACAAATGCGGCGGTCATCAGGACCGAGCGGCCTTGTAATTGGGACACAATTTTTGGGCTCTCGCCTCCGCCTGCGGGCTCCACGCCGAATCCGTACCGGCAATATTGCGTTGCAAAGTCGCGTCGTTGTCACTGCGCGACATATGCGCTGGGATCTGCGGGCGTGGCGATGCTTCCCGTTACCGGCGCATCGTCAAAACTCAGCCCATAGTCCTGTGCCATGTGCAACAACGCGCGCTCGGCGAGCGCGGTAATTGTAAAAAGCGGATTGACCCCGAGGGAGCGCGGCATCACGGCGCCGTCGACGACATAAAGGCCCTCATGCACGGCGGTCGAACCGAGGCCAGCGCTTGCATCGAAGACCTGGCCCTTGTGATTGACGACACCATCGTCGCGCTCGTGTCCCATGCCCGCGCCACCCAATGGATGCGCCGTGGCAGGCTGATGCCCCATGACAGTGCCGGCGAGCGGGTTCTTAACGTAAGAGCCGCCCGCTTCGGTCACGATGGCCGACAGAATCGCGTCGAGTCGCGCATAAACGGGCTCGTCCTTGACCGCCGGCCACACGAGCGAGAGCCGGTCATTGTCGAGCACGAAACGGCCCGACGCGCTGTCGTGGGAGACCGCGAAAAACGTCTGCAATTTGGAGAAGGGGCCCTTGTAGACACCTTTGATCAGGCTTTGCAACGCACCGAGCAGGCGGCCATTCGGGATAAACAGCACAGGCAGCACCGGCGCCAGCACCGATGGCAGCACGCCTTCCTGCACGCGCAGCTCGTTGGCAAGCTCATTCTCATCATCGATCTCGATCTGGCCCGAGACGGCTGCGCCGATCTCGACGCCGTCGAGCTTGGGCGGGTGACCGATGCCAATCGCGTCGATGGGGATCTTGGCGCCGTAGCCGAAAGCGATGATGTCGCCGTTGGCGGAGAAGCGCTGGCCCAGCCGGTCCGAGAGCGCAAGGCCGCGCTCGCGCGAGCGCAAAAGGATCTCGGTTGAGCCAAGCGTGCCCGCGCCCAGCACCACCACGGGTGCGCTCATGACAATGTCCTGCGGTGCCGATCCGTCGCCGTCCATGCGCCGGACGTGCACCTGCCAGCACCCGTCATCCGCCTTGGAAACGTGGCGCACGGCCGCGTGCGTGTACAGCTCTGCACCGTGACGCGCCGCGTCGGGCAGGTAGGTGAGCGCCACCGAGTTCTTGGCGCCGACGTTGCAGCCCCCGCAGCAGTCGCCGCAGCGCGTGCACGCTGGCTGGGTGATGCCGGCCGCATTGGTGTTTTCTTCGAAGCTCACCGTCACGCGCGGCGCAATCGGCGTCCTGCCAAGCGCCTTTCCTGATGCTTCCAGAGCCTTAAACTTTGTAAGCTCATGGGCCTTGGGGTCGCTCTGCGGTCTCAGCCAGCGGTCCGCGCGGCGATAGCCTTCATCGAGAAGTCCGTCCTGCGCGACTTGGCCCGGCCAGATCTCATCGTTAAAAACGCGCGCGTCAGGTCTAAGCGCGACGCCCGCATTGATGAGCGATCCTCCGCCGAGTCCGCAACTGATGAGCACGTGCATGTCCGCGCCCAAGCGCACATCGTAAATCGCCGAGGACGGCCCGGTTCGCATGTTCTTGCCGGTGACCTGCATCTCGTTCTTCAGATCGGAAAAGCGGCTGGGGAATTGTCCAGTAAGGACCTCGCGGCCGCGCTCCAGCACGGCGACGCGCTTGCCGGCGCGTGCAAGTCTTGAGGCGGCAACGCCGCCGCCATAGCCGGAGCCGACGACGATGACGTCGTAATGGTCTTTTGCGTTGTCGAGTGAGCGGGCAAGGCCGGCCATGGAGGCTCCTGCTTACGTGTTGAGGTCCACTGTCGTCGAACAGTGAGGCTGCCGAGGGCGGGTGGGCAAAGTGCATCGAGTGAGGTTGGCTCGTCAAACAGGCCAATTGTCCTCTTGCTCTAGAGCCCAAAGACCACCGCGCCGCCGGTGAACCCGGCGCCCGCCGCACACATCAGGAGACGCTCGCCGCGCGCCAATGGCTTCTGCTGTGCTGAGAGCGACAGGGAAAGCGGGATCGTGGCCGCCGAGCTGTTGCCGTAGTTGGCAATGGTTGAGATGACCCTGCTCTCAGGCATGTCGAGCTGATGCGCGACGGCCGCGATGAGCCGCCCATTCGCCTGATGTGGCACGAAGCGGTCGATATTGACGATGGCGAGTTCGGCGCGGGCAAGCGCTTGGCGCGATGTGGCGACCATCATATCGACGGCCTTCGTGAACACGGCTTTTCCGTCCGACATGACCATCCGCGTCTCATCGGCATTATCGGGCTCAAAGGGACGGCGGCTGCCGCCGGCGGGGATCTTGATCAAATCGTAGCCGCTGCCGTCGGCAGATAGGTGTGCGCCGAGGACACCCGCGTTCGGCTGATCCTTGGGCGCTAGCACGACGGCGCCCGCCGCGTCGGCAAACAGTGCAGAGGTGCCGGCGTCAGTGGCATCGATACGGCGTGAAAGAATGTTCGCACCAACGACGAGCACGGGTGCACGCTGGGTGCGCACGAAGCCGTCGGCCAGCGTCAGCGCATAGAGGAAGCCTGCGCACGCGCCCGCCATGTCGATGCCGCCTGAGTTCGTGAGCCCAAGTCGATGAGCGAGGAGAGGCGCAGACGGTGGCAGGAGGTGGTCGGGCGTGCTGGTGGCGAGCAACGTCAGCGCGACCGTTGAGCGGTCGATGGCAGCCGTTTTCAGGGCCATATCGCCGGCTTTTACAGCTATGTCGGTCAGGGCTTCGTCGCGCGCCGCATACCGGCGCTCCCTGATCCCGGTACGGCGTTCAATCCAGCCAGCCTCTAACCCCAAACGCTGCTCAATCTCGCCATTTCCCACGCGCCGCTCCGGCGCATAGTGCCCAAGACCAATGATTTCGCAGCCCATGGAACCTTCGCTCACGACGCTGCCCAGCGATCAACTTGGTCCGCAGCGTCGCCGATCGCGTTATAGACCTGATCCAACTCCGCCTCAGAGATGCAATAGGGCGGCATGACGTAGATCGTGTTGCCCAGCGGGCGCAGCAATACGTTTCGCTCTAGGAAGAATGCATAGAGCTTTGGGCCGATAGCAGCCAGATAACCAGCATCAGGTGCGTTGAGTTCAAATGCTACGATGGTGCCGAGCTGGCGAACGTTCCTAAAGCGCGTATCGGTGCGCAAGGTTCCCCGGTGTTTGGTCTGGAGTTGGGTGAGGTTCACGATGCGCTCTGCAACGGGTTCCCTCTTCCACACGTCAAGGTTAGCCGCGGCGGCGGCGCAGGCGATGGGGTTGGCCGTGTACGAGCTCGAATGAAAGAAGGTCTTGGTGCGGTCGGTTGAGCGATGCGCCTCAAAGATCTTTTGCGGGCACAGCGTGACGGCCAGTGGCACCGATCCTCCGGTCAGACCTTTGGCGAGGCACATAATGTCGGGCTCCACGTTCGCCCGCTCGCATGCGAAGAGCGTGCCCGCCCGGCCCCAGCCCGTCATCACTTCGTCGGCGATGAAGAACACGCCATAGGCCTCGCACACGCGCTTCATCTCGGTCAGAACGTGCGCAGGATACGTCAGCATGCCACCTGCACCCAGTATGAGCGGTTCAACAACGAGTGCTGCGACTGAGCCTTCCGCACATACGGCATCGAGGACGTCGATGGTGTCCTGCGTATGCCCTGGCGAGGGAAAAGGGATGCGCCCAACCTCGAACAACAGGGGCGCATAGGGGGCATTAAATAGGGTGCGCGCGCCTACCGACATGCCGCCGAATGTATCGCCGTGATAGGCGTGCTCCAACGCTAAGATGCGATGGCGCGGCTCGCCGATGTTGTGCCAGTAGCCAAGCGCCATCTTGATCGCCACTTCCACCGACGTGGAGCCGCTATCGGAGAAAAAGACGTGAGAAAGACCCCGCGGCGCTAACTCGATAAGGCTCCGGGCGAGGCGCTCGGCGGGCTCGTGCGTGAAGCCCGCAAAGATCACTTGGTCGAGGCGGTCGGCCTGCTCCTTGATTGCGGCGACGATGGGCGGGTAACGGTGGCCATGCGTTATCACCCACCAGGACGAGATCGCGTCGAGGATGCGGTTCCCCCCCGGCGTCTCAAGCCAAGCGCCCTCGCCGCGTGCAAGCTCTATCATTTCCAGCGGGAGCGCGTGTTGCGTGAAGGGATGCCAGATAGGCGACGGATCGCGCGCGGTCATGACGGCTTCTCCGCGACAAAGTCGGCGCGGTGAAAGTGGGTGTCGAAGGCTGCGTGCACCGCCGGGGCGTCCAGTGGATCGAGATGCGGCAGCCGGCCGAGGCCGTGTACCTGACCCAATTCGACGATGGCGCGTTCCGACTCTGCGTTCTCCTCGCCAATGAACGCAATCCCAAGTAAGGGCAGCGCGCGGCGCTTCAAGGCCTCGATCGACAGCAGACTGTGATTGATGGTGCCGAGCTTTGTCGACGCGCACACGATCACGGGCGCGCCCCAAAAGGCGAACAGGTCGATCTGCAATGCGTGCCGCGTCAGGGGCACCATGAGACCGCCAGCTCCTTCGATCACGAGGGGCAGACGCGTATCGGGCGGGGTCAGCGTGTCGACATCGATTTCAAGGCCATCGCGTTTGGCGGCCACGTGCGGTGAAGCCGGTGTCGCGAGCCTGTACGCTTCGGGCAAAATGCGATCTTGCGAAAGTCCGGACAGCCGCCGCACGATCTCTGAATCGGTCTCGCCGGTCAGGCCCGCCTGCACCGGCTTCCAATAGACCCCATCGAGCGCGTGCACGAGCGCGGCGGCAAACACCGTCTTGCCTATGCCCGTATCGGTGCCGGTCACGATGAAACATGGCCTCATGGCGCGAGCCTCGCTTGCTCCTCGGCCAGGGCTGCTGCCATCGCCGCAACGCGCTCCTCTGTGACGTTGAGTGTCACTGAGACGCGCAAGCGCGCGGTGCCCTCCGGCACAGTGGGCGGGCGTATCGCGCGAATGTCAAAACCACGCGCTTGCATCGCGGAAGCGAGCCCGATTGCACGTTCGTTGGCGCCAATAATCACGGGTTGGATCTGCGAGCCCGATGGCGCAACGCCGCATTGGGCAGCCAGTTGCTCAGCTGCGAATGCTACGAGCTTCTGCAACCGCTCGCGCCGGCCGCTATCGAAACGGCAAATCATGAGGGAGGCGCGCACGAGGGCCGTGATCAGCGGCGACGGCGCGGTTGCATAGATGAAGGGGCGACAGCGATTGATGAGATAGTCGCATAGCACCTTCGGCCCCAATACCAGCGCGCCCATCACACCGAGCGCCTTGCCGCACGTGTGCAATGTGATCAAGTCGGCGCGACCTTCAAGGCCAGCGCTGAGCCCGCGTCCGTCGGGCCCGAGGACCCCGGTCGCATGCGCCTCGTCGACGATGAGAACACCACCGTGCCGCTCCGCAATCTCAATGAGGTCGCCCAACGGCGCACGGTCGCCGTCCATGCTGTAAAGGCTCTCAACCGCAATCCAGGGCGTGCCCGTACCGCCAGCTGCGCGCCAATCCTTGATTGCGTCCTCGAAGGAGGCCGCATCGTTATGGTGCGCCTCGGCACGCTCCGCCTTGCTGGCGCGCATGCCGTCATGAACGCTCGCGTGGATCAATGCATCGTGTACGATTAGGTCGCCGCGCTGGGGCAGCGTTGAGAAAAGCGCGACATTGGCCATGAAGCCGCTGCCGAAGAACAGCGCGCTTTCCGCCTGAAAAAAGGCCGCGGCCTCTGTCTCGAGCGCCTCATGCTCGCGATCATTTCCGCGCAACAGCCGCGAGCCGCCAGCGCCTACACTCACGCCGCGCTCAAGTGCAGCGCGCGCCGCGTCGATCAGCTCTGGTGCCGACGCAAGCGCCAAATAGTCGTTCGAGGCGAAGTCTGCGCCTGCGCGCGGTTGCAACGCGCGATGACGGCCGCGTCGTGCCAGCGCCTGGAGCGCACGTTCATGACTTTTGTGCATAGGCCCGCGCGCCTGAGCGCGGCTTGGTTTCGAGCGGCTTGAGGCCGAGTTTGGCGAAGAGCACCGCATCAGAGGCTTCGCCGGGGTTATCTGCTGTCAGTAGCGTCTCGCCGGCAAAGATCGAATTGGCGCCGGCAAAGAAGCACAACGCCTGCGTCTCGTCGCTCATCTCGGTGCGGCCGGCTGATAGGCGCACATACGACCTTGGCATCATGATGCGGGCAAGTGCGATTGTACGCACAAACGAGATGGGATCGATTGTCTTCGTGTCCTGAAGGGGCGTACCCGAGATGGCGATGAGCATATTGATGGGAACGCTCTCTGGTTGCTGGGGCAGGGTAGCC
>PVMK01126782.1_pt1 | contig 29844 bp, 29 predicted proteins | sample 1853481 | NCBI WGS metagenome assembly PVMK01 (sample SAMN08533507, study PRJNA380276) | Marine sediment metagenome, whole genome shotgun sequencing project.
CCAATTCTTGCGCTTGGACTCTTGTTTACAACAATGAGTTTTAAGGGTGATTTTTTTGAAATTGCCAAACAAATTGAAATATTCACTACTCTTTTTAAGGAGCTGAACATGAATTATGTTGATGAAACAACTCCTTCAAATCTCATGGATAAAGCCATAAAAGGAATGCTGGAAGATTTAGACCCCTACACGGTTTATTGGAACGAACAACAAGTTGAAGATGCCCGAATAAACAATTCGGGGATGTACACGGGAATAGGGGCTAGTGTACGCACCAAAGATGGTCGGGTTATAATTCTTGAACCTTATAAGGATTTTCCTGCAGACAAAGCTGGTTTAAAGGCTGGCGATGAAATTATTAAAGTTGGCAATATTACTTTGTCTGATTTTGAAGGTGATATGGGAGGGTTACTTAAAGGGTCTGCTGGATCTGCTGTAGAACTTACCTATACCAGACAGGGGAAGCAAGAAACAACTTCACTTATTAGGGGGCCTATAGATGTACATGCGGTTCCCTTCTACAAAATTATTAATAAGGATATCGGGTATATTGTTCTTTCAAAATTTAATCAAAAAACAACCCTAGAAACCAAGGCTGCTTTAGAAGATTTAAAATCACAAGGAGCAACAAAAATTATTTTAGACCTGCGCGGAAACCCCGGAGGATTACTTAACCAAGCAATCGGTGTTGTAAACTTGTTTGTACCGAAAGGCGAAGTAATTACCACTACAAAATCGGTAATTAAAAAATATAACAAAACATACAAAACCATGAAAGAGCCTTTTGATACTGAAATTCCTCTAGTTGTTTTGGTGAATGGGCGAAGTGCTTCAGCTAGTGAAATTGTCTCTGGGGGCTTACAAGATCTTGATAGAGCTGTTATAATTGGTGCGCGTAGTTTTGGAAAAGGGTTGGTACAGCGCCCTAAAAAACTCACCTATGGAACTCAATTAAAAGTAACTATTTCGCGTTACTATACACCTAGTGGCCGCTGTATTCAGGCTTTAGATTATTGGAATCGTGATGAAAATGGAGATCCAATTCGTTTAGATCCTAAAGAATATAATGTCTTCAAAACTAAGGGTGGAAGAACGGTATATGACGGGGGGGGTATACTTCCAGATATTGAGATTGCATCTGCAAAATTTAGTCCAATTACTACTGCATTACTAAAAGATCAAGGAATTTTTGATTACGCAACCAACTACTATTATACGCATACTTTAAATGACTGGAATAATTTTAGTTTTTCTGAATCAGATTTTCAAGATTTCCTACAATTCTTAAAAAAGAACGATTTTGAATATGAAACCGAAACTGAAAAGGAATTTGCTGAAGCCTTTCGGAAAGCTAAAGGAGAAAATCTTGATAAAGAAATAAATGCGAGTTATGATCAGTTGATTAAATCAATAGATAGGGCTAAAGAAAAAGCGCTGGTTGAAAAAAGGGATGAGATAACAACATTACTTAGTGATGAAATATTAAAACGTTATTTTTATAGAGAAGGAATGTATAGTTATCATCTTAAAAACAGTCCTGAAATTATTGAGGCTATTGCTGTGCTGAATGATGATAAAAAATACAATAAAATTTTAAAGTAAAATTGTGCAAGATTTCCTTCCTTTTTTTGAACATCTGCCGGTCTGGGCAAAAGCACTTTGGATTATCTTTTTTTTAACGTTCTTTTGGATTTTAGAGGGGTTTTATACTTTCTATTCTAAACCGAAAAGCAAGTGGAAACACGCAAGAACAAATTTTGTTTTATTGGCTGTGGTGGTAATTATTAATGCTTTATTTGGGTTAATGCTTGTTACTATTAATGAGTGGTTAATTAATTCCAATTTTGGGGCGCTTAACCTATTTGAAGCTCCTGTGTGGGTAAAACTGCTTATTGCTATATTGGTGCTTGATTTTACATCACAATATTTTGTTCATTTTTTGTTGCACAAAGTGAGGTGGATGTGGCGTCTTCATATTGTGCATCACAGTGATAAGCACGTAGATGTTACTACGGGTACAAGACACCATCCTTTAGATTTTTTAATAAGAGAATCCTTTGCTTTTGCTGTGGTGGTTTTAATGGGAATGCCTATTTCATTTTACTTTTTTTATAGAATGTTAACCATTCCATTTACTTATTTTAATCATGCAAATATATCGTTGCCTTTGTCTCTAGATAAGGGTTTGAGCTTAATTATTGTTTCTCCTAACATGCATAAATTTCATCATCATTATCAGTTGCCTTGGACCGATAGCAATTATGGTAATGTTCTTTCAATTTGGGACAGAATCTTTGGTACTTTTGTTTATGAAGACCCAAATAAAATTCAATATGGTTTGGACGGCTCGGATCACACAGACGATGAAAATGTTTTGATTCAGCTTGCTATTCCTTTTAATAGAGAAGTTAAATCATTAGATAAATAATCCTTATCCAAATTCTCTTGTTTTAAATGGCTTATTTGTAATTTTACACTGTTTAAAAAATCTAAAAAATGAAATATTATTTTAGCAAGGTAGTTCAGGGTAAAAATTTTGATGAAGTTATAGACCAAACAACAGCGGCCCTTAAAACAGAAGGGTTTGGGGTGTTAACCGAAATTGATATTCAAAAGGCGCTTAAGGAAAAAATTGATGTGAGTTTTAAAAAATATAGAATTTTAGGAGCTTGTAACCCTCATTTTGCTTATAAGGCTTTATTGGCTGAAGACAAGGTTGGTGTATTCTTACCTTGTAATGTAATTGTAGAAGAACATGAAAATGGTGATATAGAAGTTTCAGCAGTAGATCCTATCGCGTCAATGAGTGCTATTAAAAATGAATCGTTAGGCGGCTTAGCGATAGAAGTGCAGGAAAAAATGAAGAGAGTGATCAATAAATTGAATTAAAAAAACTATAAAATGATATTAACTACCACAGATAAAATACCCAACAAAGAAATAGATCAAATATTAGGAGTAGCCAGAGGGAGTACTGTTCGGGCTAGAAATATAGGTCGGGATATTTTTGCAGGACTTAAAAATTTGGTTGGTGGTGAAATAGATGAATACACCCAATTACAAGCGGAATCACGAGAACAAGCTATGTTTAGAATGCAAAAAGATGCAGAGCGAATGGGAGCTGACGCAATTTTAAATATTAGATTAACCACTTCTATGGTAATGCAGGGTGCTTCTGAAATTCTTGCTTATGGAACTGCTGTGAAATTGAGATAATTATTTTATTTTCATTAAAATATGTGGAATTCCATCCTCCAGATGCTCTGGCCCTTCTTTTTTAAATCCGTGAGATTCATAAAACTTTTTCAGATAGGTTTGGGCTGAAACTTTTATAATTTCAGTGTTAAAATGTTCTTTAATTGCTTTAACAGAAGTCTTTATAATTTCATGTCCAAAATTATATTTTCTTTCTGATTTTACAACCACCACTCTGCCTATTGAAGCTTCTTTAAAATAATCATCCTGTTGAAAACATCTGGTGTAAGCAATTAATTTACCTTCTTTGAAGCCTAAAACATGAAGTGCTTTTTGGTCTTTTCCATCTATATCTTGATACACACAATCCTGCTCTACCACAAAAACTTCAGAACGGAGTTGTAGGATATCATAAAGCTCTTTTATTGTAAGCTGATCGAATGTTTTTATTGTTATTTTCATTTTATCTGGCGTAGTCGAAACCTAATTTAAAAGCACTAACTAATCCTGTACCACAATATCCTTTGAATCACATTTTTGATATTCGGGTTGAATGTTTATGTGATTAATACCAAAATCTTGATATAATAATTCTTCAACCTTAGTTAATGTTTTTTCAAATTCTGTTAAGGTGATATCTTTAAAAAAATCTATATGGGCTTCCATATGTACTTCATTTTCATTTAACTGCCAAATATGAATATGATGAACGTTTTTAATTTCAGGAATCTGTAAAACTGCAAGACTGATTTTTTCAAGATTAATATCCTCGGGAGTAAATAACATTAAAACTTTAAATGAAGCTTTTAACAGACCATTCCCCATATATAATAAATAAATTGCAATTAATATTGTTAATACACTATCTACCCAAAACCATTGATAATATTTCATCAACAGCCCACCTGCGAATACAGCTACTGATGCAGCCATATCTGTTAATAAATGAAGATATGCGGATCGCATATTCATGTTTTCTTTTGCTTCACTTTTTAATAAAAGTACACTAAATCCGTTTGCAATAATCGCTAATAACGCTAACCAAATTACTAGTCCGCTTTCAATTTCTTGTGGATTATAAAATCGTTCGATCGCTTCGTATACAAGATAAAGAGCAACAACGATTAAAGTGCTAGAGTTGACAAACGCAGCAATTATTTCTGCACGTTTATAACCAAACGTTCTTTTAAAAGAAGCGTCTTTTTTTGAAAATAAATCTGCTATATAACTAATAACAAGAGAAATTACATCACTAAAATTATGAAGCGCATCAGATAATAATGATAAACTACCTGAAATTAATCCTCCTATAACCTGAGCAATGGTAATTACAATATTTAATACAATTGTAAATAAAAGTTTCTTTCCTTTTAAATCAACAGGATCATGACTGTGAGAATGATTATGTGAATGGTGGTGTCCCATTTTCTAATAACAAGGTATTTTATCTACTCTTGTTTGATGACGACCTCCTTCAAATTCTGTATTTAAAAAAGTTTCCACCATAGCAATGGCTTGCGGAATACTCGTAAATCGAGCGGGAATACCTAAAATATTTGCATCGTTATGTTGTCTTGCTAGGGCGGTAATTTCTTTGGTCCAACATAATGCAGCTCTCACTTTTCGATGTTTATTAGCGGTCATACATGCTCCATTTCCTGAACCACAAATTATAATACCAAAATCCACTTCATTATTTGAAACTGAATTTCGCAACAGGATGAATAAAGTCTGGGTAATCTACACTATCTTCAGTATCTGTTCCGTAATTTTTAACTAGTATGCTTTTACTTTCAAGAATAGTAATAATTGCTTTTTTATATTCTAGACCAGCGTGATCATTTCCTATTGCTATTTTCATATGAAGAAGTTTTTTACAAATATATTAGATAAAAATAAGAAATATAAGGTAGAAGTTAGGTCTTAAAAAAAGTAAATTAATAATGACTTTGTTATTATAATTGGTTAATAAACTGTTGATAGCTGTTTGTATAAATTTAAAAAAAAATTGGATGCTATCTTTAGATTTTTCATATACCTTTTTATTTTTAATAAACAAAAAAGTTAGCTTTTAGTTATTGATTACTTATCTGTTAGAATAGTTGTTTTTTAAACTAAAAAATAAATAAAACTTATTAAAAATAACCTGTTAGAATTAGTTATTTACAGTTGTTAATTAATATTGTTATCTACTTATTATTCAGTATAAATAATAGTTTAAATACTGTTCATAATTTTATATAAAATAAGGTTAACTTAATTCCAAAGTTAATATTACAAAAGTTATCCTAACTATTAACAAGCTATAATATCTATCATTTTTTATTTAAAATTTTATTAAAAGATATATTATTATATAATAGTTGTTGATAACAAATATTAAACAATTTCAAGTGAGACAGATTTATCTAAATCATTTATGATTTGAATTGCTTTCTCTTTATCATCTTTATGGACTTGGAGTCTAATTCCTCCAAAAGCATTAGAATGAAACGGAAGAACATTAATAACGGTTTCGTTTAAAAATACATATCTAATTTCATCTCTTTGGAGTAATAGTTCCAGAACAGCATAATCACTAGGAAAAGTAAATCTTGCAATGGTTATAAAATCTTCCATATCAGTAAACATTTAATAATACTAAGATAACAATTAATTAATATTTCTATAAGTATATAAACCTTACATTTGCACCCAATAAAATTAAATAATGTCGAAAAGAACAAAGAGACGAAAGAAGCATAAAACAAATAATCTTACCAGAAGCATCCTTACTATTTTAAGGAAACAAAATTCAAATCCAATTAATTATAAACAAATTGCAGCTAGCATGGATGTTAGAGATACTAGCACTAGAAATTTAATTATTAAAAGATTAAAAAAATTACAACTTGAAGAAAAAATTGAAGAAATAGATAGAGGAAAATATATTATAAAATCTTCAAAAAATTATTATACTGGTGTTGCAGACGTCACATCAAGAGGACAAGCGTATATTATCGTTGATAACCTAGAAGAGGACATTTTTATCAATAGTAAAAATTTAAATCATGCATTAAATGGCGATACTGTTGAAGTATATGTTTTTAAAAGACGAAGAGGAGGAAAACAAGAAGGAGAAGTAACTAAAATTGTCCAACGTAAAAGAACCGAATTTGTTGGTGTTATTCAAATAACAGAACGTTTTGCATTTGTAGTTTCTTCAGATGTTAAAATGTACACCGATATTTTTATTCCAAAAGCAAAGATAAACGAAGCAAAAAATGGCGATAAAGTACTAGTAACAATTGAAAATTGGCCAGAGAATACAGACTCTCCTTACGGGAATGTAATTAAAGTACTTGGAAAACCAGGAGAACATAATACAGAGATACATTCAATTTTAGCTCAATACGGATTGCCTTATGAATTTCCGAAAGAAGTTGAGGAGTATGCAAATAATTTAGATACTAAAATAAATAAAAAGGAGATTGAGAAAAGGCGTGATATGAGATCCGATTTAACTTTTACTATCGACCCTAAGGATGCAAAAGATTTTGATGACGCACTGTCTTTTAAAGTGCTAGATAATAACACCTACGAAATAGGAATACATATAGCAGACGTATCTCATTATCTCACACCAGGAACTATTTTAGACAATGAAGCTTACGAAAGAGCAACTTCTGTTTATTTAGTAGACAGGGTGGTACCTATGTTACCAGAAGTACTTTCAAATAACGCTTGTTCATTAAGGCCTAATGAAGAAAAATATACTTTTTCAGCAGTTTTTAAATTGAATAATAAAGCGGAAGTAATTCATAAGTGGTTTGGAAGAACAGTCACCTATAGTGATGCTCGTTTTGCTTATGAAGAAGCCCAACATGTGATTGAAAGTATTAATTCGAGTGAAGTTGAGAATAAATTATTAGTTACTATCCCTCAAAATATCTCTATTACAGGAAAACCCTATCAAGTAAAAAAAGAAATCTCTCAAGCAATTCTAAAACTAGATGAATTAGCTAAAATTCTCCGCAAAAAAAGAATGAGCCATGGAGCAATTTCGTTTGATAAAGTTGAAGTAAAATTTAATCTAGACGAAAATAATAATCCAGAAGGAGTTTATTTTAAAGAAAGTAAAGATGCTAATAAATTAATTGAAGAATTTATGTTATTAGCCAACCGGAGTGTTGCTGAGTTTATTGGAAGACAATCTATAAAAAAGACTTTCGTATATAGGGTGCATGACGAACCAGATGATGAAAAGATAGCAGCTTTAGAAAATATTATCAGACAGTTTGGTTATAAATTAAATACTAGAAACAGAAAATCCACAGCAGCTTCTTTAAATAAACTATTAAAGGATGTATCAGGAAAGAAAGAACAAAACTTAGTAGATACTCTTGCCATTAGATCTATGAGTAAAGCAGTTTATACCACCAATAATATTGGTCATTATGGATTAGCATTTGATTATTATACACACTTCACTTCACCTATTCGCCGTTATCCAGATGTTATGGTGCATCGATTATTACAATTTTATTTAGAAAATGGCAAAAGCGAAAATGAAAAACAATTTGAAGAAAAGTGTGCTCACAGCAGTGAAATGGAAGGATTGGCAGCAAGAGCAGAGCGAGACAGTATAAAATATATGCAAGTCAAATACATGTCTGACCATAAGGATAAAAAATTCTTAGGAGTAATTTCTGGCGTAACCGATTGGGGTATTTATGTAGAAATTATTAGCAATAAATGTGAAGGAATGGTTCGTCTTCAGGACATGAAAGATGATCATTATGTATTTCATAAAGATGAATATGCTGCTATTGGAGACTATTCTAAAAAAGTATACCAATTAGGAGATGAGGTTTATGTACGCGTTAAAAATGCTGACCTGGTTAGAAAACAACTAGATTTTGAAATATTGGGAAGTAAAAACAATATAGAATAATAATTGCCATAAATTAATCAAGAAAAAAGTATTTAGTACTTTTGTAATACAATGTTTGATGGTTTATTATATGCTGCTTTTTACGGATTTCTTCTTGCTTTTGCAATAGGCCCAGTATTTTTTACACTTATAGAAACCAGTATTACCAAAGGCTTTAAAGCGGCGGTTTTTTTTGATTTAGGAGCAATTTTTTCAGACATTCTTTTTATCCTAATTGCTTTTTTTAGCACCAGCATTATTCTTGAAAAAGTAAAAGATGATCCAGGATTATTAATTTTTGGAGGTGTTGTTTTAATTGCTTTTGGGGTTATTTCGTATATGAGAACCGCAAAATCATTTATAAAAATTGTTAGAGAGCATTATTCTGTAACCACAAAGAAAAACCATGGCGGACTTTTTTTAAAAGGCTTCTTACTTAATTTTGTAAACTTTGGGGTTTTAGCTGGTTGGATTGCAACTATTGTTATCGCACAAGCAGTAACCACTCATGAAAAAGGCGTTTTTTTATTTTTAATAACTGTCTTAGTCACCCTTTTTCTAACCGATTTAATTAAAATATTTCTTGCAAAAAAAGTAAAAAGCAATTTAACCCCTCGATTTATAATTAAAACAAAAAAATGGGTTAGTATTCTAATAATTGGATTTGGAGTGTTGTTATTGCTACAAGGAATTTTCCCAGACAAACTTCAAGAAGGGATGGAGCATATTCCCGGAACAACAGAGAATATAGAATAAAGCCTAAAAAATAAAAACCTCCAAAAACTATGGAGGTTTAAGAGGCATCGAGCGGATTCGAACCGCTGTAGGAGCTTTTGCAGAGCCCAGCCTAGCCACTCGGCCACGATGCCTTATTCCCTGAGATGATAGGGATATCTTTTTAGAGATAGCAAATATAAAATATATACTCGAATTTTATCAAGTTAAACATCATTTATCTTTTTGCAAAAATAGCCACACTTACTTCGGCAACATCACCGCCAATAGGAGGATTAACTTTAGCCACTGTAACTTTCACAGAACGAACTAAGGATATAGATAATAGTATTTTATCTGCAATTCGCTTTGCAACATGCTCTAAAAGTTTAGAGCGGATTGCCATTTCATCTTTAATAATTTTAAGAAGCATGACATAATCTACAGTGTCATGTAAATTATCAGAATTTTCAGCTTTCTTTAGATCGGCATTTACTTTAAGATTAACTAAATAATCTGAACCTATTTTCCCCTCTTCTAACATACATCCGTGGAAAGCATAAATTTTTATATTTTTTAGTCGTATCGCACTCATTTCAACTATTTTTGCAAAGGTACACATCCCGAACCATTTTCGGGACCTTTAAAAAAACAAAATCACTCTAAAACTCCCGGATGTATTCTAGGAGACAAGGGGTTAACTAAACAGCATGTCAAACATAAAAGAATCGCTCAATTTTATAGAGCAAATTATAGAGGAAGATTTAGCCAACGGAATGCCAAAAGAAGAATTGCGTTTTCGGTTTCCACCCGAACCTAATGGTTATTTACATATAGGACATACAAAAGCAATAGGAATTAGCTTTGGTTTAGGAGAAAAATATAATGCGCCAGTTAATTTAAGATTTGATGATACCAACCCAGCAAAAGAAGAACAAAAATACGTAGATGCAATAAAAGAAGATATTACATGGATGGGATATAAATGGGATCAAGAATTATATTCTTCAGATTATTTTCAAGAATTATACGATTGGGCAGTAATTCTTATAAAAGAAGGAAAAGCTTATATAGACTCTCAATCCAGTGAAGAAATGAGAGTTCAAAAAGGAACTCCTACTCAAGTAGGGACCAATAGCCCATACCGCAATAGAAGTGTAGAAGAGAATTTAGATCTATTCAGTAAAATGAAAGATGGAGAATTTGAGGAAGGAACCCATGTACTTCGCGCGAAGATAGACATGGAAGACCCTAATATGCTAATGCGCGATCCCTTAATGTATCGAATTCTAAAAAAATCACACCATAGAACAGGAAACGATTGGTGCATATACCCGATGTATGATTGGACGCACGGCGAAAGTGATTATATAGAACAAATTTCACATTCACTTTGTTCCCTAGAATTCAAACCTCACAGAAAACTTTATAATTGGTTTAGAGATGAGGTTTACAGGTTTAGTTCAGATAAATATCCCAGACCACCCAAGCAACGTGAATTTGCTAGACTGAATCTCAGCTATACTATTATGAGTAAACGAAAACTACTTCAGCTGGTGGAAAACAAGATTGTTAATGGATGGGACGACCCTCGGATGCCAACCATTTCAGGATTACGAAGACGAGGCTATACCCCCACTGCGATAAAGAAATTTATTGAGACGGTTGGGGTTGCAAAGCGTGAAAATGTGATTGAGGTTTCTTTGTTAGAATATTGTATTCGTGAAGATCTAAATAAAACAGCTCCAAGAGTAATGGCTGTTTTAAATCCTGTAAAATTAATTATCGATAATTATCCAGAGGGAAAAGAAGAATGGTTACAAGCTGAGAATAATCCTGAGGATGAAACCGCCGGAATCAGAGAAGTGCCCTTTTCTAAAGAACTTTATATTGAAAGAGAAGATTTTAAAGAAGATGCAAGCAATAAGTTTTTCCGATTAACATTAGGGAAAGAAGTTCGATTGAAAAACGCATATATTGTTAAAGGTGAATCTGTGTTAAAAGACGCAAAAGGAAATGTTACAGAAATTCATTGTATTTATGATGCCGATAGTTTAAGCGGAACAGGAACCGAATCAAGTTTGCGAAAAGTAAAAGGGACCTTACATTGGGTTTCTATAAAGCATGCAATTAAAGCTGAAGTTAGAGTATATGACAGACTTTTTGTTGATGAAGCGCCAGACAGTCACAAAGAAAAAAACTTTATGGACTTTGTCAATCCACATTCTCTTGATATTTCAGAAGCATTTTTAGAACCAAGTCTTTCAAGCGCAAAAGCCGGATATAGTTTCCAATTTCAAAGATTGGGATATTTTCATGTAGATGATGACAGTAGTTCAGATAAATTAATATTTAATAAAACAGTTGGATTGAGAGATTCATGGGCAAAGAAAAAACCAACACTAAACCAACACAAACAACTACAAAGACAACAATTATCTGCTATTGTAGAAATTATGAGGTTTGGTAAAAAATACACAAGATTCCCACTCGAAAAACAAGAAACAACTAAAACTCAAACACAAAAATTAGCTGAGAATATTACTTATGAAGAGCTACGGCCTTTGTTCGGTACTGCAGTAAAAAAGGCAGGTACTCGGATTGTAACAATGATTAGCTTAGGTGTATTGATAAAAAGAGGGCAGGAAGCAAACGATGAAATTAAAGCCTTTGTAAATAAAGCCCTGGAGGATAAAAACGAGCTTCTGGTTAAAGAGGCCGGCTTTGTGAATGAAGGATTGAATAGTTGAACGGGGTAATGTTTAAATGTATTGATTATCAAAAATCCCAATCAATCATTTATTAATATACTAACAAACCCACCTACTCATCCACTAAAACACAACATCCTCATCACTCTGTGGCGAACGTTTCTTTTTATTAGTTATACCCTTTTTTATATTTTCTTTTTTCATTTGCTCACCAATTTGATTACTTGCGACAAATGAAGCGATCATTTCATTTAACATATTGCTTCCGGCTTGAGGCGAATTGGGCAATAAAATTAGGTTAGAATTGGTTTCCTCTCCAAGCGACTGAAGCGTGTCATAATGTTGAGTTACCACAATTAAGGCTGAGGCCTCCTGAGAATTAATCCCCACATTATTTAAAACATCAACACTTTCTTCCAATCCACGGGCAATTTCACGGCGTTGGTCGGCAATCCCTTGTCCTTGAAGGCGCTTACTTTCAGCTTCAGCACGAGCCTTTGCTACAATTTTTATACGCTCGGCTTCAGCTTCATATTCTGCAGCTACCTTTTCTCGTTCTGCAGCATTAATTCGGTTCATAGCCTCTTTTACCTGAATATCTGGGTCAATATCGGTTACTAATGTTTTTATTATGTCATAGCCATAATTAACCATTGCCTCATTCAGCTCTCTTTTTACGGCAATTGCAATATTATCTTTTCGCTCAAAAACATCATCTAATTTCATTTTTGGAACTTCAGCACGAACCACATCAAACACATACGAAGTAATTTGATCTTGTGGACTTTGAAGTTTATAAAAAGCATCATAAACATTCTCTTTAATCACCTGATACTGAACGGAAATTTTTAATTTCACAAAGACATCGTCTTTGGTTTTGGTTTCCACCATGACATCTAATTGCTGAATTTTTAAATTAATTCTTCCCGAAATTCTTTGTACAAGTGGAATTTTTAACTGAAGCCCAGAATTTCGAATACTGGAAAACCGCCCAAAGGTTTCTATAATAGCAGCTGTTTGTTGTTTTACTATAAAAAATGCAGAAAACAATATAAACACCCCTAAAATGATAATAATCGGAAGGCCAAATAATAAATTCATAATAATTATGTTTTTTTATTGTTGTTTTGTTGAAGGTACAAAAATAAAGCTATTTTTACCACCTTATAAATTAACCCAGCTTATGAGTCTTAAAAAGATAATTTTTGTTACCCTCACAATATTTTTTGTTCAACAGGCTTTTTCCCAACGTAATTTTGATCACTATAACAGGCTGGGTATACAAGGGGGTTATGTTCTTTCTGACATATCTACTTCAGATCTTAACACCAAACAAAGCGAAGGATTTATGTTTGGGTTTACTACAAGAGGGGGGTTTAGAAACAACTTCGATCTAATTTACGGACTTAATTATTTTAATACCAAGATTGAGGTATTTGGAAGAAATGGAGCCTCTCCCTCAGAAACACAATACATAGATTACACGATTCAGGCTGTTCAAATCAATTTCTTAGGAAGTTATAATATTATAAAACAGCACCTAAGCATTGAAATTGGACCAGTTTTAAATATTAGCGGAAAAATGAAATTGAAATCCGATAGGTTTGAAGATTATATATTAGACGGATATGACTTTTTAAAAGCAAAAGAAATAGAAAGCATTTCTCCTGTTAATTTTATTGTAGCCGGCGGCTTAACCGCGGGCATTGAGAATTTTCGAATAAGCGGTCAATATCAATACGGTGTTACTAATATGCTGAATAAGCTGAACGACAAAAATTTAGAAGAAAACAATGATTTTAAAGGAAACAGCTCAACAATAACTATTATGGCAATTGTATATTTTTAACCTATAAATTCAACCGCCTTTTCAATTCTTGAAATAGCGTCCTGTTTTCCTAAAACCGAAGCAATTTCAAAAATATCTGGCCCCTTCATTTCTCCAACTAATGCTAATCGAAGAGGCATCATCACTTTACCAAATCCCATTTCTTGTGAAGCAATCCAGTCTTTTATTTTTTCTGAAATATTTTTTGAATTAAATTCTGACACATCATTTAATAAGTCAATTACATTCTGAAGAATTTGAGGCGTGTCTTCTTTAAAGGCTTTTTTTGAAGCTTTTTCATTATAATTTTTTGGAGCAATAAAAAAGAAATCCCCCTGTTCCCAGAAATCTGAAACAAATGTGGCGCGTTCCTTTAATAGACCAACAACCTTTTTAAGTAATTCATTGTCATTTCGAGAGTAACGAGAAATCTCAAGAGACTCTTTGCTATCCTTCTGAATGATAGCTAGTTTTTTATCTAAAACAGGCAAGAACAATTCAGCCAATTCCTCATTATTTTTTTCCTGTAAATAATGATGCTGAAACCACTTTGTTTTTTCAGGATCAAACTTTGCTCCAGATTTATTCACCCGACTTAAATCAAATGTATTGGCCAACTCCTTCAAACTAAATATTTCTTGTTCTGTGCCCGGATTCCATCCCAATAACACCAACATGTTTAAAACAGCATCTGGGAAATATCCTTCTTCCCGATATCCTGAAAAAGTTTTGCCTTCAGCAGTTTTCCACTCTAAAGGAAATACCGGAAAACCCATTTTATCACCATCCGCTTACTTAATTTTCCTTTTCCAGCAGGCTTCATAATGAGAGGTAAATGTGCGAATTCTGGAGCTTTCCAGTCCAATGCCTGATAAAGACTAATATGTAACGGAACAGATGACAACCATTCTTCCCCCCTAATAACATGGGTGATTTCCATGAGGTGGTCATCTACTATATTTGCTAAATGATAGGTGGGCATTCCATCACTTTTGAACAAAACTTTATCATCTAACACTTCTTTCTTAAATGTAACATGACCTCTAATAATATCAGTTGTTGAAATAGCTCCATGTGTGCCTTCGTTTTTCAAGTCAAGCATTTTAAACCGAATCACATAATCATCCCCGCCTTTATTTTTGTATTCACTTCTTCTTCAGAAAGTGCAATAGAATTATTTAATGTTTCTCGATTTTGCCAATTATAAATAAAGGTTTTACCCTCAGCTTCGTGTTGCTTTCTAAATTCAGTTAATTCTTCTGAAGTATCAAAAGCATAATATGCCTTCCCCGAAGCGACGAGCTGTTCGGCATATTGTTTATATAATCCTTTTCTTTCCGACTGGCGATAGGGACCAAACCCTCCATCTTTACCAGGACCTTCATCAAATGGGATATTAAGCCAGTTTAATGTTTCAACAATATAATCTTCAGCCCCTTCAACATAACGGTTTTGATCGGTGTCTTCAATGCGCAACAAAAATTCCCCTCCGTGTTTTTTAGCAAACAAATAATTAAACAAAGCGGTCCTTACCCCTCCAATATGTAGAGGCCCTGTAGGGCTAGGCGCAAAACGGACTCTGACTTTTTTAGTCATGAAATTTATTCTTATAAATGAGGAGGCAAAGGTACAATACTACGATCGCATTTCAATAGGGATTCTTTTATTCATTATTGAGAACCACAAGGGAGGCAACAACGAAATAACAATAGATGTGGGATATCCATAAGGCATTTGTGGGCTGCTTTTATGATGACTTAATAATTGATATTTTTTGTGAGCACGATAATGATGGTCGCTATGCCGAGTTAGCTCATAAAGCATCACACGACCCATAATATGGTTAGAATTCCAAGAATGAATTTTATCCATGCGTTCGTATCTTCCGCTTTTCATTTTGTTCCTTAGAAGGCCATAATGTTCTACATAATTTATGGTTTCTAATAAAAGTACTCCTATTAATGCTACAGCTAAAGCTGCAATCAAGCCTGTTAGACCAAAAACCCAATAAACAATAAAGAGATAGGTCAATTGGATCACCACATACCAAATCATATCATTATAAATACTAAAAAGCACTTTTTTATTTCTTTTTAATAATTTCATTTGAATTTTCCAGGCGCTAAAATATTGTCGGGTTATAGAAGTTATCCAAAAAGAAAAAACCATCTGATTATATTTTGCACTTGCGGGGTCTTCTTTTGTAGCTGCTCTTTGATGATGCCCAAAGTTGTGTTCGATAAAAAAATGCATATATAATGAAGGGATCAACAAAAACTTCGCCAGCGATTTTTCCAATTGTGATCTTCTGTGCCCAAGTTCATGAGCAACATTAATTCCATTTGAACCCAAAACAAGCCCCACAGAAAAAGTAAGCCCCACAATTTCTGAATAGGAATAATAACCTAGAGATAAATCTCTATAAAACCAGACTAAGATTCCGTAGACTAAGGGCAAATTAACATATAGCAAAACATCAAAAAAGAAATTATTCTCTTTGGATTTTTCCTCTTTTTCAGATAAATTATTTGAATTTACAGGAAGTAAGATTTCAATTATTGGCATTAACACAAAAGCAAATATAGGTGTGATAAACGACCAATAGTCCCTAAAGCTAAGCCCAATGATGGCAGAAGCAGGGATTGAATAAGCAGCCAAATATTTTAGATCGTTTGAAACCATGCAATTTTGGAGTAGTTTTTGAGGTTTAAATATATAGAAATTACATTAAATAAAATTGTATTTTCGATGTTGTAACCCGCGTGAAAGATAAAATGTTATGAGCAGCTTTTCAATTATCCAGCAAAAACTGGAGCAATTTATTAAAAAATACTATGTAAGCGAACTGATCAAAGGAGCAATTCTTTTTTTTGCAATAGGCATATTATATTTTTTAATTACCCTATTAATAGAATATTTTTTATGGTTAGACCCCGCTCTACGAACCATTTTATTTTGGTCATTTGTATTAGTTGAAACCGCTTTATTTCTTCGGTTTATTGCGCACCCTTTATCTAAACTTTTTAATTTACAGAAAGGGATTAGTCACGAGGAAGCCTCAAAACTTATTGGGGACCATTTTCCAGAAGTGAGCGATAAACTACTCAATGTAATCCAACTAAATCAAAATCAAAGAGAATCAGAATTATTATTAGCAAGTATTGACCAAAAGTCTTCAGAGCTTCAACCAGTTCCATTTAAGCGAGCAATTAATTTTAAAAAGAACAGCAAATATCTTAAATATACCGCTATACCAATTTTGGTTTTTATTCTTTTTAGTGCGATTGGAGATAAGAATATTTTTTCAAGCAGTTACAAGCGAGTTATAAATTATGACACCGCATATGAACCACCGGCCCCCTTTTCTTTTTTGCTCTTGAACAATTCGTTAATCGCTATTGAAAATAAAAGCTTTACTTTAAAAATTCAGGCACAAGGTGAGGTTATTCCCGATAATGCAAGCATAACTTATAACAATGAAACGTATTATTTAAAACAATTAGCTCCAGGTTTATTTGAGTATACCTTTTTACAACCCTCCAAGTCTATAAAATTTTATCTTAATGCAAACAAAGTTACATCAAAAGACTACACACTGGATGTAACAAAAACACCATCCTTGGTTGCATTTGAAATGAAACTCGATTATCCTATTTATATTGGGAAGAAGAATGAGACATATAAAAGTACTGGGAACGCTCTTGTTCCTGAAGGGACTAAGGTTACTTGGAATATACAAACAAAAAACACCGATGAAGTTACATTAAAGACAAAAGACACATCGTATTTATTTACTTCAGAAAATAATAACTTTACCTTTAATAAAGGAATTTATCGTCGGCTTGATTATGCAATTACAACTTCGAATAAAGACTTAAAGGACTATGAAAACCTTTCCTTTACTTTAGGTGTTATAAAAGATGAATATCCAGAAATAAAGGTACAATCTAAACAAGACAGTTTAAGTAGCCAATTAGTTTATTTTCTTGGGCAAGTATCCGACGATTACGGGCTTACTAAACTGCAATTGGTCTATTTCCCTACTGGTGAAAATGAACAAAAACAAACAAGGCCCATAACTCTCAATAAATCTAATTATGATGAATTTATTTTTACTTTCCCAGGAGATATTCCATTAAGTGACGGCAGGTCCTATGATTATTATTTTGAAGTATTTGATAATGATGGCATCCATAATTATAAGTCAAGCAAATCAGCCGTGTATTCTTTTAGAAAGCTTACAAAAGATGAAATAGAAAACGAGCAACTTCAAAACCAAGAGAACACCATAAAGGGACTTGACAAATCACTAGAAAACCTAAAAGATCAAGATAAAATTTTAGAAGAACTATCAAAAACTCAAAAAGAAAAGAATGAGCTTAATTGGAATGATAAAAAGAAATTAGAAAATTTTATTAAAAGGCAAAAGCTTCAGGAAGAAATCATGAAAAATTTCTCTAAGGAATTAGAAGAAAACCTTGAGAATTTTCAGCCAGGAAACGAAGAAAAAGATCCGTTTAAAGAACAGCTTAAAGAACGTCTTCAGGAAAATGAAGAACTGCTTAAGAAAAACGAAAAACTTTTAGATGAATTAGAAAAACTTCAGGAAAAGATACAAAAAGAAGAACTCACAGAAAAACTTGAAAAACTCGCAAAACAAAACAAGAATCAAGAAAAAAATCTTGAACAGTTACTGGAACTCACTAAGAGATATTACGTAGCCAAAAAGGCAGAAAAACTTTCCGATGAGCTTATTAAACTTGCTGAAGAACAAGAGAAATTATCTAATTCTCCTGAGGAGGAAAACACAAAAGAAAAGCAGGAAGAACTCAATGAAAAGTTTGAGGACTATACAAAAGAAATGAAAAAACTGCATGAAGAAAACAAAGATTTAAAAGAACCCATGGACCTTCCAAATGATGAAAAAGGAGAGCAAGAAGTAAAAGACGAACAAGAAAACGCAACAGATAAATTAGAGAAAAAAAATAAAAGCGGCGCTTCTAAAAATCAAAAAAAGGCCGCCAAAAAAATGAAACAAATGAGTCAGCAAATGCAAATGCAGATGCAGTCTGGACAAATGGAGACCTTAGATGAAGATATTGAAATGCTTCGTCAAATTCTTGATAATTTGGTTATATTTTCTTTTGAGCAAGAAGAATTAATGGAAGAATTTAAAATTATTGATTATGGAAACCCTGTTTTTGGAAAGAAATTAACCATTCAGAATGATTTAAAACAAAACTTTCAGCATATAGACGATAGTTTGTTTGCCTTGTCACTTAGGCAACCAATACTTGGTAGTAGAATAAATAAATCTCTCACAAATGTTGAATTTAACTTAGAGAAAAGTTTAGAGCGCCTTGCGGACAATCATTTTCCTCAGGGAATTTCCAGTCAACAATATATCATCACAGGAGCAAATGAATTAGCAATCTTATTAAGTGATTTATTAGAGAATTTACAAAGCCAAATGAGTATGGGTTCAGGATCTGGCAAGGGTAAAGGGATGGGCAAAGGCAGTGGAGACGGTAAAGGATTCCAATTACCTGATATTATTAAAAAACAAGAGAGCCTTAACAAGAAAATGAAGGAAGGTCTGGAAAAAGGAAATAATAAAGGAGACAAAGAAGGCGAAGGTCAGGGAGAAGGTCAAGGAAATGGAGAAAGCGAAGGACAAGGAGACAGCGATAACGGAAAAAACGGAAAGGAAGGACAGAAAGAAAGTAAGAACGGTTATGGAAACAGCGAAGAAATGAATGGAGAATTATTTGAAATATATAAACAACAACAGATGTTGCGAGATCAATTACAAGACAAATTAAACAAACTTGGCGATAAAGGAAATGCAGGTAAATTATTAAAGCAAATGGAAGAAATTGAACAACAGCTATTAGACAAAGGATTTAATCAAAGAACATTAGAAAAAATGTTAAACTTAAAACATGAATTGCTTAAACTGGACAAAGCTACTTTTGAACAAGGACAAGAAATGGAAAGAGAATCTAAAACTAACTTTAATACTTTTCAAAACACATCAAAAACAAATCCCGAGGATATTAAAAAATACTTCAACACAATCGAAATTTTAAATCGAGAATCACTTCCATTACGACAGGAATATAAACAAAAAGTTAAGGAATATTTTAAAAGTAAAAATGATTAATTTTTATTCAGAAACAGAATTTGATCTTAAAAACGAAACTGAAATATCAAGATGGGTCACTGAAACCATCCTCTCTGAAAAATATAAAGACGGAGAGATAACATTCATTTTTTGTGATGATATATACCTTCACAAACTAAACGTTGAATTTTTAAATCATGATACTTTAACAGACATAATAAGTTTTGATAATAGTATGGGAAAACAAATTAATGGTGAAATTTATATTTCTATAGATCGTGTGCTTGAAAACTCTAAAGTTTTTCAAACATCTTTTGAAGATGAATTACATCGAGTAATAATTCATGGCATTCTTCATTTTTGTGGTTATAAAGACAAGAAAGAAGAAAACATTAATAGAATGAGAAAAAAAGAAGAAGAGGCGCTTAAAACCAGAAATTTTATTTAGTTGTCTGAAAATCAAATTATTACACCTTTAACACATTGATTTTAAGTAATTTAACTATATTTGCAACCTAATTTTAAACCCTAGTGGTTACTTGACTCTAAACAAGTGTTCCACGTGAAACAACTTTTTATAATATGTTTCCAAATAAATATGATGTAATTGTTGTTGGAGCTGGACACGCCGGTTCTGAAGCTGCAGCTGCAGCTGCTAACCTAGGCTCTAAAACATTGTTAATTACCATGAATCTTCAGGTCATTGCACAAATGTCTTGCAACCCCGCCATGGGAGGGATTGCAAAAGGACAAATAGTTAGAGAAATCGATGCTTTAGGGGGATACAGTGGAATTGTTTCCGATAAAACAGCGATACAATTTAAAATGCTTAATAAATCCAAAGGTCCTGCTATGTGGAGTCCACGAGTTCAAAGTGACCGAATGCGATTTTCTGAGACTTGGCGAGATATGTTGGAAAAAACAAAAAACCTTGATTTTTATCAAGAAATGGTTTCAGGCCTAATTGTTGAAAATAATAGCGTTGTTGGCGTAAAAACTTCACTAGGTATAGAAATACGATCTAGATCAGTTATATTGACAAACGGCACTTTTTTAAATGGAATCATTCATATTGGTGATAAGAATTTTGGAGGTGGGCGTGCAGGAGAAAGAGCCTCTAAAGGGTTAACCGAGGAACTTATAATGCTCGGGTTTGATTATGGAAGAATGAAAACGGGCACCCCTCCAAGGGTAGATGGCAGATCTTTAGACTTTTCTAAAATGATAGAGCAGCCTGGGGATGAAAAACCAGAAAAATTCTCTTATTTAAAAGAAACAAAACCCCTTATCAAACAGCGCCTATGTTATATGTCCTACACCAGTGAAACGGTTCATGATTTATTGCGGGAAGGTTTTGAAAAATCACCTATGTTTAACGGAACAATTCAAAGCACAGGCCCAAGATATTGTCCTTCAATAGAAGAAAAAATAAATCGATTTGCAGACAAAAACAGGCATCAGTTATTTGTTGAACCTGAGGGATGGAATACAGTTGAGTATTATATAAACGGGTTTTCAACCTCATTGTCAGAAGACATTCAATTTAAAGCCCTTAGACAAGTTGCAGGATTCGAGGATGTCAAATTTTTTAGACCTGGTTACGCCATTGAATATGATTACTTTCCTCCTACGCAATTAAAGAATACCTTAGAAACCAAGCTTGTATCCGGCTTATATTTTGCAGGTCAGATAAACGGCACTACTGGATATGAAGAGGCTGCCGCACAAGGGTTAATGGCAGGAGTAAATGCTCACTTAAAAGTTTATGAAAAAGATTCTTTTACATTACAAAGAGATGAAGCATATATAGGGGTACTGATAGACGACTTAATCACTAAAGGAACCAAAGAACCCTACAGAATGTTTACCTCAAGAGCTGAGTACAGAACTTTGTTACGACAGGATAACGCCGATTTTAGATTAACTTCAAAATCTCATAATCTTGGTTTAGCTAGTGAAGAGAGAATGCAGATTATGGAGAAAAAACGAAAAGAATCAAATGCATTTATTCAGTTTTTTAAAGAAACCAGTGTAAATCCTAGTATTTTAAATCCTATTTTAGAATCCAAAAATTCCTCCCCCGTAAAACAAACAGATAAATTATTTAAGCCCTTTTCTAGACCAAATATTACCATGGAGGATATGCGAAAAATCAGTGAGGTCGATGAGTTTATTATTAAAAACAAATTGGATAATGAAGCAATAGAGCAAACAGAAATACAAATAAAATATTCAGGATATATTGATAAAGAAAGAGCAAATGCAGATAAATTAAATCGCTTAGAAGGTATTAAGATTCCAGAAAATTTTGATTATTCCAGGTTAAAATCTTTATCTTATGAAGCTTTAGAGAAACTAAATGAGATTAAACCAGTTACGGTCTCTCAAGCTTCTAGAATCAGTGGCGTCTCACCAAATGATATATCGGTATTATTGGTATATATGGGGCGTTAAAAAAATTGTTTCACGTGGAACACTCCTCAAAACCCTCAATTTGAAAAACCCTAAAAGAACAGTTTATTTAAAAACAAAAGACTTTTTAGTTACTGAAGAAGAGTTTAATTTATTGTATGATCCCGAAACGGAAATGTTAATTACGGAACCATTTCCTCAACCCGAAATATTATCAAAGTATTATGATAGTGAGAATTATATTTCTCATACCGACAACAAAAAGGGATTTGTTTCATTCCTTTATCAATTAGTAAAAAAAAGAGCACTTCTTAAAAAAACAAAACTTATTTTTTCTTTAAATAAAGAAGAAGGAGATTTATTGGACATTGGCGCTGGTACAGGAGAGTTTTTAAAAAACGCAAAAATAAAAGGGTGGTCTGTCTATGGTGTTGAACCAAAAGAGAATGCTAGAAAATTAGCACAAAAAAAAGGTATTGAATTAAAAAAAGACATTAATGACTTTAATCAAAAAAGTTTTGATGTAATTACGCTTTGGCATGTACTTGAGCATATACCAAATTTGGACGAAACAATAAAAATGATAGAAAGATTATTAAAGCCAGGAGGGATATTGGTAATTGCCGTTCCAAATTTCAAATCGTATGATGCCATGTATTACAAAAACTTTTGGGCAGGATTTGATGTGCCAAGACATTTATGGCATTTTTCCAGAAAATCTATGAAAATTTTATTTTCGGACAATTTGCAATTTAAAAAAACAAAACCAATGCTTTACGATTCTTTTTATATAAGCTTACTTTCAGAAAAATATAAAACAAAGAAAAACAATTTAGTAAAAGCATTTTTTATAGGATTATGCTCTAACGTGTCTGCTTGGAAAACAAAAGAGTATTCTTCTTTGATATATTGCTTTAAAAAAGCGAATTAACACATTTTAGCCTATTTAGAAGACCTTTATCAATAAAAACAGAGATGAAGTAGTCTTTAAAAACTAAACCCGTTAAAAGCTCTGTATAAGCCGGTGTTTTTATAAAGCAGAATTATTAAAAAATGAAGTTTAATAGAAATTATTTATACCGCTTCCTTTTTGTGAATAAGTCGTGTGAGCTGAATAGACAAGTCGGTAAAAATAATTTTTGGGTTTCCGTTTCGCTCAACATGATACTCAGCATTTTCAAGTGCTGTCATAATTCCAAAAATATTATTTTGATGCACATAAGGAGCGAATTTTTCTAATGAAAACTTGGCGTCATTACTTTCAAAATATAAAAGGGAATCCACCTTATAGTTTTTTAACATAGCCTGTCTAAAAACTTCCAAACAATAGCTTAAAAATTTCTTTTGAGTTTCTCTCCCAGTTTTTGCTAGCGTTTCACTCCATAGAAGCAAATCATTGATAGAACTTTTATTACCTTTTGCTTTAAAAGCAGTACGAACCCAGGAAATAAACCACTTTTCAAAAACGAAATCATCTTCATTATTAGAAATTAAGTGTAATGCTTTATTATAATCACCATTTGCTTGTCTGCTTATTTTTTTAGCATTATTTTCAGCAATACCCTGGTGATCGATTAATTGTGAAGCAATATCCTTTTCAGATAAAAGAGGGAAATGCAATTTTTGACAACGAGATTGTATGGTTGCCAAAACCTGTTCTTCATTTTCAGTCAGCAATAAGAGAACCGTTTTTTCGGGCGGTTCCTCAACAATTTTCAGAAGTTTATTAGAACATTCGATATTCATTTTATCAGCCATCCATATAATCATCACTTTATAACCTCCTTCATATGCTTTTAATGATAATTTTTTAGAAATTTCTTCAGCCTCATATTTACTTATATTTCCTTGCTTGTTTTCAATTCCTAGGAATTGATACCAATCATATAGGGAAGCATAGGGGTTTTTTATAACAAACCCCCTCCATTCTGATGAAAAATGTGATGAAACAGGATTTTTCTTAATATTCTCATTGATATTAACCGGGTATACAAAATGAACATCTGGGTGTCCTAATTTAGCTATTTTTTTTGTACAAATATTATATTCATTACTTCCTTTTTTAAAGCTATGACATAAAATTTCCTTGGCGTAAGACAAGGCGATAGGTAATATTCCACATCCTGTTTTTCCTATAAAAAGCTGAGAATGAGGAATTCGCCCGTTTTCAATAGTTTTTAAAAGATGAGACCTTATGTGTTGTTGGCCAATAATTTCAGAAAAACCCATAGGCGAAAATACGGTTTTTTCAGAAAAACAACCTTTCAAAATTCTTATATTTACAGTCCAAAATCAGGAATATGAAAACCGTAAATGACTTTAATTTTGAAAATAAAAAAGCACTAATCCGTGTTGACTTTAATGTACCTCTTAATGATGATTTTGAAGTAACAGACGATACCCGGATACTTGCCGCAAAACCTACTATAATAAAGGTATTAGAGGATGGAGGAGCTTGTGTAATAATGTCTCACTTGGGAAGGCCAAAAGATCGAGAAGAACAGTTTTCTTTGAGTAATATCGCTAGTAAAGTTAGTGAAGTTATAGGAGTTCAGGTACATTTTGTTGATGATTGTATAGGTAAAAAAGCACATGAAGCAGTCGAAATTTTACAAATGGGAGAAATTGTATTGTTAGAAAATCTGAGATACCATAAAGAAGAAAAAGCGGGGGATAAAGAATTTGCAAAGATACTCTCCAAATTAGGAGATATATATGTTAATGATGCTTTTGGAACCGCACATCGGGCACATGCATCAACCTCAGTTATTGCTGATTTTTTTCCTGACAACAAATGTTTTGGATTGTTATTGGCTTCCGAAATCGAAAATATCAACAGGGTTCTTACTCATAGTGAGAAACCGGTAACGGCTATTATTGGAGGCGCAAAAGTATCTTCAAAAATTCCAATTATCGAAAATATTTTAGATAAAATAGATCATCTTATTATAGGGGGTGGGATGGCATTTACATTTATTAAAGCCCAAGGAGGGAGTATTGGAAATTCCTTGGTTGAAGAAGACAAACAAAATTTAGCACTTACCATTCTTAAAAAAGCAATAGAAAAAAATGTAACCGTTCATTTACCAATAGATGCTATTGTTGCAGATCAATTTTCTGATGATGCCAACACAAAAATAGAAGAAATAGATTCCATTTCCGAAGGCTGGATGGGACTGGATGTTGGACCAAAAACAAATGCTATTTTTTCCGAAGTGATATTACAATCTAAAACCATTTTATGGAATGGTCCAGTGGGTGTTTTCGAACTCTCCAAATTTGCAACAGGAACCATTTCTTTAGGGAATTCTATTGCAGAAGCAACTAAAAACGGAACTTTTTCTTTAGTTGGAGGGGGAGACTCTGTAGCCGCTGTTAAAAAATTTGAGCTTACCAAAAAAGTAAGTTATGTATCAACAGGCGGAGGAGCTATGTTGGAAATGCTAGAAGGAAAGATTCTTCCAGGCATTAAAGCTATCATGGGTTAAATTATTAATAACTTGTTTATTGTTTTCTTAGAGACGGGGTAAAACCTTTGATTTTTATTAATATTTTCATACGGTTAATAATATTAATAAAGCCCAGCAGCTTATTATGTCCCCTAAAAAACTGTTCTTAACATCCTTTATCCCTGTTATTCTGCTTGGAAGCGTGACATTATATGCACAAGGAGAATTAAATGAGGATATCGCTTTTTTAATTGACAATTTTGAGTTTCAGAACAAACCAATACAAGTAGGTAATCCTTTCTCATCACAAGATTCCAAAGAATATTATAATACCACAGCTGAAAAAACAACAGGAATTGATTCCTTAGGAATTCATTTACAAGACCATTCTTTTGCAAGAAAAGTTGATAGTTTATGGATGAATGAATTATATAGCTCTAGTCGATTTGAGGAAATATATGGGAGTGTAGTAAACCAGAATTATGAGCCAGTTGAATACGAAGAATTACCCACAGAGCTTCTCAAAGAAAGACTAGAGGAACTAAATACACGCACTCCTTTTAATGTGGAATACAACAGGATTTTAGAAAGTATAATTAAAAATTTCTTAAAGAATCGTCGGAAAACAATGGGAAAATTAATTGCTTTAAGCGATTATTATTTTCCGATGTTTGAACAAGAACTGGACAGACATGACCTCCCTTTAGAATTAAAATATCTTGCTGTAGTTGAATCTGCATTAGTTCCAACGGCCAAATCTCGATCAGGCGCAAAAGGGCTATGGCAATTTATGTATGCTACTGGAAAAATTTATGATCTGGAGGTGAATTCTTATGTAGATGAGCGGGCGGATCCCACAAGGGCGACTGAAGCTGCCAGCAAATATTTAAAAAGCCTGTATTCAAGTTTTAACGATTGGGAATTAGCTATGGCAGCATATAATTCTGGACCCGGAAATGTTTCAAAAGCCATTAGACGTTCTGGCGGACAAAGAAATTTTTGGAAAATTCGCAATAAATTACCCAGAGAAACTGCAGGTTATGTCCCCATATTTTTAGCTACCATGTATATTTTTGAATATGCTGAAGAACACGGCTTTAAAAGCAATGGCCCTAGATATCACCAAATCGCTACAGACACTATACAAGTAAAAAGGGAGATTAGCTTAGAGCAGGTCGCAAAACTGGTAAATTTACCCATTGAAGAAGTTGAATTTTTAAATCCTTCCTATAAATTGGGGGTTATACCGTACATAAAAGATAAAAATTATGCAATTCGATTACCTGTAGAAAAAATAGGAATCTTTGTATCCAATGAAGAGGTGATTTATAGCCATGTTCAGAAAGAAATTAATAAGAAAGAAAAATCACAGCTCAAGTATGCTGAACAATCAAATGGGATACAGTATAAAGTAAGAAGTGGGGACTATTTATCAAAAATTGCTAGACGATATGGAGTTAGTGTAAGTGAAATAAAAAAATGGAATGATCTTAATAATGATTTATTAAGAGAGGGTCAACGGCTTACTATTTATCCAAGAAAATCTTATGTATTTAATAAAAAGGCTAATATTCCCAAAACCAAATTTAAGGACGACACAAAATTTTATACAGTTAAGCATGGAGATTCCCTTTGGAGTATTTCTCAAAAATTTAAGGGAATAACTGTACAGGAAATAAAAAAATGGAACGATATTAGTGGTAATGATATCAGAACAGGAATGAAATTAAAAGTTTCTAAAGGATAATCCCACTAACATAAAATAAATGAAACCATTTTATATTGCATTACTAGCATTTACTTTCCTTTTATCATGTGATAGCAGCGGAAACAAAAAAAGCACTTTCCGGCAGAAATCTGTTGGAAACATTAATTCTTTACAAATAATTATTTCTAATGACCTTTGGACCGATAGTGTTGGTGACGAAATAAGAAAATATTTTGCCGCTCCGGTTAATGGCTTACCTCAAGACGAGCCCTTGTTTTCAATTAATCAAATGGCTCCTTCCACTTTTACCGGCTTTGTTAGAAGTAATCGCATATTTTTACACATAACATTAGGAGATAAAGATGAGGTGAAAATCAGCAAGGATCCTTTTGCAAGACCACAAACTGGGGCGATTATTACAGCAAAAACAAAAGAAGGGTTGATTGAATTAATTTCAAAAAATCAAAAAGAAATAATTGAAGCACTATATAAGTCTGAAATCAAAGAAAGACAAAGAAGAACTTTACTTTCTCCATTAAAAATAGATTCATTAAAGGAACGGTTTGGGCTGAGCTTAAAAATGCCTTCAGCATACAGATTAGCAAGTAAAACAGACGATTTTTATTGGCTTCGAAAAGATCTAAAAAATGCCGGCTCTACCAACATTATCATATACGAAATACCGTTGAATTCAATTACTAATGATAGCTTAGCTCTAAGCGAAATTATTAAAATAAGAGATTCTATAGGGGGAAATTACTTACCCGTAGAAGATGAGGGTAGATTCATTACCGAATTGGATTATTCGCCCCATTTATTTACTTCAGAAATAGATGGAATATTTGCTTATGAAACCAAAGGTATTTGGGAAGTTGATAGAGCATTTATGGCGGGACCATTCATTAACTTTGCGATAAAAGACATAGAAAACAACAGGTATTTAATACTGGAAGGCTTTACTTACGCTCCCTCTGTGAGGAAGAGAAACTTTCAATTTGAATTAGAATCGATAATAAAATCGGCTAAAATAGATTAAAGAACCCTATTTCTTTTCATCCAGTTTCTTTTCATCATCGTTTGAATCATCGTCTGAATCATCTTTGGAAGCATTTTTAAACTCTTTAAGACCGCTACCTAATCCACGCATAAGTTCAGGGATTTTTCTTCCACCAAACAACAATAACACAACAACAACAATTAAAACTATTTGAGGCCATCCTATAATTAATGGCAATACTGCTAAATTCATTGTAAAAAGATTTATAACGCAAATGTAACAAGAAATCATTAGAATAATCGTTTTCCTTTTAACTTTAGTATATAGCATTTACTTTGTTTTATATTTGTAAACCGGAAGAATTAAAAGATGAGTAAAGGGAAAAGATCAAAAAAGATAAAACACAAATTACTTAATAAGTATCGTTTGGTGGTGCTCAATGAGGACACCTTCGAGGAACGATTCACATTTAAGCTAAACAGATTAAATGTTTTTGTGTTTGGCACTATCTTTACCATATTATTAATTGCAACAACTACGTTAATCATTGCTTTCACCCCTTTGCGGGAATATATTCCGGGATATTCTTCCGTAGCATTAAAGAGGAAAGCGACCTTATTAACCTATAAAACCGATTCTTTACAAAGAGCTCTCGCAATAAACGATCAATATCTTTCTTCTATAAAAAAGGTGTTAGCAGGAGATGTAAAAACAGTAGATTTCAATAAAGACTCAGTTATACAAGCGGCAGAGAAGGATTATTCAGATTTAATTTTAACCCCATCAAAAGAGGATTCATTACTAAGAGAGAAAGTGTTATTAGAAGATAAATACAACCCGCTTTTAATTAATTCTGAAATAAATTTTGCTCTTTTTCCCCCTGTAAAAGGCATAATTTCTGAAGGGTTTAATACTCTGGAAAAGCATTTTGCAATAGATATTGTTACCACAAAAGACGCTCCTGTTAAAGCTACCGCAGATGGCACAGTTATTTTTTCTGAATGGACAGCAGGAACAGGTTTTGTTATAATTATTGAACATTCTAACAATTTAATTTCTGTATATAAACACAATGCCTTGCTTACAAAAGAACAAGGTGATTTGGTGAAGGCTGGAGAGGTAATTGCTAAAGTGGGAAATACCGGTGAGCTTACTACTGGACCCCATCTTCATTTTGAATTATGGAGCGATGGTTATCCTATTAATCCAACAAATTTTATCGATTACGATTAATTTTAAAGTATGTTTATAAAAACCATTGGCGCAAAAGTTTTAGCAAAGAGAACTGTTAAAAGAATTTATAAATGGGCTTCTAATCCCGTAATAACCCAGCAAAAAGTTTTTAAAAAATTAATTACTGAAGCAAAGAATACCTCCTTCGGAAAAGATCATAATTTTAATAACATTACCAGCCATAAAGAATTTGTAAAACAAGTGCCAGTAAGAGATTACGAGGGGTTAAAAGCATATTTTGAAAAAGTTGTCAGTGGAGAGAAAAATGTGTTATGGCCTGGTAAACCAATGTACATTGCCAAGACTTCTGGAACAACATCGGGTGCAAAATATATTCCCATCACAAAAGCTTCTATGCCTTTTAATATTGAAGCCGCTAAAAATGCAATGTTATGCTATATCCAAGAAACGGGGAATGCCAAATTCGTTGGGGGTAAAATGATATTTTTACAAGGGAGCCCTAAACTTACTAAAAAAAATGGGCTACAATTCCTGATAAACGACCTATGTTGATCCCATTTTTTTTAGTAAGTTTAGGGCTCCCTTGTAAAAATATCATTT
>PVMK01143685.1_pt1 | contig 29842 bp, 30 predicted proteins | sample 1853481 | NCBI WGS metagenome assembly PVMK01 (sample SAMN08533507, study PRJNA380276) | Marine sediment metagenome, whole genome shotgun sequencing project.
AGCTCTGGCTGAAGCACGCCGGTTTCGAGGTTGCGACGGCTACCGGCGAGATACGCGACGGCGACCTCTCCGCGGCCATCCGGCTGCTGCGGAGGGCGACGCTCGGCCTTCGTTTGGTCACCGCACAGCTCGAGATGCTCGAACAGATGTCTCCGTGGGAGTACCAGACGGTCCGTCGCGTTCTCGGCCACGGCAGCGGGTTCGATTCGCCTGGCTTCCGGACAATCGCCGAGGTGTCGCCGCGGCTTGGGGATGCCTTTTCCTCTGTGCTCGATGGCGCCAGCCTCGACGCCGTCGAGCTGTACAAGCGAGGGAGGGAGTTCGAGGATCTCTACCAACTCGCCGAGCTGCTCGTCGACTGGGACGCTCGGGTGAGTCTGTGGCGCAGCCATCACTACAAGGTGGTGGAGCGCATCATCGGAGCCAACGTGGTCGGAACCCAGGGCACACCCGTCGAACTCCTCCAGCGTCTCCCCAACAATCAGTTCTACCCGTGGCTGTGGGAGGCCAGAACGGCGCTCACCGAGGCGGCCAAGCTCGAGGATTGAGGCATGGGTGTCGAACACGATCGCTGGATGGCCGAAGCCATCCGTCTCGCCGGAGAAGCCGTCGATCGAGGTGACGAGCCGTTCGGTGCGCTCCTCGTCGTCGACGCCGCATCGGTTCTCGAGGCCCGCAACGCCATCAACACCTCCGGCGATGTCACCCAACACGCCGAGCTCCGCCTGGTGAGCAGCGCCAGCCGTAGCCTGCCGGTCGACGTGGTAGCGGCGGCAACGCTGTACACGAGCACCGAGCCGTGCGCTATGTGCTGCGGTGCGATCTACTGGGCGGGAATCCGGCATGTGGTGTACGGCTTTCCTGCGGCTCGCCTCGAGGAGATGGTTGGCGGAAGCGGTCTCCATCGCTCGTCACGGGACGTGCTCGGAGATGCAACCGGCAATGTGCGCATCGAAGGGCCCATTCTCGAGGATGCGGCACGGCACGTTCACGAGCGCTATTGGTAGGCGGGCCACCGGACATGCCCGAGATCTCTTCGGCTAGATTGACCTGATCCGCCCCGGGGAGAACGAATGCCGGCCACAAGCCCTGAACAGATCCATACGCTCTTCGAAGAGGCGTTCAACGCCGGCGACCTCGATGCGCTACTCGCCCTGTACGAGCCAGACGCGGTTCTCATCCCCGAACCCGGCGTCGTGGTCCACGGCGTCGACCAGATAGGCCCCGCATTACAGGGATTCCTCGACGTCGGGGGCACGATGAAGCTCGACACCAAGGAGGTCGTCACCGTCGGGGACCTGGCCTATCTGATGAACCGCTGGTCACTCACCGCCACCAACGAGGATGGCAGCCCGTTCGAGATGGGGGCGGTGACCGCTGAGGTGGCACGGCGTCAGGCAGACGGGAGCTGGCTCTACGTGTTCGACAACGCGGTCGGCGATCTGGCCGCCGGGGATTAGCGACGCGCCGAACGTCCCCGCAGGCAACAAGAGAGCCAGTGCGCCGGCATTCGGCGAGCCGGAGAAACCGATGAGCCGACAACCAGTGAGGAGGCGGCGGTGAGTGTTCCGTTTCGCGTCGGAGTGATGCAGCTGACGATGGAGCCGCTCGCCGACATCGTCCACCACGCCGGGGTGATGGACCGAGCCGGATTCGACACCATCTGGCTCGCCGAGGCCTACCCATGGTGGCGCAAACATGAGTACGAGGCCCGGTCGGCGACTGCCATCTCTGCCGTGCTCGCCAGGGAAACCGAACGGATCTCAATCGGTTGGGGAATCATCTCGCCGTACACGCGGCACCCGATCCAGGTGGCCATGGAGGCCAGGGTCACGCAGGAGGCGGCGGGCGAAGGCCGTTTCTACCTCGGCTTCGGGGCATCAAAGATTCTCATGCACGAGGTCGGCGATCCGACCCTTCCCCTGACCGCGGTGCGCGAAAGCATCGAGATCGTGCGACCGATCCTCGCCGGCGAAGGCCTCGACTACGAAGGCAAGGTGTTCACGGCCCGGGTACCCCCGATGTCACCAGACACCGAGGCGCCTCGATCCCGTGTGCCGATCTACATCGCGGGCACCGGCCCCAAGATGCAACAACTCGCAGGCGAGATCGCCGATGGTCTGCTCACGGCATCGATCACCACGCCCGGTTTCGTCCGCTACGCCAGGAAAAACGTGGCAGCGGGTGCGGAGCGGGTGGGTCGAAACGGCGAAGACATCGACGTGGGCTGCACGATCGTGGCGTCGATCGACAACGACCGCGACACAGGCCGCGACGGCGCACGAGAGATCGCCGGGATGTATCTGGCGAACAAGGTGCAGAACATCCGTGGCTCGGCAGACGTGCTGCTGGACGAGGCGGGGCTCACCTTCGAGGAGATCGCACCGATCGCCGAGGCGATGGAGCGTGGTGGGCGCCTTGCCGCCAAGGAAAAGGTGACCGATTCCATCCTCGACAAATGCCAGCCCATCGCCGGGACGCCTGCCGACTGCATCGCCGCAATCAACGAATATCGCGAGGCGGGGTGCACGCATATCATGCTCGAGCTGTGGGGCGCCGATCGGGCAGGCCAACTCGAGCTGTTCGGACGCGAGGTCTTGCCACATGTCCGTGACTGAAGCCATCGCCGCCGCAGTCGACGAGGACCGACTGGTCGCAACCGCCACCGAGCTCGTCGCCATCCCCAGCCCCACAGGAAACGAGCTGGAGGCCGCGGAGTATTTGCACAACGAGCTCGCCACACTCGGTCTGGAGACGCGGATACAGCACATCGAGGAAGGGCGAGCCAACGCGGTCGCCAGGCTGCCGGGCGCCGGCGGCGGCCGTAGTCTGATGTTCAACGGCCACCTCGATACGTCGTACTCCGGAGACGAGCCGTGGCTGACCGGTCCCGGCTACAAGCCCGATCCCATCATCCGCGACGGCGTCATCCTCGGGCTCGGCATCATGAACATGAAGGGCGCCGTCGCCTGTTATGTGGAGGCGGTTCGAGCGATTCTCGACGCCGGCGTAACGCTGGCCGGCGACCTCGTCGTTGCCGGAGTGGCCGGGGAAATCGAGAAGGCGCAATGGGGCGAATTCCAGGGGGCCGAGTTCCGCGGTTACGGGGTCGGTACCCGCCATCTGGTCACGCACGGGGTCTTGACCGAGGCCTGCATCCTCGGCGAGCCGAGTGAGGAGAAACTCGTTCTCGGCCACTGGGGAACGATGTGGGCCAGGATTTCAACGAGCGGCCCCTTTGTCCACACCGCATTCAGCCTGGGACGTCTGGACGAGAACGCAATCCTGCGGATACCGTCCGTGCTCGACCAGGTGCGTCCCTGGATCGCCGAGTGGGAGAAACGTGGCGCCTACCGCGGCGAGCCCGGAGTGGTGAACGTCGGTGCCATTAGCGGTGGCTTTCCGTGGCGGGTGAGTCGAACACCGGCCTCCGCCGACCTGTTTCTCGACGTCCGAGTGCCGCCGACGATGCCGATGCTCGAAGCAATCGAGGCGTTCAACGACCTGGTACGCGGCCTGGACTCGGACCACCCCGAGTTCGGAATCACCTCAGAGGTGTACGTAACGGCGAGCGGGGCCGAGATCGATGAGCAGCACGACCTGGTCTCGGCTGCGGACGAATCTCACACCGAGGTGTTCGGGTCGCCACCGGAGCGCGGCTACGTTCACTGGGCATCAGACGCCTCGACGCTGTCACGCTACGGCGTCGCTTGTCTCAACTACGGCCCGATATCGAGCGCCCTGCCCGGTCCAGACGGCGAAAGCGTCCCAATCGTCTCGCTGGTGAACATCGCAAGGTCGTATGCTCTGACGGCCGCCCGATTCTGTGGGGTGAAACCATGAAGCTGGCAACCTTCGAAGACTCGTCCGGCACAACACGTCCCGGTGTGGTCGACGGTGACGTCATTCTCGCACTCGACGTGCCTGACATGCGGGCGCTCTTCGAGATGGGTGACGCCGGCCTTGCTCTCGCTGCCGCCGCCGATGGTCCGGGGATTCCGCTGGCCGAGGTGCGTATCCGCGCCCCGATCATCCCCAAGAAGTTCTTTCACACCGCAGGAAACTACAAAGAGCACGAGGAGGAGTCGAAGCGGGTCAACTGGTCCCACGAAATCGCCCCGTGGATCGTGTTCTTCCAGAACGTCGACGCCATCATCGGCACCGACGACCCGATCGTGTACCCGGACCACCTCACCAAGGAGCTCGACTACGAGCTGGAGCTGGCCATCGTCATCAAGAAATCGGGAAAGCACTTCACCGCCGAGGAAGCAAGCGACTTCATCGGTGGCTACCTGATCTTCAACGACATCACCGCGCGGGATATCCAGCGTGAGGAGATGCGGTCGGGGGTATTCAGCTTCTGCAAGGCAATCGACACGTTCTGTCCTCTTGGCCCGTGGATCGTGACCCCTGACGAGATCGGCGACCCGCAGAACCTCGGCGTCGAGCTAAGGGTGAACGGAGAACTGCGTCAGGAGTCGAACACCAAGCGGATGTGGTTGACGATCCCCGAGATCATTGCCCACTACTCGCCGTTGGGCTACAGCGCGGGCGACATCGTGTCCACGGGGACCGTCGCCGGCGTCGCCGCCTTCCGCCCCGATGCACAGGACTATTACCTCAGGGCCGGCGACCTGATCGAATGCGAGATCGAGAACATCGGGGTGTTGCGGAACCCGGTCATCTCTTGGGAAGAGGCATACGGAGAACCTGCACCTCGCGTCGCATCATGAGCGGTGCCCGGGCGTATCCGGTCGACGACGTCAAGCTGGAGCGGGTGCACTCGCTGATGGCCGCCGAGGATCTTGATGTTCTCGTTGTCCGGGCTCCCGACAACGTCGTATACCTCACCAACTACTGGCCGATGAAGGGCTATGCCATGGTCGTCTTCCCCAGACGAGGCGACGCCACCCTGGTGGTTCTCGAGCCCCAGGAAGGCGAGGCTCTCGACCAGGCATGGACCCAAGACGTCAGACCGTTCCGGTTCTACGACGCCTCCGATCCGCGACCACCCTCGGCACGAGCCATGGACAAGACGATCGAGGTGCTGCGCGAACGGGGTCTGACCGGCCGCATCGGCATCGAGCTCAGCCAGGGAAGCCAGAGCACCGACCGCATGCTCGGCGAGCCGACCGTGTTCACGATGGACTACTTCACCAGCCTGATGGATGTTGCCGACGAGACCGTCGACGCCGTTCCGCTGCTGTCGCTGGCTCGGATCATCAAGACGGATCAGGAGATCGAGCGGATGCGGATCGCCAACGAGGTTGCCGCCCTCGCCCTCGAGGCCACCCGGAAGGACATCCATCCGGGGATGTCGACGTCCCAGGTCGGAGGCATCTGGGAAGGCCACGTCCACTCCATCGGCATCGGATACGAGGACAAGGTGAAGATGGCGCGGGGGGGGTCTCGCTCATCTGGTCGGGTGACGGCATCCAAACGTTCACACCCACCAAGGGCGAGCCGGTGGCCGAGAACGAGCCGACCCTGTGCGAGATCTGGGTGTGCGTCGATGGGTACTGGAACGACCTGACGAAGAACATGGTCTTCGGGGAGCTCGAGCCGCGGTACGACCGGCTCCTGGAGACCCTGCTGCCGATCTTTGCCGAGGCTATCGATTACGCAAGGCCGGGAGCGACCTTCGGGGGCCTCGATGAGCTGATCAGGGCCAGAATCGAGGAAGCCGGCTATCTCAACCCATCCCATCCCGTATCCCATGGCGTTGGGGCGAGGGCACACGAACCACCCTGGCCGCACCGGGCAGCAGCCGGCCAGTTGGAGGAAGGCATGGTGATCGCCATCGAACCGGGCACGTATTTTCCAGGAGGCGGAGGCCTTCGCCTCGAGGACAACTTCCTCATCACCAGCGACGGCGCCGAGCAGCTGTGCCGCTACCCGGACGACTTCCGCTCGTGATCGATCGCTCCCTCATCTGGACCAGCGACATCAACGAGCGCACCGTCGATACCAGCCCGTTCGAGGGCCGCAGGATCGGGATCTACGACACGACCCTGCGAGACGGAGAGCAGACCGTTGGCGTCGTGTTGAGCCCGGACGACAAGCGCGCCATCGCCATCGCCCTCGACGGCCTTGGCGTCGACCGCATCGAAGCCGGCTTCCCTCGAGTGTCTGACGATGATGTGAAGGCCTATGAGCTGATCATGGCCGCGCAGTTGAAAGCCGAGATCTGGGGCTTCTCGCGGGCGGTGCCAGCCGATGTCGAGCAGCTGCTCGAGCTCGGCGTGAACTTCGCGGTCATCGAAGCGCCGCTGAGCGACGGCAAGCTGGCGGCGTACGGAATGGATCGGGACACCGTGATGGGGCGAGTGGTGACCGCAGTGGAACATGCCGCCGCCAACGACGTCACCGTGTGCTTCTTTGGCGTCGACGGCACCAGGGCGGATCCACTCTTTCTTGCCGACGTCTACCGGGCCGCAGTCGAAGCAGGCGCACAGGAGCTTGCGGTCGTCGACACGCTTGGGATCGCCGCACCCGAGGCAGCCGCCTCGATGATCGAGTCTGTCCGAGACTGGGTCGGACCCGACATCCCCCTTCACTGGCATGGGCACAACGACTTCGGCCTGGCAACCGCCTGTGCCATCGCTGCGGTGGGTGCCGGCGCCGACTGGATCCAGGGAGCGATCAACGGCATGGGAGAGCGGGCAGGCAACGCCAACTTGGCTGAGTTCGCACTCGCTCTCGATGTGCTCTACCACGGGTCGACAGGGTTGCGCTTCGAACGGCTCGCCGAGGTGTCGGAGCTGGTGCGAGAGCGCTCCGGCTATGCGCTCGAGCCCTACAAGCCGGTCACCGGAGAGAACCTCTTCGTGAGGGAGAGTGGTGCGGTCGCCGCCCAATTCCACGACCCGTCTGCCATTGAGCCGTATTCGTCACAAATCACAGGAGCCCGCCGCGGCATCGTGCTCGGCAAGAAGAGCGGCATCGCCAGCATCGAGATCAAGCTGGACGAACTCGGGATCGAGGTCCCGGAGGAACGGCGTGCCCAGCTGCTCGCTGAGGTGAAGATCCGCGGCGCCGCAAAGCAGGGCATCGTCACCGATGATGAGTTTCGTCAGCTGGCTGCCGGAGTCGGTGAAGGAACCTGACGTGTCGCTCGACCAGGTCTGCATCATCGGCGCCGGAACAATCGGCAGCTTGTGCGCAGTGCACCTGGCCCGCGAGGCGGAAGTGTCGATTCTGGTCCGGCGCGAGGAGCACGCTCGTGCCCTCAACGAACACGGGCTGAAGGTCTCCGGCAAGTCGGACTTCACGTCGCAGGTATACGCCGTGACCGACCCGGCCGCCCTACCCGATTTCGCCCTGGGCATCGTGGCGACCAAGGCAACCCAGCTGGAAGAAGCGGTGGCACCGCTGAAGGGACGGTTTGGGGAGGCCGTCTTCATGACCATCCAGAACGGCATCGGCGCCGAGGAGCTGGTGGCCCGGTTTGGCGACTGGCCGCTCATCTCGTCGGTCACGTTCATGAGCGGGATCCGACACGGCGATCACCACATCGAGTACGAGCTCGACACGGCCACCTGGCTTGGGCCGTACCAAGGGACGTCGATCGAGACGGCCAGGAGTGTCGGTGACCTCTTTGTCGCTTCCGGACTAAAGGCGGAAGTACTTCCCGATGTGCGGCCGGCCCAGTGGTCCAAGCTGATCTTCAACCACGCGGTGAACAGCGTGGCGGCGGTCACCGACCTGCCCCACGTCGCCCTCTATGCCCGCAGGGAGCAAACCTCGGATCTGGGATGGCTTGTTGCCGGGCTGATCGATGAGGGTAAGGCAACCGCCGCCGCCGCTGGGGTGGAGTTGTTCGAGGACCCGTGGGAGATGAACGTCAAGGCGGTCACGACAGGTGAGACCGATTCCGAAGAGTACGCGCACGTCCCATCGATGCTCGGTGACATCAGGGCAGGGCGGAAGACCGAGGTCGAATTCATCACCGGCGCACTCGTTCGCGAGGCCGACCGCCGAGAGGTCGACGTGCCGCTGAGCCGGGCCATGTACCAGCTGGTGCGGGCCAGGGATCGCTCGCACGACGATTGAGGGAGAGCACAGGTGAGAATCGGGATTATCGGTTGCGGCGCCGTTGGCAGTCTGTTCGCCGCCCATACTGCCCAGCTCGACGACGTCGAGGTCTGGGCCTACGACATTTCGGAGGAGCACGTCGCTGCGATCAACGAGAACGGTCTGCGGCTCACCGGGGTCGAAGAGGTTCACAGTCGACCTACCGCCACCACCGACCCTGGCGCGCTGCCACCGCTCGACTTTGGGATCGTGGCTACCAAGGGCATGTACACCCGATCTGCCATCGAGGCCACAGCTCATGCATTCGCCGATGGGGCGGTGTGCTCGGTCCAGAACGGAGTCGGCAACGAGGAGATCATCGCCGAATACGTGCCTCGGGTGATCCGCGGGACCACGTTTCCTGCGGGAAGGGTCTCCGCGCCCGGGGTCGTCCAGTTCGACACCGCCGGGGCCACCCAGATCGGACCGTTCGAACCGAAACCGGCCACGATGGATGAGGTAGAGCGTCTCGCCGCGATCCTCAGCCGCGGCGGCATGGAGACGATTCCGCTTCGGGACGCTCGCGGAGCCCAATGGACCAAATTGATCTTCAACGCAGCCAGCAACGCCCTGTGCTCACTCACCCAGCTGCCCCACGGTCGGGCGGCGAGCAACGAGGAAGTCCGCTGGGTCATGGACCGGGTGATCGAGGAGGGCAAGCAGGTCGCCTCTGCGCTCGGTATTGAGATGGAGAAGGACCCGGCGGTCCTGCTCGAGGAGAGCATCCCTGTGGCGTTCGATCACAAGCCGAGCATGCTCCAGGACGTGCTGGCTCGGCGGCCAACGGAGATCGACCAGCTCAACGGGGGGATCTGCGCCTTCGGTGACGAGACCGGCATCGCGACACCGATGAATCGGGCCGCCTGGTATCTCGTCAAGGGACTCGAGGCATCGTGGACACTGGAGGAACAATGATGGTGAGCCAGGCGGAGATCGACCGCCGCTACGCGGTGACGCGACAGGCCCTCGAGCGAGATGGCCTCGATGCGCTCATCGTCACCGGGACCGAGTACACCGGATTCGAAGGTGCGATCCGCTGGCTGTCCGGGTTCCGGATGGTGCATCGCTATGCGTACGCCGTCCTTCCCGTTGACGGTGATCCGATCGCGGTGTTCCCCGCCGAGGCTCGCTGGGTTGGTGAACACGACGAGTGCTGGATCGAAAACAAGGTGTTCGCCGAGACTCCTGGGGCGTGGATGGCCGAAATCGGCTCCAGCGAGGGCTGGAAGCGAGTTGGCGTCTACGGGTACAACTTCGCGATGCCGGTTCGTGACTATCGAGCACTCATCGCCGGCGACGTCGAGATCGTCGATTACGACCACGCATTCGACCTCGTGCGCGCGGTAAAGAGCGAGGAAGAGCTTCCGATGGTGCAATCGAGCTTCGACCTCAACGAAGCAGGATTCTGGAAGGTGCTCGAGGCGTACGAGCCCGGCAGGACCGAAGCCGAGATCATGGCACCTGCCGAAGAATTGTTCGTGGCCAAGGGCACGACGCGCACCACGATGAACATGGTGCTTTCCGGCCCCCACGGGAGCGCAGGGCCCGAGTTCAAGCACCCGAACGCGGTCCGGCCGGTGGAGCCGGACGACCTGCTCCTGTACTCGATCGAGATCGCGGGGCCGAGCGGGTACTGGGCCGAGTTCGCCAGGCCCATCACCAGGTCCGGGCTCAGTCCCCTATCGGCCCGGATCATGGAGGCGTATCAGGAGTGCTTCGAGCGGGCACGCAGCTGGCTTCGGGCCGGAGCCACTGCGCACGATGTGCACATGAACGTGTTCGGGGCATTCTCCGGGCTCGATGTCAAGGCGGGCCATGTGACCGGACACTCGATCGACATGATCATGGTTGCCCATCCCCGCATCGGCGAGGGAGTCGAGACCGTGCTCGAAGAGAACATGATCATCTCGATCCATCCCCACGTCGTGACCACAGACGACCGGCATTGCCTCTACATGCAGGAGACGTTCCGGGTCACGCCGACCGGCGGCGAACAGCTCTCCAGCGTGCCCATCCAGGTGTTCGACGGCACCGAGCGGTGACGGTCCGGCGAGCCCCTTTGCGGAGCCGTGGGGAGTGCGCTCTAGGATGAGCTCTCGTCGCAAAGGGAGGGACGAGATGCGCAAGGTTCTCATCGTGGGCGCCGGTCAAGCGGGCCTCCAGGTCGCCCTCGGGCTCCAGGATGCGGGCTACGACGTGACCGTGGTCACGGATCGCACCGGCGAAGAAGTGAAGCAGGGCAGGGTGCTGTCCAGCCAGTGCATGTTCGATGCCGCGCTCCAGAACGAGCGCGACCTTGGTATCAACTTCTGGGAAGAGGAGTGTCCTCTGGTCGAGGGCATCTCTTTCACGGTCCCGACTCCCGACGGCAGCGGCGACAAAGCCATCGCGTTCGCGTCCCGCCTCGATGCCTACGCCCAGGCCGTCGACCAGCGGATAAAGATGCCCGGTTGGATGGACGTGTTCGCCGAGCGCGGCGGAAACCTCGTTATCCATCCCGCCACCGCCGACGATCTCGATTCCTACGCCGCGGACAACGATCTCGTCATCGTCGCCGCCGGAAAAGCGGATCTGGTCCGCATCTTCGAACGCGACGCGGAGAAATCCCCATACGACGTTCCGATGCGGGCCCTTGCCTTGACGTATGTCAACGGCCTCGAACCGCGGCCCGAGTACACGGCGGTCGCCTTCAACCTGGCTCCTGGTGTCGGCGAGTACTTCGTCTTCCCGGCACTGACCACCACCGGGCCATGCGAGATCATGGTGTTCGAAGGGGTGCCGGATGGGCCGATGGACAGCTGGGGTGACATCTCGTCGCCGGAGCAGCACCTCGAGCACTCGGTGCAGCTGCTGAAGAACATCTTCCCCTGGGAGGGAGATCGGTGCGACAACGTGTCGCTGACCGACCCGAACGGGATCCTCACCGGACGCTTCCCCCCGACCGTGCGCCACCCAGTCGCCACGCTTGCGTCGGGACGCCACGTCTTGGGACTCGCCGACACGGTCATGCTCAACGACCCGATCACCGGCCAGGGCTCCAACAACGCGTCGAAGGCCGCCGCCGCCTACCTGAAGAGCATCCTCGATCGCGGCAAAGAGCCATTCGACCCAGAGTGGATGCAGGCAACGTTCGATGCCGCCTGGGACGAGATCCAGTACGTAACCGGGTGGACGAACGCCTTACTCGGCCCGCCGCCCGACCATGTGCTCCAGTTGCTCGGGGCTGCCGGGCAGTTCCAGCCGATTGCCCACCGCTTCGTCAACGGTTTTGACAATCCACGCGACTATTTCGACTGGTTCATGTTCCCGGACAAGGCGGAGGCGTACCTCGCCGAAGTGTCAGGGGCGGCCTGATTCACCTCCCCTGAGAAAGAGAGGAGACCTCCTTGCCTCCCCCTCAGGGAGAGGCAACCGAGCGAAGCGAGGCGGAGAACTCTTTGCCTCCCCCTCAGGGAGAGGCAACCGAGCGAAGCGAGGCGGAGAACTCTTTGCCTCCCCCTCAGGGGGAGGTGCCGAGCGAAGCGAGGCGGAGGGGGTCAGACCCTTGTCGCGACCACGGCTTGACCCCCCTCCCCGCCCTACGGGCGGGACCCCCCCCTGAGGGGGGAGCAAGGAACTGCCCCCTCCCCGCCTCGGGAGGAAGGCGGTTCTTCTCTCAGACCTCGTCGTCGTAGGTGAAGTGCCTGCCCCTCGTCTTCAACCGCAGCTGGCCCTTGATGATCTTGAGGGTGCCCGTGATGTTGGCTTGCCGCCACGAGCCGCCGGCGGCATCGGCAACCCATTTTCTCGCTGCTTCTTTGTCCGCCAGCATCGGATACAGCTCCCAGGGACGATTGAAACCCTGGAAGAAACGCTGTGACACCTTGGGGTTGCCGAATCCAGAGATCATCACCAACTTGCCGACCGAGTCGAGCGGCTCGAGCAACACGTTGTTGAAGTTGTACGACGGACCGCCGTGCCAGTCGTAGAAACCTTCGAACGTCGCCTCCATGAAGTCCTCGTCGAACGGCCCCTCCCCGCGTTCAATGATGGCGTCTGCGTAATACCCGGCCTGGCGGGCACCGCATCCCGCGCCCTGACCTCCGATGGGATCGAAGGCAAACGACGAGTCACCGAGCCCCCAGATCACGTGACCGGACTCCGTGTGGGCGACCGGCTTCCGTATGGTCGGCGGAAAGGCCCCCCGCAGCCAGGCGTGCTCATCGCCATCGACGAGCTCCATGTCCTTCATCGTCTCCCAGTCCCACCGAGCGTAGGTTCGGACGATCTCGCGCACCCGCTCCAGCATTTCGTCGCCGCTCGTGACATCCCGATACGTGTCCAGCGGGCTGTCGGTCTTGGCTTCGATCACCAGGTTCCAGCACTTGCCGAAGGTCTTGTGATAGAAGGGGACCCAGAAGAACTCACCGATATCGCCGTAGAAGTTGAAGCACACCGGGGTGAAGCCGGGAAGTCGGTGAGGGAAACCGGTGCCGTCCGTTGCGATGTTCTTGACGATCACCATCGCCAGGTAGCGCTGCGGCGTCTCGTAGACGCTGCGCGCGGCGTCTCGTTGGAACATTCCTGCCAAGTCTCCCTTCCCGGTGGCGACGATGGAAAGGTCGTTGGCGGCTGCGATCTGGTCGAGACGTTCCGGGGAGATCTTCTCGATGACGACCTGCGCTCCCCCGGCCTCGAGCTGGGCCATGCGGGTCGCCGACTTCAGCCGCACATCCACCGCATATCCGGTGGCGTCGTCGAGCTCGCCCCTGATTCCTATTAGCTCTTGTCCTACCTTGGGATTGAAGAACAGGTGGACTGCATCCGCGGGCGCGGCGACGTCTTCGAAGGTCTCCACCCCGTGCTTGCGCTCCACCGCCACCGTGTCGCCGAAGATGTACGCGGTCCCCGATGGCGCGGTGTCGTTGAGGATCGAGTCCGCGGTGCGGTCGCTGTACAGGGTCACGGAGTAGCCGGCGTTCATCAGTCCAACCGCGGTGAGAGTGCCGGCCTGGCCTGCTCCGATGATGGCAACACTCGTCATGCTCGGTCCTTTTCCGTGCGGCCCGGGATCATGTGAATCGTCGCGCAGCCATGTATCCCGAGTTGCCTCCGAGGCCGGGTCCTGGGTGGGTGGACGCGCCGATGTGGTACACGCCCTTTACCGGAGTTTCGTGGTTCTTGACGCCGGGGAACGGCCTCCACATGAGGAACTGGTCAATGGTGCAGGCACCCGAGTACGGGTCCCCCCCCACCAGGTTCGTGTTCATCCCCTCCAGGTCCAAGGGCGAGAAGACCCGCCGGCCGACAATGCTCGATTCGAGGTTGGGGATGTGTCTGGCGAGCCGGGCCTGGATCCGATCTGCGTACGCCTCGCTGACATCTTCCGTCCAGGTTCCATCGTCGGGAACGTCGATCTCGCCGGCGGCATCCCCCTTGATAGAGCTCGGGAGCTCCTGGAGCTGGATCCACAGGAGCGCCTTTCCCTCTGGAGCCCGCGATCCGTCCTGAACGGCAGGTTGGCCGACCACGATCGTCGCCGTCTCCGGGAGCAGGCCACGTTCCGCCTCGTTGACCGCCTTGGAGACACCGTCGAGGCCAGGCGTCACATGGACCATGGCCGTGCCGGCGAGATCCGCATCTGGCCACTGTGGTGGTGCGTCCAGGGCGTAGTGCACCTGCATATCGGCCCTACCGTACCGATAGTTCCTCGCCCTTCGAGCCGTGTCATCTGGGATGGCGCCGGCGAGGAGGCGCCCGTAGAGCTGGGTCGGGGTGACGTTGCAGATGATGGCCTTGGATGCAAGGTAAGTCGCCCCGTCGCTGGTGACCACCGCGGTGCCCCTGCCATCGCGAACGGTGACGGTCTCGACATCGGCCCCAACGACGATCTCGCCGCCATTGCTCTCGATCAAGCGGCGGAAAGTGGTGACCAGGTTTGTGCTTCCACCGGTGACGACGGGGAGCCCCGTCATGCCGATCGCGCCCATGATGACCTTGCCCATGAGGCCGGAGTAGGCGTCGTCCGGCCCGAGACCGGCGTGGAGCACCCACGGCGCGATCACGGCCCTGGTGAGATCCGATTCGAAATCCCGTTCCAGCCAGGTGCGGCACGTCTCGAGCGACTCACCGAAGAACGTCGTCGTCCCCCTGATTCCCCGCTTTCGGCCCTCACCAAACAAGAGCTTGACCGCCTGTCGGCTCCACAGCTCGTTGCCGAGCAGGCCAAACGTGAGGTCGGCGTTCGCCTCGAAGAAGTCACCGAGAGCGCCCCGGTACCGCTCGGCTTCACCAGGGGCCGCGGCGTCGAGGCTGCGGCCGGTCTGTGTCTCGTCCATGGTCAGCACGAGGCTCTCGCCCTCCTCGGTGAGGACCCCGGTGTACGCATCGCCGTTCGAGAACTCCAACCCGGCGGCGTGGAGGTCGGGCCCGAGTGCCGCATATGCCGGGGACGCAACGAACAGCGGATACCACTGCGACATGATGTCGTGGGTGTAGCCGGGGAACAGCTCCTCGGTGCGGATGCACCCGCCCGGGATGTCCTCACGTTCCAGCACGACCACGCTCTTGCCCGCCTTGGCCAGCAGCGCGGCGCATACCAGCGAGTTGATGCCGCTGCCGACGATCACAAACTCATGGGTTGTCATGCGGGCGTCAAATCCATGGTTCTGACCACATCTCGACAGGATCTCGGATCTCGCGATGACCGACGATCTCGGCGTATCGACCGTGCGTGAACACGAGCGGCTCGATGTCCGAGCGATACTCGAACGCAATGACCTCGCCGACGAAGACACGGTGGTCGCCCTCATCGTGCGTGGCAACGGTTCGGCACTGGAAGTGCGCCGCGCAACCCTCGAAGAGCGCGACGCCTCCCTCACCCACCTCATAGTCGACGTCGGCAAACTTGTCGGGCTGCCTGGTGGCGAAGTGCTGCGCCATGTCGAGCTGGCTCTGGGCCAGGACGTTCACTGCGAAATAGCCTGCGCCCGTGAAGGCGTCCAGGCTGAGGGCCGATATATCGAGGCTCCACAGGACGAGCGGAGGATCCAGCGAAACCGCGGAGAAGCTGTTTGCCGTGATGCCGACCATGCCGTCCTCGCCGTCCGGGGCGGTGAGGATTGTCACCCCGGTGGGGTAACAGCCAAGGGCGTTGCGCAGCTCACGCATCACGACCCGCTCTCCACCAGCGCAAAGTCAGCGACGACGCGGCCGCATTGACCATTTCCTAGAGGTTCTCCATCGCCTCGAGCAGCGGCTCGAGCATCTGCCCCATCTGCTCCGGTCCGATGGCGGTGTAGCCACCGTCGACCGCAATGTCCTCACCGGTGATGAACGAAGCGGCATCGGAGGCAAGGAACACAACCGCTGCAGCAACCTCCTCAGGGTCGGCAATGCGACGAGGAAGGTGGAAGTTCCCTGCGACCTCATCGACGAAGGCCCGGTCGCCGCCGGTCATACCTTCGATTGGCGCGCTCCACGTCCATCCGGGTGAGACGGAGTTCACCCTGATCTTCTTGTCGGCGAGGTGGACGGCTTCGTTGCGGGTCACCCCGAGAATGGCGGCCTTGGTGGTGCTGTACACGAAAAAGAGGGGCTGGGCGCGCTTGCCTGAGATCGAGGAAAAGTTGATCACCGAGCCTCCGCCCCTTTGAGCCATGTGCTCGGCGACCTTGGCCGTGAGCAGAACACCGGACACCAGGTTGACGTCGAGAGCTGTGTGCCAGTCCTCTCGCGTGGTTTCGAGGTGGTTGTCGAGATAGGTGGCCGCCGCATTGACCAGAATGTCGATACCCCCGAATCGGTCGAGCGCGGTCTGTACGAGGGCATCGAGTTGGGCGTCGTCGGTGATGTCGGTCTCGGCGAAAACCACCCCGTCGCCGAGCTTGTCTGCGACCGCTTGCCCGAGCTCGACGTTGATGTCTGCGATGACGACCTGGGCGCCGGCCTCATGAAGCGCGGCGACCACGGCTGCGCCGAGGATCGGAGCGCCGCCGGTGACGATGGCCACCTTGCCGTCGAGGTTCGCGTTCCCCATATTCTTCTCCTTGTCGATGCGGCACCGATTAGTCGTCGAAGTGCCCGCAGATCCGCGATCTCACCCCAGCGCTTCCTCGGCTGCGGCGAAGAACTCGTCGACGATCTTGTTCGCCTTCTTCGAGATCGTACCGCCGCCCATCGTGGCAACCGTACCGAGCACATTCCAGCTTCCGTGTACGTGGATCGTGGTGCCGCTCTCCTCAGGGTCGAGCTCCAGCCAAGCCTCAACCGAGATGTTCGTTTTCACCTGGCGGTCCTTGCCGGATCCCTTGAAGTGGATCGATTTACCCTCCTCGACATCGAGCACTTGGACTCCGATGTCGGCGTTGAGCGTGAACGGCCCGAACGAGTCGGCCAGCACCGCCGAGTACTCGGATAGATGTTCGATCTCGCTGAGATCGCTCACGACACTGACCCAGCCGGCTACCCGTTGCACATCGGTGAGTACTTGCCAGCAATCCTCAGCCGATCGGCCCACTCGAAGCGATCGATCGAACGTGTCAGACGGCATCGCTTCCGTCTCCCTTCGTTGTCGCCTTCGGCCGCAGGCCGCCCAGGTACGCCCTTCGCTTCAGTCCCCGTTCTTGGACACCACAGCGACGCCTCGGTCCGCAGTGCCATCCCAGTTGAGCATCCGCCACACACGTTCGGGCGGGTTGTGGGAGTCGTTGACGATCGGGCCGTCCTTGCCAATGGCATCCTGGATGGCGCTGCAGATGGCATGCAGGGGAGCTCCTCCTCCTTCGCCCATGCCCTTGGCGCCCGTTCCTGAGAACGGGGATGGTGACTCGATATTGTCCGTCTTTATCGAGGGTATGTCTGTGGCCGTTGGGGGGTGGTAGAAGAGAAAGTTGCTGTTGAGCAGCTGCCCGTCCTCGTCGTACTCAAATGTCTCCCGTAGCGCCCCGCCGATCCCGTGTGCCGTGGCGCCGTGCACCTGACCCTCGACGATCATCGGGTTGATCCTGGTGCCGCAGTCGTCGACGACCGCGTAATCGAGGATCTCCACTTTTCCCGTTTCCTCATCCACTTCCACGACCGCGACATGTGTCTGGGTGGAGTAGGTCAGCGTGAGGTTGCCAAACTTGCGCTCCACGTCCGGTACCTCGAACGGGGGTACGTAGACGTAGCGACACGTCAACGACAGCCGCTGCGCCATCTCCAGGGGGAGGATGGCGTTGTTGGTGTACACGATGTTGGCGATGTACATGAACGGCATCTGTCGTTCCTCGTCGCCTGCTACGCCTGCCATACCTGCGGAGAGCACGATCTCGTCCTGGTCGGCTTCGAGGGCGAATGCAGCGACCTCGATGATCTCGGCGCGCAGTTTTTCGGTGGCTCCGATCACTGCATTGATTCCGGTGACGGCGAACTGGCTGGCGTAGGTACCAGAGAAGCCAATGTATGCGCTGTGTGCTTTGTTGAAGCCGGCCGAGACGCGTACGTCCTCCGGGCTACCGCCGAGGATGTCCGCAGCCACCTGGGCGGCGGTTGTCTCGTGGCCTTGTCCCTGAGGTGTCGTACCCAGGGTGAGCGCCACCTCCCCGTACAGGTCCAGCTTCGCCGTGCACGCCTCGCCGTTCCCCGAGAACGGCAGCTCTGGATTCAGAATCTGCGATTGGCCGAAGTTGTTGGTACCGGAGTCGATGGTCGTGCCGATCCCGATGCCGATGCGCTTCCCGGTGCCGATGGCGGCTTCCCTCATCGCCTTGGCGCTTTTGTAATCGACCAGGTCGAGCACCTTGTCGAGTGCCAGCGGAAGGTTCCCCGAGTCGTAGATGCAACCGTTTGGTGTCTCGTACGGGTAGTCCTCTGGCTGTATGTAGTTTTTCTTGCGGAGCTCGACCGGGTCGAAGCCGAGCTCGTTGGCCACGATGTCGATGATGCGCTCGGTCAGCCACATGTGCTGCATCCGTGAGTATCCGCGGTTGGGCACCGCGGGGCACTTGTTGGTCAGCGTCTCCTTGTAGTCGACGCGGATGTGCCTCCACTTGTAGTTGCCTGGGGTGACCTGTGACCAGATGACCGCGCCGAGCGGCTCGTAATGGAGGTAGGCCCCGGCGTCGTCGAAGGCCTTGACCTTGAAGCCCAGCATGGTGCCATCCGCCATCACCGGCACCTCGATGTCGAGGAAGGTGCGCTCGTTGCCATGACCGCCGGACTGGTGGTGCTCGGTGCGATACTCGGTCCACTTCACCGGACGCTGCGCCTTGCGCGAGAGCAGGGCGAGCACGCCGATGTGGGTGTACGAGTTGATCTTGATCCCGAAGCCACCGCCGATGTCCTGTGAAGCGAAGTCGAATTGGTCGACACCGACCCCCATCGACGGTGCGATGACGAGCGCCCCGAACAGCGGAAACTGGTTATTGGAGACGACGCGAATCATGTCGGTGCCAGGGTCCCAGTTCACCAGCATCGCGTTGCACTCGATCGGGGTCGACGAGTAGCGGTGGAAGTGGAGCTTGTCGATCTTCACGATGTGATCGGCCTCCTCCAACGCCCAATCGATGTCGCCGTAGTCGAAGACCCCTTCCCAGGCGATGTTGTCGCCAAGCGGCTCGTGGAGGACGTAGGAGTCGGGATCGGCGGCGGCAACGGAATCGATGTTCACCGGCAGCGGCTCGTACTCCACCTCGACCGCGTCCGCGGCGTCGACGGCGAGCTCTCTGGTCTCCGCGAGCACCACAACGACGGCCTCGCCCTGGTAGCGAACGATGTCGACCCCGAGGAGGTACTCCTCTAAGGCCTTCCCGTCGGGCTTCGGGGCGAACTGGAAGAGCGGTTCGGTCATCGCCTTGACCTCATCACCGGTGAGCGTGGCGATGACACCCGGCATTGCCTCGGCTTTCGACACGTCGACGCTGATGATCTTGGCATGGGCATGAGGGGAGCGGACATAGTGGGCGAAGCCCATGCGGTACATACCCTCGTCGTCCACAAACGCACCTTGGGCCTTGAGGAGTCGCTCGTCCTCCTTGCGCGGCAGGCTCTGGCCCGTCCATTTGACGGTCTTGGTGGCTTCCTTGGTCGGGGCGGTCATTTGGCCACCTCCATTCCACTTGTGACTTGAACGGCCCTCACGATGTTGACGTAGCCCGTGCAGCGGCACAGGTTGCCGGAGATGCCCTCACGGATCTCCTGTTCCGTCGGTGTCGGGTTGCGCTCCAGCAGAAACGATGCGCTCATCAGCATCCCGGACGTGCAGTAGCCGCATTGCAGGCCGTGCTCCTGGCGGAAGGACTCCTGGAGGGGGTTCAGCTCGCCGGATTCGCCAGCCATCGCCTCGACGGTCTCGATCTCGGCGTCGTCGGCCTGGGTGGCCAGCATCATGCAGCTCTTGATCGTCTTGCCGTTGTACACGATGGTGCATGCTCCGCAGTGACCGGTATCGCAGCCGATCTTCGGTCCGCGCAGCCCCAGATCATCGCGGAGAAAGTGGACAAGCAGCTGGCGGGCGGCAACGTTTGCGTCGATGGTCTTGCCGTTCAACGTGAAGGTGATGTCCTGCTGATATCCCATTGCGCTACCCATGCTGACCTCCCAGGGCCTCCATCACGGCTCGTTTGGCCACCACAGGGGCCATCGCCTGGCGGTATTCGCTGCTTGCGTCGGGATCGCTGAGCGGGTCGATGCCCTCCCCAGCCCCACTCGTAGCCTCGGCGACCGAGTCGAGCGTTGTTGCGGCACCGGTCAGGGCCTCCTCGACGGCCTCCCGCCTCGCCGGAACCGCCAGGCAGCCGAGCACCACGCGAGCCTCCGTGATCGTGCCGTTGCCGGCGGCCACGACGGCCACCGCCCTGGCTGCGGCCTCGCCGATCTCGACCTCCTGATATCCGATCTCCCTGCCGTTGAGGGCGGGCAGGGTGACGCTGGTGAGGACTTCTGCCCGATCGAGTGCGTTGCTGAAATACCCGGTGAAGAACTCGGCAGCGTCGATCTCGCGATCGCCATCCGGGCCGGTCGCGTGCATGGTGGCATCCAGCGCCACGGCGAGGGGCGGGAAGTTGTTGATCGGGTCGTTGTGGCAGAGGTTGCCGCCGAAGGTGCCACGGTTGCGAACCTGAGGATCCACGGTGTGCTCGGCGATACCGGCAACGGCTGGCATCGCCATCATCAGCTCGGGCGAGAGGGCCATCTCGTCGTAGGTCACTCCGGCGCCGATCCGCACCGATCCGTCGTCGAGTGCGGTGATGGAACGGATTTCCTCGAGCCTGCTCACGTCGACGAGCAGGTCGACGGTGGCAGCGCGCAGCTTGAGAATGCTGATCAGGCTCTGGCCGCCGGCCAACACGCGCCCGCCAGGGTTGTCCACGAGGGCCGCAACCGCTTCGGCTACGGAGTCCGGCCGGTAGTAGTCGACGGCAGCTAACAGCATTTCGATCGTCCTCCGCCCCGATTGTGCACGGAAACTCCTTCTCGGTACGGTCTGTTTGTCGCCCGGTCGGGCGCTGATCGTCTACCTTACGCCATGCGCCGAGTGCCGTGTCGGGGCTCCATCGGGGCAAGACAAGGCGATACTGTTTACAGTTATCGCCGGTCCGACGACCGACGCAGACGACAACCGCGTTTCGGCCACCGCCGAGGCGCAAGGGCTTTGAGGAGAAAAACACATGAGAAAAAGGATCTGGTGGCTTGCCGTGTTCGCAGCGTTCGCCCTGGTAGCGGCCGCATGTGGCAGCTCGGAAGACACCACAACGACGACTGCCGCCGCCGCGGCAACCACCACCACCACGGTGCCTGAGACCACAACCACGACAGCACCGGCACCACCAGAGCCGATCATTATCGGAGCCGCCGTCGACCTGACCGCAGACATGTCGTTCTTCGACGGTCCGGCGATCGCGGCGGCACAGATCAAGATCGACGAGGTCAATGCCGCAGGCGGTGTCAATGGTCAGCAGCTCGAGCTGCGCATCATCGACACCGAACTCGACCCCGATCAGACTCAGGCGGCGGCTCTCGATCTCATCGAGGGCGGTGCCGAGATCTTGCTTGTCACCTGTGACGTCGACTTCGCAACCCCGGCGATCACCGAGGGCATCAACGCCGGCATCCTCACGGTGGCGTCGTGCATCGGAACCGACCAGATGGGCCCGAACCGCTTCGGTGAGGCAGGCAGGCTCGCCTTCAGCTTCGGCAATGTTGCCCAGGACGAAGGCGCCGCGATGGCGGAATTCGCCTTCGACAAGGGCAAGACCAAGGCTGCGCTGGTGACCGACAACCTCCTCGTGTACTTCCAGGACATCACCGAGGCATTCAAGGTTCGTTGGCTCGAACTCGGCGGAGAGATCGTTGCCGAGGAGAGCTTTACGAGCTTCGACGGCACCATCGAGAGCGTCGTCACGGCGATCGACGGCGCGGATGCAGACATCATCGCGGTGTCCTCTGGCTTCGCCGACCTACCTGCGACGTTCACGGCATCGCTGCGAGCGCTCGGCAACGAAACGACGATCATCTGCTCTTGGGCGTGTGACGGGGCCAGCTGGGTGCCGGAGGGTCTCAATAACTTCTACTACGTCACCTTTGCGTCGGTGTTCGGCGATGACCCGGATCCGGCCGTGAACGAGTTGGAAGAGGCGGTCGAAGCGGCCGCCGGCTTCACGGGAACGGGCGGATTCGTAACCGGAGCCTCTGCGATCGAGGCCATCGTCACTGCCATCGAACAGACCGGTGGCACAGTCGGATCGGAGCTGGCGACGGCCTTCGAAGCCTTCGACGGCCTGCCGACGATCTCCGGTTCGATCTCGTTCTCTCCTGAACAGCACACCGTGTTCGGGAGGGCATACCGGGTGATCACGATCACAGATGGAGTGAGCACGTTCGACTCGCTCTGGGAGGCGAGCTCACTAGCCGAGATTCGCTGACGAGAGGCGTCCCTGGAGGGATGAGGTGAACGAGCGGCGGCCCGCAACAACGTTGCGGGCTGCCGCTGTCTCGCGCTCGTTTGCGGGTGTCGTCGCCCTCGACGAGGTCACGCTCGAGCTGAGCCGTCACGAAGTGGTCGGTCTCATCGGACCGAACGGTGCGGGAAAGTCGACGTTGGTGAACGTGCTCACCGGCTTCGATCGCCCGACGGCGGGACAGGTGGTGCTGAGTGGCGAGGACATCACCCGGTGGCCGCCCCACCGCCGTGGCCGCGCCGGACTGGCGCGGACCTTCCAGCAAGCCCGCTCGTTTGTCGGGCTCTCGGTGCGGGAGAATATCGAGGTGAGCGCACTCGGGGTCGGCGTCAGCATCGCAACGGCGCGAGAGCGAGCCGATCGGCTGATGGAGTTGCTCGGCCTGTCGTCGATCGAGGGAGCTCCGGCCTCGATCCTGCCGCACGGTGCCGAGCGCTTGCTCGGGGTGGCGCGTGCCCTTGCCACAGAGCCCCGGTTCGTCCTGATGGACGAACCGGCGGCTGGCCTCAACGAGGCGGAAGTTCCGGCGTTTGCCGATGTGGTGCGGTCGGTGCGAGATGATCACGACGCCGGCGTGCTCCTGATCGATCACAACATGGCCCTGGTGATGGCGGTGTCGGATCGCGTTCATGTGCTCGACGAGGGCCGCACGATCGCCGAGGGAACGCCTGAAGAGGTGCGGGTCGACGCCGCCGTCGGGAGCGCTTACTTCGGTCGGGGAGCCACGGACGCCGGCGATGAGTAAGGCCCTGCTCGAGCTGGACCATGTGACGGTTTCCTATGGAAGCGTGCCGGCCGTCCGTGACCTCAGCCTCGAAGTGGCGACTGGAGAGGTGGTCGGGCTGGTGGGGCCAAACGGCGCCGGGAAGTCGACGACCCTGGCCGCGATCATGGGGGTGCAGCGCCTGACGGCGGGTGACATCAAGCTCGACGGGACATCGATCGCAAAAGCGCAGCCAGACGCCATCGCCCGCCGCGGTATCGCTCTCGTCCCAGAAGGCCGTCACATCTATCCCGATTTCACGGTCGAGGACAACCTTCGTCTCGGTCTCCTGGGCCGATCAACCCGCGAAGGAGCAGACCGTGACCTGGAATGGGCTCGCCGCCTCTTTCCCGTGATAGCGGACTCGTCGAAGCGCATGGCCGGTTTGCTGTCCGGTGGACAGCAGCAGCAGTTGGCTATCGCCCGCGCCCTGGTGAGTGCACCCCGGGTCTTGTTGCTGGATGAGCCGTCGCTCGGGTTGGCGCCTTCTGTGGTCGACACGTTGTTCGATGCACTGGCGGAGATCCGTGACAAGGGTGTCGCCATCCTGCTCGTTGAACAGAGGGCCCAGCTGACGGTCGCCTTCGCCGATCGCACACATGTGCTCCGGAACTGTGATCTGGTGATGACACTCGGTCCGGAGGACGTTGCCGACACCGAGCGGATGACGCAGGCGTACTTCGGCTGATGTCTTTGATCCAGCTGCTCATCGATGCGACCGCCCTCGGCGCAATGCTCGCCCTCGTCGCCATGGGAATCGCCCTCGTCTTCGGGGTCATGCGCCTCGTCAACTTCGCGTACGGCGAGTTGATCACCATCGGTGCCTACACCCTGGTGCTCACCAAGGGCTGGCCGATCCTGCTCCGTGTGCTGGCTGCCTTCGTGGTGGTCATCGCGGCATCGTTGCTGATGGAGTTGGTGTTCCGGCCGCTGCGCAGAGCGACTGCGGCCACGATGCTCGTGGCCACCTTCGCAGTGAGCTTCCTCCTCCAGAACATGTTTCTGTTGGTATTCGGGCCACAGGGGGAGACGATCGAGTTCCTTGCCCCGCTCAACCGAGCCATCGAGATCGGTGATCTGCGAATCCGCTGGATCACGATCATCGCCATCGTCTTGGGCGCCGTTCTCCTCGGGTTCATGGCCTGGCTGCTCGGCAAGACGAGCCTCGGGCTACAGATGCGCGCCGCTTCCGCCGATTTCACCACAGCCAGGATCCTGGGCGTGCGCGCGGGTCGTGTCATCGCCCTCGCATTCGTCCTCGCCGGGTTTCTCGCAGCTTCCGTAACGCTCGTCCTGGCGGTGCAACGACCGCTCGCTACCCCGACCTACGGTTTCTTTGTCCTGGTTCCTGCCCTCGTCGGTGTGGTCGTCGGTGGTTTGGGAAAGTTGGTGCCGGCCACGCTGGGTGGGTTTGCCATCGGGTTCATGACCGTGGTGCTAGGCGACCTTCTGCCTTCGGGAAGCCGGGTGTTCTTGAACAGCGTGCTGTTCGCCATCGTCATCACCGTTCTGCTGGTGCGCCCAGATGGGCTGTTCACACGCCGCACCGGGGTTGCGGAGCGCGTATGAGGACTCTGCGACGCTGGTGGCCGCTCGCTGGGCCGTCCCTGCTCGTCACAGCCGTCGCATTGGGAGCACAGTTCCTGCCGTCGTCGACCCAGCTCCAGGTGCGTTCGGTCCTGGTGACCACCGCCATCGTCGTTGCCCTCTACGTGTTCGTCGGCAACTCGGGTGTCATGTCCTTCGGGCAGGTCAGCTTCGTGGCGGCGGGCGCCTTCGCCGCCGGACTGGCCACGGCACCCGCCGACGTCAAGCCGACCACGTTTCCGAAGCTGATTCCCTTCCTCGCCGACCTCGAGATCGGAAACATCGAGTCGCTCGTGCTTGCGGCCGCGGTCGGCGGGCTGTTCGCCTTCATCGTAGCGATCCCGCTCATGCGCCTCTCGGGGCTTTCTGCCGGTATCGCCACCTTCGCCGTGCTCATCATCACCAACAACGTGTTGCGCAACTGGGAGGCCATCGGGCCCGGGGCCAAGACGCTGTCGTTGATTCCACAGACGACCTTCTTCATCCAGGCCACCGTCGGCCTGCTCATCGTGATGGCTGTTGCCTACCTCTATCAGACAAGCAGGTACGGCAGGCGTCTCAGGGCGACTCGTGAGGATGCGGCAGCGGCCCAAAGCAGCGGCATCGACGTTCACCGAGAGCGGCTCTGGGCGTTCACCCTCAGCGGAGTCCTCGGCGGTTTCGCCGGTGGCTTGTTGGCGCATCAACTCGGCAGCATCACCACACAACAGGTCTTCCTCGACCTGGCGTTCATCACGCTCGCGATGCTCGTCGTGGGAGGCATCGGGAGCCTGTGGGGAGCAGTGGTCGGTGCCCTGTTGATCGCCGGCTTGAACGCCTTCCTCGCTGAGGCGCAGCGTGGGATCACCCTCGGTTCCTTCGATCTCGAGCTCCCAGGGGGCACCAGGCTGCTGACGCTCGGCGTGGTGATGCTCGTTGTGGTGTTGTTCAAACCGACCGGTCTCACCGGGAGCAGAGAGCTCACGTGGCCCTTCTCCCGATCGCGTTCCCCCGAACTTGGCTCCACGTCGGACCCACTTGCCTCCCCTTCAGGGGAAGGTGCCGGGCATAGCGAGGCGGGGGGTGCAGACCCCTCAGCGCCCGAACAGTGACGATCGCGTTCCCACGAGACGTTTCCCAAGGAGGTACCCGGATCCGGCCCCGACGCCGGCACCGGGCCAGGTCGATGCTCCGCACATGAACAGCCCTTCGATGGGTGTGCGGTACTTCGTCCAGCCGGGAAATGGTCGCAGACCGGCAAACTGCATTGGGTGGTGGCTGCCGCCGAGCGAATCGCCGCCGATCAGGTTGGGGTTGTAGGCCTCCAGATCCTCTGGGGAGAGCACATGGCGCCCGAGAATCTTTGATGCAACATCGGGTGCGTGCTCTTCGATCAGCTCGATCACTCGATCCGCGTACGGCTCCTTGGCGTCTCGCCAGCTGGTTGCTGCGATCTCACCGGCGGCGTCGCCGCGGATCGTGCTCGGCACCACCCGCACCTGGACCCAGAGCACATGTTTCCCCTCGGGAGCACGGCTCGGATCGACCGCCGTCGGCTGCCCGACGACGAGTGTGGGCCGCACCGGGAGAAGGCCGCCAACCGCCTGCTGATACGCCAGGCCCATATCCTCGAGGTAGGGCCCAATGTGCACATACGCCCAATCCTTCACATCGTCACCCGCGCTCCAGCCGGGGAGGCCGCTCATCGCCAGGTGGACCATCAACGCGGCGGGGGCGTGCCGGTAGGCGGCAACCTGGCGGTTGAAGCGGGGGGTGAGGTTCGCCGATGGGACGAGCCGGCCGAACAGCACCTTGGGCGTCAGGTTGGCGACGACGCCGACCCGCGCCGAGATTCTTTCTCCGGTAGCAAGCTCCACACCGACGGCGCGATCGTCTTCGATCGTGATCGAAGCCACATCCGAGCTGAGCCCGAGCGCGCCCCCGCGGGATTCGAGCAGCGACACGAGCGCGTCGATCATGGTGGTGGCACCACCCAGGCCCAGCACCATCCCGTTGAAGTTGGATGCGAACGTCTCGAGGAACGGGAAGAGGGCTCCTCCCGGCGCGTCCGGTGGAAAGTCGAGATGCATCCCCCACGATGCGCACAACGCCTGCACCTCACGGGATTCGAAGTGCTCCTCCACGAACTCGCGGGACGACTGCATCACGAGACGGGCGAGATCGAGCGGCCACGTCCATCCGAGGGCACGGCTCCCCTCGAACAGAGCCCGCGCCGCCTGCACCGACGGAAGCGGCGTGCCAAGGAGGGGGAAGAGGTGCGGTGCGACCTCGCCGAACCAGTCGGCGAGTCCGGTCCATGCCTCGGCGTCCGCCGGGGACATGGCGCCCACCATGTCGAGCGTGGCTGCCATGTCGGTCGACACGCCGACGAAGCGGCCGTCCGGGAAGATCGAGGAGAACGGTTTGTCACTCGGGGCGAACGCAAGACCGTGTCGTTCGAGATCGTCGCCGTATTCGGCAAAGAACGGGGAGCCGGCAAAGAGGTTGAGGTTCGTGGCGAACAGGTCGTGGCGGAACCCGGGCACGGTCAGCTCTTCGGTGCGCACCGCCCCGCCCGGCGCTGCGTTGCGCTCGAGCACGATGACACTCCGTCCGGCCGAGGCCAGTACGACCGCCGTTGCCAGCCCGTTGATGCCGGAGCCCACGACGACCCAATCGTATGTGGAGCCCATGACTCCCCTTTTGCTGATCGAGGAGATCATACGGATCCGCGCCCTGTCCACTGAGCCGCTTAGAGTCGAGCCCAGTCGATCGATCGGGAGGCGACGATGGTAAAGACAGCACTGCTCATCGAGGGTCTGAACGGAGGCCTTACGATCAACTATGCCCAACAGGCCGAGCGGGCGGGCTTCGATCGTGTGTGGATTCCTGAGATCATCTTCAACGATGCAGTGGTGCCTGCAACCGCAGCAGCGGTATCGACGGACCGCATCGAGGTCGGCACCGGTGTCGTCGGCATCTGGGGCCGGTCGCCGGTGGTGATGGCCCTCGAGGCGAACACCCTCAACGAGGTCTCAGGCGGGCGAATGGTGCTCGGCCTTGGCACCCAGGCACGTGGTTACGTGGACTACTGGCACGGGCGCACTTACGAGCGGCCGCTCCAGGCCATGCGCGAGTACCTCACCATCGTGCGTTCGATCGTCGATCTGGAGCCGACCACGTATGAAGGTGAGATCTTCTCGATCCACGGTTTTCAGCTGGTGGCGCAACCTCCGCCCAGGCGCCTTCCCATTCACATGGCGGCCGTTGGGCCCAAGATGATCCAGCTGGCCGGCGAGCTCGCCGACGGGGTGCTCGGCTACTTCTACTCCCTGGAGTATCTGCGCGAGGTGGTGATGCCAAACCTCGCCATCGGGGCCGCCCGATCCGGCCGCTCGCTTGACGAATTCGATGTGGGTGTCGGTCTTCCGGCCAATCTCGGCAACGGCGATCAGTCGGTTGAGGAGCTGCGCGGCCAGATCGTGATGTTCGCAACGGCGCTGGGCTCGTCGCCGGCGTACGCGACGAGTATCGAGATGGCTGGGTTCGGCGACGAGGGCGAGGAGATCCGCGACCGCGTTGGTGCAGGAGATATCCAGGGCGCTCTGGCGACGGTCACGCCGGAGATGATCGATGCCCTTACCCTCTCCGGCACCGTGGACAATGCTCGGAAGAGGTTGGCCGAGTACGAGGCCGGCGGAGCGACCTCGGTCGTGTTCAACCCGGCCGCGCCAAACAACTACTACCCCCTGTATGGGGGGCACCTCGACGGCATCGATCTTCCCGAGTTCGACTTCGGCGAATACGTTCGCGTGATCGAGACCACGATGAACGCCATGGGCGGCTAGGTGGCCGCTGAAGACTGACGTGTGCCCTCAAGCTGGTTTCGACGGCCCGCTCGGCTTCAACGTCATCTCGCTTCTGACGAAGCTCGATAAAGGGGCGTGTTGGGTCGCCCAGTCGTGAGCGAGCGTCAGGGTTTCTCGCCGGCGGAGCTCCAGTCGGGTTTGCCACCTTCGGGTGTGGACGTGATCTCCGGTCCGACGAGGAGGAGGTGCACCTCACTATCCGCTTGCGGGCAGTGCTCGACGCCACGGGGCACGATGAACAGGTCGCCCTCGTTGAGCTCGACATCCCCGGTGCGGAGCTGCACGGTGATCTGCCCACGCAACACGAAGAAGACTTCGTCCTGGTCGTCGTGTTGATGCCAGTTGGTGGAACCGATGCCCTTGGCGACCTTGAACAGGTTGCCATTGGCCTCACCCACCGTGTGCTGAGACCAGAACTCCTCCAACTCGGCTGCCGCTTCCCGCAGCGCGACCTTGCTCATTTCCACCTCGCTCATCGGTAACTGGTGTCGGACTGTAGGTGAGTCGACCGGCGTCGCTCGGTTTGCGCCAGCCGTCCGACGCCGTCTCCAGGCAACACGCGAACCCCCATCGCCTATCTGGGTCGGCACACCAAGACAGACTGGTCTTGGTTGCCCGAGGGACGCCGGATCACCGCACATAGCGGCATCGGCATCCAATGGGACGGAACATGGAGATCGATCACGGAATGCACCCCCCTGGCGCCGGTTACCGGGTGGGTGAGTTGCGCGGCCGCAAGCGCAGCTTCTCATTGGATCGCGAACCCGCAGCCGGTGGCCTGGACGGCCGCGGTTAGCGGGGCGGCGTCGATACAGTTCTGGGCTTCGCCTTGAGAATGGGAACCGAGAATGAGCAGCACCATCACCTATGAGATCGTCGGTTGGATCGGGTCCGCGTTAGTCATCGCATCGTTGATGCAGCGCTCGATTCTCAAGCTCCGCTTCATCGGAATAGGGGCCGCCGCGTCTTTCCTCGTGTATGGGTTCCTCATAGGTGCCTATCCGCTCGTGATCGTCAACGTGGTAGTGATCGGCGTGCACCTCTATTTCCTCCGCAAGCTCACCAGGCGCCAGGATGAAGTTTTCTCAGTACTCAAGGTCTATCCGGAATCCCGCTACCTGGCCTATTTCCTGGAGTTCTACGCGGACGAGATCAGCCGCTTCCAGCCTGAGTTCTCCTATGAGCCGGCCACCGACCACCGCGCGTACTTCCTGTTGCGAGACCACATCCCCGCCGGGCTCGTCATCGCTCGGCCGTGCCAGGACGACTCGTTAGAGATCGAGCTCGACTTCGTCATACCGGAATACCGAGACTTCAAGTTGGGCGAGTTCCTGTACTCGGGACACTCGGGCCTGTTCGCCGACGTGGATTGCGCCCAAGCATGGAGCCCGCCCGGCAACGCCGACCACGTGCGTTACCTGGAGAGAGTCGGGTTTCAGCTCGCGACCGGATCCGAAGGCGAGGGCCGGTATGTGCTCGACCTGCACCAGATACTCGAGCCGGCGACCTAGCGCTCTTGCTGTAGGTCTCGAGCTGGCGGGCAATCGGACCCTGGTCGCTCATCGGCGTGGCTACGCCGCCCCCCGAAACAACCAGGGCCCGGATTACCCGTGGGCATCGGTGCGATACCGGCGTATCCCGGGCGGCACCGC
>PVMK01145338.1_pt1 | contig 29829 bp, 33 predicted proteins | sample 1853481 | NCBI WGS metagenome assembly PVMK01 (sample SAMN08533507, study PRJNA380276) | Marine sediment metagenome, whole genome shotgun sequencing project.
CATAGATCCGGTACTGGATTACGATTTTGCGTCAGGACGTACCGCGACGGTATCAGCGGACCTTTTGATCAACTACATCGAAGATAATGGTCTGGAGCTGGAGTGGATTCTTGAATCTCATGTGCATGCGGACCACCTGACGGCAGCCCAACACATCAAAGAGAAACTCGGTGGAGCGATCTGTATTGGTTCGCATATCACGGCCGTTCAGGAAGTCTTCATAAACATATTCAATCTTGTCGACGTGGTGGCAGATGGATCTCAGTTCGATCGACTGATCGCCGACGGAGACGAGTTGCCCTTAGGCAGCATGCATGTTTCGGTCATGCACACACCGGGACATACACCAGCCTGTAAGACATTCGTCATTGGCGATGCTGCATTTGTTGGCGATACCCTGTTCATGCCGGATTTTGGAACGGCACGTTGCGATTTTCCCGGCGGAGATGCGGCGGTCCTGTATCAATCGATTCAGAAAATATTTTCTTTGCCTGCTGATACGAGGCTTTTCATGTGCCACGACTACAAGGCGAAAGGTCGTGATGAGTTCGCCTGGGAAACATCCGTAGCCGAGCAGCGTGAGAAGAATGTGCATATTCATGACGGTGTCACGGAGGATGAGTTTGTGACATTCCGTAAAGGCAGGGACGCCGAGCTTGGTGTGCCAAAGCTCATTCTTCCATCTATTCAGATCAATATTCGCGGTGGAGATTTTCCTGCTGCGGAAGACAACGGTACGAGTTATCTGAAAGTACCGTTGAACGTGTTATAGCGCGGCAATGGACCTGACTTCTGCGACAAGAGCACGATTAGCTGAAGACCCGGATAATTAGTGCCGGTTTCGATACTAGCCTGGCCGGGCGCTGTTGCGATTGGTGTAAGCCTGGGTCTGCTGGGGTCCGGCGGATCTATTCTTACGGTACCGGTGCTCGTCTACCTGATGGGCCAGGATGAAAAAGTCGCGATCGCCGGATCGCTTTTCATAGTCGGTAGTGTGGCCCTGGCGGGCAGCATGCAATACCTCAGGGTCAGGCTGATCGACTGGCGCAATGTAGTTATTTTTGGCGTTCCCGGAATGGTGGGTACTTACCTGGGGGCACTGAGTGCCGCTTATGTTTCAGGAATTGTCCAGCTGTCTCTGTTCGCTGTCGTAATGTTACTTGCGTCGTACATGATGCTCAGGCCAATGGAACTGGATGAGACCAGCCATACTCCGCGTGCTTCCTGGAAAATTGCGTCCGATGGATTATTTGTTGGCGTAATCACCGGGCTGGTTGGCGTAGGTGGCGGATTCCTGATTGTGCCGGCTCTTGCGTTGCTGGGCGGGTTGTCCATGCACAGAGCGGTAGCGACCAGCCTTGTCATTATCGCATTGAAGTCGTTCAGCGGCTTCTACAAATACCTTGATGTGCTCGATAAGCAAAACCTGGAACTGGACTGGCAGGCGCTGCTGATTGTTACAGGACTTGGAATCGTCGGCAGTTTCGCTGGTGCGAGAATCGCGCATCGCGTGCCGCAGCACAAACTTAAAAAATGGTTCGGGGTGTTTCTCATCATCATGGGAATTTACATCCTTTATCGTTCATTACCGGAGGCGTTGGGCTTTGCCGCCTGAGCCTGGGAGATCGAAAAATGAATATGAAAAAGCTATCGCCACGGGTTTTCGTGTCAGAGCAAATAACGACGACTGACATTGGCATTGCCTCGGCGCAAGGCATCAAGACGATCATCAATAATCGCCCTGATAACGAAGCCCAGGGACAACCGAAGACAGCCGACCTGGCAGCGGCTGCGGCTGAGCTCGGTATGGCGTTTATCGATCTTCCTGTAGTGGCCGGCAAAGTTACGGAAGAACACATCCAGCAATTTGAGAGTATTTACGCTGATCTTCAGGCTCCCCTCCTGATGTTTTGCCGTACCGGTACCCGCTCAGCCTCATTGTGGGCATTGGAAGAAGCAAGAACTCTGGATGTCGATGCGGTGTTGGCGGCCGCTGCTGAGGCAGGTTATAACCTGAGCGCGATGCGATCGCGGCTTGTCAGTCGCTCGGCCACTGCGGCCCCGTCAGCAAGAGACGTGACGCAGCAAGACGTGTCCGGTGACAGACATGATGTCGTCATTGTTGGTGGCGGGACTGCCGGTTTGGCGACCGCGTCGAGCATGCTGAAACGCAAGCCGGACCTGGATATTCTGGTCATTGAGCCACGCGAAACACATTACTATCAGCCAGGCTGGACACTGGTTGGCGCCGGAATATTTGATCGCAAGCAAACTTCACGCACGATGGCCTCAGTAATGCCAAAGGGCGTTAAATGGAAGCACGCAGCAGTTGCCGGATTCAAGCCTGAAAACAACAGCGTTATTCTGGAGGATGGAGAGCGCATCGAATATCGTGTTTTGGTGGCAGCTCCAGGACTCAAGCTTGACTGGGATGCGGTTGAGGGCCTTGGTGACACGCTTGGAAAAAATGGCGTCACGTCAAACTACCTGTTCGATATGGCACCGTATACCTGGGACCTGGTGCAGGAATTAAGTGAAGGTAGGGCAGTCTTTACACAACCCCCAATGCCGATCAAGTGTGCAGGCGCGCCGCAAAAAGCAATGTACCTGTCCTGCGATCATTGGCTCACGCAAGGCAAGCTTAAAGACATAACGATAGATTTTCGCAATGCCGGCGGGGTGCTGTTCGGGGTCGCCGACTACGTGCCGGCCTTGTCAAAGTATGTCGACAAGTACGGCATCAACCTGTGCCTCAATGAAAATCTGGTTGCCGTCGATGGCCCGGCTCGCAAAGCATGGTTTGACCGGACGGATGGGGAAGGAAATACCAGCCGCATTGAAGTCGAATTCGACATGCTGCATGTTTGTCCGCTACAAACTGCGCCCGACTTCATCCGCCAAAGCCCTTTGGCAAATGATGCTGGCTGGGTCGATGTTTCCGCGGAAACGCTACAGCACAGCAAGTTTGGCAACATATTTGGCGTCGGCGATGTCTGTTCAGCGCCCAACGCCAAGACCGCTGCCGCAGTCAGGAAGCAGGCACCGGTGGTGGCGGAAAACGCTATCAAAGTACTCTCCGGAAACGCGCCGCATGCAGTATATGACGGTTACGGCTCGTGCCCGTTGACCGTTGAGCGTGGCAAAATCGTCCTGGCCGAGTTCGGCTACGGTGGCAAACACCTGCCGAGTTTCCCGCAGTGGTTCATTAACAGTTTCGAGCCATCGAGGCTGGCGTGGTTCCTGAAAGAGAAAATGTTGCCGGAAATCTACTGGAACCTGTTGTTGAAGGGCAGGGAATGGTTGGTGGACACTGAACTGTTACCACAAGTGCCCGCATTACGAGAACACAAAGAGGCTGTGGACCCGTAATCTTCAGCTAATCTACCTTAGGATCCGCTTCTCAGCCGCACTTGCGAGTTGCGGGTCGCGTCCGGAGAGTGCGTTGGATACTTCTGACGCCAATATTTCGTGGCCGCGACATTCCAATGGCAGAGCGAACTATTGCCCGATCTAATTTCCTCTGCACATCTGCTGCTGGGTGGGAATATCGAGCTCAATTTTATCGTCGTTCCGCGCATGTTTTAACGCGTATTCGTACCATTCGAACTCATCCAGGAACTTAATGACTCTATCGTCATAGGACTTGTCCAGCGCATTGCCATCATCGTCGAATGCGCCTTGTATGCCGGATACCGGTAACGCGCTAGGGATACTTGGCGTCCCAAGTTCAGCAAGTATGGCGCGTAGATTTACCAATGCACGTACTCCGCCAAACGGGCCCGCGGAGTACGTGACAATGGCGCTCGGTTTGTACAAATACTCGCTCTGATAGTGATCCAGGAGGTTCTTCAGGGCCGCAGATACGCTGTGATTATATTCCGCGCTGACGATCACGAAACCGTCTGCTGCTTGCAGAATCTCGCCAACGGTTTGCATAGCTGCTGGTGCCTCTCCCTGCGCAAATTCCTTATACATCAGATCAAGAAAAGGTAGCTCATATTCCTGGGAATCGACCAGCGTCACAGCTTGCTGACGTTCTTCGAGTTTTCTCGCGATGAAACGTGCTGCCTTGATACCCTGGCGATCGCTGCGAGCACTTCCGTAGATGACTGCGGTATTCAATTTGCTGGAATTTGGCATTGTTCTTCTCTCAACAGGAATCGGTGATGTTCAGAATTGCTAACTGAAAATATAACTGGCCACCGCACCTAACGCCACCAACATGCCCAGAGCAAGCGTTACCACTGCCGCTGCGCCACGTTGATCAGGTGAGAGCGGCGTGAAGAGTGTCGCAAGGCGCCCGGCCAGAGCCATGGGAAATCCTGCTCGCCACAGATCACGGACTGCCTGTGGCCCACCCCGTGTCATGACTTCTTGTACTTGTCCCATTGCCCGCACGACCGGGCCGATCAGTTTCTCGCTCTGACGTTTGTCTGGCACTCGTCCGTTCGCGACGGCATCAAGAGCTTCACGCAGAGCGCCCTCATCTGAGGCCCACAACGAGCGGAACAGAATTGTTCCGTCACTGCTCACCAGGAACGCGGAATTCGGTTTGGGATCCAACGCCCGGTGTAAATCGCCATCGATAGAGTCAGCTGCGACCGTCCACGAAACATCATAGAGTTGTTTTAATGCTCGCGCATGCTCCAGTTTTTCATCCATGGTCTCAGCTTGCGTAATTCGCTCACCAGGATGAGCCTCGCGGACGTACAGCATGATGAAATCGACCCGATCGCCAAATTCATCCTGTAACGCCTGCACGGTCGGCGCAGCACTCGCGGTCATGGGGCAGGTCATTGATCCAAAAACTATCAGGACCGGTTTGTCGCCGAACACGTCGCGATTGGTCAGGCGATCACCACTTGTTGTAACGAGCTCAAATGATGGCAGCGAATCGCCTGGCGCAGCTGCGCTTTTGCCGAATTTCAGGTCGCGAAACAGCAAACTTGTCGTAAATCGTTTGTAACGATAATCACTGGCGGCATCTGATGCTGCCGGATGAATGTCTGCATGACTCACGACAGGTCCTCCACATTAAGTTGTGCGAATTCAGCTTCAGTGTAGCGCCGACTGATGTGCTGCGGACAATTCCAGTCGAATGCGACGACATCGATGAAAACAAGTCGTTCAATGCGTCCCCGGTAATCCGGCAACTCGAAACTGGCAAGTTCATCAGCGCTAAGCGTGCTCGCATCTTCGACTCGCATGTGGCCGAGGAGTTTCAAGCGATGGCGGTTCGGATAGTCCATGAGAATCAATGAGCAACGATCATTTTCCGACGCGTTGCCGACACTGATGAGCTGCATATTGCCGCGAAAGTCCGCATAGGCGAGTTGGTTCGGTCCAAGCACTTTCAGGAATCCGTCAGGTCCGCCGCGATGCTGCACATAGGGCCAGCCAGTATCGCTCACAGTTGCAAGGTAAAAGCTGTCTCGTTGCGCAATAAAATCGGTTTCCCGGGGCCCAAGCTGATCATTCGGGCCAAATTTGCTCTGTAAACGATCGTTATGCGTTCGCGAGCCGTATTGTTCCTGGGCCGCTTTCACGCTCTCTGTAAATGTAACGTCTGCGAATCGGTGCGTCATAGTCTTAGCCTAGTTGAAAAATAGCGGCCGCACGGATGCGGCCGCGCAAGTGACGGCCTTAGTTTGCCGCCAGAGGGGGACTGGCAAGCTTTCGGTTGAGGAAGTCACGCATAAAACCAGCAATTTCCCGTCCATGTGTTTCCAAAGCGAAGTGCCCGGTGTCTATCAGGTGGAACTCAAGGTCTTTGAGGTCTTGTTTGTACGGTTCCGCCCCAGCTGCCGGGAAGATCTCGTCGTTCTTACCCCAGACGATCAGTGTCGGCGGCTGATAGTCACGCAGATACTTCTGCCAGGCGGGATACAAGGGCGGGTTCGAGCCGTAGCTGTAGAACATCTGCAGCTGAATATCCTGGTTACCTTCACGGTCCAGCAGTGGCTGTACATGACCCCAGTTATCCGGGCTGACGGCTTCCACGTTGGATACGCCGTTTGTGTATTGCCATTTTGTAGCACCCAGTGTTGTGAGAAAACGTAGAGCATCGTCGTTGGACATGTTGGGGTTCTTGTACGCTGCTTTCACGTTTTTCCACCAATCGTTGTCCAGGCCCTGGTTGACGGCGTCGCGATCTTTCCAGTAGGCCTGAATGGGCTCCCAGAAATTGTTGTCGATACCTTCAACATAGGCATTGCCGTTCTGCACGATCAGTGACTCGATGCGATCTGGTCGGCTGGTTGCAATTCGAAAACCGACCGGCGCGCCGTAGTCCATCAGATAGAGGCTGAAGCGGTCGAGACCGATCTCATCGGTGAACTTTTCGATGATTCGCGCGACGTTGTCGAACGAGTAGTCGAACTCATCGACAGTCGGCATCGAACTGAAGCCGTATCCCGGATAGTCCGGCGCTACAAGATGGAAATCATCGGCCAGTGCAGGGATAAGGTCCCTGAACATATGCGACGACGTCGGAAAGCCATGCAGCAATAGCAACGTCGGGTTGTCAGGATTACCGGCTTCGCGATAAAAAATTTCGACATCCTCAATCGCAACAGTGCGATAGGTGACGCCATTTGCGTTGTCGGCTTTGGCGACGGAACCTAATACCGCAATAGTCATCATGATGTATGTCAGCCATGACAGGCCTTTGCGTACTAATAGTGATTTCATGGGGAATTCCTTGAGTGTAAATTTTCGGCGCTACGCCGTTTGAGTATTCGTGGCATTGCCAACCGCGAAACCACGATTGCCTGTGAAGACGAAATACAGCATGACCAGGATCAATACAGCCTGGAACTCGAAACCACCCATTGGGTGTGTCTCGGATGGGACGAAGTTCCAGCGACCCCAATGTACGATTGAGATAGCGCCAATCATTACTGGCAGATTCAATGCCGCGCCAAGGCGGGTTGCAAAATCTGACAATCCGTCATCGCGAAACCCGCCAAACAAGACCAGCAATCCGCCAACGGTTTCCGCAGTAGCGACCAGTACGACCTCAATGTATGAGATTGGCAGCATCTGGGCGGTGGCCTCGAGGTTGAGGAATTTCATCGCGCCGTGGTAGATGAATACACTCGCGAGTGCGATTCGCAAAAACCAGTGGGCGTTCTTTGTAAAAAATGTCATTTCGGTCTCCTGATGATCAATGTGTGTTAACTAGTCGGCACTTTTGATTTTCTGCACGACCTGTTCGGTCGTCCAAACGGTATTGGCTATAAAGCGGAAATTGACCAGGGCAGATTGGTAGCCGTCGCCTTCTTCAACGATGGCCGCTGCCGTGGCATCCGATACAACCGCGACTTCAAATCCCTGCTCCATCAACTCACGCATATGCGACTCGGTGCACAGGTTTGCGGACATGCCACCCAGGATGATCTTGTCTATGCCACGCTTGCGAAGTTGCAGGACGAGATCATTCGTCTCCGGCCCATAGACTTTGTGCGGATTGGATACGACTGTCTCGCCGTCGTTGATGTATTTTTTGTACTGTTCCAGCCAGTCTGCGCCGGAACCCGCAAAACCTTCGGTGGTCAGCGCACCTTTGCGATCGAACATACCGATGTTGTGCATCAACGTTTCGAGTGCACCTTCGAACTGCCAGCCATGGTCGGTCGGATAGTAGTAGTGCGGTGAAACGAAGACGGGCATATCGTTGGCTTTCGCTGTCTTGAACAGCGCGTCGATATTGGCAACAGTATTGTTGTCGGTGACGCTCTTACCAACCACACCCCAGGTAGCACCCTTGGGGCTGAGGAAATCGTTCTGCGGATCCGTAATCAATAGCGCGGTACGGCCCGGTACGATATCCATGCCCGGATCCGGTAACTGCGCGTTTGCAGTTGAGCCCAGAGCAATAGTCGCCAGCATGATGGTCAAAAATGTATTACGTAATTTCATCGTGTTCTCCATTGTTTTTCGTTGGATTAATTCAAATACTAATTCGACGGTCGCCCGTTGAAATCGGAATATCATTTGCACTCATGTCGCGATGTGCCATGTAGCCGTCCGCATCGAATTCCCAGTGCTCGTTGCCGTGGGTTCGATACCATTGGCCGGTCTTGCCGTGTTGCCATTCGTATTCGAAACGCACCGAGATGCGGTTGTCTGTATAGGCCCAGAGCTCTTTCATCAGGTGGTAGTGAAGTTCGAGTGACCACTTCCTGGTGAGAAAGTCTTCAATCGCATCACGGCCCTGAAAGAACTCATCGCGGTTTCGCCAGATCGACTCAGATGTATAGGCCTGTGCCACTTTTGCCGGATCTCGTGAGTTCCAGGCGTTTTCGGCGGCCTTAACCTTTGCCAGTGCCGTCTCATGGGTGAACGGGGGAAGAGGAGGTCTTTGCATTTCTTGTCCCCTCACGCGGCGAAGTGTTGTTGATGGTCGACGTAAGCTGCGAGCGCCTGGGGTGCTTCAGCCAGTGCGCCGTCGTCAAAGGCCCGATAGGCCTGCAAAGCGTCGTATTGATCAACAACCGGAATAGCGCCGTAGTTGGACTGGGGAAAGAATTCATCCAGAGCGATGCGCATATTGGTTGCTGCAAATTCGTTTGAGTCATATTGATTCGTCATGATGCTTCTCCTGTACGGTGCATCGTCGTTCTCCAATGTTGTTTCAATTACTTTCAGTGCCTGTATTGCAGTAACCGTGCCAACGTAGAAAGACTAATAAATACAATGGGTTACGGTTCTACCTGAACCTCGAAAAGTTGTGGTCCACAAGTTATTGTGGTGTAATCCACAAAAAGTTGGGGAATTAAGGCCATGAAAAAAGGTGACGAGCTCTCACAGCTTCAGGAGCAACATCAACTCATTCTTGATGCGGCGGGCGAGGGCATATATGGACTGGATTGCGAGGGCAGGATTACCTTCAGCAACGCTGCCGCGACGGCAATTCTTGGGTGGGAGCTCGAGGATGTGCTCGGGCAGTCCGCGCATGATGTGCATCATCACTCACACGCTGACGGCACCCCGTATTTAAGAGATGACTGCCTGATCTACGCGGCACTAGCCGATGGTGAAGTTCATCGCGTAGACGATGAGGTATTTTGGCACGTCGACGGATCTTGTGTCCCGGTTGAATACATCAGCACACCGATCAGGGAAAACGGCAAGCTCAACGGTGCGGTCGTGATCTTCCGGGATATATCAGAACGCAAAGAGATTGAGCGTCAACGCGAAGAGGCGCACGAGGAGCTGATCAAATTGCAAAAAGCACACCAACTCATTCTCGATACCGCCGGCGAAGGAATTTATGGCCTTGATGCGGCTGGCAACACGACCTTCGGCAACGCGGCTACTGCCGAGATTCTTGGCTGGCAAGTCGATGAAGTACTCGGCCGCAGAGCCCATGACGTTCATCACCATTCGCATTCTGATGGTTCTCCTTATCCACGCGAAGACTGCCCGATATATGCGGCGTTGAAAGATGGCAAAGTGCACCGGGTTGATGACGAAGTGTTCTGGCACACGAACGGAACCGCGGTGCCAGTTGAGTACACCAGCACGCCGATCATGAAAGATGGTGAGCCCGATGGTGCCGTAATCGTTTTTCGGGATATTTCAAAAAGAAGGGCGGCAGAACAACAACGAGAGGTGGCGTACGCGGAAATTAAGGATTTGACGAAGCAGCTGGAACAGGAGCGTGACTACTTACGCGATGAAATCAACATTACGGTCAACTTCGGGGAAATTATCGGCGAGAGCCAGGCATTGAAGCGTGCATTAGCCCAGATTGAAGCGGTTGCGAAGACACCCGTCAGCGTATTGATACTCGGGGAATCCGGCGTCGGCAAGGAGATGATTGCCAGGGCAATTCACACGAAAAGTGACCGGGCTGAGATGCCGTTAATAAAAGTTAATTGTGCGTCGATTCCGAAGGACCTGTTCGAGAGCGAATTCTTTGGTCACGTTCGTGGCGCATTCACAGGAGCACACCAGGATCGTATGGGTCGTCTGCAACTTGCGGATGGTGGCACGTTGTTTCTGGACGAAGTTGGTGAAATTCCGCTGTCTCAGCAGGGCAAGTTGTTACGAGCACTCCAGGAGGGCGAATTCGAACGCGTTGGCGACGACAAGACGATTAAAGTTGATGTGCGTGTCGTTGCTGCGACCAACAGGATATTGCTGGATGAAATCAAAGCCGGCAGGTTTCGGGAGGACCTTTATTACCGCCTAAGTGTTTTTCCATTAGATGTGCCGCCGCTCCGCGACCGGGTTGAGGACATCGCACCACTGGCTTTTTTCTTTCTCGAACAGATCTGTCGTGATCTTGGTCGTGAGACCTTACGCATTACGCAACATCAAATTGCTGTCCTCAAAAAGCAGGCGTGGCCGGGAAATATTCGCGAGTTAAAGAATGTTATCGAAAGAGCTGTCATCTCCTCACCCGGCAATCGTCTGCGGTTGGATGTCGCCGTTCCGGACTCCTCTGTAGAAACTCTCTTGCCTGCCAACACATCATCATCAGAGTCCGCAAACTTCATGACTAATGAAGAATTCAAAGAATTGGAGAAAGCGAACGTAACAGCGGCATTGCGGCACGCTAGCTGGAAGGTGTGGGGTCCCGAGGGGGCTGCGGAGCTTCTTGGAATGAAACCATCAACCCTTGCATATCAAATTAAGACGCTTGGCATCAATATTCAGGCTGCCAGCTCAACGCGGAAACGATTCAAGTAATTTCGCGACGCCTTCTTTGATAATAGCGCTTGGGTCTTTGCGATCGCTTTCCGTAATCGATTTCTCAGCCCAGCCGTGCCAGACAGGCTTTTTCGTTTTTCCGTCGAAGATATCGATACTCAAAGTGCCTTCCGTATAGCTGTGTTGCGTATATTCATGGACGTAATAATGGCTGCCACGAACATGCCAGCCCCAGGTCCCGCGATAGCCAGCAGGGTAGGAACTGATGCGAATCGATTCCCGGGTACCAACGGTATAGGCAAGGACGAAATCGGCATTAGCACGATCTTCAAGGAATGAATAACCTTTTCGTTCTAGTTGATTTCGTATCGCATTCTGAATTTTACTTTGCGCAAGCGGGTCAACTTGAACGGTGGAGACATCATTAATGTATGGATTCTCATCAATCCAGGAAAACGTCTTGTAGAGGCCGAAGTTATTGGTTTCGTCGTAATGTGAGCCTGTGCTGATCGTCGCACATGCAGCCATAATCCCAGCCAGGGAAATTAGTGTGATAGTACGCCTCAGAAAAGGCCAGTGAATATGAGGTTTCATGTTGTAAGTCCAGAAATGACAAACGCCTGCCAGAAATAGTGTATCGATCAATCAGGTAAGCCAATAAGTAGAAGCGGTCAGACCGTTGTGGTGACTACATATTGGAAGCGGTGGGTATGTAAATCGCGCCGCCGATAAACGGCGGCCATTGAGAGTTAGTCGTCAGAAGCATGAGTACCAACAAGCGGGTCGCCGGCTCTCTGGTGCCAGCGGCAAATCTGACTCCAGATTTCCTCGGCGGATTCTGCATACCAGAATAACTCCCGGTCCTCGGGATCGATCACGCCTTCTTGAATCAGAAAATCCGGATCAATAACCTCTTTCCAGAATTGCTCGCCGACTAGCACTATAGGAAGCGGCTCAATTTTTCGGCATTGAACAAGATTCAGGGTTTCGAATAGCTCGTCCAGTGTGCCGAAGCCACCGGGGAATACGACGAGCGCTTTAGCTCGCAAAAGAAAATGCAGCTTACGAATTGCGAAATAGCGAACGCTGAAGCACAGATCTTTGGTTATATACGGATTCGGGAATTGCTCATGTGGCAACGTGATGTTTAGCCCAATACTCTTGGCGCCGACATCGAACGCGCCGCGATTGGCCGCTTCCATCATGCCGGGGCCACCGCCAGTCATTAATGTAACCCGACAATCATCAGGGCCTGTGCCGGAGCGACCAACGATCGCGCCCGAATTCGCGTGCAATATCGTAATAAACGCTCTTCGCCATGATGCGCTTAGCAATAGCGAGACGCTCAACGAGAGCGGTATCCTCAGGATTATTTGCAAGAGACTGTTGTAAGTCATCGACACTACGTTTGGCCGCAGTCGGTTCAGAAATTCGCGTGCCACCGAATACGACTATCGTATGTTGAATTCCATTTGCGCGCAGATACAACTCAGGTTTCAGGTAGTCGAGTTCCAGTCGCGGTCCACGCACATCATCGTGGCCGAGAAACTCAACATCGAGATCTGCGCGTTGATAGGTACGGCTGTTGACGAGTTCCTCGACTCTTTGCGCTGCATCCGGGTCATCCTGACTGGGTTTGACCGTTTGCCACGGCAGTGGTTTATTACGCTGCCGGGGATTTGGTGGTGTCGGTATGTCGTGCTCAGTCTTACGCTTGTCATTCATGTTTTAGGCTGCCTGAATCTAGATTTCTATTTCTTGTTTGTAGACTGCAATTGAAACAGGTGCTGCAAACCGGGCTTTCAGTTTTTTCACCAGCGCCCGCTGCGCACGTTCTTCACCATGCACCAGGTAGAGTGGTGGTTTGTTTTCGAATGCGCCATACCAGTCTAAAAGGTCAGCCTGATCAGCGTGAGCTGACAAACCACCAATAGTATGCACCGTTGCACGTACTGCATAATTTTCACCCCACAATCTTATCTCGTCCACGCCGTCCACAATACGTCGACCGAGTGTGCCATGCGCCTGGTATCCGACAATGACTAAATGGCACTCAGGGCGCCAGATGTTGTTTTTGAGGTGATGATGAATTCGTCCACCGCTGCACATACCGCTGCCGGCAATAATGATGGCACCGGAGTGGATCTGGTTGATGGCCATCGATTCTTCGGTAGACCGCGTCTCGTGAAAGTTGTTCAAATCAGGAAGATTTGATTGCGGCCCGAATAGCTTCGCACCATACAGATGGCGATACCGGGAGTATGCATTGGTCGCCTCTATGGCCATTGGGCTGTCGAGGAAGATATGCCAGTGGCGAAGCCCCCATTCCTCATAGTGCTCGGCCATAAGGTAGAGCAAATCCTGCGTACGGCCGACGGTAAAAGCTGGAATAAGTACATTCCCCTGCGCGGCACGCGCAACATCGAAAACCTCGGTTAGCTCGTCAATTGTTTCTGCAAACGGGCGATGTAAGCGATCCCCGTAGGTGCTCTCCATCAATACAGTGTCGGCGTGGCGAAGGCGCTTTGGTGCCTCCATTACCGGTGCGTCGCGATAACCAAGATCGCCGCTGAATACGAGCGTTCGGCTCTCATCCCCCTCATGATATTCAAGTTCGACGATCGCGGAACCGAGAATATGACCGGCATCATGAAAGCGAAGTATGAGGCCCGGCACAATCTCGACATCTTCCTCATAGCGGGCACTTTGAAACTGTGCGAGACATGCTTCGGCTTCAGCCCTGGTATAGAGAGGTTCGACCTCTGGTTCTCCTTTCTTCGCTCTCTTCTTATTCTCCCATTGCGCATCCTTTTCATTGAGATAACCGGAGTCCGGCAACATGATCTTGCACAGCGCCTTGGTTGCGTTCTGTGTATAGATGGGCCCTTCATAACCCAGCCGAACCAGCAGCGGTACTCGCCCGGAGTGATCGATATGCGCATGGCTCAGGATCACGGCATCGATTTCGTCTACAGGAACAGGGAAAGGGTCCCGGTTACGTTTTTCCTCGGCCCGACCTCCCTGGATCAGGCCGCATTCGAGCAATATCGTATGCTTCCCGGCACGAATCACGTAGAGGGACCCCGTTACCTGCTCGGTTGCGCCGAAAAACTGAAGTTGGAAATTCATGGGTTTCCCTTGTGGAGAGGTTAGTATATTAAATCGTATAAGTGGTTGCCTGATTCAATAGGTACTATTCCCCGTTGTGTGTCAGCAACCTCCGACCTATAGTGAAAATCGGGCAAGAGTTCGTGAGGTGACAGAGAATGAATAGTGCAGAGTCACTTAGCCAAAAGTCGTATTGGGTCATCGTAGCTGACGAATCCAAGGGCGATTGTTTACACCCGCGACACGAAGCGCAGCCCGCTAAGCGAGTTGTTCGAGTTGGAAAATCCGGTCGCCCGGCAAAAGACCGCAAGCCAGATTTCCGATCGTGGCGGGCGCAGCTTCGATAGTCACGGTCAGGGTCGTCACACCATGACCAGGGAAAAAACCGATCCCAAAAAACACGCGGCGATCGCATTTGCCAAAGAAATCGCCAGCAAAATTGCCGCTGCAAAGCATGAAGGTAGCTGTCGCGATTACTCGTTAGTCGCAGCGCCCCGTTTTCTGGGCATCCTGCGCGATGCATTGGAAACAGCCGGTCACGCGGACGCGTTGCAAACGATAGACAAGGACATGGTTGGTCAGGACACTGCGGTTATCGAAAATCTCCTCAATTAGAACCAGCCAATTGGCTTAGTGCCTGCTGCGCCAGCCACGTATCCGAACGCATCAAGTCCATGATGACGTCAAAGTGATTCCTGTCTTTTATTTCGCTAAAGCTGACGGTCTCTCCCGACTCCGTCAGGAAGTCCCTGAACTCATTAGTCTGGCGTTTGAATTCGCTGGTTTCATTATCACCATAAGCGAGAATGATCGGGCAGTGACTACGTAATGTCTTTCCCATAGGGCTGTTCTCGGCAGCTTCCTTAGCGCTCATTCGCAGTGGCTCGTTAACATAGGAGAGTCGAATGGGTTCAAGATCGTAGATTCCGCTGACCGCACAGACCCCTTTTATAACGTCCTGAGGTAACCCGAACCGTGACCAATCGGTCAATAGCATCATTGTCGCAAGGTGTGCGCCGGCAGAACTTCCGGAGAGGTAAATTCTGTTGCGATCAAATCCCCATTTATCTGCGTTGTTGAACAGCCAGCTTATGGCCAGGCGATTTTGCTCGACGATTTGTGTCAGTGTAGCGTCGGGTGCCAGGCTGTAATCCAGCGCCGCGAAATAATAGCCATGTTGCTGAAACATTGGTGCAGCGAACGAGGAGTCATTCTTGCTTAACGCTCGCCAATAGCCGCCGTGGATAAAGATGTGCAAAGGCGCGCGTTTCCGCGTCGATGGCAGAAACAGATCCAGCTGCTCGTCTTCCTGCGTCCCGTAGGCAAGATTTTGCATGCACGAATCTTCTTTTATCGCGTTGTCTTTTACGTTGCGGCTAACGGTGGCATACGCATCAAGAAAGACATTGATATCTTCTATACAGCTGCTTGGCGAGTACTCACGATCCAGTTCTGTCTGGTCGAAAGTGGAATAAATCGACATTCTTTTGCTCTTGTCTTCGATCAGCTTCAAGTATAACGGTAGCTGCCGCGTCATTGCCCTTTTTGGCGCCTGCTGGAATCGATTCGACCCTTCAATCCATGGGTATATTCCAATAGACTTCGCACTCCGGTAGCAATCGATGCGAGATTAGTTACCCGGGTCAGATAACACGGTGATAAAGAAATGGCTCAGCAAGGAAAACCTGTTCATATAATTGGCGTGCCACTTGATCTTGGCGCATCCCGTCGCGGCACTGACGCGGGACCTTCGGCACTTCGAGTGGCCGGGCTCAGGAAAGCGATCGGGAAACTTGGTTACGAGGTTACTGTCGAGAGCGACATTCCGGTGCCTACAATGGAAACGCGACAGCTGGCGCGCATGGAGGCACGCTTCAAGGATGAAATTCTGGAAGTGTGCACGAACGTCGCTACCACCACCCTGAAGACGATGCAGTCCGGACAGATTCCGCTTGTGATCGGCGGCGATCACTCAATCGCCATGGGCACAGTATCCGGCGTATCGGCATATTTTCGCGAGAAAAAAGAGGAGATCGGGCTGATCTGGTTCGATGCGCACGGTGACATGAACCTGCCTGGAACTTCGCCGAGTGGAAATATCCACGGCATGCCGCTGGCTCACCTGCTCGGTCATGGTGACAAAGAGCTGTCCAGCATTCTTGATCAGTGCCCTGCGGTCAAAGCTGAGAATGTAGTCTTGATCGGCATACGCGACATTGATGATCATGAGCGCGAACTCATTCGCAACACCGGCGTCACGGCATTTACCATGCGCGATATCGATGAGCTTGGAATGACTCATGTGTGTCGCGAATCCCTGCGAATTGTAAATACCGACACAGCCGGTTTTCACATTAGCTTCGACGTTGATGGCTGCGATCCGTCGGTGATACCCGGGTCAGGGACACTTGTACCCGGCGGAGTCAGCTTCCGCGAGGCACACCAGCTGCTGGAAAACTGCGCAGATACTGGCCGCATGACGTCGATGGAGGTGGTTGAGCTGAATCCATTCCTGGACCAGGCAAATGTCTCTGCCGAACGTACGGTGTTGTTAATTCAAAGTGCCTTTGGAAGAAATATATTGTAGAAAACGGGAGTGATTCGTTGGTTTTTTGCGGCTGGCTCAACTGTTTCATATACGGTTGCTTACACTCCGATCACGGTAGCAATCAATCGGAACTCAATGCCGGCATCAACAACTCGAATTTTGTACTGGCGATTGGCACACCATTAACCAGTACCTCCAGTTGATGTGTGCCGGGATAATAGACGCGCGTTGTGATTTTCCGCATTGGGTGTCTGCGTTTTGCCGACAATGTACTTGCTGGTTTGAGAGTTGTCGTCTTCCATTTGAAGACCTTCGGTGTCGTACTACCGTTGGCTTTGCGATGATGTATCGCATAGTCAATTATCAATGGTTGCGTGCGCTTCGAGGTCGAAGCTATGGAAAAATTAAATTCCAGCGCAGCGCCAAAATTTACCCGCGGAGTCAGTAACTCCAGTTTCTCCAGCGTGATCGATGGTGGACCGTAACCCAGTGCACCTAATGTTGCTTGATGCCCTTGTTTGATTAGCGTTCGGCAAGCATGACGGACCAGCTTCTCACGATTCTTGTCAGCTCCCTTTAGCCACTGCCGGGCCGTTAGTGCAATGATATCCGGGTGATCTTTGGCAATATCATTGAGGTTGTTCGCGACCGATCGCCGGACGTATTCCTCGTCGTCATCCTTGAGAGATTCAAGAAGCGGCAGAATTAATCCAGGATTTTCAATAAATGCAGGCAATCTCATGGCCCAGGGCAGGCGTGGGCGTGTGCCTTCCGAGACAAGTCGCCGGACATGATGGTTGGTATCGCTGGTCCATTCCTGCAGTACTCGTAAAGTGCGCTCGGGTTCTGCTATCAGGAAAAAGCGAATTCCGAATTCTGCGCTAAACCGTTTGGTCATCTCTTTAAACAGGTTCATCGATATGTCGAAATGCGCCAATCCGTGCACGCCCACATAATCAGCCATGGGCATGATCGCCCACCCGGAAATGCCGCTGGACGTTTCCGCATCACAGGAGGAGGGTGCTTCAATGTCAGGCGCCAGGCTGGCCAGTATGATATCCGCCGCTTTGCCGAAATCTTCAGGCAGGTAATTTACCAGTGCCGCGGTTATTTGGGATGAGCGTGCCTTAAGCTCCAATTTACCAAGGTTTTTGGACGCCGCCGAGATGAAGCCGCCGCTATCAAAATCCGGCCAGGCCTTCGAGAATCCCTCGCCCATGGCGGTGGTGACCTTTTTGTTGAAGAGATTCTTAAACGGTTCAGGCATCCGGGTTTGGCAGGTCTTTCAGGCCTGCTCCTCGCGATAAACCGGTGTACGTATGGGTAGCAATGAGCTTCTTGAAACGTAGCATTTCGGCACTACTTCTGACTTCTTGCATAGTATTAAACGTCTTTTTTAGATTTACAGTTTTTCTGGTCCGATTTTGGCATGGGCTCATTTGATAAATAAGCAATAACAGGTCATTCCACAAAAAACCTCGGTTCGACCCCGGTTTAATTCGTAGAATACAAGAATCCCTGTCGGTGGTGAGACTACATTAATGAGTGAAGCGATCCGACTCTCCGTATCTGGCATGAGTTGCGCTGGGTGCGTGTCTTCAGTCGAAAAAGCCTTGAATGGAGTTGCAGGCGTGGCGCTCGCGAATGTCAATTTTGCTGAGCATACTGCGACGATTGAAGGAGACGTGAGCGCACAGTCACTGGTCGACGCGGTCCGCTCCGCGGGCTATGACGCTGCTGAAATGACCGGCGCTGAAGACGAGTCGGAAAAAGAGGCAGCGGAGCTGGCCCATTACCGCAAGCTGCTGAAAATGGCTGCATTTGCCGCTGTCGTAGGTTTCCCGCAATTCATCTTCGGCATGGCGGGGTACCTGCCGGGTTTTGAGACCGGTGGCGGACGAGCTTTCTGGCTGGGCATCGGATTGCTGACGCTTGTAGTGCTGGTCTATTCCGGTGGCCATTTTTTCTCCGGCGCCTGGAAATCAGCTAAAAACCACAATGCCAATATGGACACGCTGATCGCACTTGGTACGGGTACAGCCTGGATCTATTCAATGGTAATTATCGGCTTTCCTGACCTCGTACCGCCGATGGCGCAGCACGCCTACTTCGAAGCAGCGGCGATAATCATAGCGTTCATCAATTTTGGTGCCGCGCTGGAGATGCGTGCTCGCGGCAAGACTTCGGAGGCGATCAAGCGCCTTATTGGATTGCAGCCAAAAACGGCGCGTGTAGTCCGGGAAGGAGTGGAGGTTGATATCCCGATAGAGGAGGTCGGCCTCGAAGAAACTTTGCGGGTCAGACCTGGTGAACGCATCGCCGTTGATGGTGACATCATTGAAGGCGGTTCCAGTATTGACGAATCAATGCTGACCGGTGAACCAATTCCGGTACAAAAGCAGGTTGGTGACGGAATTAGCGCCGGCACCATCAATAAATCGGGTACCTTTCTATTTAAGGCGAGTCGTATCGGTAAAGATACTGCGCTTGCACAGATCATTGAGATGGTACGAACAGCGCAGTCGTCAAAACCAGCCATCGGTCGCCTGGTAGACAAGGTCTCGGCGATATTTGTACCCAGCGTGATGATTGTCGCGGTCATCACATTTCTCGCGTGGATAAACTTCGGTAACGGTGATCAGGTTGTTACGTTCGCGATCGTCGCAACAATGACGGTGTTGATTATTGCCTGTCCGTGCGCGCTCGGCTTGGCAACGCCAATCTCCATCATGGTGGCAGTTGGCAAAGCAGCGGAATTTGGCATATTGATTCGTAACGGTGATGCGTTACAGCAAGCCGGTAAACTCGATACAATTGTGCTGGACAAGACCGGCACGGTTACCGAAGGCAAACCCAGTGTGACCTCCCTGGTAACACTTGATGACTGGTCTGAAGAGAAACTATTGCAGTGGGGAGCCAGTCTCGAACAGGGCTCGGAACACCCGCTGGCTGAAGCGATCGTTACTGCCGCCAATGAAAAACAAATCAGTTTCCTGCAGGTAGAGAATTTCTCGGCGATTGCCGGGCACGGGGGTTGAGGCGACCATTGAAGGCGAATCAGTCTTGCTGGGCAATCGAAAGTTAATGGACGATCGTGATATCGATATTTCCTTGCTCGAAATGCCAGCCCACGAATTGACGCTGCAGGCACAGACGCCAATGTTTATGGCTGTGAACAACAAGGCAGCGGGCGTGATCAGCGTTGCGGATGCCATCAAAGCCGATGCGAAGGAAGCAATTCAACGTATGCACGACAGCGGATTGAAGGTTGTCTTGCTCACCGGCGACAATCCTGTAACGGCGGAGGCGGTCGCGAAACAGGTCGGTATCGATGAGGTGATTGCTGAAGTATTGCCACAGGACAAAGCGGCGAAGGTAACGTCACTTGCAGGCCCGCAATGAATGCGTGGCGATGGTGGCGATGGCATCAACGATGCGCCGGCCCTCGCTACTGCCGATGTTGGTTTTGCGATCGGGACGGGCACCGATGTGGCGATCGAAAGCGCGGACATAACATTGATGCGCGGATCATTGCACGGTGTAGTGGATGCAATCGCAATATCAAAGGCAACAGTTCGCAACATAAAGCAAAATCTCTTTGGCGCCTTTGTATATAACGCACTGGGAATTCCGATCGCAGCAGGCGTGCTCTATCCATTCATTGGAATGTTGCTCAATCCGATGATTGCGGGCGGTGCGATGGCAATGTCGTCGGTGACGGTGGTGACTAATGCCAACCGATTGCGATTGTTCAAACCGCGAGACAAATAACGATGGGCGTACTGATTTTCAATCTCGCTGGATTGGCACTGATCGGACTGATCGTATGGTGGTTCTGGCTATCCGAATCAGGTTAGTCGCTGCAAGATGCCGTGCCCGCGTGTGCAAGTCGATGCTTGATAAGGAAGGCGCTGGCAGACCGAATGAGTCAAATGGCTGGTTGAAGCCCATTACCGACCAGTCGGTCGTTACGATGCTGATAGGCTGCAGTTGACCCAAAGCTGACATCGCGTTCATCACTTTCCGAGTCGGAAACTTATAACTTGCCAAGATGGAAAGTGATGATGTAGTATTGTCTTTCCGTACTGGAAAGAGATAAATAATGACAGGTAAAAATATCAAGTCCGATGAAGCCCAGGACGCGCTGGATTCGGTAGAAAAGTTGAAAAGATCGGGCTTCCGTCGAGCCATACCTCCTCGCTGGTATGGCGTTGGGATATCGCTAATCGTTGCTGTTGGGTTTGCACTTTATGCTTTGGAAGACCCGGGCAACTCTCCTGCTTTGTTTATAGTTTTGGGTATCGCTCTTTTCATGGGTTTCAGTCGCGAGAGGCTTAATGTGTTTGGAAAAGAACTGCCAGACACGAAGGCAGGAATTTGGGCACTGGTCGGGATTAGCGCATTTCTATTTGCACTATTCTTCGGCGGCATCATTGTCAGGCGCGCTTACGATATTGCCTGGGCGCCGCTGGTGACCGGACTTATCGCTGGCGTCACGATCTTCCTATTGAGTGAAAGCGAAAGGCGCTTTTACCTCAAGAAGGCCGACGAGGGCGCGCGTTGATGGCAAAGGCGCAGTTCGACACGATTATCCACGCACCCAACCGACTGCAGATTTGCGCGTTTCTGACCCCGCTGCAGGAGGCGGAGTTTCGGGTGATACGTGATGAGTTGAATGTCAGTGACTCGGTACTCTCCAAACACTTAAAACAACTCGAAGAAGTGGGATACGTGAAGTTTCGAAAGAGCGCCGTAAATGGGCGGCAGCGTATGTGGGCCAGCTTGACGACTTCTGGTCGAAAGGCGTTCGTAAGCCATGTTGCGGAATTGAAGCGCCTTGCGGGTGTGGTCGACGACGAATCGTAATGCGATGCCCTGCAACGTTTGCTTTCGGCCGAAAACTGGCTGTCAATTTCCCGATTGTCAGACTGTCCGATGGTGGTTCTGGCTATCCGAGTCAGGTTAATCGCTGCAAGATGCCGTGCCCGCGTGTGAAAGTCGATGCTTGATAAGGTAGACGCCGGCAGACCGTATGAGTGAAATGGCTGGTTCACGCCCGATACCGACAAGTCGGGTGTTACGATACTGACCGGCTGCTGTTGACCCGACGCATACAGCATGATGATGTAATACGATCATTGAACTAACTAAACAGGACCAACTGGCGGGGGCGTTATGAAGGGATTTTTCGTTTTAGGCTTCACTCTGGCGGTATTGCAATTTTCCTCTGGCTGCGAAAAGTCACAGGAGCAAGCTCAGGTTCCAACACCCGCCAAGAAACCCAATATCCTGATTATTGTCGCTGATGACATGGGTTATTCGGATGTTGGCGCTTTCGGTGGGGAGATTGCCACACCGACCCTGGACAAATTGGCCGACGAGGGGCTGCGCCTGACCAACTTCCACGTTCTGCCAAGCTGCTCGCCAACGCGATCCGTGTTGCTTTCCGGGGTCGACAATCATCTGGCAGGTATTGGAACGATGGGAGAGTTCCTGACGCCGGAAATGGAGGGCCACCCGGGCTATGCCGGGTATCTGAACTTCGAGGTCGCCGCGCTACCAGAACTGTTGAAAGCTGGCGGCTACCATACTTATATGGCCGGTAAATGGCACCTCGGCGATAAGCCGGAAACGCGGCCGCATGCCCGCGGCTTCGAGGATACATTTGCGCTCATGCCCGGTGGAGGCAGCCATTGGAATGACCGCAAGCCATTGTCGCCGCCACAAAAGATGATTTACACGCGCAATGGCGAAATCGTGGATTCATTACCGGACGATTTCTATTCGACCCGGTACTACACTGACACGCTGTTGAATTCTCTTGAGCGTAATAGTGGCGATGGCAGCCCGTTTTTCGCCTATCTGTCCTACACGGCCCCGCACGACCCCCTTCATGCGCCAAAGGAGTACATCGATAAGTACCGCGGGGCGTACGATTCGGGCTGGGACAACTTACGCCAGCAGCGACTCCAGGCACTAAAGGATTTCGGTATTTTTCCAGCCGACGCCGAGCCATCCCCGCGTATTGGATCGGTCAGTGCCTGGTCTGAATTGTCAGATGAAGCGCGAGCGAATTCAGCACGTGACATGGAAGTGTATGCGGCAATGCTGGATTACATGGATGACCAGATCCAGCGAGTATTTGACTACCTCAAAGAGACTGGCGAATACGACAACACCTTGATTTTCTTTTTCTCAGATAACGGCGCGAACGGAGCTGTCCCAACGGCATATCCTGGTCAGACAGAGGAATTTCTATTCTCGTTTGATAATCGTTTGGAGAATCGCGGTTTGATCAACTCCTTCATAGAAATGGGACCAGGGTGGGCGCAGGCCAGCATGTCCCCAAGCCGCATGTTCAAGGGGTTTACGAGCGAGGGAGGGATCAAATCTCCAATGATCGTCAAACTGCCCGGGTACGATGAGCAACGCAGGATCAATGTCGAATGAATTTGTTCATGTTCGGGACATCATGCCGACTATTCTGGATATTGCCGATGTTTCACATACAAGGGAGTTCGAGGGTCGTGCGGTGCTGCCCCTGCAGGGTCAGTCCGTGTTGGAATTTTTGTCCGGGGAGGCGAGTACGCCTTATGTCGGCGCATCACAGGTCGGCTACGAGCTGTTCGGTCTCAGGGCATTTTTCGACGGGAAACTGGAAGATCCTCTGGATGCCACCACCATTTGCCAGCGGCCAGTGGGAGTTATACAACCTTGCGGAAGACCCTGCGGAGTCTAACGATTTAAGCAGCAGGTACCCGGAAAAGGTCGAGGAAATGGTCAACAGCTGGGAGCAATATAAGGAGGACAACAGGGTGCTCGATGTCAGCCTGGATTTGTCCCGTGGTTTTGAGTGAGGTGGTTAAACCTGGACAGGTTGGGCTCCTGACAAACAATTATTGACTACATCTCCATGTCCAGCTACCCGGCAGATCTTTGCCGGTGAGGTATGCAGAGGCTGAGTGGCGGCTTGCGGTGTGAGCAGACGTTGAATGCTCCACTGCTGAAAGACCGCTAATGACCCAGACGGGAAACGCCGGATTTCACCTTCACGGTATGATCTGCAGCGCCCTTGCCGGATAATTGCTTGTCAGGTAGAAAGAGATGGATCGGGCGAACGTGCCACCGGTCCGGCTACCCTGCCATTGTGGAGGAGACCTATGGCCGCTTACTTTATTTTGACGCACACAATCACCGACATTGAAAGGTACCGGGACGAGTACATTCCTCAGGTCTTCCCTTTCATCGCCAAATACGACGGGGAAGTGATCGCAGCGTCCTTCGACGCGGAGCAGCTTCAAGGCAATCCGGAGAAAGGGCGTTGTAGTCATTCGATTTCCCTCGGAACAAGCTGTACGGGACTTTGTAAATGTCCCTGAGTATCAGCCAGTTAAAGAAATCCGCCTGGCGCTGACGACCAATGCTAATGCTGTACTCGCACCAGAGTTCCAGATGCCTGAAGCCTGACCAAAACGGGATGCAGCCGTTAAGTTAGAATGTGATTGCAGGGCCGTTAATTATCCGAAGCGGCGATAGGCGCGGCCCCGAGTAGGTACAGACACGATATTGCGATTGGTGTGTAGTCCACACGACTGCCTTCTTTTAGGACAATCAAATTCGAGGCCATCAAATGGCGTTGATAAATAAATTGATCGGTTTAATAGCTACCGTACTTGCCCTCGCGTTTGTGTATGTCTGGATGTTCGTACCAGAACAAAAGCACGAAATTCAGGATTGGTACTACAGTATGACAATCGATTGCGAACAAATGCACAGCGAGGTATCCAACCATCAACGCTGTAAAATAAGTGATGACTGCGAGTTGGCTCGCGGAGAGTCTGTCAGGGCGGAAAAGCTTGCGGCGCAGTATGGTAGATACTGTAGTGAGCACTGAACGCCACGATGCGAGTTTCGCCGCTCTCTCTTTCCCCTAAGAGCGGACATTAGTTTAAGTCAGCCAAAAAAATCCGCTAATGACTCAAAGCAGGAACGTACTTCGTAAGATTTTGCATTACTCCTCAACTGGCCGAAGAATTCCGCGTCTCCGGGCGTATTCACGTACGGCATGAGCCGCCTCGGCCTTGGACTTGAAATCGATTGCGGGTGATCGCCAGATAAGGGTCTCGTCAGGCATTTCAAAACGAATTATATGTCGATGCGTGCTGGTGATAAAACGAATCCCAATTGCAACGAGTCCAACTGTCGCGATGATCAACGGCGCACTTTCAGCGGAGACGTCGTCCCAGCCAGTCACAAGCATGGACATGAAGATTAGTGCAGCGATAAAACAAGCGGCTCCCGCGAGAATTCGGTAGTAGGCGATCTCTATCTGATATTCGATAGCGCGGCAATCACGTACATCGAAGTACTCGAGTTTGAAGTGAGTCAGCGCGTGCCTGTCCCGCTTCAATAAGCAAATTTGTCGATCGGAAATGCTGATGACGTTGCCGATATTCGAGGGGATTTCATCCTGGTCCAGCAGCTCAGCAACAAGCTCACCATCGAGTTTGATACCATCTTCAGGGTAGTTATTCATACTCTTCCAACATGCAGGCTTCGCCGACGAAACTCTGTCCGGTCGCAAGTCAGTTGATGTCTAGTCTGCCTGGCGAGCTTCCTGCATCAGGCGCTCGATCTCGGCAGAGCTTGTCGGCACTCCGTCTGACATTACGTCAACACCATTTTCTGTAACCACGACCATGTCTTCGATCATGATTGAGATATTTTTCTCCGGTATATAAATCTTTGGTTCGACCGTGAATACCATGCCCGCTTCCAGTGGGCGGCTTGAGTCGAAGCGCTCGGCGACATCAAGACCTATGAAATGCCCAAGTGCGCGCACTCCGCTGACCATACCGGCATCGCGAGTCAGGTAATGAGTTGGCGAGGGCATCATGCCCCAGACTTTGTCTGCTCCCATGGCTTCAATGTCTTCATATTGCTCCAGGCCATGCTTCTGAAAAACTTCGGCGGCGGCCTTTACCACGTCGAGCAACATGACTCCCGGTTTTATCTTCGCAATCGACGCGGCCCTGGCTTCATCGACTATGTCGTAATACTTTCGTTGTTCATCGGTGAATTTCCCGGAGACCGGGAAAGTGCGACATAGATCGGACGTATAGGTCATGAACTCGGCGGCACCGTAATCGACGAACAACAACTCGCCATCCTGCATTACGCGATCGGCAGCGCTGTATTGCTGGTTTGTGATGGCGAAGAACTGCATTTTCGTTCCCGATTTCACGATGATCTCGAACGCGCCGCGCGGCGAGCCTTCCTGTTTCCACACGTATTCCATTAGTCCTGCTACTTCAAGATCGTTCATGCCCGGGCGTACCTGGCGCATGGCCTCGACAAGGCCTTTGGCACTGATTTCGGCGGCGCGGCGCAGGGCCGCAATCTCATGCTCATCCTTAACCGCTCGCAGCGCGTTTAATACAGGTTTGAGGTCTCTTATTTCTCTACCGTTCAGGTGTTCTCCATAGGCCCCTACCATTTGCTGTGCGACTGTCACTGGCGGCGCAAATCCTGGTGGCGCATAGAGTTCGGAGTCATCCAGCGGCAAATAGACGGCGCTTGCGTCGCCGAGCAGATCATCCAGTCTTTCTTCCAGCTCGGCGAGCGGGTAGATTTCATTGATGCCGCTGAGCTCCTTGCCTTTGGCCTCCGGCGTTATGACCCAGTCACCAGGTCGGTTCCATCGGGCGCCACGGAATTCGTCAAAATTCGCCGTTGGGAACTGTCCGCTGCGGAACTGTTGCTCGTCGGGGACAAATACTGCTGTGCGATCTTTGGTCACGACAAGAACTGAATAAACGGTTTCAATCCCGGTGAGATACCAGAAATCGGGATCCATCCTGATCGCACCCCAACTCACTTCGCCGACCAGGTGGCGCGAGGGAATAATCGCCGCGCCATCACCGATCTGACTAATCAGGTTAGCTCGATGTGCCGCATAAACTTCCGGCGCGAACGCAACGTTACTTTGCGCAGCAAGTGGCTGGCTGAGCACTAACGAGGCAAGAAATACGATGCCAGGAATAAAACGTCGCATGTCAGCTCCTTTTCAATCTATTCCGGCCTGCGAAACTTCAACGTCATTCGATTCGATTCGCCGATAGCCTGCATTGCATCGCGTTTCCCGGGATCATCTTCACTGCCGTCAAAGGACGGCGGCAATCGCCAAACGAAATCTTCCTCACCCGGGCGGTCTTTACTGTTCTCATTCATGCTGCTGGCGGATACAAACTCGAAACCGGCCGCTTCCATACGCTCGACGACCAGGCTCTTTTTCAGGTAACCGTTTGAACCATCCGCCCACTCATCGGACATTTCATCGCTGCTTTGATGTTGCACGACGCCGACAATACCGCCCGGTTTCAGCAGTGTGTATGCGTCCGCCAGTGCCGCTGTCAAATATCCGCCGTCACTTTCGTAATTATTCAGATTGTGCAATGCGCGGATAAATAACACGGCATCGGCGCTGCCAGCCAGATCACCGGGCATCGACCCCAAAACAAATGCCGATACCGAGGCGCTGCCGTCATCGCGCCAGGATTCCGCGTCGGCTGTCCAGTCGGTTACCCAGGTCTTCAATTTCTGCAACCTTTCGTCGTCGTAGAAACCAAACGCCGCATACATATCCAAATCATAGTCGGCGCCAATCAAATGTCCGTCTTTGCCAAGGTAGGGCAAGAGGATTTTTGAATACCAGCCACCACCTGGCAGTGCCTCCATGACCGTCATGCCAGGCTCAATGCCAAAGAATTCCAGTGTTTCCTGCGGGTGACGATACTGATAACGCCCTTTGACTTTCTCCGACTGAGCGTCCAGCACTGTCGCCAGTGGTGATTCCTGTGGTGCGGCAGTTTCGGTTTGAGTTGTGGCAACCGGCTCGGAATTACATGCGATCAAAGTCAATGTTGCTAATATAACAAGAAGTCTGGGCATCCTGATTCTCCAATGGCCTGACAATATGGCGCGAGAACCTATTTTCCACAGGCGGGATCGTAAGTGCAACCGAGCGATCTGAATACAAGGGATTGCAGGCAAGAACACTCGGAAGAGGCTCTGGGGCCGGAGGCTGGCAAGATGATTATGCGGATTGTTCAGGTATGTGTTGGCAGGCCGGCAGAGGTTATTGTCAACGGGAAAACCGTGACTACGGGGATTTTCAAGACGCCTGTAGACGGCACTGTCGAACTGAAGTCAATGAATCTAGCCGGCGACGGCCAGGCAGATTTGACCGTGCATGGCGGAAGGGACAAAGCAGTCTATGCATATTCGCAGGACCATTACGAATATTGGGGGAAAGAATTGGGCATCGACGAGTTGGCAGATGCGCAGTTTGGGGAGAACCTGATGGTCACGGGCTTTTCTGAAGATGAGGTGACAATTGGCGATCGTTACAAAATCGGCACCGCCATTGTCGCGGTTACGCAGCCGCGCCTGCCATGCTTCAAGCTCGGCATTCGAATTGGTGATAAGTCTTTTCCGAGGCGATTCCTTGATAGCGGGCGTCTGGGCATGTATCTCAGAGTTGTAGAGGAGGGTGCCTTGCAATGCGGCGACACCTTTGACCTGATCGACCGCCCCGCACACGGCATTACTCTGCACGACTTGTGGCGGACCATTTTTCACGATGACGGTGACGCGAAGTTGGCGCTGGAGCAACTCCCGCATCTTGATGCGGGTTGGCTACGTCGACTTCGGCACAAAATTGCGACCGATCAATGACAAGTCACATATTTCATTTATAGAAGGCCCTCAAGTCCCTCCAGGTCATTGATCACCTGCCAGCGGCCACCGGACTTTTCGACTTTCGTTTGCCAGTAATCGAGTCGGGCCAGGTATTCCCGCGGATCGATATTGTCCGAACGCAGCTTTGTGACGTTCAATGCAATGATGTCGAAGCCATCGAGATCAAATTCTATGTCGCGGATATACCCGTCCTTAAGATCTTCCTTAAGATCGGAGAAAATCAGAATGGTCTTTACCGCGGGTCCTTTTTCGTTCAGGTACTCCACGGCCTGCAGCAAGCCACCCGTGATGTCAGTGTAGGGTGACGAGCTCTCCGTTTCTACAAAGGTTTTGATCTGCTCCGCGAATACGCGTTTCTGTCGGTTAATCGTGCTCGGTCGGTCATCAAAAGTGATTTTTGCGACAATGTCTTTTTCGCTGAAGCTGCCGGTATCGACCCGGGCGACGGCCATAGAATCTGTCGCGTCGAGCCTGGACAGCGTATAGCGAATGATCTGCTCAGCCTTCTGCATCTCCTCACGATAAGTGCCGGATGTATCTATCAACATATAGACGCCGGAGTTTCTCGGTTGCGATGGCGAGCAACTGGCGAGCAGAATACAAGCAATACCCAAACTGATAATTTTCATAACGTCACCTTTCGCAGGTCATTGTCGCCGGAATGGCCGGAGTTACTGTCCCGCGATGCCCACCACAACGGGATGAAAAGCGGCAGGTCGTACAACTGGGCGGCGAGCACACCAACGTAGCGAGAGCCGCTGCCGAGCAGACGCAGGATTAACGAGGTGATGCGTAAAACGCCGATCGCCAGGAGGCCAACTACGGTACGCAGCGAATGCACGAACGTCTCCAGGGGAATGGCAACAAACGTCAACGCGAATGGCAGTATGAATCCCATGCCCATCTGCGCCGCAGTAGTGATCCACATATAGTTATTGGCAATCACCTCGGCGCCATCGCCACGGAGGAGTGCGCTGGTTGCCAGTTCATCATGCAATAGCACTTCACGCATGAAGGCGAGACCAGCCTCCACGGTGGCAAGCAAAAACAGGATTGTGAAAGTAATCCAGATCATGCGCACCCGGGTTTTGTCGGGTAACGCGCCAATGACCGGAAAAAGGCGCGTGATTCGCAGTGATTCCATTAGGAATAAGCCCATCGAGATCTCTACCAGGATAATGACGAGAGCCGCGATATCGGCAGTACGAAAATTACCGATCTGGCTGGTGCCACCAACCATCTCTGCCATCGGCCTGGCGATCAGCGAAAAATTAATTGTGGCGCCACCAACGGCTACGCACATGACCAGTGCTGAGACGAAGAAGTAGACCAACGAGGACGATGAGAGCACCGAAACTGCCCGATCCTCTCCTTTGACGATGTCCTCGTATTCCTGCATGTGTCGATCAATAGTGGCCGAGCGGCCCAGCAGGCTATCGACGTTCTTGCCAACTTTGCTCAGAGTCTGTTGGATCTGCCGCCATTCCGGGCGCATCTTGCGTAATAGAAAGTGACGCTTTCCACTGGCCTCACGGTAAGCAACCATGGCTTCCTTATGTGCTTTGACCAGCGATTTGTGGATATCACTCAAGACGCCACCAACACCAACCCGGCTGTCTTTGGAGTCGATCGCAGCAACGGCCTCAACTGCGTTTACCCAACCCGGTGGATCCGGCGGAACATCGACTGCCTCCCGGTGATCTTCCTCGATACGGTTGATCGACTCACTCAGGTTTCGATGCAATGCGGAGAAG
>PVMK01160298.1_pt1 | contig 29827 bp, 36 predicted proteins | sample 1853481 | NCBI WGS metagenome assembly PVMK01 (sample SAMN08533507, study PRJNA380276) | Marine sediment metagenome, whole genome shotgun sequencing project.
CACAAGGCTTTCAAGCTCGGGAGGGATTTTATCCGCATCACAATTCAAGATGATCGCTACGGCAACCGGAGAAAAATCATTCCCCCTAAGATATCTACCATCTTCTGGAGGATAATCTGGATGAGGATCGACCTTTAACATGCTTTACCTCCTGTTCTAAAAAGGATTTGAATTTTCTTTGTATCCATAACGTGGATGACCAAAACGCTTGGTAGTGAACATAAAGGGAGTTTATCTATCCATCAACCGGCCAAGGAGACCCTTCTTTTGAGACTCAGGTGGAGGAAGACCGAGGTGTTTGCAGATGACACTTTCGAGCTTCTCATCTGAAACATCAGACCCTTCAACGACGATTTCTTCTCCTACCATAACGGCAGGAGCGGCCAGCAAATCCAGTTCAAAATACTCATCGGTGTTATATTCAGCTTTAGGTTTTGATATGGTTTCGATCTCAACGTCATACTTTTCGCCCAGCCCGGGCATCATTTCTTTAAAATGCTTTTACGGCTTACCATTGGGCTCGTTGAGAAAGAATCTGATCTTTAGCATGTCTTCAATGATTGATGATTTACAATTGTCAATTGGCGATTGATAAAACCCTTTCGGGGCTTGTCCGGGTTAGGAGCCTATATCAGCGCTTTTCATAGCCTCTGCCATTCGGATCAAAAATTGATCCGCGGGTAGAAAATCCACCAGGCGAAAGTTGCTTTGTTCATTCCCCTGGCGGTCCAGAAAAACAACTGTTGGAACCCCTTTGACTTCATATTCCTTTAAAAGTTGTTCATGAACCGGATTCTCCTTGCGCGTGAGGTCAACTTTGACCATGATAAAGTCCTGTTCTGCCTGTTTGACAATCTCTGCATCATGAAAGGTGATCTCCTCAAGTTCGCGGCAGGGACTACACCAGTCAGCATAGAAATCAATGATTACAGGTTTCTTTAATCTTTTCGCTTCTGATAAAAGTTCATCGGAATATGGTTGCCAGGTTACGCCAGGTCCTTGCAGGACCCATGTGCCGATAAGTATCGTAGTAAAAACCACGCTTACGATGACAACACTTGTCCTAATCCATTCAAATGTTCGAAAGCTCGCCTTGGTCCTATCGATCCATCCTAAGTGGAGTCCTGCTGCCAAAGCCACGGCTGCTAAAAAAAGGATTCCTGCTGTTTTGGGCAAAATAGGCCTAATGAAATGGGCAGCCATACCCACCAGAACCCATCCCATGAATTTCCTTACCCAGATCATCCATTCACCGGAGCGAGGAAGTTTATCTATCTGTCCTGAAAATATGGCCAGAAAAAAAAGAGGCAAACCAAGGCCGAGACTTAGGGTGAAAAAGACGATAAACCCCAGCCAGGGGCTACCCATGCTTGCTACCCAAGTAAGCAACCCTAAAACAAAGGGACCGATACAGGGGGCAGCCACCACCCCAAGAGTTAATCCCATGAATAACGTCCCTAAATAGCCTGCATAGGATTTTGATGTGGCCTGCATGAGGCCGTTTGGCATTCGCAATTCCCAGAAGCCAAAAAGACTGGTAGCAAAAATGACCAAAATAATGGCGATTCCGGTAAGGATTAGAGGGCTCTGAAGCATTGCCCCCATAAGACCTCCGGTCAGGGCGGCAGTTACACCAAGCGCTGAATTTGTGATCGATAAGCCGCCGATGTAAAATAATCCATGACCGATTAATTGGCCTTTACCACTTCGGCCGCCAAAATAGGAGACAGTGATGGGAATCAAGGGATAGACACATGGGGTCAGGTTAAGGGCCATGCCTCCCGCAAAGATACCTAGAAGGGTCCAAATCATAGCCCAGCCATGTAGAAGCCCTGGTGTCTTTGGCTCTGGGGTCATTCCGGAGAGTCCCGCCGGGGTAATTTCTACCGGCAAGCCTTGGGCATGCCACTCTGGATAACCTAAGGGGTCACGATAAACATTCCTGTAACCAAGACGTACAGCCACACGGGCTGCCGAGTCGCTTCGGACTCATGCCAACCCCGCTCAGTAGAAAACGATGAACCGGCCCTTATCTGCACCCAGGAAGGCCTCAAGATCCCCTTTTTTTCGCCACCGTGAAAGCCAGGTCGGCTCCATGGGAAAGTTCATGGCATCTTTGATATGACCTGTCCGGTATTCCCATTCCTGGCGCGTGTCCACCAGAAAGAGGTTGCCGGGATTCTTGTTGTAGCGCTTCCATAAATCTTTTGTATTGATAATGCGATATCCACCCAGCTGCGCTTCGGCCTGGACATCCTCCCAAGTCGCCTCCTGTGGGGTAACGCTACGGTTGTTAAACCAGAGGACTCCTACTGTAATAGCGATGGCCACAAAGGCCAAAAGAGTTTTTCTAACGCTGTTCATCTTAATCCTACCTTAACATTTGTGTTGTCAGGATTTGGCATAAAAACGGTAGTAATGAAAGAAGTGAAGCGTTCGAAATGTCTTGAATTCTTTAGGATATTTCCTGATCCCGAATTCCTGAATAAACCGCTTTGCAGATTCCAGAGACACCTCCCTTTAATCCCTCGGGGTTCTTATAACCTTCCGAGCCCTTCAAGCTTTTTACATATTCCTGAGCATCAACTAATTGGTTTAATGCACGTTGCGTTTTTGAATCCGGTTTGGTCCTAAATAACCATCCCTTATCATAAGGGTCTTTTTGTACAAGAGAGGGTTGTTTTTTTATCTCGTGATTGAAATATACAGTTCCCTTGAAAGGAGCATCAATATATAAGATTTTTGCCGTAATGACAAATACTATGGCTTCGCTCTCTTGAACGGCCTGACCTTCCGGGACGAGCCAGTCCACGTCATTGAACCCTCCGTATAAAACCAGAACCGGTTCGGTCAGTCCAAAGACAATGTCTTGATCTTCCGATTGCGCCCAAAGGCCACGCTTTGCATCATAGCGGAGATTTTCGGGAATCTTCACCTTCTGACCTAAAAACTTTTCTATAACAGCCATCTATCCTTCCTTAATTATTTCAATTGTTTGACACTATTTGCTTAGCCATCTATAGTTGAATTTGTTACTTTTTGCAAGATCATCAAACTTGATAGCACATAAAATTTCATTTTTAAACGGCAAAATCATAAAGCGATTTTATAACCCGGAACATCTTTAAAAAACCCGAAATGTTAATGGATTACGGTATTTGTAATCTCCTTGAAAATACACACTTGCTATGGTATTTACTTTAAACAGGCGTCAAGTCTTACATGGAGGCCTTGGCGGCATGCAAGATGTTAATTTGCAAATAAGGAGATGTGCGTGGATAAACCGAAAAAGATATTGATTGAAGTCATGTATAAAGCTGATTATTGCCTGCCATGCCTCTACATGGATGAGGCAGTTTGCGAAATTTTACCAAAATATTCGGAGAGAGTGGAATATCGGCGCGTTGAATTCATGAAAGGAGAAGGTAAAAAGCGATTTTTAGAGCTTTCCGTATCCCTGTTCGGAGAGGAAGGTGTTTACAAATTTATACGGATTGCTCCGGTGCCTTCCCTGTTCATTGATGGCGAGCTTGTCTTCGATGCCATTCCTCCTCGCTATGAATTGGAGGAAGCCATTGAAGAGGCCCTCGAGATGCATAACCGTCATGAAGATTGAGGAGATTGTACTGCAGACCTCCTTATTCAACTTATATAAATAACCGTAAACCTTTAGATATCATGGGAGTGCACATAAATTGGACACCAGGCCGGTCTGGGTTATAAGGTTCCGGGTTCCCGGTTCAGGGTTAAGCGCTGCGCGCTTTTTTCCTTAACCATTGATTCCATAGGATAATACAACGAGACGGCCGAACTCTGAACCTTTGAACGTTGAACCTTTGAACCCAATCTTTAACTTCGAGACGGAGCCTTTTGTCCAAAAAATTCACCATGATAAGCCATACATAGGATGCCTATATTGTGAATGCCAAACAGATTCATCTGGAAGTTCTCCACGAAGGGAAACATTGAATCCCCTGCGAATACATGGCCAGGGTGGTCGAGTCGGTGGCGCCGGAATATGGTGACGTATTGCATTGTGAAACGGTTATCACCAAAAATATGGAAGGGGCGATGCGCCATGGCGAGCTTTCAAAGAATCTTGGACGGCCGGCGCCGGTTCCGTCCATCTTTATTGATGGTGAACTGGTTTTTGAGGTAACTCCCAGCACAGAGGAACTCAAGGAGTGCCTGGATAGATTGCTGGATAAATTGGGATAGCACATGGTTTTTTGGATTATCGGGGGAGGAAAATTTGGTTCAAGAGCTGCACATTGCCTGAACAGGAAGGACCCAAACGCCCGTATCTTACTAATCGACTCAGATCCTGATACGCTGCAAGGGTGGAAGGGACGGGTTGACACGGTTCAGGCCGACGGCATCACCTTTCTCGAGCGTCACTTAGATGGCGGCAGCGACATGATGCTGCCGGACTGGATTGTGCCGGCCATACCAATCCATGTGGCCTTTGAATGGATTCGCAGCACCCTGAAAATTAATTCAGATGTAACTCCCATATCTGTGCCTGAAAAACTCACCTCGTTCCTTCCTCATCCTGTGTGGGGAAAAGAAGGAGAACTCTACGTGAGTTATGCCAAGTTCATTTGTCCGGAAGACTGTCTGGAGCCACCAGATCTGTGCACTGTCTCTGGAAAGCCCAGGGAGACAGATTTGTACCAGGTTCTGGAAAAGGTGGAGGTAGCAGATTTCATGTCGGTGGTAATCCGGAGCCACCAGTTGGCCCCGGGTGTGGGCGGTTACCCGGCACAGGCCCTGGTGAATGCCCGCAGCGAGATAGGCCTATCAGAAGGCAGGGTTCTTGTGAGCACGGCCTGTTGCTGCCATGGTGTTGTGCAAGCCTTGCAGGTTAGAAAAGGGTGCTGAACGCCAAATTGATCCCGCCCCGCTTTCAGCAGAGCGGGAGTTATATAAAAGCGTAACACGATTTTATTTTTCGATTCCGACTCTAGCCTTTACACCTTTCTGGTAATAATGTTTGACCGCTTTCATTTCGATAACTTGGTCTGCATTTTCAATGATCCGGGTAGAGGCCCCCCGCCCGGTTATGACAAGTTCCACATGGTCCGGTTTCGCTAACATTACACCAAGAAGGTCCTGTACGGAAAAAAGCCCGTTCTTTACGGCCACGTTTGCTTCGTCCATGACAACTACCTTATGCTCACCTGCTGAGATGATATTCTTTACCTTTTTAAGGCCCTTTCGGGCGGCTTCGATATCCTCAGGGAACGGTTTTTTATTGACAAACCGGCCGAGACCATACTGCTCCACCGTGATAAGGTCGGAAAATCGTTTCAGTGCTTTTATTTCACTATAATCACCCCTCTTGTTGAACTGGGCGATAAATACATTGAGTCCGGCACCTGCGGCTTGTAATGCCAGGCCTAAAGCCGCAGTGGTTTTTCCCTTTCCATCCCCTGTGTAAACTTGAATGTTTCCTTTCATACGCTTATCTTGCCTTTCTGTTATTATTATACTTTAAGCGTCTTATTCGAAGCTTTTGAATTATTTTCTAAAGGGTCTTTTCTGTTCAAGACCTTGATAGATTTTCCTTGGAAAATCTTCTTTCGCACCTCGATATTTACACCAAGCCGGTTGGCACTGTCAATCGCCTTTCTAATAAATGATTTATTTTTGTATAACAATATGTTAAATTCAACCTTTGATTTTTTGTAACATTTTAGCCCTTTTTAAATATTTCCGTATCCGGAGAATATCAAGTGGAATCCAATAGCCAAAAACAGCGCTTTGTTTATCACACCGAGGGTGTCTGCCCGCCGGAGATCCATTTTCATATCCAAAAGGAATATCTCCAAAAAGTCCGTTTTGTTGGTGGAGGTTGTCCGGGTAATGCTCAACTGGTGAGCCGTTTTTTGGAAGGAAAACATTTAAAAGATGTGTTAAAACTTTTGAAAGGAATTGCATGTAGGAATGACACTTCATGTCCGGATCAATTGGCTAAGGCCTTAGTCTCTGCCAAGTACGGCAACCTTGATCCCGCACCATCATTTCAAGTCTATACGGACCCATCGCCTAAAAGCCGGATAGGCTTGATCGGCGACCTGGGAGGGAACAGTGGTGTCCTGGAGATTCTAATTCAAACAATACGTGAGAGGGGGGTGGAAAGTATCTATTGTTTGGGAAACCTGACTGGAGTTTCAATCAATAACAAAGAACTGATTCGCCTCTTACGGAAAGAGGGGCTAACGGCAATTCAAGGAGAACGTGACTGGCGATTTGCACAGGAAGAACCGGACGGCGATTTGACTTTCCTCGGGCAAAAGGATAGGGACTACCTTTTTCGTCTTCCCCATGTCCTATCTTTCCAGATGGGTGAAAAAGAGGGCATCGCCTTCTTTGGTGAATATATTCAGAGTCTTCCCGGGTTTTCCGACTTTGATCCTTTTGCCCTGGAAATTAATATGGTGTGCGGCCTAACTCAATTTATGCAGGATGAGACAGTATTTCCTGCGCTCGAAGCTATGATGCCTCAGTTCAAGGCTCGCATTATTCTTTTTAGTCAGATCAAGAAATGGGGTCATTGGCAGATAGGCGAAACAGATTTTATCAGCTTAGGGCCTGCATCGGGGGATCAAGGGCTTTGCTGGGGGCTGTTAGAAGAAGGTGGTAAAAAAATCAATTTAAAAATCATCAACGCGGGCTTGCCGTCAGGAGGATAATATAAGACAAATGGTTATTGTGGACGTGCTTCTTACTGATTTTAATCAATGACTGGCTTGTGTCTATATGGCAAAAGCGGTAAAGGATTTACCCGAGGATATTCAAAAGATTGTCGATGTGTATGAATGGGACATGCGGACACGAGAAGGGATCCAGCGTTTCAGGGAGCTTAAAGCCAAATCTCTTCCCAGTATCGCATTGGATGGAGATCTGGTTTATGAATCTCTAATCCCGATGCAGGAGGAGCTGTGTGATGAGATACTTCGGAGGTACCAAGAGAAAAATAGGGGTGTATGATTAATATGAATATATCGAACAACATTTTTCTCGAAGACGTAAATATTGAAGGGTTCAAATCCTTTTCAGAAAAAACCAACATGACCTTTCAACCGGGTATTGGTGTAATAATCGGTAACAACGGGGTTGGGAAGTCAAATATTCTGGATGCAATTGTATGGGCACTCGGTGAAAATGATTTGACCCGGCTCCGCTGCCATGGCAATGAGGAGTTGTTCTTCTCCGGTAGCAAAGACTGCCCTCCTTCCTCAAGAATACGTGTTGAATTGAATTTCAGGATAGGTGAAGGAAAAGAAGGGGGTATTGTTCAATTGGTGCGTGAAATGACAAAAGACGGACCGGACAATTATTGGGTTCAGGATGCGCCGTGTCAACGTGAGGAATACCGGCACAAGTCTGATGAATTGAGCCTGAAGCATTCCTTAAAGACCATTGTCAGGCAAGAACAGATCAATGATATGATTCTGTTGAGTCCGCATCTGCGATACAAATGGATCGCGTCTCTCTTGGGCGCCGATCTGACAGGAAATTTGTCACACAGGCTAAAGGAGAACATTGATCCCCTTTTTCGTAAATATTTGATATATTTGATGCCTCAGGGAGAAGGATGGCTTCGAGTGCTTACCCGCAATGGGCAAAATGAACTTGAAATCGAGGTCGCCTTATCAGGTAATCGCGTGCGCAAGGCGCATCAGCTTTCCGGTGGTGAGAAGTCCGTTACCAGCCTTGCTTTGAAACTGGCCCTTTTCGAGCAGCTTGAAAGTCCTTTCTATCTGCTTGACGAGGTCGAACCTTCTTTAGACTATACGAACCATAAGTCCATGCAGGCCCTGCTTAAATCAGTTGCCGGCCAAAGGCAGCTCATAATGATAACTCACTTGCGGAGCACAATAGATCTTGCAAACACGCTTCACGGGGTAAGGACTAGATGGGATGGTTCTTCATTTATGAAGTTTCATTTTGTCATGGAAGAACGTCTTTTAAGGCTATATAAATGCTGTTAGTATCTATCTATCAAAATCGCATCATATTTGCGAAGGATTTATCTAACAAAATATTTTCGCCACCAAGACACCAAGACACGAAGTTAAATTATAATAAACAGTTGTTCTTTGTGTCTTGGTGCCTTTGTGGATATTCTTTCTCTCCGAGGCGTAGGCTCTACGAGCCGGAGGCCGGTTTATCCGGGTTGGGAATAAATAAATGATGCTGATTGACTGGAGAAGTGATCTCGCTCGAAAAGACCATAGGGTTTTTATCAGTGGACTGCCTGTTGCGATGCACTGTCATCATTACAATATCAACCTGCAAAAAACACTGGAAGATACTCTGGGAGCGGAGGGCGTTCAACTCCTATTCCAGGCGGCTGAGGAAGCCAGTTTTATTGGTTTCCAGTCTTTTCTTAATCAATATGACCGGATCAAGACCATTAAGTCCAAATTAGAGCTTGCAGAAACCATTTATCAGAATTGCGGACTGGGTGTTATCCATTTCAAGAATGTAAGACCCCGAGGAGGGAAGATTGTTAGTTCATCCAGCCATCATGTAACCGGATGGCTTGCCAAACACGGTAGGCGCGAGACGCCGGGATGCCATTTTTCTCGCGGATGGATTGCAGGGGTTATGGCGGTTATTTACAATCGCCCCCTTGGATACTATATAGTGGAGGAGCGAACCTGCAAAATGATGCGAAATGATGAGTGTGTCTTCAGTGTAAAGGGGCGTTAAGTGGCTATTGACGGAAGTAAAATTATCCAGGCTATTATGGAGGGGAGCCGGATTCGGGATGTAAAGGGAGTTATTCACCTTTTTGGAGTCTATCTTTCCCTTTATTTTTCGCAATATTATAATAGGCTCTCTTTTGATTTTGAAAAAAAAATGGGCAAGGGCAGAGAGTCCGAAGCAGAAGTTCTGCTTATTGAGGCAGCCCAAGAGTGTGGTTACGCGACTTTTCAGGGGATCCGCAATTCCTGGGAATGGGAGGAAATTGTGGGACCCATGATTGAAAGCAAAGAAGACCAGATTTTAGGTTTTACCGCCGTGGCAGTGGCTTTTGGCTGGGGGGATTTGGAAGTAAAAGAATTGATTCCCGACGAGAAGCTCTTGATACAGGTGAGTGATTCATACGAAGCCACCGGTTTTATTCAGCAACATAGTTCGGCGAATTCAGGAAAATGCTATATGCTCAGGGGTGTTTCAGGCGCCTTTATGGACCTGCTTTATGGAGAGGATTACCCTGACGGGCTTTTTGCCTTTTCGGCCCAAGAGCCTCTTTGCCGGGTGAAAGGAGATCCCTTATTGTGAATTCGTTGCACGAAGATCATCAGATAAATTTATCTCATAAACCACGAGACACAGCTGATGGGAAAGAATGCTGGGGAATTTTTGTCCCTGTCTCCAAAGTGCTTTGTCCGGCCCATGGCAAACATACTACGGCCTGTTGGCTTATCCCTAAAACTCATTGCTGTAGTTACATTGAAGATGATTTTTTCCAAAAGCTGCCCGCATGTCTTACCTGTTCGTATTATAAAGAGAAAGGGATAATCCACCCAAAGGGGAGGAATTATTTTCTCGCAGACCAGATAAGAAAATACAACATAAAGGCCTTAGAGCAAATATATCAAAAGGAAGAGAGCTTTGTTGAAATTCTGAACCGTATTCCGGACGGGCTTTTTACAACAGACCAAGACTGGCGGATTACCTATTTCAACCCGGGTGCGGAGAAAATTACCGGTTTTTCTGCATATGATGCGGTGGGGATGTTCTGCAAGGATGTTTTTAAAAATCCGATTTGTGAGACTGATTGCGCCCTCAAGCGGGCGGTTAAGGATGGAAGCGACGTCCATAATCGGGAATATGAGATTACAAACATTGACGGCAAAAAGGTTCCGATTATATGTTCGACCTCGGCGTTTCGAGATGATTCGAGACGAATTGTCGGGGGAATTGAAATATTTAAAGATATTACTGAACTGAAGAGACTCCAGGAAGAGATTGCCAGACGGGAGAAGAAATATCGTCGCATTTTTGAAGGCAGCCACGATATGATTTATACAAGCAACCTGAACGGTGATATTTTAGATGTGAACCATGCCGGTGTGGAGATGCTCGGATTTCGAAATAAGGAAGAAATGTTAGGGATTGCATCGGCACAGCGACTTTACCGCAATGTTCAGGACCGGGAGAAATTCTTAAATTTAATCAACAAAGAAGGTGCTGTTAAAGATTTTGAGGTGGATTTTAAACGCAAAGACGACGCTCCGATTCATGTTTTAATATCGAGCCGGCGGTACGAAAATCCAACGACCGGCGATATTGAGTACGAGGGCATCATCAAGGACATTACCCGCCGCAAGCGCACCGAAGAAGATCTCAAACAGCGAAACCTGGAGCTTTCAATTCTGAACAGTGTTGCTGTGGCCTTGAATCATTCAAGCGACTTAAATCATATTCTGAGGGTCACATTAAGGAACGTGCTTAAAGTTTTGCGACTCGATCGCGGGGCAATCTTTTTAATTGATCGGGAAAAGAAAAAAGCCGGGCTTACAGTGGAACAAGGCCTTCACGTAAGAGCCTCTGATGACTTGGGTAGGATCATGTTCAAAGATGCCCTGCTAAAGAAACACCTGCTGGAAGAAGAGGTACAACTTACGCCCAAGCCGACGTTTCCATCTTTTCAGGTAAGCTACCTAACAAAAGGGAGCAAAGCCGCCCCCTGGTTATCCTGTTTTCTGATTACTTTTAAAGGAAGGGGAGTGGGGTTTTTTGGTCTTGACATTCCGTCTGCTCGAATGCTGGGCTCACATGAGGTTCATTTGCTGGGATCTTTGGGCAATTTTTTAGGAGAGGCCATTGAGAACACTCAGCTGGTGGAGATGAATCGTCTTCATCGACAGGAGTTAAGGAGACTGACGGAGAAACTTTTTCAGAGCCAGGAAGAGGAAAGACGCCGTATTGCCCGGGAGTTACACGATGAAGCCGGTCAGTCACTGACCGCCGTAAAATTAGCCCTGGACAGGTTGGAGGAGAAATGTACGTCCCAGAAAGAGGATCTGAACGAGGAGATCGGCGAAATCAGGAGGATGATTGTCCGGACTTCTTCTGAAATCAGACGGCTTTCATATCGTCTTCATCCGACCCTGTTGAGCGATCTTGGTCTGGAGCCGGCCCTGAACCTGTATTTTAAGGAGGTGGCAAATCATTCAGGTCTGGACATTGATTTTCATATGGTAGGGTTTGATCATAGACTGGATGTGGACACGGAGACCGTATTTTATCGTTTCAGCCAGGAGGCGCTTACTAATACTCTGAAGCATGCCAAGGCCGAGCATTTCCGCCTCTCCATTATTAAGGGCTATCCAATGATTATCTTTTTGGCAGAAGATGACGGGGCTGGATTTGACGGTAAAATCAGGGGAAACGACAAGAGGAGTTTAGGACTGATTGGCATGCGGGAAAGAGCGTCTCTTTTAGGAGGCGTCTTTCAACTCCGAAGCACGCCGGGAGAGGGAACCCGGATTCGAGTTGAGATACCTTTACCCGAGGTTAAGAGCCATGGGTAGGCCTATCCGGATCATACTTGCGGAGGACCATACGATTGTACGACAGGGTCTGGCACGTCTGCTGGAAGATCAGCCGGACCTGAAGGTCGTCGGGGAGGCCGTTAATGGTCGGATTGCCGTTGAAAAGGCACTGGAATTAAAGCCGGATGTTATCATAATGGATATTGCCATGCCCCTTATGAACGGAATCGAGGCGGCCAAGCGAATTCGCAAGCATCTGCCAAAGACCAAAATCCTGATACTTTCCATGTATTCTCATGAACATTATATCCATGAGCTTTTAGAGACAGGAATATCGGGGTATCTTTTAAAAGACTCCAGCGGACGTGATATTATAAAAGCTATTCATGTTGCCATGAATGATGAAACATTTTTGAGTCCGTCCATATCCAAAATGGTGGTGGACTCCTACCTTTCACCCCGCAAGGTTTCATCCAGAGAAGAGCGCTTTAAAAAGCTAACCAACAGAGAGCGGGAAGTATTTCAATTGATTGCAGAGGGCCATTCCACAAGACAGATAGCGAATATGCTCTGTGTTAGCATTAGCACTGTGAAATCTCACAGATCCAAGATTATGGAAAAACTTTTGATACACTCTCCGGTCCATCTTGTTCATTTTGCCATCCAGCTCGGGTTGGTTGACCCTGATCTTTAGTTTTGGGTAACCGTTTACAGGTTCAGGGTTCAAAGGTTCAACGTTCAAAGGTTTATCCGCCTCCGGCGGCGCCGTAGGCGACCAGGGTTCAGAGGTTGGCCGCCTCGTTGTATTTACCCCTATGGAATCAATCGTTAAGAGGAAAAGCACGAAGCGCTTAACCCTGAACCGGGAACCCAGTTATCAGAAAATAGTATCCAGAACCCAGTATCCAGCAAGCAGTGATTAGTGAACGCAGAACCCAGAACCCTGAACGCTGAACCTTTGAACGCTGAACCTGTGAACGCCTACGATAAATCCAATGAAAAAAATAGGAATAATCACGCTTACAAGACAGCCTAGTTTGGCATATTCAGCCTTAAAAAAGATTGTTGAGGATTTAGGCTGCCAACCTTTATGCGGGGAGGCTATTGGGGCGGATTGCATATTTTTTTCTTTAGAAGAACTCACTTTGATTGGCTACGATTTTTTAGGTAACTTTCTAAAAAAAGTAGGATTTTCTGAGGCGGACATCATTTTGATCTCCGCTCCATATTCCGTGAATCTATTTGTTTTGCCAAAAGTTATCTGGTGTTTAAGAAGCATCAGTACTGCTCCTATTATACTGGGTGGAAATGAAGCATCTAATAATTATAAAAATTTAATGTCATATCGGTTTTCAGCTTTTGTGAATAAAATTGTGGATATTGCTCCTGATTTTATTGTTAGAGGGTTCTGCTGAAAGGGTTTTGTGCTCTCTTTTACCGCTCCTCGACAAAACGACGATGACAAAAACATGGGATAAAGATTTTTTAAAAGAATTGTTTGAAATCCCGAATCTTGTATTCTGGCTTCCGGCAAAGAAAGGCTTTAGTTTCTACTTGTTTTTCCTCTGAAGGTTTATCGGAAAGAGATATTTTCGCTTATGTGAAGTATGGCGAAAAGTCTGTTGCAATAACGCTTTCAGCGAGCGTGTATATGGGCCAAAAAAGCTCGTGGAGGGTGTTTGTTCTGTGCCATAGCGAGTCAGTTTGGAAACAGATTTTCACTCTGCTGTTCATAGCAGCTTTCTTTGTAAAAGGTCTGGGTGATTTTTTGAAAAATAACCCGGAGATAAAATATGTCGATATTTGGGATGATACGTTTAATATAAATGAAGATTGGGTTATTAAAATCTGTAATTATTTGAAATATTCTGAACAAAGATGTTGGCAGAGAAATTATATATTCATGCTTCTTAAGGCCCAAAGGCTTGAATGAAAAAATAGTAAAAAAAATGAGAGAAACTAATTTTAGGGTGGCATTTGTTGGGGGCCGACGCCTTTAACTGACGATCTTTCAAGGAGGTTGAGAAGAGGCTGTACAATCTCTGAATTAAATAAATCCATAGAAATTCTCGGTAAGGCGCGGATACAGCCAAGATTAAGTGTTCAACTGTTTTCACCTGAATCAACAATTGATGACGGTGGCATTACGGCTACGTTAGCATTGACATGTATAAAAAACGGAGAGTCAACGGTTCATGTGCACCTTTATACCTTTCCATTATATGGATCTGATCTCTATAAGCTTCTTGAGGCGCGAAATAACTTGAAAAAAATTCCCTTCATCTTTATTGAAAATAGATGGTAACAGCAGTGGTTTTACGCCCTATTTAATAGCCTATGATTATATTAATTATGACCCCGACGTGGAAGAAATTAAAACAGAAGACCTACAAGCTTTTGGATATCTCAACCTCGTTTTATGTAAAAACTTATCCGGGTGATAACATTGACGCAAACAGACTCAAACAAATTCTAATACAAGTGAGAAGCTTGGTGTTTAGAAGTTAAGAAAACACATAAAATCAAAGTCGATTTGGTTTATGACAATCCTTTTGTTGGAAGATCAAGGCATTGGTTTAAATAAAAAGGAAATGCTCGATTTATTGTCAAAAAATGGATCCTCTCATAAGATTCCGGAGAATTTAAGAAAAGCGTACGGCAACTTTGGGTACAAATATACTTTATCAAGAAGTTTTGATGAAGTAATTGAAATCCTGATTAAAAATCGATGGGCCCAAAAAAATCACAATAAAAAATACAGCTTGTCTTCGGAAGGCTTAAAGGAACTTAAATCTATGGTCACAGGGGTAGAGGAAAATCATCTTCACATTGCAGCTTACGGCAAAATCAACAAATCCGAACTATTAAAAATCATCTAATTTTACCTTAAAAATCATCTTTTGGACGATTTCAAGAAAAGGCAGGTTCTTATATAGGTATCATGTTAAACTTTGCCTGGAGGGGGTTTTCTTTTTTCCAATAAGAAAGGGGGTGGGCTGTATGTTTCAATTTAGCACGGAACAGAAGGTTTGTGAGGTAGGGGGTGTCAAGTTTGGGGGACAGCCTGGAGAATATCCCGCTGTGTGCTGCTCTTCCATCTTTCAAAAAGGGGACAGGGTATTCGAAGGCAAAAGAAAGGAGGGATTTGACGAGAAGCGGGCCGAGGAAATGCTCAAGACTCAAGAAAAACTCTCGGAAGAGACCGGGGTGCCGGGCATGGCCGACATCGTGGCCAACACGGGAGCGGAATTCAAGACCTATATCGATTTCGTGACTTCCGTGAGCGATATGCCCTTTTGTATTGACGCCTGGATGCTGAAACCGAAGCTGGCGGGTGCGGCTTACTGTGCAGAGAAGGGGCTTTTGGATCGTATGTTTTATAACAGCCTCACGGTCTGGGAACAGGACTTAGAGACAGAGGTGCGAGAGATATCTCAGATAGGGTGTCAAGCATGTGCTTCTGGTAGCATTTGACCAGGATGACCAGATGCCAAGCGGTCGGATTACCGGGACCCAGAAGATGCTGGATGTCATTGAAAAGGTGGGCGCTGATTTTGAGAGTATCTTTGTGGACACTTCGGTCATGAATGGCCCTGCAACCGCCATGTGCAGCATTGCCAACCGCATGGTCAAAGAAAAGTGGGGATTCCCTGCGGCCAGTGCACCGAGCAACGGTTCTTACATGGATTTAAAAAGGTTCAAAGACCTTTGGGGCTTTAAAGGTTGGGCCGCGACCGATTGTGCATTGGAGGGCCTTGCGGCCTTTTTCTATCATGATATGATCTTCTCAGGGCCCATGGGCGGTGCAGTGCGGGTCTTGCCAGCAGTTGCCCAGGCGGAGGCATTTTTGGCAACTGCTGTTTTTGCTGAGACAAAGAAGATGCCCGTGGATCCGAATCATCCGCTTTATAAACTGTTTCCCGACTTTGTCGAACAGTTGAAATCGCTGTGATGGTTTTTGTTTGCAGGCGTTTTATAAGGCATAGACGTACAATCAAAAAGGAGGAACATTAGTTATGGCTGAACTAAGTCCTATTGAAAGAATAACGCGCTTTTGGGATCGTGAACCGGTGGACAAGATGCCGTTTTTTACAGGGATGGGCATGGTGCTCCAACCTGCTATCAAAAAACTGGGCTACAAATTTGCATCAATCCACAGGGAGTCTGCCGAGAAGCTTGCCTGGGCCGGTATTGAGTCTGCCAGGATGTTCAACCTGGATTCCATTGTGATTCCCTTTGACATGTGCTGGGAATCCGAGGCCCTGGGCAACGAGATCAGTCTTTATGAGGATTCGGATGATATCCTGTATCCCACTATCCCGTATAAGAACTGGACAGAGGTTGACCAGGTTGAAATTACCGACGAACAGATCGACAACATCATGGACACCTTTCCGATGACCCTGATTCCCGAGGCCATCAAGATTTGCAAAAAAGAGGCCCCGGAGTTGCCCGTGGGCGCCTGGCAATTAGGGCCTTTCACCCAGTGCGGGCAGACCATAGAACTGGACAAGGTCTTAAAGGCGGTCTTCAAGCACACAGAGCAGGTGGAACGCATTCTGGACCGGTTATCGGACATGATTATCGAGATTGGAAAAGGGCTTCAGGCCGCGGGGGCGGATTTCATCACCTTGCGGGAGCCGGGAGTGGCGGCGGATCTTCTCAGCCCCAAAACCTTCAAAGAGTTGATTGCGCCGCGACTGACGCGGATTTTGGCGGCGTGGAAGTCTCCCAAGGTGTTGCATATCTGTGGATCCACAGATCCTCTGGTCGGGATGATGTGGCAGTGTGTTGTTGATTCAGGGAGCCAGGCGGTCAGTTTTGACATAAAGAACAATTTGGTAGAAGCTCGGAAAAAATTAGGGGACGATGCGATCATTCTTGGCAACTATGACGTATTTAAACTCCCGTGTGCTGAAGAAACGACCGTAGAGCAGGCTGTCGAAGGTATCAAGACCAACATTGACGGACTGGTTGATGCGGTTTGGCCGGGTTGTGATCTCTGGCCTGACATCAAGGAGGATAACTTCCGCGCCATGGAAAAAACAGCCAGGGAGTATAAAACCGGACCTACTCCGGCAGTGGGGAGGATCTAGTTAAGAATAAGACAACAGATAAAGAGAGGAGAATCCATATGGCGACTAAGGAAGAATTGTTTGAGACCCTAAAACAGGGTGTAATTGACTACCAGGAGGAACCGGTAAAAGAGGCGGCTCAGCAGGTTCTGGATGATGGGCATACGGCCCTTGAGGCGATCATGGACGGGCTGGCCGCCGGTATGGAAGTCGTTGGCGACCTTTACGAACGGCACGAATATTTCGTTCCCGAGGTACTGATGTGCGCAGACGCCCTTTATGCCGGCCTGGCTATCCTGAGACCTCATGTTCCCAAAGCGGAAGGCGGCTCCGTTGCGCAGGTTGTCATCGGCAGTATTCAGGGCGATGTCCATGACATCGGTAAAAACCTCGTTAAAATGATGTTTGATGTGGCGGGCTGGGAAGTCTATGATCTGGGCCGGGACGTTCCCCTTGAAAGTTTTGTGGAGGAACAGCTGCGGACAGATGCCGATGTGGTGGCCATGTCGGCGATGATGACCACCACCATGCTGGGGATGAAAAAGGTCATAAAGATGATCAAGGACAAAAACCCGAATGTGGCCATTATGCTGGGCGGAGCGCCGGTGACACAGGATGTGGCCACGCTTTTTGGCGCTGATGGTTATGCCGAGTCTGCCGGAAATGCTGTGGCGGAAGGTATTAAAATGATAGCCCGGCTCAGGGAGTATGAAAAGACAAAGGATGAATAAATCGTTATCAACAGGATTGGAATCCCGGGCTGCCCCGGAATTAAGCGGATTGCAGCCCGTGTTTCCATATCTGAGGTCGTGTTAGAAGGAGGATATGAGCGCATGGAAGACAACAAGGCCATGGTGATTTTTCAACCGTCGGGGAGTCGAGGGTTAGTTCCTAAAGGCATTACGTTGATTGAGGCTTCGAGATTGCTGGGCGTTGACATAGAGGCCCTCTGCGGGGAGAAAAAGGTTTGTGGAAAGTGCATTGTTCGCATTGAGGAAGGATTGTTCGAGAAATTCGGAATCGAATCCGGGATGTCTCATACGAGTGAGTGGCAAGAGGAAGAGAACGAGTTTATCACAGCCGAACGTAAAGAAAGCGGCCACCGGCTGGGATGTGTTACCAAGGTGGAAGGGGATCTTCTGATCTTTGTGCCGGAAGAATCCCGTGCCGGCAAACAGGTGGTGAGCAAGGCTGCCCGGGATATCCATATAACGCATAACCCGGCCGTAAAAATCTACTATGTGGAGGTGAACCCACCAACTTTTGAGGAGCCAACCGGAGATTTTGAAAGGGTTTGCAGAGGACTGGAAAGAGAATACGGCGTCAAAGATCTAACCGCCGACATCTATACCCTGCGCCAGTTGCCCAACGCCTTGCGGGAAGGAAACTGGTCAGTCACGGTTAGTGTCTGGATGGATAAAGAGGTCATCCGGTTTCGGCCTGGAAAAGTCGAAAAAGCATACGGCATAGCAATCGATGTCGGAACCACCACGGTGGCCGGTTACTTTTGCGATCTGACAACTATGGAAGTCATCGACACGGTCTCCCTTATGAATCCCCAGTGTAAGTATGGCGAAGACGTAATGGCCCGCATTACCTTTCATATGATGAATGAAGATGGGCTTAAGCGCATGAGCGATGACATTATTGAGGGACTTAACTGGATAATCGACCAAGCCATAAAAAATACTTATCCACCCAAGAAAAAGAAAAAGAAGAAAAAAGATGCAGAGGGCCCCGCTGAATGGATTGAGGTGCCTGAGGAGGGCAAGACTTATCTCCGTCTGACCAGGGAAGACATCGAAGATATAACCCTGGGGGGCAATACTGCCATGCATCATATTCTGCTCCAGCTCGATCCGGAACATGTGGGTCTGGCTCCCTTTCCACCGGTGGTTCACCACAGCTTAGACATTAAAACACGGGATTTGGGTATTAATATCAACCCCTCATCGTATGTGTTCGTGCTTCCCATAGAGGCGGGGTTTGTGGGCGCGGATAACGTGGGTGTCCTGATTGCAGAGGAACCTTACAAGTCTGATGAGAATGCGCTCATTATTGATATCGGCACCAATGGTGAACTGGTGTTGGGCAACCGGCACAAATTGATTTCCTCTTCCTGTGCTACGGGTCCGGCACTGGAGGGAGCCCAGTTGTCATGCGGCATGCGGGCCGCACCCGGGGCGATTGAACGGATTGAAATCGATCCTAAGACCCACGAGGTGAATTATAAGGTCATCGGCCGGGATGCCTGGCGAAAATATTCCGAAGCCAAAGATATGAAGGCCAAGGGCATCTGCGGGTCCGGAATCCTTGACGTGCTGGCCGAGCTTTATTGCGCCGGAATTATCACCAAGACCGGTGTATTCAATAAGGAACAGAAGTCTGATCGTTTTCGCAAAAACCCGGATACAAAACAGCCGGAATTTGTGCTGGCCTGGAAAGAGGACTCAAGTATCGATAGGGATATTGTGATTACCCAGAAAGACATCCGGCAGATTCAGTTGGCAAAGGGAGCCCTCTATGCCGGCTGCATCCTCATGCTTCGTCGCATGGGCCTGGACACCCCGGATTGCGTAAAGATCGCCGGTGCTTTCGGGACCCATGTGGATCGCCAAAAGGCCCTGATCATGGGTCTCTTTCCGGACTGCAAGATCGAGATGGTCCAGAGTATTGGCAATGCAGCCGGAGACGGGTGTCGCGCGGCGCTTTTGAACATTCAAAAACGCGTGGAGGCCAACTGGTGTTCCCGCAATGTGGAATACGTCGAACTCACAGTGGAGGGTGACTTTCAGAAGCAGTTCATGGAGGCCATGCAGCTTCCGCATATGACACACGAATTTCCCCATCTGGAGGGGATTGTACCGTCTGAAATTCTTCATCAGTTAAAAGATGTCAAGCCGCCCAGCGATAAACATATGAAGTAATTCGAAAAAGGCATTTAAAGAAGGAGCGTTTGGCAAATGATGAAATGTTTGCCTCCGGATCTTAATAAATGATGGCGCCGAGTATACGCGTGGAAGCAGATCCCGGCATCTGTGGTTTTCCCTGTGTTATTGAGGCACGGAAGAAAGGACCCCCGGGTTGTTTCCCTTAAGATTACCGAATCGGAGTGTGAACATATCAAGCGTTTGTCCGAGGATGTTGTGGAGATGGGTTTGAGGGATCTTTTTAAGCCTATAACCAAAAATCCGGTTTATGTTTCGGCGCAGCAGGCGGGCTGTCACCCTTCCTGTCCAGTCCCTGTTGCAGTGCTAAAGGCGGTTGAAGTGGCCATGGATATGGCCCTTCCCCGGGATGTAAGGATCAAGTTTGAGAAATAAAACGGAGCAAGGGGTTATGCATAGCGAAAAAATTGTGTCCTTCAAGGACAAGACGGGGATATCCCATTCCTTGATCCAGCGTCTTCTTGAAAAGGCCAAGAGCTATGGTTTGGAAGCAATTTTCCCATTTTCTGTGGATAAAATCATTATTGCAGAATGGGTTAATCTGAAATGCTGCTACGGGTGTAACCGCTACAATACCAACTGGTGCTGCCCGCCTGCCACGCCCGATATTGAGAGGGTTCGCACGGTTCTTGGAGAATATTCCACCGCGCTTCTATTGGTTGGCACCCAGACTTGCCCGGATTTTTATCGTAATAATGCCCGCAAAAGGGCCAATCAGATACGTTACTGGAAGGGAACTTTAAGTTTAGAGCGTATGCTCTTTCTGCAAGGGTATTACAAGGCTTTCAGTCTGGTGGGAGAGACCTGTGCGCTTTGCAAGGAGTGTGCTTATCCGGAAGCTTGCCTCTTTCCACAGGAGAAAAGGCCTTGTGTCGAGTCATTTTACATTGATGTAATTGGAACGCTTCAAAATCTCGGTACGACCTCAAAGGTTGCAATACACAGGAATGAATCTTTCAGTTACTATGGCATCATTCTTGTGGAATAATGGATGAGAGCAATTATGACATTGGCCGAAGAACATTTACTTTGTGACGTGGTCCTTATTTCAGGATTTTTAGGGGCCGGGAAGACCACGCTGCTGAGGAATATATTGCAGTGGCCCGGTGACCTGTCGCAGACGGCGGTATTGGTCAATGAATTCGGTAAAATCGGCATTGACGGGGAACTTCTTGATGGATTCGACACCCCGGTTGTCGAATTGACAAACGGCTGTATCTGCTGTACGCTGAAAGCCGATCTTCTCAAATCCGTTACAGAAATTCTGGACGGGTTTCATCCGGGCCGGCTTTTCATCGAAGCCACGGGAGTGGCTGACCCATTTGAGATTTTGAGCTTACTGGATTCGTCTCGAATAAAAAAGCGTATGGGCGAAATAAAAGTCATTACGGTTTTGGACGGGGACTTGTGGGAGGGACGGGAATACTTCGGCCCTCTATTCTACAATCAGATCAAAGCAGCTGAGCTATTACTCTTTAACAAGGTTGACCTTCTGCCCAAAGAAGATGTCCACAGGTGTCTTCAAGAGATCCGGGGAATTAAACCTTCTTTAGCAGTGGTGCCGACTCACCACTGCCAAATTGATCCCGAAGTGCTCTGGAAACCTGCCGTTAAGACGGATCATGAAGCAGAGCTTTATTCTCCTTTTGTAAATCTAGATCAAAAAAGCGCTGAAGAGATAGGGTATGTAACTTTTGCCTTTGAAGAGAACGTTCCGTTTAAGATTGATTGCTTTAAACGTTTTGTCGAAGCCCTGCCCGCTAAACTTTATCGGTTGAAAGGCTTTGCTCTTTTAGAAGATAAACTGTTTTTAGTCAATCACGTTGGCGGCAGGACGGATTGGAAAGTGCTGGAGACAAAAGGGACGACAAAACTGACCTTTGTGGGTTGGCAAGTGAGCGAAGATCAGATAATCGAGGATCTTCAGGTATGTTTGAAGCGTGATTACACTTAAAACGGTGAAGTGAAACAGCAGAAAGGAGGTGGTATTTTCAAGAATTGAAAGACAGACTCCTAAAACGAGGAATAAAAATCTTTTAAATAAGGAGGAAACTCATGGCCAAACAGATGTTAATTGATGCCTACAGGGGAAAAAGGACTGATATACCACCCTGGGTACCTTATGCAGGGGTTCATTGCGCCTTTATCATCAATGAACCGGCAGACAAGTTTCTTCAGGATCCCGAACTTTTAGCTAAAGGGCTTGTGGAGACCGCCAAGAGGTATAAAGCTGATGGAATCCCCCTGCTTTTTGACCTGTCAGTGGAAGCCCATTCAATCGGTTGTGAATTAAAATGGTGGCCTGACAATGTGCCGTCTGTGACAACCCATCCATGCTCTGACAGGACACCGGCTGATGCCGGGCTCGTGCTCCCCACCAAGGAGTCGGGTCGCTGGCCGGTGATTTTTGAAGCAGCCAAGATTGCCCGACCCCAACTGGACGAACTCGACTGTGTTCTGATGGGGCTTTTTTGCGGTCCCTTGACCCTGGCTGCTCACCTGGCGGGGGTGAGGATTTTTACCGATGTTTATAAGCATCCGGAATTTGCCGATGAGGTATGCAAATTCGCCGGTGAAATCGGAGCCCTCTCAGCGCAGTTTTATGCGGAAATGGGGTGTGAAATTATCGCCAATGTTGATCCGGTGGCCTCCCAGATCAAGTCGGAGACATTTCAGCGCTATGTAACCCCCCATACTAAGGCGGCAACCAAGGTAATCCACGATGCAGGTTTGACTTCGTCCTTCTTTATTTGTGGTGATGCCACCAAGGTCATGACAGATGTTGCCACAATCGGAACCCACGGTTTTGCAATCGATGAGCAGATGAATATGAATTTTATCCGCGACCTTGGCCGCAAACATGGTGTTGGTTTTGGCGGCAATCTTAAACTGACCCTGGCGCTAAGCCTGGGCTTATTATCGCCCAGAGAGGATGCCATCGTCAGCCTGGCTTCCGGCGGTCACATCGGATATACATTCGCCCCTGGCTGAGACATGCCATACGATGTTCCGGTGGAACATATGGATCAAGCCATTGAAGCAAGGGACTGGTATTATCAATATTACGCCAAGTATCCGGAATCTTGGTAAAAATCTAAGAAAGGAGGATACATCCATGGCAGATAAAATTAATATTGATGTTTTGACTTTGGACAGTGTGCAGTGCGCTGCCTGCGGATACATGATGGAATCCATTGCAGCCTTGCCTGCGGATGTCCAGGAGATGATCACATACACGGAGTGGTCTATCAAAAACAAAGACGGCATCGGCAAGTTCATGGAACTCAAGGGCAAGGTTTTGCCGACAATTTGTATTGAGAGGGATCTGGTATTTGAGAGTATTATTCCCCAATATGAGGAACTCATTGATGAAATGGCAGCACGGGCCCCCACCGAGGCAATGAAAGACCGTATCATTTCACTCCGCGAGCATGGGTTTGAATTTGACAAGATACAGGAAAACCTTGCCAAAGCAGGAGCCGGTATGCACACTCGTGTGGATTCCACAATAAGTTGATCACTACTCTAAAACCTAAAAGCCGGGGCCCCGCGAGGGGCCCCTAACAAATTCAATTTTGTAATTTTCTTGTCCACCCGCTGCCCGAATGACTATTCAAAAATGCATGTTCTATTTTTTCCCAGGATCAACCATATGATTTATAAGGAAATGCATTTGGGGTAGCGACCGATTTTAAGTTATAAAGGAGACCTGAGTCAGGAATAATGGAAATGAATGAATCGGTGCAAAAACTGCGGCAGTTTGTTATTGAGTATGGTTTGCCCAAAACAGATATGGCTCTTTTTGGAATTAAGTGCCTGTATTGCGGAAAATCGGATCGTATCAGACAGTTGGAAATCCCGGATGAATTACATGAAAAAATGGATTCCAAGGATATGAAGAGATATTCCGACCTTTGGAAGCGTTTGACCCAATCAGGTGATTCACTTGGTGTTTGTAAATTCTGTCAGAACCTTCTAAAACTCTATCTGGAAAAGGGCAAGGCCGAAGCTTTATATAAAGGAGGTGAAATCATGCAAGTCGAAGTATTGGGGCCGGGCTGCAAACGCTGTGATGATCTTTATGAAAACACGGTGGCGGCTGCTTCAGAGTTTGACCCTTCTGTTGATATTGCAGTGAAGAAAGTAAAAGACATAAATTATTTTGCAAAAATGGGTGTATTCATGACACCGGGTCTGGTCATTGAAGGCAAGGTGGTGTCGGTGGGCAAGGTCCTTACAGTTGAGGAGATCAAAGAAAAAATAAAGGAAAGTATGTAAGCCATGTCCGATATAACTTATGTTTACATGATTACCGGTTTTTTGGGAAGCGGAAAGACCACCTTTTTAAACCGTATCATTGACAGGTTTCCCGAAGATATGAAACTGACGATTTTGATGAACGAATTCGGTGAGATCGGTTTGGACGGCACATTAATAGAGGGGGACGAAATCGACATGATGGAAATCAGTAAAGGATCCATCTTTTGTGTTTGCGTTAAAACCGATTTCATCAAAGGCCTTTACGAGCTGTGCACCAGAGTCCAACCTGACGTCCTTCTGATCGAATCGACAGGCGTCGCCAATCCGTCAGACTTGAAAAGGGATTTGAAACTCCCTATCTTCAACGATCGCTTTCATTATCTGGAGCAGTTTTGTACAATCGATGCCGTACATTTTCTGGATGCTTATGAAATTTATGCCTCTTTGGAAAAACAGATCGCATCTTCCACTGTTTTTATTATTAACAAGACGGATCTGGCCTCTTCCGAGACCATTGCAGACGTCAAGAAGGTAATACGTGAATTTCATCCTGATCCGATATTTTTTGAAACGACTTATGCCGACATCCCTCTGGATACATTCTTTTTCTTTGCAGAAAAGACGGAACATGTTGATAAGGAATCAGCCCCTGAGAAAGATAAAAGACCCGCATTATCAGAAGATGAGCTCGATAAGTTTATTGACGATCTTTTAGACAGCCCTGATATTGAGATTACACCGCCGGACCTGCTTATGTCGGTTGCTTACCGATGGTCAGGTGATAATCTTGATCAGGTTAAAACAGTTGCTGAAGGCTTACCTCCTTCGGTTGTGCGTTCAAAAGGTTTTTTAGAGGAAAAAGGTGAAATGTATTTATTTAATTATGTCATGGGTGATTGGACGATTGAAAAAACTAAAATTCCAAAAGATCGTATTCAGCATAAAAACGTTGTGGTTTTTATCGGGCCTCCGGAATCGATGGAAGGAATTGAAAAAGTCGCTCAAACCGGAAACTGGTCCAATTTGGGGACGTTTCAACCGATGGCTCAGCTTTAACATTATATAAAATCGCTAAAGCGATTTTATAAGGCAAATGATAATGACGGAGAATCAATATGATTTGATGATCGCGGGAACCGGTCCGGCTGGTTTAACTGCGGCCATTTACGGTCAGCGCCTGGGAATGAAGGTCGTAGTTTTTGGAGATACACCGGGCGGAAACCTTTATATGATCGAAACATTAATGAATTATCCGGGATTCGCAGGGGGAATTCCCGGAACTCAATTCGGAGTTACAACTTTCAGACAGGCCCAGGAAGAGGGCGCAGAATTTCCCATGACCCTTTTAGAAAAATTGAGTCATACTGATAACCGGTTTGTAGGAATTGACAGGAACGCCGGTGAATACTTCGCTCCTGTTGCGATTGTGGCATCCGGCAGGAAGCCAAAAGCATTAGAGGTTCTCAACGCAGATAAAACTGGAATACATACCTGCTCAACTTGTGATGGTCCACTTTTTCGAAATAAGAATGCAACCCTCGCGGTTATCGGCGGTGACAATATAGCCGGCCGGCATTCTCTGACGTTATCAAAAGTTGCGGATCGCGTCATCCTGATACATGAAGGTGATCGACTCAAGATAGAAACGGTGATCCAAAAAGAGATTGAAAGCAAAGATAATATTGATGTTTTCTTGAACATGAAAGTTGTCGGTTTTACCGGGCTGGATACTATAGAAGGTATTACTGTTTCAACTGAGAAAGAAGAAAAAAAAGAAATACCCGTAGATGGTGTATTCACGGCTTTTGGATGGCACCCCAATATTGAGATGTTGAAAATCCCCGTTGAGACCACTTCGGAAGGATATATAAAGACCGATGAAAAACTCATGACCTCTTTTCCCGGTCTTTTTGCCGCCGGTGATGTCAGGGATACAGACATGTGGCAGGTAATTACAGCCTGTGCCGACGGTGCCAGAGCGGCCAAATATGCCTCGGAATTCCTGGAAGACTTATGACGATTGATATGGCCAATCAGATCTTCTGCTTATGAATACCGCTATTAACCACCTTGAAGATATCAGAAATGCCGACCATTATCCCTTCTGAATCTTTTTACTCCTCCATCCTTCTTGAGGCTTTCTGCTCATCTAGAGAAATTTTTCTAAGTATATTCCAAAAAATGACCGGTGTCTAAATGCCCGATCTCATCTTCACATACGTTTATCAACAATCACCTTGACAAGATTTTCGTTCTAATATAATCATATGGCATATATTATACAATGTATAATAGTCTAAAGGAGATCATAATACCATGCCTGTAAATTTGGGAGACTGCCCGTGTTCAGGGAAAAATATGAGCAACCTGACTGCCCCTTGGATACTGATAACACTGTTTAATCACCAAGGCACCCACGGATACGAAATTAAAAAGATAATCACTGGATATATTGAAGATCTGGGCATCGATATGAATATTACCGGTTTGTATCGACATTTGAATATTCTTGAAAAAAGAGGGGTGTTATCATCAGAATGGGACATTCGAGGAAGCGGACCCGCCAAGCGCAAGTACTACTTAACCGAAGCCGGTAAGGAATGCCTATGGAATTGGATCAACACCCTATGCATTCAGGCGTCACTGATCGGCAGATTTTTCGATCATGCAAGGGGAATCTTCCCGCCTGCTTTACTACCGAAAATTCGATTCTAAAAATAAAATAGTGGTATGAAGAAATACTCGGCAATTTGTTTCGGTGAATTTTTTGGAACGTTTTTGTTGGTTTTTTTTGGGACCTCAACAGTGGCGGTTTCGGTTTTTCAATGCACCTGTAGGACTGGTGCAAGTGGCGATCGTTTGGGGGCTTGGCGTGACCCTTGCCATTTACGCCACACGACATCTATCTTGCGCACATTTAAATCCTGCGGTTTCCCTTGGTATGGTCCTTGTCGGGAGGATGCATCCGCGCCTTCTTTTGCCTTACTGGTTGTTTCAGATTCTGGGAGGCATGGCTGCAGGTGGCTGTGTGCTGCTTCTTTTTCATTCTTCCATTGCAGGATACGAAACAGCCCATTCTATTATTCGAGGTGACCCTGCATCGGTAAAAACCGCCATGCTTTTCGGAGAGTATTTTCCTAACCCGGGGTTTTCTATTCCCTGGTTCAAGCTCTCGTTTTCAACAGCCATGTTTGTAGAAGGTTTTGGGACCTTTTTACTGGTTACAATGATTTTTCTCCTTACGGAAGGGTGCAATGTGGGGCGGCCGGGAGACGCCCTGGCACCTGTTTTCATCGGCGGAACTGTTTCAGCATTAATTGCCATAACCGCTCCCCTGACACAGACAGGCATCAACCCTGCCCGGGATTTCGGTCCTCGGATAATTGCATATCTGGCCGGCTGGGGCAAGATTGCCATACCAGGCCCAAAGGGCGGTTTCTTCTGGGTCTATATTGCAGCCCCTTTGATAGGTGCTGTTGCTGCTGCGGTTGCCTTTCGCTTTATTATAGTCCCGTTAATGGCAGCCAAAGGCATTGAAGATATTTGCAACTGCGACCCATCTGTTGAAACCGGATAAGTTACTTTAGTCATAAAAGGAGGATATGAAAAATGGTTAGTCCCAGGAAAATTAGTGTGAAAAAACCGGTGAAACTGATTTTCACCGGTGGTTTTCTTGGTTCAGGAAAGACAACGGCACTGGCCTCACTTGCAAGGAAGCTGATCCGGCTAGAAAAGAGAGTGGGTATAGTCACAAATGATCAGAGTGAGAATCTTGTCGATACGGTTATCGTAAAGCAGATGATAGATGAACTCGGCGTGCCTGTTGAAGAAGTCGTAGAAGGATGTTTTTGCTGCAAGTTCGATGAACTTATTGATCACATGGAGAAGATCATGGTTCATGGACCTGATGTGCTCTTGGGAGAGCCGGTTGGCAGTTGTACAGATTTTGTTGCCGCGGTTGCCAATCCGATCAAGATTCACTACAAAGATGAATTTAGATTTGCACCCTTTTCGACCATGGTCGACCCGCACAGGGTAAGAGAATTTATGCTGGGCGAGACAGACACCACATTCCCGGAAGAGGTTACATACCTTTTTATGAAGCAATTGGAAGAAGCGGACCTCATTGTACTGAACAAAATCGATCTTTTGGAAGATGATGAAATAAGTCGACTCACGGGCATACTTGAGAAGAAATTCTCCGGAAAAAAGGTGATGGCAGTATCGGCAAGAGAAGGCCGGGGGATGGACCAATGGCTTGAAGTACTCCTTTCAGGCCGGCCGGGCGCCAATACTGTTTTGCGGCAAATTGACTATGATAGGTATGCCAGAGCCGAGGCAGCTTTGGGCTGGCTGAACAGTGCAATCAAAGTTTCCGCTTCAGAAGGCTTTGACGCCGGCGAGTTTCTGAAGAGTCTAGCCGAAACTATAAGAAATGCTTTTCAGCAGAAGAATGCGGGGATCGGGCATCTGAAATTCGTCATCACAAGCGCCGGAAAAGCAACGTGGGCAAATGTTACTCATCTTGCCGCCGAACCAGTTATCAGCGGTGAACAGCTTGGGAATCTATTAAAAGGAACGCTTATCCTTAATGCACGGGTTAGACTCGAACCTGATGAATTGGAGACGATTGTGCGTGAATCACTCGATAAGGTATTCAAAGACGCTGGTATGCTATTTAAGATTGTGGAGCTGCAGTGCTTCAGTCCGGCATATCCCGAACCTACTCATATCATGCGCGTTTCAGTAGAGTGACCGGTGGCACTATCGAACATCTGACTCCGATGCTTCGCGATGGTGTGTAGTTTTTTCACAACTGTTGTATGGATTGGTGATTGTCGATTGATGATTGACGATTTGTGGAATCGCTTCGCTCCGCCTTTTTTTGATAAGATTTGGCAGAATACCTTCAATTAAAAATCAACAATCAAAAATCATCAATTAGGGCTAACATTTGCAAAGCAGGCGTAAAAACATCAAGTTGAGGTAGGCCATTGGTACGCATAGAAGTGATAGGTCTTGAGCCACCCTGTAGGAAATGCAATGAGCTTGTGGAAAACGCTAAAAAGGCAGTGGAAGAAGTTGGTATAGAAGCTGAAGTCGTTAAGCTCTGGGTGCTTTCGGAAGATGTACGCGAGCAGTATGGATTGTTACTGAGCCCTGCACTTGTCATCGCAGGTGTTGTTGTCGCTCAAGGGAAAGTCTTTAAAGTAGAAAGAATAGCAAGTCTTCTCCATGGATGATTTTTAATGTTAACGCTTTGGATCTTTGCCCTATCCCGGGTTTCTCACAGGTATGATTCGTTCATTTGCAAGGCATAAGGGATGAAGCTGTAGTGTACTACCGCGAACCCCTTATAACACAGCAAATGGACGAATCAGGCCTGCCCGAAGGGTGAAGAATTTATTTTTTAAAATTACAAGGTTCAAAATAGAGTGTTTTTAGTCAAAGCTAGACGGTATTTGTATAATAGATTGTTTTTAATTCAGTTTCTCATTGTTTGCACAACCAAAATAAATTCTTCATGAGAAATTCGGGCTATGTCGTCATGGCCTGCAGAACGGCTTCAGTAAGTGATTCCATATCCGGGATATTGTCAAAGGCAATGCGTTCATTTATCACAATGGAAGGGACAGCGGGTCTGCGACTGCATTTCTCAGTCAACTCATCAAACCTGCGCAATCCTTCCCGATCGCCAACATCCACAACATCCCACCTTAACATGCCTTCTTCAAATTCAGGAGAAACCTCTTCTAAGATCCCAATTGCCAAATCGCAAAGCATACACCCCTTTTTCTTTGCAACAATCTCTACAAATACCCCTTTATGGTTACTCTTCATAAAAACTCTCTCTGAAACGATTTGGCTTTTTTATGTCATTAATATGCTTGCCACTTGCCAGTCTCCGATGCCTACAAAGAATTTTATACTATAATTTCAAGCCGGTTCTTTTTCCGTCGATTCATCCATTGCCTCCTTTACAAGATCTCTTAAGCAGTGTGGGAATCGTATTAAGATCGGAACGTCC
>PVMK01123591.1_pt1 | contig 29826 bp, 23 predicted proteins | sample 1853481 | NCBI WGS metagenome assembly PVMK01 (sample SAMN08533507, study PRJNA380276) | Marine sediment metagenome, whole genome shotgun sequencing project.
ATCCTGGGTGGTGCCGAATCCCTCGATCTCCACCTCGTCATCGTCTTCCATGATTGTGAAGTCGGATTCCTCCAGGCCCAGCATGGGTGTGCCGTGCTCGTCGAGGACCACGACCGAAAGCTCCACCAGCTCGACACGCACCGAGCCCACGAAACCGCCGCCGCCACCGAGGATATATACCGCGTCCCCGCGGGTCCCTTGGGCGTCTATCGCCTCGGCGGAAAGGATGGCCGCCTGCTGAAGCTGAGCCACCGGGACATCGATGACACAAGGGCAGGTCGCCCACCTCGCGATGAGATCGGCGTCGAGGTGGAGGCTGACTTGTTGAATGTCCTTGCCGCCGCTGATGGCGATCGTGATGGGTCGCTTGCCGTCCTTGATTGACGATTCCGGCGCGAGCAGAATCTGGACGCCGATCTGGCCGGATGGGTTGTTGAGGACGATGGCGTCCTCGCCCAGGTAGTTGCCGTCACCGTCGAGTGCCACCGCCCGAACCTGGGTGCGTTTGATGATCTCGCCGAGCGGGATCGAGACCGTCCACGGGGCGCGATTGCGGCGTCCGAGCGGCTTGCCGTCGTTGAAGAACTCGACCGAGGCGGTATTTTCTGGTGCGGAGACCTCGAGCTGAACGGCGCCGAGTCCGCCGAGATTCGGAGGCGGATCGAAATGAACACCGCCCTCACGCGGGGGGGTGAGGTCGAGGGCGATGGCGTCGACCGGGGCGCCCTCGGGCGCTTCGAAGTCCTCGGTTGCCTCCGTCACCTCGATTTCGCCCATCCACACCCCCGAAACACCTCCGCTGAGGGATGAGACCGAGATCACGAGCATATACGTGCCCGGGTCCCACTCCCGATACAGCATCGCGGACCCGTCCGGCTCCAGAACCACCACCGCGCTCTGCCGGTCCACGATCTTATCGCCGATGCGCAGGGTAGTGACCACCCGCACCCGATCCCCGGCCCTTTCGCGGTCCTCCGGTGCGAGCTGGAAGACCGCGGCCACGACTGTGCCGTCAGTGCCCCTGCCCAGTGCTTCCACCTGCGCGGTCAGCGCAAGAGGAGTGGTCTCCGCGTGGAGCATGGCCGCCGCCAGCAGCGGTAGAATCAGAAGAACGTGCTTGAATCTCATCGATTTACCTCAGTTCGAGATCATATCAACTCAAATTTTGCCCGCTGCGCCGCGGAGTTACGAAACCCGTTAAGAAACGCAGGCGAATCCGTTGGTCACCCTATCATCGCACCACAAGAGGTTTCCTGGTGAGGATCTCTACCTTCGATCCCGAGACATAGCGCACCTCGTAGCGCCCCGGACGGAATGGTGCGGCCAGAGTCAAACGGCGACCTACGGTCGTGTACGACCAGTCAAGATGTTTGCCCGCCGCGGCTCCCTCCTTTGCGATCGCGATGAAGTCACCGCCTCCGGGTGTTCCGGTCCACTCCACGACGAACCTGGAACCGGCCACGACCTCCGGCGGCGCTTGGAGACTCACCGCCTCGGCCACAACCATGAGGTGCCGTCGCGCCAGGATCTCTCCGTCCTTGGCTCTCACGTACCGCAGCTCGAAATCGCCCGTACTTCGTGGAGCGCGCAGGCTCAGCGGATTTCCCTCGCCGGTCAGGACCCACTCGAGGTAGGCCTCGTTCTCCGTCCCGGGTTCGGCAATGCTGAGGTAGTCCTGCGGGTCGTTCGGCCCCGTCCAGGTGACCTCGAGCTGCTCACCGGCAGAGACCTCCACGGGGCCCTCGAGAGTCGCCAGCACCTCGAAGACCTCGATCGTGGAACTCGTGAGGATCTTCCCGAGGTTCGAGATGTAGCGGACCTTGTAGGCACCCGGCACGATCGGTGCTGTGAAAGTCACGGGGCCTCCGGACCCGGTTGGAATGCATGCAGCGTAATCCTCCATTGGCCCGTCTGCGAGCGCAATCGTGATGTGATCTCCCCGCAGGTTCGGCGCGTTCCAGGAAAGGCTCAGCGGTGTCCCCCCCTCTATCTTTCTGGGACACTTGATCGCTGCCGCCCCGTGGCTGCATTGAAAAAACGGTCCGTCCGAGGAGCTGCAACACGCCGTTGCTCGTTTCGTGGATCAGGCGCGCTTCGAGTTCCCGGGTCAGACCGGGGAGCCTCAATTCCGCCATGCCCGACGAGCCGCTGACCGCTCTCCGCACGAGATATGCGTCCAGTGGGGGCTTCAGCGGAGGCGATCGTCACCCATGCGGTGCCCTCGGGTGCGCCCCAGAACTGCACCAGGGCGGTGTCGTCAGCAATCGGGCGTTCCGGCGCTACGGAGAGGGTGACGGGGGGGGTCGACTGGAGGGCCAGGTCAGTCACGTCCCCGGTGGCGGAGTGGACGATGCCCGCGAATTCGACCGGCGCGAAATCCGGGCCCGTGAGATTCGCCCGATACCGGCCGGCCGGGAGGCGGATCCGAGCGGTGCCGTCAGAGATGTCGGCGGTCCATGTGTCTTCCTGGAAGGCAGCGGCAAACGTGATCTCGGCTTCAGCCACCGGTTGTCCGTCGCGAGTCAGGTGGACTTCCATGTCCATCGGTTTGGTGGGAGGGGTCTCGGTCGGGTGGGTCGCCCAGAGCAGGGTGTCGAGGAGGGCGCTGGTGGTTGACAGGTTTCGGGTGGGGGCTGCGGCGGCGAGCGTGACGGCGGTTTTGCGATCCATGGACAGGCCGACGATCCGGACCCCGATCGGGGCTTCTTCCTCGGCGAGCTCGGCCAGCATCGTGGCGACATCGGAGCCACATTCATCGCCTCCGGCGGTGATGATAATGATTCTGCCGCCGGTGTCGGAGAGGTCGTTCAGGGCTCCGGTCACGGCAAGGGCCAACGGTCGGCGGCCTCGCGGGAAGAGGTCTCCTATCGCTTCGTGCCACCGGGTGGGTTCGACGGGACCGATCGGCACGATGAGCGTGGTGTCGTCGCAGGCGCCGTCGTCGATCAGCTCGTACATGCCGCCCATCGTCCGCAACCCGATCTCCAGATCTTCGTTGAGCAGGTTCGTGGAAACAGTGAAGCTCGCCAAGGCCTCTCGGAGGGCGATGACCCGCGGCTCCTTGCCGCCGACCATGCCCCACATGGCAGCCGAGTTGTCGATGATGATCTCCACCCGATCGGCGCCGTGGCAGAGACCGGCTGCAGCAATAAAGACGATCGTTATTGCGAGGTTGATTGCCCGTGCCATCTTCGGAATTTTAGCTCGGATCAAGCCATCCGCCTATTTCGCCGGAAGGCAGAAAAAACCGCCCGCCGTGGGGCGGGCGGTCGGGTTGCGGTTGTTAGAAGCCGTCACTGCTCCTTGAGCGCTGCCAGCAGTTCGAGCATCGCCTTCTTGCCGTCGGAGAAGAACATCAGGGTGTTGTCGGCGGCGAAGAGGGGGTTGGGAATGCCGGCGAAGCCCGGGCTCAAGCTGCGCTTGATGATCACCACGGTGCGGGCCTTGTCGACATCGATGATCGGCATGCCGGCGATCGGGCTCGAAGGATCGGTGCGGGCGACCGGGTTGACCACATCGTTGGCGCCGAGCACGATCGCGACGTCGACCTGATCCATGGTCGCGTTGACCTCGTCCATCTCCTTGAGCTTTTCGTACGGTACGTCGGCCTCGGCGAGGAGCACATTCATGTGTCCGGGCATTCGTCCGGCCACCGGGTGAATGGCGTACTCCACCTCGATGCCCTTGTCCTCGAGGAAGTTGGCGACCTCGCGAACCGCGTGCTGCGCCTGCGATACCGCCATGCCGTAGCCGGGGACGATCGCCACCCGCTGCGCTACCTCGAGCGTCATGGCCACCTCCTCAGCGGAGGCGGACTTGACCGTCTTGTAAACCTCGTCGGCGTCGGGCGTGTCCGCGGTCGGTCCCATTTTGCCGAAGAGCACGTTGGCCAGCGAGCGGTTCATGGCCTTGCACATGATCTTGGTCAGGATGAGACCCGACGCGCCCACCAGCGAACCGGCGATGATGAGCACGGTGTTGTTGATGACGAATCCGGTGGCGGCTGCCGCGAGGCCCGAGTAGGAGTTCAAGAGGGCGATCACCACCGGCATGTCGGCGCCGCCGATGGACAGGGTGAGGACCACGCCGAGGACGCCTGCCACACCAACCAGGAGCCAAAAGAGAGCGGTGTTCGATGGATCGAGTATCAGCATGACGCCGATGGCGACCGCTGCAATAGCTGACAAGCTCTTGAGCAGGTTCATGCCGGGGAAGCGGTCCTTCTTCATCAGCAGCATGGCGGCGATCATCAGCATCGACACCATAAAGGCGATGGAGAGTGGGCTGAAGTCGAGGCTGTACCCGTACCAGATGCCGCCGGCGGCAACCACCAGCGAAGAGCCGTACTTGATGATTTTTTGCCAGGTGTAGAGCTTCCACTTGACGCACAGGAACTCGGCCAGCTTGCCGAATGCCACATACGACCCGAAGAAAGTGACCGAGCCGATAAGGCCGGAGAGCACCGTCGCGACCTTCATCTGCATGTCGCCGGCGGTCGCGTCGGCGCCGATGGCATTGAAGGTCGCGATCAGCGCCGATCCCGCGACCAGAACCGAGGCGCCGCCGCCGAAGCCGTTGAAGAGACCGACCAGCTCGGGCATGGATGTCATCTTCACCCTGGTGGCAGCGACGGCCCCGATCAGCGAGCCGATGCCGATGCCGAGAATAATGTAGGTCCAGTCCCATTTGCCGCTGGCGAGTGTGGCGACGATGGCCAGCGCCATGGCGAGGGCGCCGAGCTGGTTGCCGCGCACCGCGGTTCGCGGGTGGGCGAGCATCTTGAGGTCGAGGATGAAGAGGACCGCTGCTATGAGGTAGACGATGTTGGTGATGTTCTGCATATCCATTGAAAAACCGCCTACTTCCGCTGGAACATCTTGAGCATCCGGCCGGTGACCAGAAACCCTCCGACGGCGTTGATGGAGGCGAAGATCACCGCGACGAACGCCATGATCTTGGCCACCTGGTTGAACTGCGGGTCGCCCTCGAGCACGCCGGCGAGAATCAACGCGCCGATAATGGTGATCCCCGAGATGGCGTTGGACCCCGACATCAGGGGGGTGTGCAGCGTCGGCGGCACCTTGGTGATGATCTCGAAACCGACGAAGATCGCCAGCACCAGGATCGTGATGAGCATGACCAGGCTACTCATGTCACTCGCTCCCTTCGCTCGAGGCGCCCATGGCCTCGAGAACTCTCGGATTGACGACTTTTCCGCCCCGGGTGATGAGGGTTCCCTCGGTGATCTCGTCCTCGGTGTCGATCTTGAGGGTGCCCTCGTCCACCAGGTGGAGGAGGAAGGTGGCAATGTTCTTGGCATACATCTGACTGGCGTGGTAGGGGACGGTAGTGGGGATATTGCCGGGGCCGATGATCTTGACGCCGCCCTCGACCACCGTCTCGCCCACCCTGGTGAGCTCGCAGTTACCGCCGCGCTCGGCGGCGAGATCGACGATCACCGAACCGGGGTGCATTCCCTTCACCATTTCGGCGGTGACCAGGATCGGCGCCTTCTTGCCCGGGATCGCGGCGGTGGTGATGACGACGTCGCTCGCGGCAACCACTGACAGCATCATCTCCCGCTGTTTACGGTAGAAGTCCTCGCCGAGCTCCTTGGCGTAACCGCCCGCGTCCTCGGAGGATTCGGCGTCAAGCTCGAACTCGACGAACTTACCGCCGAGGCTCTCCACTTGCTCCTTGACCGCCGGGCGGACGTCGTAGGCTTGAACGACCGCGCCGAGCTTCTTGGCCGAGGCAATGGCCTGCAGCCCGGCGACCCCGGCGCCGACCACGAAGACCTTGGCCGGCGCAACGGTGCCGGCTGCGGTCATCATCATCGGGAACATCTTGGGCAGCTCGTTGGCGGCGATGAGCACCGCCTTGTAGCCGGCGATAGTGGCCATCGAGGACAGCACATCCATGCTCTGAGCGCGGGTGATGCGGGGCATCATCTCCATCGAGAAGAGGGTGACCCCCTTGGCGGCCATTGCGTTGTTGGCCTCCAGCTCGGTCAACGGTTCGCACATGCCGATGACGGTCTGCCCATCGCGCAGAAGCTCGAGATCGCTTGCGCCCTGCTCCGGGTTGGCGCCGAGCGCACGCACCTGAGCCACGACATCCGCGGTCTGGAACACCTCCGCCCGCGAGGAGAGGATCTTGCCGCCTTTGGCGGTGTACTCCTCATCCAGGAAGCCCGCGGCGTCACCGGCGCCGCTCTCGATCACGACCTCGACGCCGGCTTTGGCCAGCTGAGGCAGGAGAGCGGGAACCATGGCGACCCGGGCCTCGTTCGGAAAGCTCTCTTTGACGATTCCGACGATCATGTGTGTCCGTCCCTTCTTCCGCGGCCGGAGCCCGATGCCCTGCGGCCACGGTCTAAACTTGCAGGAGGCCGGGCAGGAAAGGATCCCACCGCAAGCCCGCTCAGATCACGGATATCGGTGAAATGTGCGGGCCGAAACCACCGTCGCAGGATGCTACCATTTCTCTTTACCAAGGAAAAGACCTCTTGAACCAATCTTCACAAGATCGTGATCCAGGCGCTCGTCGTTTCCGGTACAATATTTGAAACAGGTGCATCGACATCGGACGACGCGAGTGCGGATGGGGCGCTCGCCAGCGATGAAACACACCCTGAAATGAGGATTGGTTAGTTGCAAATTGGAGTGAGAATTTGTGGGCTCTTCGCGATCACCGGCTTGGCTCTCGTCATCCCGGCGGGTGTCGCCGCCGAGGAGGGGGAGCGGCGTGGTGAGATCGGGATCCAGGGGTGTTCCGCTGGGACATTCGCCTCGAGCCCACTTTAGCCCGCACTTCTCACCGGGTTTCGTAGCGAGGGCGGCGAAGCGCAAGTATCCGCTGGGCTTGTTGTGAATTGGGCGACGCAGTCGTAGTAGCGCTACGTCGAGGAGCACGATTTGCGACAAGCACGGCGGGATGCCGCGATTCGCCGTCCGCAGTAGACACCCGGTGAGAAGTGCGGGTTAGGTGAGAGGTTCGATCCCGACCTCTCGGAGGTTGTCGAAGGCCTCCACCTGTCCAGCGTCGCGGTGATGGTGGGCTGGAGCTGGGGCATCGGGGGCCGGCTGCCCTCACAGTGAGTAGCCGCGGCGTTGTAAACTCCCGGCGATGAACCACGTCATCGTCACCAGGTTTTCGGTTCCTCGGCCCCAAGATCCGGCCCGCGCGCACTGCCACGCCGATCGTCAATGGCTCAGGGGGCGGTTGGATCTATTCAGAACGTACTTCGTCCCCAGCATCGAGCGGCTGGGTCTGCCGGCGATTCTCCTGTGTTCGAGCGGGGGTCGCGCTGTTCATCGAGGAGCAGACCAGAGATTTGAACTGGGTGGAGGTGGTTGTCCAGGACGACTGGTACGGAGGATGGTGTGGTTCATCGGATCAGATTGTGACTCGTATGGACTCCGACGACGCCATTCATAAGGGATGGTTGGCCGCTGTGAAGGCAGCCCCCACTGGCGCCGAGGTCTGTTGCACGAGGAATTTCCTGCGCTACGACATATTGGCCGGGAAGCTCTGCGCCTACTCCCGCCGAGAACCGTCGCCGCTGGCTGCGTTCAAGGGCGGCCGCAACCCCTTCGCCCACGACCACGCAGAGCTCGAACGACGGTACCGGGTGCACGACATTGCCGGACCCTACCTGGTGCAGATCTTCCACGGAGGCAATGTCAGTAGCCGACGCCCGCCGTGGTACCGCCGTCGCCTCCCCCTCGAGCGCCTCGAGGATTACGGCATCCACGGAAATCGTTAGAACGTTAGAACGTTTCACGTTAGAACGTTCCGCCCACCCACCCCGTACGGCTCTTCGACAAGGTGATCGAAGACTGCTTCAATTCCGAAGGCAGGCCGGCGCCTCGCCTGAATGGAGGATGGATGGGAACGTTTAACGTTCTAACGTTCAACGTTCTAACGTTTCACCAACGGCAGCACCATCACCATCTTTGTCCCGCCCCCGCTGCGTGCCTCGGAGGTGACCGTGCCCCCGTGGGACTCGACTATGGAGCGTGCCAGGGCGAGGCCGAGCCCTGTGTGGTTCGAGCCGGCTTCGTCGTTCGGTCGGTAGGTGAAGAATCGGCTGAATATGCGGTCCCGGTGCTCGTCCGGAATCCCGGGCCCTTCGTCGGTGATGGTCATCTTGGCCGACTCGGCGTCGGCCCTCAATGCGATCGTAATTCGTCCCCCCTCGGGCGAAAAGCCGATCGCGTTGTCGATCAGGTTTTCGAAGACCTGGGTCAGGCGGTCCGCGGAAGCGAATACGACGACGTCCGCATCCGCGAGCGCGAGATCGAAATGGAGCCCCGAGTCGGCGTTGCGCAAACGAAAGCTCTCCACAAGAGCGGTTAGCAAATGGTCGAGGGCGACCTCGGACCGCTCCTCGTCATCGAGGCGGGCATCGATGCGGGAAATTTCCCGTGCCTCCGAGAGCAGGCGCTCCATGCGGGCCACGTCTTTCTGGATCATCGCCAGGAAACGTTTGCGCTCACCGGGCTCCACGTCCTCGAGCGCCATGTCGGTGGCGGTTCGAATTGACGCCAGCGGGTTCTTGAACTCGTGCGAGACGTCGGCGGCAAAGGCCTCGGTGGCACGGAGGTGTTGCTCGAGCTGGCGGGTGAGCTCGGCGAGGGCGCGTTCGAGGTCGCCGATCTCATCCCGCCGGTTGCTGGCGGTGAACCCGCCACGGAGCCTCCCGCGTCGGTCGAGGATGTCGCCAGCACGGCGGCGAAGCCTCGCCAGCGGGCGAGCGATGGTTGTTGCCGCGACCAGGCTCAGAATGACCGCCGCGCCGAGGCTGAGGAGAAAGACCTTGAAAACGTCGAGGCGAACCGCGTCCAGAGCCTGGAGGATCCTGCCGGTGGACTGCGAGACGAGAACGGCGCCCTCGACGGTGTCCTCGATCCGTACCGGGATGGCAATGTGGAGGGTCACCGATCGGCGTGGTGGCGGGCTGACGCGTGTGGCCGCACCATAGCGTCCGTCGAGCGCGCTCCGAATCTCCTGCCGTGATAGCAGGTTGCTGCCGCCGTCTGTGTCGGCAACTGAGACCATCTCCGGGGTGCGCCCGCGGATCAGGCGGAAAGGCAGCGATCCGATGCGGTAGAGGAAGCTTCGTTCGGCAGAACTGACCGGGGCGGTTTCGGCGGCGACCGGCTCACCATTTTCTCGTCGCGGTCCGAGAAGGGCGGAGTCTGCGATGACTTCGCCGACCAGGTTCACCACCCGCAGCCGTGCGAGCTGTCGTTGCTCGAGCTGGATCAGGATTCTGCGGGCGTCCTCGCTGTCGACCCGGTCCCGGGCCTCGATTGCCGCGGCCAGCAGTCGGCCCTCCTGAGCCATGGTCCGCTCCTGGGCGCCGAGAAGGTGGCGCTCGTAGGTGTCGAGGAAGAGCACGCCGCCGATTGGCAGGAAGACCAGGAGCACGTTGAAGGCGAATAGGCGGAGTGAAATCCGGGAGGGGTGGGGCAGCTTCATCGTCGCCTAGCCCGCACTTCTCACCGGGCCTCTCGGGGCGCGGAGTCGTACTTGATAGTTCGTCGAGCACCCCGAGGCGAGAAAACCCCGCTGGGTGTGGTGCATCGGCGGTCGTAGCTGGAAGCCGGTGAGAAGTGCGGGCTAGTTCCCATCCAGAAACTCTGGTGGGAACTGCGCAGTTCTCGATGCAGAAACGAGCGATTTTTTGTGCAAGTTCTAGGAAGACAAGGATTTCCGCGGAGGCGTACTCGAGTACGCCGCACAAGGAAATCCGCAGTCTGACGACGAAATTGCCAAAAAGCGCCGTTTCTGGACGAGAACGGGCTAGTCACGGAGACTCCTCGGTGTAACGGTAGCCGAGGCCGTACACCGTCTCGATGCCGTCGAATGCCCCGTCGATGGCGAGGAACTTTTTTCGGACGCGCTTGATGTGCGAGTCGATGGTGCGGTCGGAGACGAAGGTATCGTGAGGGTAGCCCTCGTTCATCAGCTGTTCCCGCGTCTTGACGTGTCCTGGCCGACGGGCGAGAGCGTGCAGGATCATGAATTCGGTCACGGTCAACGGTACGGTGGATCCATCCCAGCGCGCGGTGTAACGTCTGAGATCGAGCTCCAAGTTGCCGACCCGCAGCAACTCCTCCTCGGAAGAGGTCGCCGCCTCACGACCGAGGGCGATGCGACGGAACAACACTTTGACCCGGGCGAGCAGCTCACGCATGGAGAACGGCTTGCATAGATAGTCGTCGGCGCCAAGTTCGAGCCCGAGCACCCTGTCGAATTCCTCGTCGCGGGAGGTGAGAAAGATGATGGGGATGTCCTCGGAGAGGGTGCGCAATCGGCGGCAGAGCTCGAGGCCGTCCATCCGCGGCATGATGATGTCGAGGATCACCAGCTCGGGGAGCTCCTGTTGGAATGCCTCCCAGGCTGCTGCCCCGTCGCCATAGGTGTCGGCCCGGTAGCCCTCGCGTTTGAGCGCGAAAGCTACGTTGTCGCGGATGTTCTGCTCGTCTTCGACCACAGCGATGCGTTCACTCATGCATCGAGCGTAGCCGACAGACCGCACGAGCGCAATTGGGGGCGGGGGAGGAGGGGAGAAACGCACCCAGAGGCCCAATCTCGTCGCGATCGCGGAATCTCCGCTGCGCTCCGATTCCGCGGGGCCTCGTTCAGTCCTTCAGCACCCGAGGTCGGCGTGGCGGCTGCGCTGCCTCTGGCGCTGTCACTTCGAGCCTCTGCTGCGGCCCCCGATACGCCTCAATCTGGCGCGCGCAAGCGCGCACCATCTCACGGCGTCTCGCGGCCCTCGCGACGAGGCCCTCCGCAACAGCGCCACGCCGACTGGGGCTTCCCGGCAGAGAATTCAGGTTGTAGGACGTCAAATCCGAAATCCGAAATCCGAAATCCGAAATTTCTTTTTCGTGCAAACGAAAAAGAGGCGCCGCTGGGCGGCGCCGGTGCAAAGTGGAAATGAAGTGGATTGAAAAGGAAAGTTACTTTTTGGTAGTTGTTCGCTTGGCCGCGGGCGCCTTTTTGGTGGTGGTCGCCTTCTTCGCAGTCGCCGGCTTCTTCACAGCGGTCTTTTTGGCGGTTGGAAGTTTCTTGGCGACAGTGCGGGGCCTGGCGGTCTCTGTGGCCCGCAGCTTGTCGACCGCGGCGGTGAGATTCTCGACCTTCTTGGTCAGGGTCTCGATCTCTTCCTTGGTCGGGACGCCAATGCGGTGGATGACGTTGGTGACCTGATCGTCGACGGTGCGGCCGAATGTCTCCCAGTAGCTTTCGGCAACGACCTTCAAACCGGCGACCGTGCCCTTGGCCTTTGCCATCTGCTCCTTTGTCTGCTTCCTGCTGCGGCTCTCGAGCTTCTCGCCCTTGTTAACCAGATCGCCAAAGAACTTGGCCCCCTCGTTCTCGGCCATGGCCACGGCGCCGAGACCGGCCAGCCAGACCTTGTGTGCCGAATCCATGATGTCGTTCGGGATCTTCTTCGCCTTCTTCTTTGCCATTGTTGCTGCCTCCTTGCCGGTGGTTCATCCGGCGGTCGTGGCGCTGGAGCGCCTGTTTCTCGGGTTTAACGTCGATTGCCGCTATGCGGCATGACCTACACACAGAATATAACGCGCTGCGGCAAGAGTGTCAAGGAAAAATTGCCGCGATGCGGCAAGAAATTATCTAACCCGGTCTTCTCACCGGGTTTCGTGGCGAGGGCGGCGAAGGGTAGTCAGATGTTGGGTTTTTCGCGAATAGGGCGACGCAGTCGTAGTCGCACTACGTCGAGGAGCACGATTTGCGAAAAGCACGACAGATGGCTGCCATTCGCCGCCCGCAGTAGACACCCGGTGAGAAGACCGGGTTAAATAACTCCATTAAAACAAATTGAATTGAGATGAATCTTATGAGGTTTTGTTTATTGGAGGTGGTTTCCAGATCGATCGCCGATGCCGCAGAGCGGCAAATTCTGCAAGGGAAGACCCCGCTGGTTGTTGTTACTCCCATCCCTCGGGGAATTCGGTGTCGACGTTGATGGCTGATTGGACCAGCTCCTTGGCGGCTTTCGCGAAGGGCAACAGAGCGAACAGACTGCCCTTGGCAAGTTTGAGCTTGCCTCCCATGAGGCCGACGATCGGGTCGGTCTTGCCGGAGAGAACGCTCTTCCACGTCGAGGGGTTCGCTCTGATCACATATGGTGCGGCCTCGAGGTCGGCGGCGGACCCGGCCTGGGCCCCACGGCAGTCGCCGTGCCAAAGATCGGCGATGACGATACGTTCCTCCGGGATGCCCATGTCTGCGTCCGGCGTCATCTGCAATGCGATGGCGCCCTCCCATTTGGTGGCGGCCTTCTTATACTTCTCGTTGTCGTTGATACTGTCATTCCAGTGCTGTGCCCACGGTTCGGTGAAGATCTCTGTAGCCATGTGTCCTCCGTTGTTTACCGGCAACAGAATAGCCGACGTTATGGCAGGTCTCAAGGTGTGAGGAGGCGAGTGAAGAGTGGAGAGTTAAGAGTTGAGAGTTTCAAGAGAGCCGTTCTTCAACTCTGAACTCTCAACTCTTAACTCTAAACTATGATTTTTAACCATTTAACCCTTATTGTTACTCCGTGGGATCGCTCAAGTTCGGCCGGTGACGTAGTGGACTGCGTCGTCCCGGAACCTCCCGACGTAGCGCCGGAACGGCTCGGTGACGGTGTGCGGAACCGGCAGATACATGAGGCGTCCGGGAGCTTCCTGGGTGGCCGCAAAGAGCCACGACGCGACCTGATGAATGTTGACCCGTGCAATGTCGCGGCGGCTGAACGCATTCGCGAGGTAGATGGGTGCCAGGTTTCGGGCCTCGGGCTCGGCGAGACTGACCGTCCAGGGGTGGGGGCGGAGATCGAGCGATATGCGATCTCGAGCTTCCGGTCGACGCTGTCGAATGGCGAACAGGAACAGACGGTTGAAAGCGTTGGCCATCAGCCGAGGGTTGATGCAACGGATGGCGGGGACGAAAAACAGGTGCTGACGGACGGGGACGTCGTCGCCGATCTGGTCGAACGTTCCATCGATCCCATCCTTGAGGCGCACGAGATCGGTCAACAACTCGCCGTCACCGGTGCGCAGACGGAGGGGAAATCTCCAGAAGGGAACAAGATCCCAACCCGGCTCTTCGGACCAGGGAATATGGCCGTATTCCACGTCCACCTTGCGACCTTCGGTAACCCCGCAGACGCGGTGGCAATTGTGGCAGAAGTGGAGAACGGCGTCGGGATCGAAGGGAAACTCGTGCCCGCATGTCGGGCACTCCATGGGCACGAAACGAAGTCCCGCACCGGACTCTCGCGCCGCCTGCGGCAGCTCGACGAAGCGGGTTGGGTCCAGCGCGGGCGCCGGTCCGGCAACTGAGCCCGCGGCGCTGTCGAGGAGGACGGTTTCGTCGATGTCCGGACCGCGGACCTCGGCGATCCACCATGGTCGCCACACCACCGCCGTTACCTCACGTGTGAACCTCGAACCGAGTTTGATGGTCTGGATATCGCGGGCCAGGCGTCTTCGGTCGAGATCGCCGAACGCCTCGGCCAAATCTTCGTCATCTCCCTCGAGCGGCATGGACAGCAGCTCGGTTGAGAGGTTGGCCGCCGGCTCCAGTGCCCTCAGGTAGCTGAGCTTTCCCATCGGTGGGAGGTCGACCGAGGTGACGGCGCTGACGGCGGCCTCGACGGTTCCGATATCAAACCGCAAGAGCTTCTCCTGGTCGCGTTGCGAGCGCCCGAAGGCAGCCTGGTACAGCGTTCCCATGCCGTGTCGATAGGGGGTCAGAAAATGCAACGTGGTGCCCACGTGAAGGTTCTGCTCGAGCTTCGATCGATAGTCATCGGCCTTTCTCGATACCATGGCTTCGGCCACACTGATAGTTGCGTCGAGCTCCGGCCGGTTGACGAGAACGCCCGACGGACTCGCCTCGGTGGCGCTCCCCGCCAGGGGGGCGACGGTCCTGCGGTAGAGATTGAGGTAGTAGCGGTATCGATAATGGTCGAGGAGGGCTTCGCGCAACACGTTGGCGTCGTACACCCTTTCGGGCAGGGTCACGAACAGGGTCTCCTCGTGACCCACGACGAGGTGGTCGCTGCCGCAGAATGAGCAGTGCGCCATGTGATGGAGCACCGGAACGGGCACTGCCGCCCCGCACTCGGAACATTTCACCTCGACGCAGTAATGGGTCTCGATGACGGTCTCGTCATCATCCTCGGTCGCCGTGGGATGTGCGTCAGGCCGTGAGGACGTTCCTGATACCGGCGAGTCGGATTCAGGGATCCTCCGGCGCAGCTCCTCGATTTTTCGGGAGCTGCCCGTAAGCGGACTCAACGAGGTGTGGAGAAGGGCCCAGCATCCGCCAACCACCATGCTCGGGGCGTACATCCAAATGTTTTGAATCCCTCCCACGAGGATCAGGCTGACCTGCGCGAATACCACCCCAAACACGATCTCGATCGTCGGTCGTCCTGCAGCCGCGAGCCCGGCGCCGGGCAGGATTGCATTGAGAGCTATCAGGATCTGTGGTTGCGGGTTTCTCGGTCGAAGCAGGGAGGCGGCCAGTACTGCAGCCAACGGGGGGAGGATGAACGAGACGATAACCCAGCCCGGCGTCACAGGAGGTTCCTGACATCCACTTCGCCGCGGGCAAGTGCTTTGAGGAGCGGTACGAGCTCCTGGGTGTCGTCGATGCCGTAAGACGGGTCGGTGAGAGCTCCCTCGAGAATGAAAGAAAGAGCCTGAAAGGCGGTCTGGTCATCGCAGTCGGAGGACAGCACTTCTCGGCAAGCGTCGAACTTCCCGCCCCGCGGAATGTCACCAGACAGCACGCGTTGTACGAGGCGTCGACGCATTTCTCGGAGTTTCGTGCCCATCGTCGTCTCCCATGATAGCGATCCCGGCGCATTCTTCACCTGAAGGAGATTCCTATGAAGTATCTACGTGGCAAGAGAGTGATTATTTCGGGTGCCTCGAGCGGAATCGGTCTTGAGACGGCAAGGATGTTGGTTGACAGTGGGGCCGAGGTCGGGTTGGTTGCGCGAAAAGCCGAGCCCCTGGCGGCCGCTGTCAAGGAGCTCGGTGACGCGGCCTGGGCTCGGGCGGGCGATGTTGCCGATCCGGATGCGGTTCACGGGTTCGCCGAGGAAGCCGCGAAGCGTTGGGGAGCGGTAGACGGTCTCGTCAACAGTGCTGGAATCGCCCCTATGGCGACCCTCGACACGACCGAGACCGAGCTCTGGGACGAGACCTTTGCAATCAACGTGCGCGGTCCTTTTCTCCTCTGTCGTGAGTTCGGGGAAATGCTCCATCAGGGGGAGGGGGCGGCGGTCGTCAACGTGTCCTCGACCCTGGCCGTCAAGGCGATCCCCGGCATGGCGGCGTACAACGCCAGCAAGGCCGCGGTCAACCAGCTCACCAGATCGCTGGCGTTGGAGTGGGCGCCGCGGGTGCGGGTCAACGCGGTCATGCCGGCGGTGGTAGATACGCCGATTCACGCGTTTCGCGGCATGACCTCGGAGCAGGTGCTGGAGATGGGGGCGCTCCACCCGCTCGGCCGGGTTGGACGACCCTCGGACGTTGCATCGATGATCGCGTTTCTGCTCTCGGAGGAAGCGTCGTGGATGACAGGAACGATCATTCCTGTTGACGGCGGGATGCTCGCGGGGTGAATTCTCAATTTTGAATTCTCAATTCTCAATTCCCACCCGGGTACTTCAAGACGGCAATTGAGAATTAAGAATTGAGAATTAAGAACTTTGCTCGCTGGGTGGGATGATCTCGATCTGCCGAGAGTCGTCGTCTTTGGTGGTGATTCCCACCCGCCAAGTCCGTGCGTCGGTCGGGATCCAGGTGGCGAGGGTGTTTTTCGGCCACTCGATGGCAACCACCGTGGCGTCGTCCGAGAGCACCTCCTCGATCCCGATCTCGCGCAAGTCCGAAATACGCTCGCCGAGGCGGTAAAGGTCGACGTGATGGAGGCTGTCGATGTCGTTCAGGCTGCAGTCGTAGGTCTGGAGGAGGACGAAGCTCGGTGATGACACGGTCTCGGCATTGCCGCCGAGGCCTCGGAGAAGCCCCCTCACGAAAGTTGTTTTGCCGGCGGCGAGGTCACCCTCTAGGAGCACGACATCGCCTGCGCGGAGATGGCTTGCAAGGCGTGTCCCGGCGGCCTCGGTCTCTTCGGCCGAGGCGGAGCTGATTGGCTCAACGGTGCTCACCGTGCTTTGAGCTCCCGCCAGGCCCGGGCGACAAGCTTCGGCAGCTCTGCGGCCGGAACCGCTGCGGGGTAGGTTTCGCGGCCGAGCTCTCCCGCCCGCCCGTGCAGCCAGCAGCCGACGAGCGCTGCGCGGACCGGTTCCAGGCCCTGGGCGAGCAAGCCGGCGATGATCCCGGTGAGGACGTCGCCGGATCCTCCGGAGGCAAGACCGTCATCGCCCGTCGGGTTGATCCAAACCTCGCCATCGGGATCGGCGATCACCGTCCGGAAGCCTTTGGCGACCACGACAGCTCCGGCCCTCGACGCCGCCTCGCGCGCGGCGCCCACCCTGTCGCCGACCACTTCGTCAGTGGAACGGTCGAGCAGTCGCGCCAGCTCGCCGGGGTGTGGGGTCAGCACGGGAGGTTGCTCGCGACCAGCCAATCGCTCCGACCGGCCCGCGAGAAGGTTGATGGCGTCGGCGTCGAGAAGCAGAGGTCCGTCCCAGTGGTCCAGGATCCACTCCAGGGTTTGTGCAGCGCCGTGTCCGATTCCCATCCCGGGACCCGTGGCGACCGCGGTCATGCGTTCGATCAGCCCCTCAAGACCCTCGGGCCCGGCGATGAACCCCTCCTCGGTTGCGGCCAGCGGATGGGTCATGGCCTCGAGACAGGCGCCGTCCACCACCGGAACTGCCGGCTGCGGGACCGCCATGGTCACCAGACCCGACCCGGCGACCACGGCCGCGCGGCCCGCCATCGCCACGGCCCCGCCCCGCCCCTCGGCGCCAGCCACGATCAGGAGATGACCGAAGCTCCCCTTGTGCGAGTCGGTCTGCCGCATCGGCAGGAGCAGGGCGACGTCCTCGGGCTCGATCCAGTGCAGACCACAGCCGGTCTCCAGGACAGTGTCGGGGATGCCGATGTCGACCACCGCCACCTCACCACAGCACAGACATGCTGGGGGTAGTACGTGGCAGAGCTTGAGAGCAGCAAAGGTCACCGTCAACTCTGCGGGCATCACCGGTCCCGGAATTTCGGCTGACGAACCGTTGAGCCCGGTGGGTACGTCGACCGCTACCACCTTCAGACCGGCCCCTTCGATGCGTTCCACGACCTTGGCCAGCCGTCCGCCGAGCGGGCGGTCAATGCCGGTGCCGAGGAGGGCGTCCACGACGAGGTCTGGAGGGGTGGATTCGAGCTCGGCATCGAGAGCGGCGAGATCCTCTCCTTCGATCACCACGATCGGCACACCGGCTGATTTTGCCAGATTGAGGTTTTCGGCGGCGTCCGGACTGAGGGTGTCAGGAATCGCGAAGAGAAGTACTCGGATCTCGAGACTGTCGCCGGTCAGGAGGCGCGCCGCAGCAAGCCCGTCGCCGCCGTTGTTGCCGCGGCCACAGAGAATGAGGATCCGCCGTGCCTCCGGGAAACCATCGCGAAGGGCGTCGACCACGCCGGACGCGGCGTTCTCCATCAATTCAAGGCCGGGAACGCCCAGATCTTCGATGGTGTGCCGATCCGCTTCACGCATCGCCTCGTTGTCGAGCACGGGGAGCATGTCAGCCTCCTCGGTTGATTGTACTCTGCAGAGAAAGCTATTGGGTATTAGCTTTTAGGTATTAGCACATAACACCCATGGGTTCGGTTGGGCCCGGCGATGAAGCTAATACCTAATACCTAATACCTAATTCCTAATCGCTCCCCCAGGGTGCGATTTCCGTCGGGGGACTGAGGTCGAAGAGGATGTGCGTCTCGCCCCACTCGTCGATGAGCGCCTGAAGGTGCTCCACGAGCTTGTCTCGGCGAACCATAAGGGCTCTGATCTCGGCCTTGGACAAGTAGGGGGCCAGCAGCTGGGTAACCTCGGTTTGGTCCAGGTCGCGAAGCACCTTCCACAGGCGTCTCTCGCAACTGGTGATCGCATGTGGATACAGCAGATCCTCCGATGTTCCGAAGCAGCGCGAGCAGTCGATGAACCACAAACGCCAGTTGCGGTCTATCAGGGCGTTGCCGAGGTTGCTGTCGCGATTGCCCACCAGGTTGTCAAAGAGGTGCATGATCTGTTTCTGTTGATTGAAACGACCGATGCTCGGCGGATCGAAGCCCTTGTCTCTTCTCTCTTTCTCAGTGATGACCCCTTCGAGCCAGATCTGGACCGAGCCTTCGGTTCGCTTGATCTTGCGCCCAACGATTGGAGGCACCCGGTCGTTGCCCAACATGCGGTCTACATGGTAGGCGGCGATGTCGTAACCGAACCAGTCACGCCAGTTGAGGTACATTTTCGTCTTTCCCGCGGTCTTGTCGCGGATGTTGCGCTCCTCGAGGTCGATGTCCTTGAACACCGCGTGCAGGCGGGTGCTGCTCCCGGCCAGGAGCAGCTTTCGGGGATCGCTGATACCGACCGGGATCTTCTCCTTGGACACGACCTCCGCCGATCTCAGGAACTCCTCGATCGCCTCGTCTGACTGAAACGGTATCGGGTGTCCGTCCGCGTCGAGGAACAGGTAACCGTCGAACCGGCCGGGCGCCGTTTGCTCGCCCTGCCGAGTCGCCCCGGTCTCCTCGGGAGAATCTTGTGCACCGGCCGAGATCGCGGGACCGGTGGCCGCCAGAAACACAGCCGCCACTACAAACAGGTTTTTAACGTTGTCCATTTTGGGCAGGCTAATGAGGATAGTGCCCGTCTGTCAAGCCCCACGCAGGTGATCGATGACCAGACACGAGGCGGATACCGCCAACGCGGCGAACATGGGCTCGACGCCCAGCGGGTAGCCGCCGGCGCCCGCACCGAGAATCCACAGACTCGAGGTCGCCGCGCCAAGCACCATGGCGAAGACCGCGCCGGTCTGGCTCGGTCGCCACCGGGGGGGCAGATGAATGGCCAGAACGGGCAGGAGCAGGGTGGAGGTGACGACCGATCCAACGTGGTGCCATACGTCGACCACCGAATCGAAGAGCATCGCTCCCGACGCCGCGAGCGCCGCCGAAAGAACGAGGCCCCACCGGGTCCGTCGCCTCTCGGTCTGTGGGTCTTGACCCTTGCGCGCGAAGTCGTGGCCGACGGTTGTGGCGGCGATAAACAGATTCGAGTCGAGGGTTGACATGACCGTCGCGAAGAGCCCGACCGTGAAGAGGGCCGCGGCCCACGGCGAGAGTACGAGCGCGGCCAGGGAAGGGTATGCGTTCATAGGGTCCGCGAGGTCGGGAAGCAGCACCCGTGCCGCGAGGCCCGTGAAAATGGTAAGAAAATCGAAGGCGATCCACATGACGACCGAAACCAGTACCCCCGTCCGCGCTACGCGGGGACTCCGCGCGGCGAACACCCGTTGGTAGAAGGAAGGCTCGACCACGGTTTGCAACGCGATCAGGTACCACACCAGCACCGTTTGCCAGCCGAGCCCGCCGTCCCAACTACGGTGGCCGGCCGGCAGGGCGGCCCAGAGGCCCGAAAGACCGCCGGTGTGGGCGAGGGCGGCCGGTAGGAGGACTAGAAAACCGCCGTACATCAGGAACAGCTGCAGAATGTCGGTGCGGACCACCGCCCGAAAACCGGAGAGGCCGACGTACAACGCTGAAAACGCTGCTGCCACCACGACCGCGGCCATCGCCGGCCATCCCGTGACCTGCTCGATAAGGACCGCGAGCATCAAGAGATAGGCTACCGGGAGGGTGGCGGCGTAGACGGCGGCGGCGCCGGCGAGCGCCGCCTTGCGGCCATACACGGCAGCTAGCAAATCAGGAATCGTGATCGCGCCGGTCCGCCGGAGCCGAGGCGCCAACCAGAGGGCGAAGACCGCTGCCGCCAGGTAGTAGGGAATGCCGAAAACCAACCACGTCGAGATTCCGAAGCGCCAGGCATACTCGCCGATCCCCAGGATGCCGCCGTACCACGTGGTCACCAGGGTCGCAACAAAGGCCGGAAGCGTCAATCGGCGCCCGGCGAGCAGGTAGTCGACCCCGCCGCCCCCACGCCGCCCGCCCGAAAGCACCAGCAGGGCCACGGCGTAGATCAAGACGAGCGTCAGAACAAGCCCATTCACCGCCAGAGTGTAGCGTCGTCAGACCTACTCCCTATTTGAAATTCACGTCCGCGCGCTCGCCAAGCGCGCGGACGCGAATTTCACGGGCAGGCGGTCTCGGAAAACTCTTGCGGTACACTTGAATGTGATTGAGGGGGAGCTATGCACATTAATGACATCCTCAAGGTGGCCGTCGAGCGCAAGGCGTCGGACATCCACATAAAGGTCGGGGCTCACCCGGTGCTGCGCATCGACGGGCGTCTGCAGGTGCTGACCGAGTTCAAGCGCATGATGCAGGAGGACACCATCGCGATGGCATTCTCGATGATGTCATCGCGGCAGAAAGAGCGCTTCAAACATCTGCTCGAGACCGACATCGCATACTCGGTGCCGGGAATGGGTCGTTTCCGCTGCAATATCTTCCAGCAGCGGGGGTCCGTTGGCCTCGTCCTGCGCCTGATTCCTGCGCGCATCCAAACCTTCAAGGAGCTGATGCTGCCAAAGGTGCTCGAAAAGATATGCGAGGGGCAGCGCGGACTGGTTCTGGTCACCGGCACCACCGGATCCGGCAAGTCCACTTCCCTGGCCTCGATGATCGACTTCATCAATACTCGCCGGATCGAGCACATCATGACGATTGAGGACCCAATCGAGTTTCTCCACCGCGACAAAAAATCGATCATTAATCAGCGAGAGGTCGACGTCGACACCAAGCAGTTCTCGAGCGCACTCCGGTCGGCCATGCGCCAGGATCCAGACGTCATCCTGGTTGGCGAGATGCGTGACTACGAGACCATCGAGACCGCGCTATTGGCGGCCGAGACCGGCCACCTGGTCCTCTCCACCCTCCACACCGTGGACGCGACGGAGACCGTCAACCGCATTATCTCGGTCTTTCCACCGCATCAGCAGAAGCAGATCCGCATTCAGCTGTCGGCAGTCTTGAAGGCCATCGTCTCCATGCGCCTGTTGCCTCGCGCCGACGGCCTCGGCCGCGTACCCGCTGTCGAGGTCCTCATTACAACGGGATACATCCGGGATTGCATCGAGAACAAGGAGAAGACCAAGCTCATTCGCGACGCCATCAACCAGGGCACCAGCCAGTACGGCATGCAGACCTTCGACCAGTCGCTCTACCTGCTGTACAAGAACGGTCTCATCACTCTCGAAGAGGCGTTGCGACGGGCCACCAACCCGGACGAGTTCAAGCTCAAGATCCAGGGCATCCAGTCCACCTCGGACATCTCCCGCGAGGAAATGGAAGGGGTGTTGGAATTGGGCACCGAGACCGACCTCGATCCATTTGCGGAAGAATCGCCCTTTGAGTTTGGTGAAAGTGGGTAGGGAGAAGGTATTAGCTGTTAGGTATTAGGTATTAGCTCGGTCCATCGCAATGACGGGTCGTCGATTTTCTGAATGTCGGGCAGACAGGACGCATCGAGGCATCCGTTTCGGAATCTGGGTAAAGGGTTGGCAGGAAGCTGCGATGAACTAATACCTAATACCTAATACCTAATACCTAATACCTAATACCTAATACCTAATGCCTAATGCCTAATGCCTAATGCCTGTCGGAGGAGGGAATGAACCGGCCGCGTGACGCGTACCAGACGGCCCTTGATCTGTTGTCTCGCCGCGATCATTTTCTGCGCGAGCTCTCGGACAAGCTCCGCCGCAAGGGCTTTCCCGCCGACGAAATCGACGCGGCCATAGCGCGCTGTCAGGATCTCGGCCTGGTGGATGATAAACGGGTCGCCGAGCGTTTTGTCGAGGTACGTGCCGCGACCCGGGGCTGGGGACCGAACCGCCTGGCTGCCGAGCTACGAAAGCGGGGCGTGCCCGGCGACGATGCGGAGAGAATGGCGAGGGTCTCCCCCGAGATGGCTGAGGAGGCCATGCGCACTGCGCTCAGAAAGCTCGAGGTGCGGGCGCCCGAGAGGTGGTGGCGGGATAGCCAGCGCCGGGCCCGGATGATAAGCTCCCTCATCGCGCGCGGCTTCGAGGCCGACGCGGCGATTTCCGCCATTACGGAAATGGCGGCATCCCGGGAGAACACAGCCGATGCGCTCGATGACCAGTAGAGAGATCCGAAATACATTTCTGGACTACTTTGCCTCGAAGGGGCATCAGATCGTCCCTTCCTCGCCACTGCTGCCGGGGGGCGACAGCACGCTGCTCTTCACAAATGCCGGCATGAACCAATTCAAGGACGTCTTCGCTGGTCGTGAGAAGCGCGACTCCAGTCGTGCGACATCGACCCAGAAGTGCGTGCGCGCGGGCGGCAAGCACAACGACCTCGAGAATGTCGGCTACACTGCGCGCCACCATACCTTCTTCGAGATGCTCGGCAACTTCTCCTTCGGTGACTACTTCAAGAAGGAGGCGATCGAGTTCGCGTGGGAGCTGCTGATCGATTATTACGGGCTGCCCCTCGATCGGCTCTGGTTCACGGTCTTCACCGACGACGATGCAGCCGCCGCCCTGTGGGAGGAGGTGGGCGCTCCGCCCGAGCGAATCCTCCGCTTCGGTGAGAAGGACAACTACTGGTCGATGGGGGAGACCGGGCCGTGCGGCCCCTGCTCGGAGATCCATTTCGATCGAGGAGAGGATCCTCTGGCGCCCGGTCGCGCCGACCTGGTCAACGGTGACGGCGACGACATCATCGAGATCTGGAACCTGGTTTTCATGCAGTACGACCGCGACGCCGAGGGCAAGCTGCATCCACTGCCGAAACCGTGTGTCGACACCGGCGCCGGTCTCGAGCGCATCGCCACCATCCTCCAGGGCGTCGAGTCAAACTACGAGACCGACCTCTTCGTGCCGATCATCGAGGCTGTTGCTGAGCTGGCTGAACGGCCATACGACCCTTCGACTGAGGTGGCGCCGGCGTATCGCGTGATCGCCGACCACGTTCGAGCCTCTACTTTCCTTCTGACCGACGGCGTCGTTCCATCCAACGAGGGCCGCGGCTACGTGCTCCGACGGATCATCCGGCGAGCCCTGCGCTACGGCCGCCAGTTGGGTCTCGACGGCGCCTTTCTCCACACCCTGCTGCCGGTTGTAGTGGACGTGATGGGCGATGTCTTCCCCGAGCTCGTGGAACGCCGGGAGGTCATTGCTACCCAGCTTCGCCAGGAAGAGGAGCGGTTTGCCAGGACGCTGAACGCCGGCACCGACGTCGCAGGAAAAGAGCTCGTGCGCCTCAAGAGGGCGGGGGAGGACGTGGTTCCGGGGGCCATCGTCTTCGACCTCTACCAGACCCACGGCATTCCGGCAGAGCTGATCGAGGAGTTCGCCCAAGAGGAGGGCTTGCAGATCGACCGCGAGGGCTTCGAGGCTGCCCTCGACGAGGAACGGAAGCGCGGACAGGCCTCGTGGCGGGGCGATCTGTTGTCGCACTTCCGCCCGGAGTACGAGTGGGTGATGGAGAAGGGCATCCGATCCGAGTTCGTCGGTTACGACCGGTTCGAGCACACGAGCGAGATCACGGCTCTGATCGGCGACGATGGTCTCGAAGACCTGCTGGACACCGGAGAGAGTGGCGAAGCGGTCCTCGCCGAGACACCGCTCTACGCCGAGGCCGGGGGACAGATCGGCGACCGCGGCCGTCTCACCTGGGATGGCGGGAGCGCGGTCGTTCTCGACACTCAGAAACCGATCGAGGGCCTCATCGTCCACCGAATCGTTGTTGAGGAGGGCCGGCTCGAGCTCGGGACCGAGGTGCGTGCCGAGGTGGCCGCGGATACCCGCGTTGACACCCAGCGAAACCACACCGCCACCCACCTCCTCCACGCTGCGCTGCGAAAGGTCCTTGGTGACGCGGCCCAGCAGGCGGGCTCCCTCGTCGAGTCCGACCGGCTGCGATTCGACTTCTCATGGGGTGACCCGGTCGATCCGGAACAGCTGCGCGAGATAGAACGCCTCGTCAACGCTGAGATCGTTCACAACCTGCCGGTCACCAAGGAGATTATGGCCATCGACGATGCGCGGGGGCGCGGCGCAATGGCGCTCTTCGGCGAGAAGTACGGTGACACCGTGCGGGTGGTGACCGTCGGTGATGGCGATTTTTCGGTCGAGCTGTGCGGCGGTTGTCACGTCGATCGTACCGGCGACATCGGTCTGTGCAACATCGTCTCCGAGCGCGGGGTGGCGGCCGGCGTCCGTCGCATCGAGGCGGTGACCGGCCGCGGCGCCATCGAACGTATGCAGGCGCGCGAAGTTCTGGCCGAAGAGCTTGCGGGTCGCTACCAGGCATCCTACGAGCAGCTGCCGGAGCTGCTGTCCAAGCGCGACCGGCGGATGACTGAGCTCGAGGACGAGGTCCGCAAGCTCAAACACCTGCTCGCCTCGGGTGACGCCGGCGGCGGCGACGAGGTCCGGTGTGAGGTGGCGGGAATCGCGGTCCAGGCGCGGCGGGTTCCCGAGATGTCTCCCGCCGAGCTCCGTAACCTCGCGGACACCCTGCGCCAGAAGCTCGGCTCCGGCGTTGTGGTGCTCGGGATGGAATCGGGCGGCAAGGCCACCCTGCTGGCGGCGGTCACCAGCGATCTCACCGACCGCGTGCGCGCAGGCGATGTCGTGCGCGAGCTGGCGACCGTGATCGGCGGCCGCGGAGGCGGCAAGCCGAACCTCGCCCAGGCCGGCGGCCCCGACGTCGGCAAGCTTGACGAGGCGCTGAAAATGGTTCCGGAGACCGTCGAGAAGCTCACCCGAGCCAGCGGTTCCTGAAGGCACGAGGTATTTTCGCGAGGAGGTGGGCTTGTCCGCTGCCCGCAGTCTCGTCAGAAATAATACGGAGGACATGAACGTGAATAACGGTACAAAAATCGCCTTTATCGGCCCCGGCGTGATGGCCGAGGCCATGATCGCCGGCCTGATCCGTCAGGCCATCGTTCCTGAAGAGTCGATCGTCGTTTCGGGTCCGAGCGCGGCGCGCGTCGAGAAGCTTAGCGACCGTTACGCCATCCAGTCGACGACCGACAACGCGGCGGCGGCCGACGGTTCAGACGTAGTAGTCCTGGCGGTCAAGCCGCAACGGCTGGACCAGGTGATGAACGACCTTCGTGGATCGATCAAATCGTCGGCGCTGGTTCTCTCCATCGTAGCCGGTGCGACCATCGAGAAAATCGCCGCCGGTCTGGAACACGGTTCAGTTGTCCGATCGATGCCGAACACGCCGGCCCAAATCGGCGAGGGGATCACCGTTTGGACCGCGGCCGAGGCGGTTTCTGACCAGCAGAAGGAGACTGCTCAGGAGATTCTCACGGCGTTTGGTGACGAGGTCTTTGTCGATGAGGAGAGGTTTCTCGACATGGCAACCGCTCTCTCCGGCACGGGTCCCGCCTATGTCTTTCTTTTCATGGAAGCCATGGTGGACGCGGGCGTCCACCTCGGTTTTTCACGGCGCATCGCCGAGATCCTGGTCGCGAAGACGATCCGAGGGTCGGTGGATTTCTACTCGAGACCGGACGATCCGTTGCATCTCGCGCGGCTTCGCAACCAGGTGACCTCGCCTGGCGGCACCTCGGCGGCCGCGTTGTATTACCTCGAAAAGGCAGGATTCCGCACCGCCCTGTCGAGGGCTGTTTGGGCAGCATACGAACGCTCGCGCGAGCTGGGTGTCGATTCGAGCCCTCATTGGCCGGAATCGCTGCCTGGGACCAGCGATTAGCTGTTAGCTATTAGCTATTAGGAATTAGCTCATCGCAGCCTTTGGCAGTGCCGGTGTGATCGGCAGATGGTCTGACGACACCCCTGCTTTCGGCACGAGGCCTACGGTTCTCCGAGGACCCTGTGATGAGCTAATACCTAACAGCTAATACCTAATACCTTCGAGCTACCCTTTCGGTTTCAAATAGCACGCCAACGCCGGCAGGAGAACGATCGCGCCGAGCATGTTGACCAGGAACATGAAGGTCAGGAGGATGCCCATGTCGGCCTGGAACTTGATCGGCGCGAAGATCCAGGTGGCGACCCCAATCGCCAGGGTGACGCCGGTGAAGATCACACCGCTGCCGGTGAGCTTGAGGGTTGCGAGATAGGCGTCGTGGATAGACAGGCCCTCCTGCAGCAGGCTCCTGAATCGGCTGTATATGTAGATTCCATAGTCGACGCCGATGCCGACACCGAGAGCCACAACCGGCAGGGTCGAGGTCTTGAGACCGATCTCGAGGATGGCCATGAGGGCGTATGCGAGGACCGACACCAGGGCGAGCGGGATCACGATGCACAGGGTGCCCTTCACCGATCGGAAGGTGATCAGGCAGAGCAGGATGATCGCCGCGAAGACCCACAACAGGATCGGGAATTGGGCTGCCGAAACGACCTCGTTGGTGGCCGCCATGACGCCGACATTTCCGGTTGCGAGCCGGAACTTCACGTCCTCCGATCCGTGTTCAGCTTGGTAGGCCTTGACCTCGGCCACGATGCGTTCGATGGTCTCAGCCTTGTGGTCGACTGTGTAGATGTAGACCGGCATGATGCTGCACTCTGCATTCAACAGACCCGTGCTGGTGTCGATGTAGGTCACCGCCTGCGCCATGGTCGAGGGGTTGCGGGGCAGCACGCGCCACTTCAGGCTGCCCTCGTTCCAGCCGGCGTTGATGATCTTGGCGACGATGCCGATGCCGAAGACCGACTGGACGCCGGGCACGTTGCGCATATGCCACTCGAAGCGGTCGATCGTTGTCATGACGTCGTGCTCGGTGCAGCCCTCGGGGTGCGACTCGATGATCGTGGTGATGACGTCGACGCCGATCGAGAAGTGTTTGGTGATGAAGTCGGTGTCGATGTTGTACTGCGAGTCCGCGCGCAGCTCGGGCACGCCGGCGTGGAGGTCACCGATCTTGATCTGTTTCGCCTTCCAACCGCCCACCGCAAAGAGTACGGCCGCCGCGGAAACGATGATCGCCGCGTTTCGCGGCGTCGTAACTCCGCCGAGCACGGACCAGAGCCGGTCCATCTTGGTCGCCCGCTCATGGAGCTTCTCCTGGTAGCTGGCAGTGAACTGGACGTAGGAGAGCAGTACCGGCACCAGGATGAGGTCGGTAAGAATGATGACCGCCACGCCGAGGCTGGCGGTGATCGCCATCTCCTGGATCATGCGGATCTGGATCAGCATGATGGTGATGAAGCCGATGGTGTCCGACAGCAGGGCGATCCCCCCAGGCACCAGCAGCCGTCGGAAGGTCGACCGCGAGGCCGTCAGGCTGTCGGCGCCGTCGAAGACCTCTGCTCGGAAGGCTGAGATCATCTGAACGCCGTGGCTCACACCGATGGCGAAGATGAGGAACGGCACCAGGATCGACATCGGGTCGATGCCAAAGCCGAGCAGGGTCAGGAGCCCCAGCTGCCAGATGACAGCGACCAGCGAGCACCCGAGCACGATGATGGTCAGCTTGAGGCTCTGCGAATAGACGTAGACGAAGACCGCCGTGATGATGAAGGCGATCAGGAAGAAGAGCACCACCCTGGCGGCGCCCGACGCGATGTCGCCGATGACCTTGGCGAAGCCGATGATGTGGTAGTCGAAGTCGACGCCGATCTCGTGATTGCTGTACTTTTCCCGGACCCCTTCGAGCAGGCCGGCCACGTCGATGTAGTCGAGCTTCTCGCCGGTGGTCGGGTTGACCTCGAGAAGCTCCGCAACGACGATCGCCGAGCTGAAGTCATTGGCCACTAGCCGGCCCATGTAGTTGGACTTGAGGATGTTCTCGCGCACCTTGGCGAGCCCTTCGGGAGTCGGTTCGAAATCGTCCGGGATCACGTTGCCGCCGGAGATGCCGTCCTCGACGACCTCGGTAAAGCGAACGTTGGGGGTGAAGAGTGACATCACCCGCGTCCGGTCGACGCCGGGAATGAAGAAGACGTCGTCGGTGAGCTCGGCCAGGACCTCGAAGAACTTGGGGGTGAAGATGTCGCCTTCTCGCGCCGTGATGGCGATGACCACCCTATTGGCCCCCCCCGAACTGCTCGCGGTATTCGACGTAGGTCTTTATGTACTCGTGCTTGAGGGGCAGGAGCTTGGCGAAGCCGGCGTCGATTTTCAGGTGAGACGCCTGGTACATCATGAAGATCGTCAGAATGATGAATATGGCGACAACCAATCGGCGGTTATTGAAGATCAGGTTTTCGAGCATGGTCTTCATGGCGCTACTCCCCCCTTCCGCCGCTGAGCTCGCTCACCGGCAGCAATCGGACGCCGAACTCGCCGACTAAGAGCAGCGAGTCGTCCGATGCCTGGACCACGGCCTGGATGCCGCGACGGCTCGACTGTTGGAGCAGCTCGAAGGTGCGGCCGCCGTCCGAGGAGACCAGAACGGTGCCGCCGAGCCCGGTGATGACGATGGCGCTGTCGGTCAGGCGGATGCCGTCATTGAGACTGGCGACGGTTCCGGTCTCGATTTCCAGCCAGCTCTCGCCTGCATCCTCCGATCGGAAGAGATGGCCGCGGAGACCGAAGAGCAGCACGACATCGCCCTCGAGCGGGAGGACGCCGAAGAACGAGCCCCCATAGGGTGAGGGAAGCTCAGTCCATGTCCCGCCCCCGTCGTCCGACCGGTAGGCCATGCCCGCTTCAGCGGCCATATAGAGACGCCCGTCCGCAGAGCGTGCGATCTGGTGCAGATGCCAGTCGGTATCGCCGATCGGCTCGAAGCTCCAGGTCGTACCGCCGTCGGAGGTCGTGTAGTAGCTGCCGTACGCTCCGATTGCGATGCCGTTCACTTCATCCGAGAACCAGACGTCGAAGAACGGCGCCTCGTCCTCCGGCGCCCAATGCACGCGCTCCCAGGTCACGCCCCCGTCCTGCGTGCGCAGGATCACCGAGTCATGGCCCACTACCCAGCCGAGGTTGCGGTCGTGGAAGTCAACGCCGGTGAGGGTCGCCCTTGTCGGCACCTCGGCCTGTTGCCACGTCTCACCGCCGTCCGATGAGATGAGGATGTGGCCGCGATGGCCCACCGCGATCAGCGCGCCGTCAACCGCTACTGCGTCGAGCTTCAACGAGCGAGCGGCCAGGGGGGCCTGGATCGAGTGTTCGGGGGCGCCCTCGTCCTGTGCCGGCGCCTGATGCGCGGGGCTCAAGACGAGGACCACCGTGATCGCAATGAGGGCCCACCGAATTCGGGCAGGGGAGGAAGGGAATCGGGTCATACGTTCACCGACCCGGGCGTGCGGGTTGCCCACGGTAAGGGAGTCCATCAGCCGTTCTCCTGTGGTTCGTCGGTCATTCCAACCATTTGGCCCGCACTTCTCACCGGGTGTCTACTGCGGACGGCGAATGGCAGCCATCTGTCGTGCTTTTCGCAAATCGTACTCCTCAACGTAGTGCTACTACGCCTGCGTCGCCCGATTCGCGAAAAACCCAACATCTGACTACCCTTCGCCGTCCTCGTTACGAAACCCGTTAAGAAGAGCGGGCAAAAAAAGAGCGGTCGGACCGCTGCCGGCCCGACCGCCGCTCAGCGGTTATTCAGCGCTTGCCGGCGCGGCGCAGTGCCGCCGGAGTGTAGTCCTCCGCCGACCGTTTGATGTTGAACTTGTAGGGCGCGTTCTCGCTGTTGAGGCCGATCGCCAGGTAGCGGCCCGCCTGGAGGTCGGTGTGGACCTCGAGC